>Ga0272442_10007606_pt1 | contig 13960 bp, 14 predicted proteins | sample SSMForm2O_FD_200262 | JGI IMG/M metagenome (GOLD analysis project Ga0272442, IMG submission 200262) | Marine sediment archaeal communities from Little Sippewissett salt marsh, Falmouth, MA, United States - SSM-Form-2O | ecosystem: Environmental > Aquatic > Marine > Wetlands > Sediment ...
TGCGCGGCGGCGGATCTGGTGGCGTGCATCTGCCCCTCGGCCGGGCCGGAATGCTACGAGGTCGGCGATGAAGTCCGCGCCGCGGCGGTCGAGACAATCGGTTCCTACGCCGAGGCGTTCTTCCACCCCGGGCCGAACGGGAAGGATCACTTCAGTCTGTGGGCCGCCAACGTCGATGCACTGCGGCGCTGCGGCGTGCCACTGGAATCGATTCACGTCTCCGGCATGTGTACGCTGTGTCGCAACGACTTGTTTCCCAGCCACCGCCGTGAGGGCGACGCGGCCGGACGCTTCGCGGCGGTCATTGGCTTGCCGGGATGAGGGCGCCGCCTCGCGCGAAATCCTGCGAATCGCGAGAAAGCGGGGAACGTTTCTCGGACGTTCCTGTCTAACGCTAGTGAGTGCGGACGCCGCGGCATTCGACGCGGCGAGACAGGCATGTTGCGAATCCTCGTTTCGGGAAGGGAGACACCGTCATGCGCAGCTCGATTCACTTTCGCGGCTTGGTCTTCGTTGGCCTGGTGGTCGTCTTTGCCCTGCTGGCGATGGGCCAGGTGCTCGTCACGAACCCGGTCGGTGGGACGGAGCGGTTTACCATCGTGACCGCAGATACCTATCCAGGGCAGCCGGTGGCGTATGTGTTGGATACGGCCACGGGCGAAGTCTGGTCGCGCGACCTCGACGGTGAGGCGTTCTTCGCGGCGAAGATTGCCGTTACGGACGATCCAGACATTGTCGTGCCTATCCATTGAAGGGCGAGAGGATGGCGTAAAGAGGCAGCGTACCCGGTCTGTGGGCTCAGGCGGAGGGGCCCGCAGGCGGGGGGCTGTCACCTATTGAGGCGGGGGTCGATGGGCTGCTGGTCGCGGAAGACTTCGCCGGTAAGGTAGTCGGTGAAGGTGACCTTGACGGTGAGGGGGTTGGCCAGCACGTCGAGCTCGGCGGGGGTGTCGAAGGTCAGGCGATAGCTGGCCGAGACCATGGTGTCGTACCACATGCCGCGCAGTTGGTCGGGCTCGACCTGCCATTGGCTGATGAGGGCCTGGCCGTTGAGATTGTTGAGGTCCCAGAGCTGGACATTGGCGGTGCCGGCGGCCTTGAAGGCGTCGCCTTCGGGGTCGACGGGCGTGAAGTAGACGATGAACTTCTCGCGTTTGCCGTCGCCGTCCTTGTCGTAGAAGTTGCTATATCGCGTGATGCTGATGCTGGTGATCTTGTAGGGGTTGACGCGCTTGTCGGCGGGGATGGCCGAGAGTGCCTTGATCTGCTCGGCGAGCTGTTCGTTCTCGGCCTTGGCCTGCTGGAGGTCGCGCATCAGCTCGGTCTTTTCGCGTTCGATGCGCTGGACCTTGATTTCGTTCGGTTTCTTTCGGCCGCTGCCGATGCCACAGCCGGCGAAGAAACATGGGGCCAAACCGATGACCGTCAGGCTGCATACCAGAGCGGCGTATTGTCTGGGCCTCAGGGATTTCACGGCATTGTCGCCTACTTGGACCTAGTCGTCGTTGTCGTCCTCAGGTTCCTGGTCCTTGACGATCTCGGGGGCCTTCTGAAGAATGCGGTCGGCCAGGCCGTACTCGATGGCTTCGTCGGCGCTGAGCCAGAGATTGCGATCGCAGTCCTTCTCGATCTTCTCAGCGGTCTGTCCGGTGTGCCGGGCGAGGATTTCATAGAGCCTGTTTCGCAGGCGGAGGATCTCCTGGGCCTCGATATCGAGGTCGGTGGCCGGGCCTTCGAGGACGCCCATGATGTGGGGCTGATGCACGAGGACGCGGTTGTTGGCCAGGAGATGGCGCTTGCCCGCGTGGCCGCCGGCCAGGAGAACGGCGCCCATGCTGGCGGCCTGGCCCACGCAATAGGTGGCGACGTCGCAACGAATGAACTGCATGGTGTCGTAGATCGCCAGTCCGGCGGTGATCGAGCCACCGGGCGAGTTGATGTAGAAATGGATATCGCTCTTGCTGTCCTCGTTGCTGAGGAAGAGCATCTGGGCAATGATCAAGTTGGCGGCTTCATCGTTGACGCCGCCACCCAGGAAGATGATCCGGTCCTTCAAGAGGCGTGAGAAGATGTCGTAGGAACGCTCGCCGCGTCCGGTCTTTTCAATAACGATCGGTACCAGGTTCTGATTGACAGCCATCTGTGTCTTTCCTTCGTTTATGCCCGTGGTCTCGGCGGCAGTGCCGGGTCAGGGCACGGTTCCTACGGCTGATTAGCTCGGTTCGTTCTCGGGCGTTTCGTCTTCGGGCCCATCGTCCTTGTTGTCGTCTTGCTCGGTGGCTTTGTGCTCGCCCTTTTTCTCTTCCGGTTCCTGGAGCACCTCATCGATGAGGCCATATTCCTTGGCCTCCTGGGCGCTCATGTAGCGATCTCTCTCGGTCTCCTCGGCGATCTTCTCGACGGGCTGGCCTGTGAGCTTGGCGAAGATCTCGCTGAGGAGCTTCTTGGCCTTGAGGATCTCTTCGGCCTGGATTTTGATGTCGGAGGCCTGGCCTGTGACGCCTCCCCAGGGTTGATGGAGCATGACCTTGGCGTGGGGCAGGGCGAATCGACTTCCGTTGGTCCCGGCGGCGAGCACCAAGGCGGCGCCCGACTGGGCCCGTCCGATGCAGTATGTAGCGACGGGCGAACCGACGAAGCGGATGGTATCGTAGATGGCCATGGTGTCATCCACGGACCCGCCGGGCGAATTGATGTAGAGGCTGATCTCACGTCCGCGCTTGAGGTTGTCGAGGTAGAGCATCTTCATGATGACCTCGGCGGCTCGGGCGTAGTTGATCTCGCCGATGAGGAAGACGATTCGATTCTCGAGCAGCATATCGTCGAGGCTCATCTGGCGATAGCGCTGGTATTGCCCGCCGCCGTACTGACTGTACGCGTCAGAGTGGCTGGCGAGGTGTTTGGCAGGGTGTTCCATGAACATGCGACGTTCCTCTACTGATCCTTCGGTTGTGACTTCTTTCTCGTCGGTCTTTTGGTCGTCTTCTTGGTTGCCTTCTTGGCCTTCTTGGGCTTTTCTTCGGTCTTTTTGGCCTTTTCGGGCTTAGTTTCTGTGATATCGGCCGATTCGAGTAGCTGGTTAATGCATTTGTTCTGGCGGATATCCATGCGGAACTGGGCGAGGGAGCCGTCTCGCTCCATCTGCTCTTTCATCTTCTCCGGTCGCTGGCCTCGCTGTACGGCCAATTGGGCGATATGTCCGTTAATTTCCTCCTCGGTGACTTCGATCTCGAATTTATCGGCCACTTTGTCCATGATGAAGAAGGTCTTGAGCTGCTGTTTGGCCTCGTCCTCGCTTCCGGCGCGAAGCTGCTCCATCTGCTCCTCGACCTGCTGCCTTGAGAGGCCTTTCTGGAGGAGGTTGATGTATTGCCGCTGGAGGATGGTTCCGGCCTGGCGTGCGACGATGTCGAGGGGCAGGTCGAACTTGGTGTTGTCGAGGAGGTGCTGATAGACCTGCTCGCTCATCTCGCTGCGTACGCGTGCCTCGAACTGCTCTTGCAGGTTGTCGCGGACCCGGTCGCGCAGGTCGCTTTCGCTTTCGACCTGATAGCGTTGGAGGAACGCTTCGTCCATCTCGGCGGGCTTTAGGTACTTGATGTCTTTGACGTCGATTTCGACCTCGACCTTTCGGCCTCGGTAGTCTTCCTGGAAGTAGGTCTTGGGCACTTCGACGGTGGTGGTCTTTTTGTCGCCGACCTTGGCGCCGACGAGCAGTTCGTCGAGCTTCTCGACGGGTACGGCGCCGACGAAACCGTTGGGTCGGATGTAGACTTCGGTGTTGTCGAGCTTGGTTTCGGCCTCGATGACCTTGCCTTCGTCTTCCTCCTGGTCGCCCTTTTCGGCCTTTTCAGCCTGCTCGGCCTGTTTGGCCTTTTCTTCGTCCGTCAATTCGGGCTTGAGGAGGACGTCGGCGATGATCTGGTCGTCCTGTTCGATCTTGCCTTCTTCGCGTGGCGTCCAGACCCCTGCCCAGCGTCGGAGCTGGTCTATCTCGCGGGTGATCTGCTCGTCGGTGACCTCGAGTTTGGGCCTGTTGACGGGTATGCCTTCGAGTTTGGGCAGTTCGAACTCGGGTCTGACCTCGGCCTCGAACTCGAAGGTCATGGGCCCGGTGGCGGGCAGCTCGACCTTTTCGAAGTCGATGTCGGGGTCTCCGAGGATGTCCAGTTCCTGGTCTTTGATAGCCGCTTCGCTGGCTTCGGCGAGGAGCTTGAGCTTGATTTGCTCGTTGGTCTCCTTCCCGAAGCGCTTCTCGAGGAGGCGTCGCGGTGCTCGGCCCTTGCGGAAACCGGGTACGACGGCTTCTCGCCCGAGCTCGGTGTACTGCTCGTCGACGGCCTCCTTGATGCTGTCGGCGGGGATTTCGATGACGACCTTCTTCTTGCAGGGTCCGGCGTCCTCGATGGTGACGGTGTTCTTCGAGGTCCTCGATTCCTGGTCCTGCTGTTCGTTGGTTTCGGTCGTCGCGTTTTTTGTCTCTTCCTCCATGTCGGTGCTCCCAGACAGGTGTGTTATGTGTGGTCCCAATAAACAAAAAATGGCCTCAGGGAAAACATCTCCCTTAGCCAACGGATCGTGATATCGGCCTCGCCCTCGGTCGTGCGAGACTTAGCATATCGACGACCAACGCCAAACTACCCGTTAGCCGGTAACTCGTCGATACTATATGGGCTGCCCCACGCAGGCGTGCGTTTCGAGGGCCCCATCCCTAGGATAACTCCTATCCTATGCTATGAAAGCGGGCGATGAGATTTGAACTCACGACATTCACGTTGGCAACGTGACGCTCTACCACTGAGCTACGCCCGCGAAAACCACCCAAAGTATACGGCGGGGGGCAAATCCTGACAACTCCTTTTTTCTCAAAAAATCGGGGTTGGCCTGGCGTTGGAGGTCGCTAAAACACCGGCGTGGGACGACTTGCGGCGGTGATTATCAGAAGCATGGCGGCGACGATGGCCCAGTCCATTGGTGAGATGGTCGGTTTTTTCTTCATTGTGCGATCGGCGTAGTGAACCTGGTTGTACCGGGTGTGTATCGTCAGAATCGGCGCGTTTCTGAAGCGGCCATCGGTCGTGGGTTCGGGGCGCACCAAGTATTCCCCTTGCGTAACAGGATTTTGACTCGATCCGGATTGACCTGGGTGATACAATGTTGCGTGGGTGTGGCGCCCCTTGGCAGGTGAGTTTCCACATGAGCCATGCGTCCCCGGCGCAATGAAGGTGGGTGTACCCGATCACGGCAGGGTCGGGCTTGAGAGAAGGGGTGCTTTGCAGCGACGAACTGCCTATGGAGAAAGGGAGCAGCGCATCATGCCGGTGAAATACGTGACAGCCAATGACGGACAACTTGTGGTGGAACGATGGGTCGGTGCGATCTCTCATGCCGAGCTAACCTCTCACGGCAAACGGCAGCATAAGGACGCGGCGATCGCACCGGGTGCGAAGGTTTTCGTGGATGCGCGGTTGGCCGAGTTTCCGGAGACGGCGTTCGATTTGGCGCGGGAGCTTTCGGACTTGAACGGGGCCGCCGACCGCAAGGCGCGGACGAGCATGTGCGCGGCCATTTTTCGCGGTGATGATTTCGACCGGGCGAAGGAGTGGGAGACCCGGGCGCGCGATAATGGCCTGAACGTGATCGTGTTCAGCAGTCTTGAGGTTGCCTGCACGTGGCTGGGCACCGATCCGGTGGCGACGCAGAAGCTGCTGGACAGCATCGGCATCTAAGAGCACCTAACCGAAAAACTGTGCATTCACGTGGCTTGTTCTGCTTCTGGACGGCGTGAAGGCTGCATCGACCATCCTCGGATGGCGTGCCTGGCCTTCCTTGCCCGATGCAGAAGCGCTCCCTTTCGGTGCGCCGATCCATTCTATCAGGCACTCTGAGGTTCTGGGCTTAGCAGGGGGGGGCGTCGATGTGGGGCTGGTTTTCGGGGTGAGGCCCCGTTTCGTCGGGGGCCGGCCGGGAGGGGTGTGCCGATGGGGGTAAAGGGGGTATTCTGGGGTTCTGTCCTAGTGAAGATCGGCAAAAGGGGCGGAAAAAGGTGGAACATTTGGCGTTTTTCCCGTATCCTTAAGGTGGTGAAAGAACGACAACCTTGGGACACAGAAGGAGAGCCACGATGCGCCGGAGAACGGGTTTTACACTGATCGAGCTTCTTGTTGTCATTGCTATTATCGCTTTGCTGATGGGTATCCTGATGCCGGCGTTGAGCAAGGTCAGAAGGCAAGCGCGCTTCATTCGATGCCGGGCCAACCTGAAGCAGTACGCGATCGCGGGCAAACTGTATTCTCACGACAATGACGGCGGCTTTCCGTATTCGTTCCGGTGGCTCTTCCGGGAGGGCGGGACGGACCACAAGTGGCACAATCCGGAGTACAATCTGGATGAATACCCGGACAAGGCGGGCTCGCTGTGGGCGTATCTGAAGGGCATGGGCATTCACCTTTGTCCTGACTTTGACGTGATCGCGCGCTCGAACGGTTGCGGCGGTACGTGGGATCACCCGACGAAATGTGCCATTCCGATTGACCCGCAATACAGCTACACGATGAACTCCTACCTCAACGGGGATGCCTACAACTCGGTCCCGCAAGAGTTCAGACTGAAGTTTGGCACCACGGGGTTCTCCAAGGACACGATGGTTAAGAATCCTTCTCGCGTGTTCTACTTTGGTGAAGAGAACCCGTTCACGGTTCCCGGCATCAGCGCCGCGGGTATCAACGACAACAACCTGCGTGCCTGGCCGAACGGTTCGACGGACTGCTTCGCCACGTTCCACAAGGCCCCTCAGGGGGATCTGACGCGTGGGTTCTCCAATGCGAGTTTCGTCGATGGGCACGTGGAGATCGTCTCGGCCTACAGGTCTGATTCTCGAAGACCCGAGGACGAAGAGCAGCCGCACAACACCTTCGTCTTGAGCTGGCCCGGCGGTGCCCCCATACCGAACTGGTAGTCGTACACGGGAATCAGCATTCCTTTTAGGGTCTCACGCGATCTGTGGCGGAGCCATTGTGGTGGGTGTACGCGCGTTTGGGGTCGTGGCGCTATCTGACTCGTATGGAGCCGGAACCGGCCCGGGCGGTGAGGTGGCCTGACCCTTCGCCGATGGAGCCGGAGATGTGCTTCTTGTCTACCTTGCCCTTGATGGTGAGGCGCAGGTCCGTGTGGATGGAGCCGGAGCCGACGGAGAGGTCGACCTGGCCTGCAAATTCCGGGGGGACGACGACGCTGACGGAGCCGGAACCGGAATTCATTTGGGCGTTGACGTCGCCCGGGGTGGAGGGGGCGAAGGCCACGGAGACGCTGCCGCTGACCGACTCGGCTTTCAGATGCGTGCAGTTGATGTCTTCGGCCTTGGTTCTTCCGCTGGAGGAATGGAGTTCCATGGTTTGAGCCCGGGCTGTGGTGAGTGTGACGGAGCCGCTGGCGGATCGCATTTTGACTGAATTGGCGTCGACGCGGCGGGCCTGGACGGACCCGGAGGCGGCGTGGAGGTCGCAGATGCCGATTTGGGAAGCGTCGGCCAGTTTCACGGTACCGCTGGCGGCACCGAGGTGGACATCCCCGCCGGCTACATCCTCGCAGCAGGCCGAGCCGCTGGCTGAGTTGAGGCGGACGGAGCCGGTAACGTGGGCGGCTTCTATGGACCCGCTGGCGGCGTGGGCATCGATGTTGCCTTGGAGGTCGGCCAGGCGGATGGAGCCTGAGGCGCTGCTGCAGTTGACGTGGGTCCGGCGGGGGACGACAATCTGGTAGCTGATGCTGATGGATTGTCTCTTCTTCCGGGGCGGGCGATCGGCTTTGATGGTGAGCTTGGTGGGGGTCTGCTGGAAGGTGATTTCCACCTGCTCGGCGAGTTCCTGGGCTTCCTGCTCGGTGGTGGCGCGGGCCTGGATGGTGGCCATGACGTGGGCGTGGTCGACGTCCTGGCCTGTGAGGCCGATGGAGCCACTGGCCGTGGAGACGGCGAGGGTTGAGCCGGGTGCGAGGGGGTGGTCGAGTTCGAGGGTTCTCTCGGCCCTGACCTGTGGTCCCCAGCAGCCTGCGTCGATGACGCAGCCGGCGATGGCGAGTAGCGTTACGACTGGAACGAGTCCCTGCCTGATGGCACGATTCGACCGCATGGCTCACCCCGCTTTCTTTCGATCAGACACGTGACAGCTAACGACTCACTTCAAGAGTTTGTATACCCTTTTTATGTCGCGGAGGGCAAGCGTCTATTGCGCGAAAAGTGGAGATTGAGGAGGTGGCGTGGCAGGCCCCTTCGCCTTTGGGTTATCCGGCCTGCCACGCCGGTGCTACGGTGCGACGACGATTTGGTAACGGACGGCGTCTCTCGGGGCGCCGCCTTTGGGTGCGGGGACGTCGAGGACGGCCTGCGTGCCGTGGAACTCATAAGGGAACGGTTGCTGGGTAGCGGGGTTGTCGGGGATCTCAATGTCGGTGATGTGGTCCAGTTTGGCGGGCAATCGGCTGTCGTGGGTGGCGGCGTAGTGGCGCAGGCCTTCGATCACCTGGAGCGCGGCGACTGTGGCGTCCTGGCGATGCATGAGGAGGCGCACGCGGTCAAAGGAACTCTGGAGGTGGCGTCGCATCACGGCGCGTGTCAGGACGTTGAACCGCTTGTTCGATTCCAGGCTGTTTAGCTCGGCCGACATCGGTACGTTCAGATCGACGAGGGGTCGCGGCAGGGCTTTCATGGCTTCATACAGATTGGGGGCGCCCTTGATTTGAGCCAGGTCTTCGACACGCCGTAGAGTCATGGCGGCCATGGCGACGCCGGTCAAGCCTTGTATCGTCGTGGGCGCCTCGCCGACGTGTTTGGCCATTGCCAGCGTGGTCCGCGTGGTGGCGATGGCTTGGTCGAATCGGCCCTGGGCTATTTGCAGGCGAGCCCTGAGGTTCATCAGCTCGGCCAGCATGCGGCATTCCGTGAGGTGGGCCGGCATGGTCCCGGGTTTGACGGGGGGCCAGTTGCACGTCTTGCATTTGGCCCCGCGCGCGGCATGGTCCAGGCTGGTCTGGGTCTGCTGGATGATCTGCTGTGCCTGGGGCTGGGGCATATCAGCAAGGGGGCCCTTGAGCCAACTGTGGATCTGTTGTTCGTCGAGGTCCGGTGGCAAGGTCTGGGCTGCTTTGATGTAGTGGGAGGCACCGTCTGCCTCGCCTAATGTGTCGGGCTGGGGAAGCAGCGTGTCGTGCCTTGTGGGGTCGAGATGGGCCGGGGTCAATACGAGGCTGTAGACGCGGGGGGAGCCTGCATCAGGCCTTTGTCCGGCGTTCGCCTGTGAGACGGCCGGTAGGGTCACGGTGAGGGCGAGAATGGAACATGTGACTGCGCGGTTCATGGCATGGTTCTCCTTCTCCTGAACAGTACCAGCAACTGTCGGACTTGACGCTCTTCCTAACAATGGACGCGCGAAGTGTCTTGCGAATTCACCAGAATTTGAGGGAAAATCGCGTCATTCGTCTGGGGTGGGACTTTGAATAGGTTTTCTCTGTCAACCGGTGGTTGGGCGGCGCCGTTCATGGGAGTAGCGATGCGTTTGAGCGGTGCGGTATCATGGTGATTGTGGATGGGAAGGAGTGCGGAGGATGGATGGCAGGATTGGATGTTGGGCTGTTGTTTTTCTGCTTGCGGTCTGTTCTGTGGCTGTGGGGAGCGCCGTTGATGCTGGGGACGGTGGGAGGCGACCGGTGCTCTGTCCGGAAACGACCTCCGGGCGGCCTGGGGTTCTGTCGCTGCACCGGTTGGCAGGTTTTGGGATGACTTCGAGTCATTCGGCGGTCCGGGCCCAGTTTGGGCGTGCATTGGGATGCGTCCGGCGGTAGAATGGAAGGCAGAGGGGATTTGTGCCTATCGTATCCGGATGTGCAGTGATGCCGTAGGGGGATATGACGATGGCTACCGCAAATCGAGAGCCCAACCGTTCGCGCGATCACTTGGTACTTCTTTTCGTTTTGGTCGTGCTACTTTCGCTTTGGTTTGTCAGTCGTATCGCGTGGGAGGCGAGTCCGCCTTGGATTGCCGAGGCGGAGGATGCGAATTACCCGAAGGAGACGGATGAGGCGCAGGGCGATGAAGAGGAACTACGCCGGCCGGATCACGGCCATCCGGCTTTCGGGGAGCGCGTCGAGGCACGCGAGACGATGGTCGTGCGGCAGATCGTGTGGCGTGACGTGAAAGATCCCAACGTGCTCAAGGCGATGCGCACGGTTCCGCGCCATGCGTTTGTGCCGGCGGGTCAGCGGGCGTATGCGTACGAGGATCATCCGCTACCGATCGGGGAGGGGCAGACGATCAGCCAGCCTTACATCGTGGCGTTTATGACGGAGGCGTTGGGGCTGGACCCGAATTCGCGGGTGCTTGAGATTGGGACGGGGTCCGGGTATCAGGCGGCGGTGTGTGCGGAGATCGCGCGGGAGGTGTATACGATCGAGATTGTGGAGCCGCTGGCGAAATCGGCGGCCAGGACGCTCAAGGCGCTGGGCTATTCGAACGTGGTTGTCAAGGCGGGCGACGGTTTCTATGGGTGGCCTGAGAAGGGGCCTTTCGACGCGATCATTGGGACGGCGGCGGCCAAGCGGGTTCCGCCGGCGTTGCTGGATCAACTGAAAAGGGGTGGGCGCATGATCCTTCCGGTTGGTGACGCGATGGGGTTTCAGTACCTGCTGCTGATCACCAAGGATGCCGATGGCGGTCTGGATCAGAGGCGGGTGATGCCTGTGCGGTTTGTGCCGATGACGGGGCAGGTTCAGAAGCGGCCGGCGGCGGAGGAGAAGTGACGCGTTTGACCGGGGTGGTGCGGGGGGATCAGTACCACATCTTCAAGGCTTGCGACAGGACACGGAAGCGGAAGGTCGTGCCTTTGCGGTAGAGGTTGCCATCGGTTTGGGCGCGGCGTTCGACCTGGGTCTTGATCTCGATCTGCCGGCCCGCTCTGTAGGTTCCGAGTTTGTTGCCGTCGATGAAGGAACTGGCTACGGTTTGCACGACTTCGCCCCAGCCGGAATTGACGGCCAGGAGGTGGAGGCGTCCGTCGTCGAACACGGCGTTGGGGACGATTTTCATTTTGTAGCCGTAGTAGGGGATTTTGGTGACGATGGTTGTCAGGGCCTGGGGGACGACGATGGTTTTGTCATCGACGGTTATGACCATTTCTGTTCGTTCGACGTCGGCGACGATTGAGCCGACGGTGGCCATGGCGTAGGCGTGGGGCCCGTGCACGCCGCCGGCTCTGAGGGCCTCGCGGCGATTGAGGATGTCGCCTTCGAGTCCGACGCTGGCCATAAAGGCCTTAATGGCGTCGTCGCAGAGGATCAGGTCCAGTTTGTGGAGGCGGCCGGCCTTGATCTGTTGGGCGATTTGGGTCACCTGCGTGGGCAGGTCCAGGGCGTAGCGCAGGGCACACCCGGAGCCAAGAGGCAGATAGGACAGGACTGTGTCCGGATCGATGGTGTTGATCATGTCGGAGAAGGTGCCGTCCCCACCGGCGACGATCATGACGTCGACTTTTCGGGCCAGATCCTTGGCGCACTGGACGAATTCGTCTCGCGATACCGTTTCGAGACCGGCGATGAGCGTCTGGCTTCCGAGGATATCGGCGGCGGTCCGCAGCGTTTGTAGCTTGCGGGTGATGGTGGTCGGTCCTGATTTCGGATTGGCAATGATGCCGAATCTCATGGATTGTCGCACTCCTGTTGCATACTTCCAGTGGCTCCAGGCGATTCTACCGCGTTTGACGGGGATAACGCAACGTTTTGGGGCCAAGTTTTGTGGGCAAACTTGTCGACCGTTTGCCTGTCCAGTGGGTTGCCCGGCCTGTCGGGACAGGACATGGGGATGGGCGGTCGTTGGGCCGGGGGCCAGCGGACGGCACGGGGCGCGTCTACCTGGAGAATTCGGTGGCGATGTATATTCTGACGGGGCAAAGGCAGGCCGCCGGCGTCCCAAAAGGGAGGGAGAACTGGCAATCCTGGCAGTCCTCCTCGAGGCAATCCAGGAATCCGTCTTTCTTGATCCCACCCACCTTTCCAAGTCGGGTGAATCCTGACTTGTAGCATACGAAGCCCTTGGGGCATTCGACGCCGGCGATGATTTCTTCGATTTGGCTGCGGTGCTCTTGTGTGATCTTCATAGCGCTGCCCGCCGAATTCGTGCACATCCTCCGTCAATGATAGACGCCGAGGGGGGCGTGTTTATTTCAGCGAATCTTTTGGGCGATGAGCATGTGGGTCTCAGCGGAGCCTTCCGAAACGGGACCATTTGTGGGCGGGCCAGTAGATGTAGTCTGCTCGGCCTGTTATGGCGGCGAAGGGGACGGGTCCGAAGTGGCGGCTGTCGAGGGAGTAGTTGCGGTTGTCGCCGAGGACGAAGCAGTGGTATTTCGGGACGGTCAGCTCGGCAAAACCGAGAACGGCGTCGTAATTCGGGGGCGCCAGGAAGACCAATTGCTTGCTGCTGCTATTTGTCTCTTCGAAGAACTCGCCTTCCAGGAGCCGGCCGTCGATTCTCACTTCGGGAGCGTTGACCGCCGCAGGTTCGACCGGTTCAAGGGGCAGCTTGCGGCCGTTGATGTGGAGCAGGCCTTGTTCCATGCTGACCGTGTCTCCCGGGAGGGCGACGACGCGTTTGATGTAATGGGTCCGCCAGTGCTCAGTGGGTGGTTTGAAGAGGACGAGGTCGCCCCTTTGGGGATCGGTCTTCCGGTAGGCGGTCTTGTCGACGAGTATGCGGTCGTTGGGGGCGATGTTGGGGTAGATGGAGGCGGCGGGCACTCTGAAGGCCTCGAATAGACTGCCTCGGACGTGGAGGGCGTAGCCCAAGGAACTGCCCTGGATCATGAGGGCGAGAAGGACGTAGACGCCGAGGCCGTTGTATGGCTTGGGGCCGTAGTCGGTCCTGGTTCGGCGGGCCAAGCGGCATGCGTCGATGGCGGCGGCAACGAGTACGCCAAAGGCCGCGGCGATCATCAGGAATCCAAAGAAGATGGTGGAGGCCGGGCCGTGGTAGGCCAGCAGCCCGAGGACGACGGGGATGGCGACGCCGTAGGCGAGGCCGATCGCGAGGCCTCGCAGAAGCTTGCCGCAGTAGACCTGGCCGAGACCCGGCACGAGAATGGAAAGGGTGGCGGCCAGCCAGGCGTGTCGCTTTCTGCCGTTCGGTGGGGTGGTCTGGTTCATTTGCAGCTCCCGATAATCATGCGAATAACAGCACGTGGAGCGTCAAGAGGACGCGCCCGATGCCGATCATGGAGGCGATGCCTATGGCGGCTGCCTTGGCCCAAGAGGAGGCGCCGATTCGTTGTGTCAGCCGGAGCCGGGCGAGGACGGACTGACCGGTGGGCGCCGGCTGCTGACTGAGCCGGCTCATCACGCGGTCGGCGAAGTCTGGATTGACATCGACTTGTCTTCTTGCCTGGACCCAGTGGCGATAGCACTCTTGCTGTTTCATGCGTGGTCCGTCTCGTACTTTCTCAAGGCTCTGGCGAGCCTTGCCTTGGCCCGGTGGACTCTGGATTTGATGGTGCCTACGCGGGTTGCCTCGATTTTAGCGGCCTGTTCGTAGGGCAGGGCCTCGAACTCGACGAGCACGAAGGCCCGACGCTGTCGGCTGGGCAGCGCCATGAGGGCTCGATCCAGTTCGGCCGATGTCTCTCGTTGTGCGATTGTCTCAGCCGGTGTGACGTTGTCGAGACGTTCGGGCGGCACTGCCAAGACGCGGGGGCGCTTCTTCTTCAGGGCGTTGATGGCCTTGTTTCTGGCGATGGTCAGCAGCCAGGTAGAGAAGCGGCTGCGGGCGGGATCGAATGCTTTGAGCTTGGCGAAGGCGGTGAGGAAGACGTCCTGGGCCAGGTCCTCACAGGTCTGGGTGTCACCGGTGACGTTTGCGATCATGCGCACGACGGGCCTCTCGTAGCGTTCGAGGAGGAGTCTGAAACCGTCTGTGTCACCT
>Ga0272442_10007608_pt1 | contig 13959 bp, 12 predicted proteins | sample SSMForm2O_FD_200262 | JGI IMG/M metagenome (GOLD analysis project Ga0272442, IMG submission 200262) | Marine sediment archaeal communities from Little Sippewissett salt marsh, Falmouth, MA, United States - SSM-Form-2O | ecosystem: Environmental > Aquatic > Marine > Wetlands > Sediment ...
TTTGTGGTCGGTGACGGTGCCTGGTTCGGACAAACCAGTAATACCCACGCAGCCCTGACTGGAGCCAAGGCTGTTGAGTGCATCGGCAAAGCGCTGCAGGAGCGTCGTACGGGCGATGCGGCCTATGTGCCGTATCGCAGCTGGTGGACTGAAAATTTTACGAACTACATCCGTACTCCCGGAGGGGCGAATATGTTCGAGATCCTGACGGCAGCTGAAATCGATAGATTGTTTTCATATATGCCCGCGGAAATACCAGCGTCGCTTGAGCCCAAAAAATGTTCCCGGTCGCTGGGGGAATTTTTCCAGAAGCTTTTGCCTGAAATCTCAAAAGAAGACCCGGCGTTTGTTGAAAAAATAGTTGCTGTCCAGCAGCGGAGTATTGATGAAGCCTGGCGTGAAAAGCGGAAAGCGGGCTTTCCGGTGCGTGAGTGTCCGGAGCAGGGCAGCCATGCGTGAAATACCCTGTCGAGGCAGTGGCGACACCCAAGGGGAGCAATGATATGCAGTATATGAAAACAGCGTTTATAGTGTGTGCTGCGCTGTGTGCACTTTCGTGTTCAGGAGTCACCGTAGGGTATGACTATGATACGGGTGTTGATTTCAGCGGGTTTAAATCCTATGCATGGCAGGAGATCGCTCGCACCATCGAGATGAATGATCTGGTTGTCAAGCGGGTGCAGGCGGCGGTCAATCGCGAACTGCAGACCAAGGGGTTCCGCCTGTCGCCGGACCGTCCGGACTTTTGTATCACCATGCATGTGCGCACCCGCCAGAGAGTGGCGGTCACGGACTGGGGCGGCCCGTATCGGTGGTGGGGGTACGGCGGGATCGACGCGCGTGAATACGAGGAGGGCGTCCTGATCATCGATTTTCTTGACGCGCGCAACGATGAGCTGGTATGGCGCGGCATCGCCACCGGTGTTGTCGATCCGGACCTCGACCCGGTCAGAAGGACCGCGGAGATCAACAATGCGGTCGCGCGCATACTCGAAAAATTTCCGCCCCGGCCCAGCCCCTGAGGATTGTCCTTACGGCGCTTCGGCGAAAGCCGGAGTCGCAATTAAAAATGCACGTCATCACCGGTCCTTCACTGTGTTCAGGATAAACTCCGCGAAGGATCTCTTGTTGAGCAAACGCAGTCAGTTTATATGCAAGTACAGAGATTTTTCGGCGCCTTCGGCTTCTCAGAATGACGTTTTGTAAATTATGGCACGGTCTCGAAGGCCGGCGCACCCTACGCTTATGCTGCTGCTGTCATTTCGGCAAAGGTTCAAGCACGGTCACTGTCTCATCACACAGCCGCGGCGAAGAACAGGCCGAACAGCACAAAGATGATCAGCATCTGCACGATCCAGCCGATAAGGCATACGGCGATTGCGCGGCCCGTGCCGCTGTAGTCAAGGGCCTGGCGCACGGCAATCACCATGGCAACCAGCATCCATATCGCCGCGATCCAGCTGACAATGGCGTTCAGGCCCGGGATGATGCCCAGGATGCGAATCACGCCCGGTGAGCTCGAGAAACCGATGGTGCGCAGCAGCTCGCCCATGTCGCTTTTGGTTTGCGGCTCAGGCAGCAGTTTGGTGCCGATCAGGTAGGTCAGCCAGGCCCACACGTACCAGCCGACGAGCGCGAGCACAGTGCCGAGTATGATTCCCCCGATGCCGCCCTGTCCGATGCTTCCTATGCCGGCCGCGACGCTCGAGATCACGACCACGAGCATTGCCTGGCCGAACATCGAGCTGTCAGCCTCGGCCTTCTCATAAAAAGCGACATCAAGTTTTGCCGCGCGGAGCATGTTGTCAATCAGTTGATTCATGGCAGCCTCCCCGTATAATTGTAGGTTTGATCTCCAGTATCCATAAAATTTCAGGTAACGCAAAATAATTTTACAGTGCAGGGCTGTGTGCCCCGGTAGTCTCATGCCGCAAAGTTACCATAGCTTTTGATCGCATAGTGCATGAACACATGTTATTGTGGCCGGCGATCGAGGCGTTTCGTGCTCGTTGAGCACGGCGGCCTGCCAGCCGAATGGATAGTGCAGCGTGTACGGCGCAGTGAACGGGGCGGCAGTTTCAGCGTTGAAACCGAACCTGCTGTAATATGCAGGGTCGCCGTACACAAAGAGGATATGCACTCCGTTGCCGGCAAGTACCCGCATGCCGTGTTGTACCAGTTGCGAACCAATGCCGTGTTTTTGCTGTTCGGGCCGTACACCGAGCGGGGCAAGGATATAGCCCCGCAGGTCTTCGCCGCTGTCGATTTTTACCGGGCTGAAGGCGATGTGGCCGATTATTGTCCCGTCATAGTGAGCCGCAAGGGAGAGAACCGGGGGGCCTGTTGTCTCCGCGAGAAGGTCCAGGGCAAGCCGGGCGACAATGTCCCGTTCGTTTTCCGGAAAAGCGCACAGGTGGACGCTGCGGACAGCGTCTTTATCAAGATGTGCAGCGGTTATGATATGCATGGTGCGGCACCTGCAACGGCGCACGCGCGCGGTCGACAATGCAGGAATGGTCTCCGGGACCATCCGCAGCGTGCAGCTCCGTTGCTTCGTCGTTTTATGCCCCGAACGGCCTCTTCTTTTTCATGACAAGCACTGTCGTTTGGCCCGGGCAGTTGCAGACAGTATACTCTTCTACCGGTATGCGAAATATTGCCTGTGCTTCGAAGCCGGCAGCAATGTCCTGCCATAAGCCTTTTTTATGAAACCATACCGGGAATATGGCAAGCCAGTCAACCCGGCCGAGGGCTTCCTGTGTGCTGGTTTTGCCGAACGCTATGTCCTTATTATTTAATCCGAGCAGGTCAAGGGTAAAAAGTCTGGCTGCGTGTTTGGTGCCTGCCCCGAGGGGAAACGGTGCTTATGCATCGAAAGTATAACCGAACATTGCGATTTCGTCTCTATAATAGTCCGCGACAGCCTGTATTGAGTCCGTATCGTAATATTCACGGTAGTCCCTGTGCTGTCCCTTTAATGTATGCGGCAGGGTAAGGTGCGGTGTGTTCAATCGGTTGCAGATCGTTTTGAAATCCTCATTGAGATTTTCGAACCGGCCGATATAATCCAGATCGATTTTCCCATCATAATTTGTAATCCAGTACAGCTGGGGTCTCAACAGGCCCGTGCCCATATGCTGCACAAGGGCGTCATTGAATGATACGGGTCCCTTGATCCCGAGAGCTTTTTTTGTTGTTTCATCGTGCATCACGGCCGTGTACCACGAAAGCACGCGTGCCCATGGATTGCGAACGACTGTAAACTTGAAATAGGAATCGTATTGGTTTTTTGTGACAGCATACCTGTTTCTAGGGTTGGGAACCTTGTTATAGTAGCGATGCTTCAGCCGTCTCAATGTTTCTATAATGGTTTTTTGTGAGGGAAACGGTCGTATGGGCTGAATGTCGCGAACGGCCCTGTGATCCTGTCCGTCTCTGCCGACATGGCCGTCAAGATGCCCGAATGCCTTCTCTATGCTGGTTCCCGCGCATTTAGGGATGTGAATAAATATACATTTATATTCATGCGATATCATGACTGCATTGCGGCCTTTTTATGTCACGCAATTGTCCGGCAGCCTGGTGGGTAGAGCCGGGCATGGTGATTCGCGCCCCCCACACCCCGACTGACCCTGGTACTTTGTGTGCACCTGCCGGGAGGAAAAGGATCAGCCGCCTACACTTTTTTGTCCTTAAGGCGCTTGATGAGGTCCTCGTAGCCGGCGTTGGCGATGATCTCGTTGAACTGCGCGCGGTAGTTCTTGAGCAAGCTTATGCCTTCGATTGCGATGTCGGTGACCATCCAGGTGTCATTGATCTGTTCCATGCGGTAGAGGACTGGGATCGTAGTTGCCTGGTCGACCTTCACATCGGTTTTTACGAGGGTATATCTGGGGGTCGTCCGTTCGCCGAGGTAGATGATATCGTTTTTGGTAAACGCCGGGTTGCCTGTCAGGTAGCCGTCGATGCGCTCGAGATAGGTGGTGACAAGAAGATCGCTGAAAAGTGTGACGAATTCGGTACGTTTTTCATCCGTGAGGCCGTCCCAGTGTTTGCCCAGTGCGCGTTTGCAGAATGTGGGTTCTGCAAAACGCTGGCGGAAGAGTTTTTGTACGGTGTCCATGCGTCCTGCCGTATCCTGTTGTTTCAACTGAGGGTCGAGAAGGACAGTCAGGATCGAATCAAGTGTTTCTTTCAGCAGCGTGGCAGCGCCTGCTGTCGTGACGGTTCCCTGGTCTGCGGCCGCGGGAAGGGCCGTCAGCAGCAAGACGATCATGGCCGCTGTAACGTGGCGTACATGGTAGCGCATGGCAGATCCTTTCGTGGCAAGTAAGTGTTACGTAACGTTGATTACTGTAAAGGGACGTATGAGATAGATCAGCTTCGGCATAAGGGTCAGAACCGAGAGCAGGGCGATGAACATGGCCAGACCGGTAAAAATACCGAAGTAGATCGTCGGGATAAAGTTCGAGAGTACAAGGATCGAGAAACCGAAAATGATTGTGACCGAGGAGTTGAATATAGCACGCCCCACGGTGCCGTGGCAGCGGGACATGGTGGCCGTGTAGTCGCCCGAGCGCTGGAACTCGTCGCGGAAGCGATAGATGTAGTGGATGCTGTTATCAATGGCGATGCCCATGGTAATCGATGCGATCGTGATCGTCATGAAATCGAGCGGTATGTTGCACAGGCCCATAATGCCCAGCACGATGCAGATGGCAAGTGCGTTCGGGACCGAGGCGATGAAGGCCAGCACGGTCGAGCGGAACAGCACGAGCAGCATGATATAGATACCGGCCAGCACTGTGCCGATGGTCATGATCTGCGAGCGGAACAGGCTCTGGAGCATGTTGTTGTAAAGAACCATCAGCCCGGTGACGGTAAAGGACTCGGGTTCAAGCCCCAGTTTGCCGGTGAGGTCGGCCCGGATGCGCTTCAGCAGTTCGTTGCGGCGCAGCTCCGGCAGTGAGTCGATGATGCGCATGGTAAGGCGGGCCTCGTTGCGTTCGATATTAAGGTAGGGCTCAAGCATTTGTGATTTGAAAGGTTCGGGCACCTTGCGGGCCAGTACGCCCAGCTCAACGCCGTCGAACGGTTCGCCGTCGTTGAGGTCCTCGATCACCCGCACGAGCGAGGCAAGGGAAAGGACCTGGCCGATCTCGGGCAGGTTGTCGAAGTAGTCGTGGACCTTCTTGATTTGCTCGATCTTGAATGGTGTAAACCAGTAATCCTCAGGGTTGTAGTCGCCTGCCCAGCCGAAGTCATCCTCCCAGTCGTCATCGTCCTGGTTTTCGTCAACAGCCGTGTCGCTCTTGAAGTGCAGGATTACATCCAGCGGGGTGGTGCCGCCTAGCTTTTCGTCGATCAGCCTCAGCCCGCGGCATATTTCGGTGTCGCTCTTGAAGTAGTTGACGAAGCTGTTTTCGACTTCAAGGCGGCTGATTCCGAAAATGCCTGCGGCGGCCAGCACGACGGCACAGGTCAGCACCGCGCCACCATGGTCGCGGGGCATGCGGGCTAGAAATGACGTGACCGCCGACTGCAGGCCGTCGGTGCGCGCTCCGGCGCCGCGCGGCATGAGCAGCAGCAGCGGCGGTATGAGCAGGAAGGAGATCACGAAGGTAAGGGTCAAACCGATGGTCATCATCCAGCCGAAGTCGATAACGGGGCGGATGCCGCTTGACACCAGCGAGCAGAACGCCAGTATGGTGGTCATGGCCGCGTACAGGCAGGGCATGACTATGGTGCGGGCTGTTGTGCTGACCACGTCGAAATGTGAGGCCCCGGGCATCTCGGCGCACATCTGCCGATAGCGAACGGCCAGGTGGATGTTCATTTCCATGGTCAGGATCAGCATGAGCGAGATGAAGTTCGACGATATCACCGTCACCTTCCATTGCACAAGTCCCAGTATGCCGATCATCATGGTGACAGTGTAGCCGCAGCACAGAAGCGGCAGCACGACCCAGCGGATTTGGCGGAAAATGATGAACAATGTCGTTACGATGAACAGGAACACGCCGATGCCGAAGGTGGCAAGATCGCTCCTGATGAAGGTGAGCATGTCGTCGGCGATCATGGGCACACCCCCGAGAAGAACGCGGGCAGTATCGTTGTAGGGCGCGATGACGGTCCTGATGGCGGCGATGTCGCGTGCGCGGCGGGCGTTGAAGGTGTCGATGGCCTTCTGGTAGATCTTCTCACACGAACGCAGGTGCTTTTTTTCTGCGGGCGAGAGGCCTGCAGCGTGTTTTTTGTTGAGCAGGGCCACTCGCTTTTCGGCGACTTCGCGCAGGTTTTCATCGGTTGTAAGAAACACTACAAGCGCTGCGACGGTGCCGTCTTTGGAGATCAGCAGATCGCTGTATATAGGGTTTGTGGTCAGCTCGTCGCGCGCCTTAGCGCGGTCTATGCCGGGATCGCCGAGGTTTCTGATGGCTTCCGGCCTGATTTCGGTCAGCTTGAGTCCGCTTGTGCGAAGCAGCGGAGCGTCCAGTATGCTCAGGATGGAGTCCACGCAGGGCAGCTCCTGCAGGTCCGTGCGCAGGCGCTGCAGTCCGGCAAGCGATGCGTCCGAAAACAGGCCGCCGTCGGGTTCATACGCCACCATGACGAATTCCTTGATCGCATAGCGGCTGTAAACATCACGGAAGATTTTCAGGTCGCGGTCGTCCTCGAGCATCAGGGAATCGGCCGAGGCGTCGAGGCGGAAATCCGGTATGTAGGCTGCAAAGTATGCCAGCAGGGCAGCAATAGCAAGAAGCGTTGCTATGGGGTGCTTCAGGACGAGGGATTCATAGAGGCTGGCGGTTAGTCGTCGCATGTGTTTCGCCGGTGCCTTTCCATGGTTCGTGTGTGTCGGTCGCACCTGCCGGTACTGTCGAGCACTATATGCCAGGGGCCAGTTTTTGTCAATTAGATCAGGCGGGCAGGTGGTTTGGGCCGGCCGGTGAAAAGATTTTTCATTTCCCGGCAACTGTGGTATAGGTCGTATTTGTTACGCTGGCCAAGCTGGCTTCTGTACGATTATCAATGGTGAGAAAGGAATTCCGGACGATGAAGATACTTGCATTCATGGGTAGCCCGCGCCTGAAAGGAAAATGCAACCGCCTGACACAAAAAGCCCTGGAAGGCGCTGCAAGCGCCGGCGCCGAAACCAAGAATTTTGAGCTGATAAAATACAATATCAAGTACTGTATGGGCTGCGGCGCGTGTTTTTTAAACAAGCCCGAGTTGACCATCGGTACATGCCCAATCAAGGACGATGTGCGCTCCATCCTTGAGGAATATGTTCATGCCGACGGCTACATTTTTTCGAGTCCTTCCTACGATATGTTTTGTACCGCCCTCATCAAGACATTCCTGGAGCGCAAGATAGCTTTTACCTACAAGAAGCGTGAGGATTTCGGCAAGATCCCGGCCGCCCGTCCGGGCATAGCCCAGAGTTTTATGAAAAAAGCCTCGTTTATCGTGACCGCCAACTGCGACGATACGCTTGAAGAGGTAATGGGGGAACCCTGTTACGAGGCGTTCGAGGCCCATTTGCTGTTCGAGGAGATCGATACGGTCGGCAAATTGTATTGTGGCGGCGTGGAAAACATGACCGATGAGGAGTTCGAGGTGCGCATGCAGAAAGCGTTCGACCTGGGCAAAAACCTGGTTGAAACCATACGGAAATTTCGCGCTGAAAACAGTTGAGCGGCGCTCCGGGGCAAACGGCGACATGTATGCCTGAGTGCTTGCCGTGCAGGAGCTGTAAACAGTATGAGAGCCGATGCTGGGACTGAGAACCGCTGTTGAAAAAATGATGTACGTGCAGGAGCCGGGCCCGGCTGTCAGCCTGGTGATGCTGCCGCTGTGGCTGTGTTCGTTTTTGTATCGCGGCCTCATGGCCGCGCGAAAGTGTCTGTACGCCCGCGGGGTGCTCGCACGTATGCAGCTTCCCTGCCGTGTCGTGACTGTCGGCAATATCACCGTCGGCGGTACGGGCAAGACACCGACGGTACTGTTCCTGGCGCGGGCCCTTGCTGATGCGGGGCTGCACATCGCGGTTTTGAGCCGCGGTTACGGTGGCTCAAAGCGCGGCCCCCTGATCGTTTCCGACAAAAAACAGGTGCTTGCGACCGCACGGGAGGCGGGTGATGAGCCCTTTATGCTTGCACAGACCCTCAGGGGCGTCCCGGTGATAATTTCGCGTAACCGCTATCTGGGCGGAATGCTCGCCTGTGAGCGTTTTAACCCCCATGTGCTGGTTATGGATGACGGGTTTCAGCATTTGAGGCTGCGGCGCGACCTCGATATCGTCCTTATCAATGCCCGCAACCCCTTCGGTTGCGGGCAGCTTTTGCCGCGCGGCATCCTGCGCGAATCTGTGAGCGCGCTTCGCCGCGCACGCATCGTCGTGCTGACCAAGGTCGATCCGCACCGGGACCCTGATGAACTGGAAGAGCGCATAGCCGCTATCAATCCCGATGCAGCCGTGTTTCGTTCCCGGTTCAGGCCCACCGGCCTGCTGCAACCGGCGACGGGTGCCAGTGTCGGCCTGGAAACCGTGCGCGGCCGCATGGCCGCCGGGCTGTGCAGCATAGGCGATCCGGGCCATTTTTTCAGCATGCTGGCGTCTTTGGGCGTGAGCTACAGCCGTCCGTTGGTTTTTCCCGATCATCACCGCTACGGCAGGCGTGATTGCCGCATGATCGCTGCGCGCGCTTCCGGGGCCGATTACCTTATCACTACCGAGAAAGACATTGCCAAGATGAACGCCGATATGCTACAACTGCCCAATTTGCTTGTGCTTCAGGTCCGGCAGGCGATCGATGACCAGGAACGTTTTCTGAAGGTTGTACTCGAGCACCTCCGCCTCAACGCACGGGCAGGGACCGGCACCACCTGATAGCGCCCGGGCGGCAATAGAGGCAACCGCGCTGCGGATGCGGGCCGCCAGGTGCCGGCTGTATCCCCGATTTTTAATGCTGACGCCCCCTTCTTTGACGACGACGCCGTTTCCCCAGCGATGACCCGATCGAGACATACACCTTCGCGATCCTACGAACAGGAACTCAATCCACAGCAGTTTGAGGTGGTAACCGCAGGAGACGGCCCCCAGCTTGTGATTGCCGGGGCCGGTAGCGGCAAGACCCGTGCGCTTACCTACCGCGTGGCCTACCTGATCGAGTCCGGCATACAGCCGGAGCGCATCATCCTGTTGACGTTTACCAATAAGGCCGCCCGGGAGATGCTGATGCGGGTCGAAGACCTGGTACCGTTCGACATGCAGCAACTCTGGGGCGGCACGTTTCATTCGGTTGGCGCGCGCGTGTTGCGCATGCATGCCGTACAGGCAGGACTGGAGCCTTCTTTTACCATTCTCGATCGGCAGGATTCATCCGACGTGATAAAGACATGCATGGACGACATGGGCTACACGAAAAAGGAAAGTCTGCTGCCGCAGGCTCCAGTGCTGCTGAACATATACAGCCTGGCACGCAACACCCGCAGCAGCGTGGCAGACATGCTCGATGCGCGTTACCCGTACTTCCTCGAATACACGGATGAGATCAACGCCGTGCTGACAAGCTATCAGCAGCGCAAGCAGCGCTTGAACGTCTGCGATTTTGACGATCTGCTCTGCCTGTGGCTACGGCTGCTTGAAGAGCATGACGCTATACGGAGCTGTTACGCCGGCAGGTTTCGACACGTGCTTATCGACGAGTACCAGGACACCAACCGTCTGCAGGCCGACATATGCGACGTGCTTGCCGCCGAGTACCGCAATATCATGGTTGTGGGCGATGACGCGCAGAGTATTTATTCGTTCCGTGGCGCCGATTTTGCGAATATCATGCATTTTCCCGAGCGCTATCCTGATGCACGGCTGTTCAAGCTGGAATATAATTATCGGTCCAGCCCGGCCATCGTATCGCTGGCCAACCGCAGTATCACATTCAACATGCGGCAGTTCCCCAAGGAACTGCAGGCCGTCAAGTCCGCAGGGTCGCATCCTGTGGTGATCAGGCCCTACAACGAGCACCAGCAGGCCCAGTTCGTGGCCGTGCGGATAGAAGAACTCATGCACGAGGGCGTGCCGCCTGATGAGATCGCCGTGTTGTACCGAGCCCATTATCACTGTATGGAACTGCAGCTCGAGCTTGGCAGGCGCGGGATCGGCTTTGACGTTCGCTCGGGCGTACGTTTTTTCGAGCAGGCTCATGTCAAGGATCTCGTGGCATTTCTCAGGCTGCTTGTCAATCCCTGCGACGAGGTTTCATGGGGGCGCATCCTGCAGTTGCTGCCGGGTATCGGCAAGGTCACGTCCCGCAAGCTGACCGTGCTGCTGTGTGCCGGCGAGCCGCTTGCCGACTGCCGCAGCCCGCGTGTGCGCGCCAAAGTGCCCAGGGCGGCGCGGGATTACTGGGAAACCCTGTGCGCTCTCGTTGATGTTCTGCGATGCAGTGCCGGGGACGGCGCACCGGCCGAAGTCGTGCGTGCCCTGTACGAGGGCGGCTTTGCCGAATTCATGCGTTCGCGTTATAGTGACGCATCCAGCCGTGCCGAAGATATCGAACAGCTGATACGGTTCGCATGGCAGTACGGTGAACTGATCGATTTTTTGACCGAACTTACGCTGATGAGCAGCAGCGAGGAGGACGATGGCAGGACCGCGGCAGCGCGGCCCCGCGTAAAACTCACCACCATTCACCAGGCAAAGGGGCTTGAGTGGTCGAGCGTTTTCATCCTGTGGCTGGTTGAAGGCAGGTTTCCGAACCAGAGCAACATCGAATCGGTTGACGAGGAAGAGGAGGAACGCCGTCTGTTCTATGTTGCTGTGACGCGTGCCAAGGATTCCCTGTACCTGCTGGCCCCGCAGTGGTCCCGCGACCGGAGCGGCTCTATCGCCCGGATGGAACCATCGCGTTTTTTGCGTGAAATATCAGAGGAATTTTGTGAGAATTACGATTCGGTGTATTACTAGCAGACTGTGAAGCCTGTGCGGAAGGTATGTGTTTGATGGACGACGGCATTGACATCGGCAGCTTTGTCCTGTTTTTCCAGCATGGTGAACTGGTCGGCGCCCTGTGCACGGCGCGCACCGGGTCGCATTTGCAGGTACTCTGCGCCGGCGGGCAGGTCATGAGCCTTGCTGAGCAGCGTGTCGTGCACGTGCAGCCGTTTGAGGGTGACCCTGGCACGGTCCAGGCGGTCGCGCGTATGGCCGCGCTCGAAGAATGCCAGAAGCAGCTTGCCGCCTGTATCGACCCGGAATCTCTTTGGAAAATTTTGCCGGATGTGCCGTGCGAGTACACCAGCCGGGAACTCGCACGCATTGCGTTCGGTGAGGCCGCCTGCGTCGATCATGCAGCGGCGGTTGTACGCGCCCTGCAGCATGATCATGTGTATTTCAAGTTTAACGGACAGGGCTACCGTGCGCTCGATGCCGAGCAGACAGAGCACAGCCGCGCACGCGCCGAGCGTGAACAGGAGCTCAGGGAGGAGATCGAGCGCTGCTCAGCGTGGCTGCACGCCTTTGTGAATTCCCGGGACTTGGACAACGGCGCACGTCACCTGTGTGCACGCTACCTGCTGCAGTTCGCCGTGTTCGGTACCTCCGCTCCCCAGTACCCGCATATCCGCACGATCATCAGACAGGCCGGATTGTCTCCCGGACGGCGGGAATGCTTCAATATCCTGGTCAGGATGGGAGTGTGTTCTTCGGATGAGAATTTGCTGCTGGCCCGTTATGGCGTGCCCAGCCTGTGGCCGGATGACGCGTTGAGAGAAGTGGAAACGCTGATCGATCCGCATGCGCAGCAGCGCAGCGATGCCGTTTGTCTTGAAACGTGGTCGATCGACGATCCCGGGACCCGTGATATCGATGATGCAATAAGCTTTGAGCAGGAAGGCGGCCTGTTGCGTGTCGGGGTTCATATCACCGATGCCGCGTCGCAGCTGGCACCCGGTTGCGCTCTTGACCGTGAAGCTGCCCGGCGTGGAACATCGCTGTATTTGCCGGAGGGCGCTATAGCAATGTTGCCGCCGGAGGTATCGGAAAAGCGCCTGAGCCTGATCGCGGGGCAGGAGCGTCCTGTTGTGAGTATTTTCGTCAGCATTGACGCAAGCGGCCACGCGGTTAAGCGTAGCCTGCGGCTCAGTACCGTTCGGGTGAAGCGCCGGCTCAGCTACGAAGACGTTAACGACGATATTCGTTGCGGCGGGCCATTTAAACGCCTGTACGGGGTCATGGAGCGTGTGCGCGCGGCGCGCCGTGCTGCCGGTGCCTCGTCCGTAAGCATACCCGAGATGCAGGTCAGGCTCAATCGCGATCGGGAGGTCGTCCTGCGCCTGCGAGAGCGCGAAACTCCCGCCCAGGCATTGGTGGCCGAGTGTATGATCCTGGCAAACCACAGCGCAGCGCTTTTTCTGCGTACACACGCTGTTCCGGCACTCTTCCGTACACAGAAACCCAGCCGCGCTGCTGACGCGCCCGGGTCTGATGATATGTCGTTAGCTGAACGCCTTCGCCTTCGCCGTGCGTTCAACCGGACCGTTATAGAAACCCGTCCGTGCGTGCATGCGGGCCTCGGTCTTGACTGCTACTGTTCGATTACCTCGCCGATGCGCAAATATCTCGATCTGGTCATGCAGCGGCAGCTTGTTGCAGCCGTGCTTGGGCGGCCCCCGGTGTACCCCGAAGACCAGCTGCGCGATATTTCCGTCGCGCTTCAGCCTGTCCTGACCAGGGCGTCACTGGTCGAAAGCGAGCGCAGGCGTTACTGGCTGTTTAAGAAAATGGAGCCGCTCAAGGGCCGGGAACTTCAGGCGATCGTGCTTGCGCGCCGCAAGAAAAATTATACGGTCCTTTTGAAAGATTTTTTGTTTGAAGCACAGGCAGAGCCAATCGAAGATATTTCCTATGAGCCGGGTCGTGATGTGCAGGTGCTGCTCAGGGATATTGATCCCTTCGAGGGGACCATCGGCCTGTCTGTCCTGTAATATTCCTGTGAAATAGCCGGAGCGCGGGAGCGGATCCCGGGTGTGTGATAGCTTTCTTGCAAAGTCATGCAGGGTATGCTATTCTGTATATGGTTGGGTATCAAACTATAATGATTTCGCACGCAGGTGCGGCGACGGTGATTGAACGTTTTGGAGGTTCATGGTATGCGATTCAAAGACAAGCACGTGATTGTTACCGGCGGCGGCACCGGCATCGGCAAGGCCATCGTACACCGGTTTGCGCGCGAGGGAGCGCGGGTGGTGGTAGCCAACCGCAATGCCGATAACGGCAACCGGGTGGTCGAGGAAGTGCGCGCCGAGGGCGGCACGGCCATGTTTATACGCACGGATGTGGCCGATGCGTCCGCAATCGAGAACCTGGTGAGCGAGGCAGCCGGCCGGTTCGGGCCGGTCGACGTTGCCGTGTCAAATGCCGCCATCTCGGAGCAGGTCTCCTCGGCGCTTGAGATAAGCATCGAGGAATGGGACCGGGTGTTTGCGATCAACGCGCGCGGCTCGTTTCTGTTTTGCCGCGTCTGTGCGCAGAGCATGATTGACAGCGGCGTTCAGGGCAGCATCGTGACCATCGGCTCGCTGGTCGCGCGTGGAAGCAAAATGGCTGTTGGTGCCTATCCGTCTTCAAAGGCAGCGGTTGTGCAGTTCACCAAGAATCTGGCCAAATGCCTTGCGCCCATGGGTATACGGGTCAACTGCGTATCACCGGGCGTGGTCGCCACCGAAATTTACGCTAATGTCGAAAAAGAAATGATGATGAACCCGGGCGCGTTCGCCGAATGGCTGGTCGAGGAGTCGGTAAAAAACGGCCAGCTTCTGATCGCCCGTCCGGGCCGGGCGGAGGAGATCGCCTCTGCGGTCGTGTTCCTGGCCTCGGACGAAGCATCCTATATCACGGCGCAGAACCTGAGCGTCGACGGCGGCATGGACTGGTGCTGGTAGGCCTCTCAGGCT
>Ga0272442_10007609_pt1 | contig 13958 bp, 12 predicted proteins | sample SSMForm2O_FD_200262 | JGI IMG/M metagenome (GOLD analysis project Ga0272442, IMG submission 200262) | Marine sediment archaeal communities from Little Sippewissett salt marsh, Falmouth, MA, United States - SSM-Form-2O | ecosystem: Environmental > Aquatic > Marine > Wetlands > Sediment ...
TGCTGGGGTACTCGTTCACACCGTACGACAGCCTAGCGTACGGCGTTTCAAATCTGATTCCCCCCAACCTCACGTACGGGATCTGGGGGCATTTCGGATTCGACTACTTCACATCCGACACCTCTTCCATCTACATCCAGTCTGGCGGCGGATACAAGGGGCTGTTCGTCGAGGACAAGAAGAACGCCTATGCGGTCGCAAGCAGCTGGTTGGGCTGCGGTTTCGGTATCGAAATGGGTTCGAGATTCGGCTTCTGAAGGCGCAGTGGCACTCATGACCACGTAGCCGCTAGAGGGTGCGTTCTGACCCAGCCCTTTGGGCTCTAGATCCCCTTTCCACTCTAGATCTCAGAGCCTCCGCTCTGCTCATTGTGGGCTGCTGTGCCGGAGGTAGGAAGCACGGGCAGTTTTCATCCTTCACGTCGCGTGATCTGAAGGATGGAAGCCGGCCGGTCACTCGAGGAAGCTCAAGCCACAGCAGACGGCAACATCCATACTGTCGAATCAGACCTGGGAGAGGAGCCTGTACTTGTCGAGCAGCTCGCGCATGATCAGCCTGAGGATTGCGCGCGATGTTGCTACACGCTATGCAGGACGCGACTCTCCGAGAACAGCGGATGCTGCGAGGGTTCTGTTGATTCGTATCCCCTGTTCCAATATCCTGACTTGACCGTGAATACGAGGTCTGAGCCGAGCCGCAGGTGCCCGCTGGCAGTAAGGCGCATCCCCGCACACCAATCATGGCTCGTTTGACGTGTCTTTCTGAGACGTCGTGGTTCGCGCGCGCATCTGGATGACAGAGAGGTGTGACACATGGCCGGAAGTGGAACTGCAATTGTCGCGTTCGCCGCGTTTGGAGTCACGTCCCAGGCGGTACTCGTATGCTTCTTCGCAGCGCGGCGTTGGTGGCTCCCCGCCGCAGAACGCTTCGGATGGCTTGCACCTGCTTTTGCTGGGCTCGGAATGCCGCTTGGACTGTGGCATCTGGTTGGCGGAGAGTCATGGAGACTCTGGGTGGGTCCGCTGCTAATGGCGGCTTGGGCTCTGTTCGAAGCCTACGTGGATCTCTGGCGCCCGCGCCAGTGGCGTTGGCCGATCCTGTGGCGTGTGGCCGTTCCCTACTTCTTGCTCTACTTCTGGGCCCAGATGTTCATGTGGTGGCCGCTCTGGAATGTAATGCGAGCAGCTTGGGTAGCGTTCCTCGTGCTGTTCGTCACGAGTACCGCGTTGAATCTCCGCGGGCACTTCGGGGACGATCGAAGGACCTGAGTGGAGAAAGCGCAGACCCCAACGGTGCATCCGATGGAAGCGACGCATGGCTGGAGACATCCATTCACCAGGATGCAATGCACGGCGTTCTACAATCAATCAGCGCTCCTTCAGGCAGGAGCGTTGGTCATGAGACGAGTGGTTAGGTAGCTAACGGAGTTCGAAACTTGTACACTACTCCCAAAACCGAGCCCTGGCGAGCCGATGCTCTCCAGGGCTCCGCTTTGGGAGAGTCGGCGAGGACTGCCAAACCAAGGATAGGAGTTTGCATCAGCAAACTCCCAAGCCGCTGAGCAGGGATGGATCGGGGGTTGTCACAGAGTTCGCCACCGATCCGAGCAAACCTGCAAGCTGCTCCTCGAACGCAGTGCGTTCGCAGAGCAGCCGCCATCCCTCTCTCTCCCCGCGGGGGACAGACAGGCAGTCCCTGTCTGTGATACAAGGATTCAGTCCGTGGCTCTGAGCAGCGACCTGGCAGAGAGAGCACTCCAACCTCGGGAACCTATTCCTTCGCCATGAACGTCACATCATCCAGTCCGTCGAAGTCTGCATCCTGGGTCCAGATGTGAGCGCGGTGGACCCGTGCGGTTGCCAGAATGATGCTGTGAGCCATCGGAAGCCTTGTCTGCAGGCTCACGTCGGCAGCGAGCAGAGCAATCCGCTCGGTGAGAGGGATCACTTGTCCCTGCCGCATCAGCGCGATAGCGGAGAGCGCGGCGGACTCACCTCGCTGGCGCAAGACGATCTTGAACACCTCGTAGAGGCAGATCGTCGGGACGATGAGCTGATCTACCGCTTCAACTGCTTGCGAGAATGCATCGGCATTCGGACCATCGGCGAAGTACTCGAGCCAAGCAGACGAATCTACGACGTTCATCCGCGATCCGATTCCCGCTCCACTGTTGTTTCGATGCCGGGCAGGAATCCACGCATCTCAGACAGAGAGCGAACAGGCACCATCTCAATCCGATCGCCATGTGCAATGACCTGGACCATCTGCCCGGGCTTCAGTTCGAGTTCCTCGCGGATCGCCTTGGGGATAACGACTTGGTACTTGGGCGAGATCTTCGCTTCTGACATACGCATCTCCGATCGTTCGCAGTATCGTATGCCGGCTATAGGGTCCATCGAGTCTGGCGTCAACTCAGGTCTTCCGCAACACTGGCGATCAGAATCCTTGAGCGAGTTCTAGACCTGCCCACTGCTCCCAACCAACGAAGAAGCGCCCTCATCCGAGGGGGCTTCTTCGTTGATCGAGGAGGTGAGAACCCCCAAGCCAGCTGGCGGCGATGTTCTCCGCAGGAGAACTCGCACGTACCCGTCAGGGTACGCGTTTGCAGAGGGCAGACTCCCAAGCAACTGGATTGCGGACGAGTCGGTCCAGTGGCCAATCCTCCTCTCCCGGCCAGAACGAAAACGCAGTGGCTGTATGCAATGCGAGATTCGAAGCCTCGATCTCTGTGTGGACTGGAAGCTGGTTCGCGCCGCATGGAAGGGACCGGAAGAGGCGTCCGTGGTTCGGCCGTCCTGGGCAGCGGACGGCTGGTTCTTCGATCACGCCTCTCGTGGTTCCCGCGAACACTGAAGCTTGGAAGGTCCTGCTGCTTCATAGTAGAATGCAGAGCTATGGATGTCCACGAGTTACTCCGATCCTCAGAGGGAAAGACGCTGGAATTCAAGCGAGACATTTCCTCGCCCAAGGGGATCATGAAGACTCTCGTTGCGTTCGCGAACACGGCTGGTGGCATTCTCCTGATCGGAGTGGAAGACAAGACGCGCAATGTGCTGGGCATAAAGGACCCACTAGGCCTTGAAGAACGCCTTGCAAGCGTGATCTCCGATAGCATCTCTCCTTGCCTGGTCCCAGAGATCGAGGTCCTGCCGTGGCGCTCGGAAACCCTGGTTGCGGTGCGAGTCCATCCCAGTGGCGACAGACCCCATTTCCTCGTTCGTGAGGGGATTGAGGACGGCACATATGTGCGTGTGGGTTCGACAAACCGGCAAGCAGATCTTCCCATGATCGAATCCATGCACAGGTTCATAACCTCGGGATCCTACGACGAACAGGCCATGCCGGACCTGGACTCTGAAGAGATTGACTTCCGAGCAGCTTCCGAGTCGTTTGCGCCCGTGCGGCCCTTGAAGCGCCGCGATCTTGAATCCTTGCGGCTCGTCACAGTGCATCAGGGGAAGAAGGTTCCGACGATCGGCGGCATTCTGCTCTTCGGCGTCAACCGTGAACGGCATTATCCCGATGCCTGGATTCAGGCGGGGCGCTTTGAAGGTATGGACAAGAGCAGGATCCTCGATCACTCCGAGATCCACCTTCACTTGCCGCAGGCCGTCGAAGCAGCTGTGGCATTTGTCGAGAAACACACTTCCCATGGGATGGACATCGGATCGGTTCGACATGTCGATCGCTGGACGATTCCGCCGACTGCCGTTCGGGAAACGATCATCAATGCTGTGGCCCATGCGGACTACGCTCAGCGAGGATCTCCCATCCGTCTCTCGCTCTTCAGCGACCGCTTGGAGGTTGAGAATCCCGGGCTCCTCCCGTTCGGACTCACGGTGGAGGATCTTCGCTACGGCATCTCCAAACTGAGGAATCGGGTCATCGGAAGGGTGTTTCACGAGCTTGGGCTTGTCGAGCAATGGGGAAGCGGCATTCAGCGGATTCTTACAGCATGCCGTGAGGCTGGCCTTCGTGAGCCGCAGTTCGAGGAAATTGCAGTCCGTTTCCGCGTGACGCTGTACGCCGATCGAACAGCCGAACCGGCAGCTGATGCAAAGGACGAACGGATCCTAGCCATCCTTGCCGAGGCAGGACCCCATGGTCTCTCCACTCAGGAGATCGCTTCGTCCATCGAACTCAGCCCACGCGCGACGCGCACTCGACTCGTGCGGCTCGTCGACAGGGGGCTTGTCCGGGAGATCGGGACGAGCCCACAAGATCCGAGGCGTCGTTACTTCCTCAGCAAGTAGCAGCATCTGTCACGAAGGACGTGCGAGTTCTAGACCTATCCACTACTCCCAACTGACAAGAAGCCCGGACAGCTGAAGTGCTGTTTGAGTTTTACCTGCTTGAGGGTGTGAGAACCCCAAACGTAGGAGAAAGCTTACGAACTGAACTCCCAAGCCGCGTCTGTTTCCAGGACTTGAGGCTGGCCTCTGAGTAGAGCTCGCGCAGGGATGCACCCGTAAGAAAGCCGACTCACTCGCTACGCGCGTCACATCATTCAGTCCGTCGAACTCTGCGTCCTGAGTCCAGACATGAGCTGTGTGCAGACGAGCAGTCGCCAGAGCAACGCTGTCAGCCATCGGAAGTCTTCTGTGTAGACTCCAGTTGGCGGCAAGGCGAGCCGTCCGCTCGATGGGAGGAATCAAAGCCCTTTCCCGCCGGTGCGCGCGATGGCAGACGCGCCGGCGGAGGGACTTCGCGAACGCGAGGATATGGTACTATCCAATAGCTAGCAGGATGACCAGTGGGGTGAGCCCGCGTGGGAGATGCGGGACGGCTGCGGTGTTTGGGTATGAAGATTGCGCTTAACGTGTTCCTGTACGCTGCGATGGCCGGAACATTCACTGCAGTGCCCATCGTGCGTTCGACGGGCCGGGCAAGCGGAGCCTACATCACGGATCCACAGAGGACAAGAGGGTGTGAATGGCTCACGTACTAGTCGTGGACGACGAGCAGAGCATTCGCAGCAGTCTGGGCGCGATTCTCCGCCGAGAAGGACACACGGTCCATGAAGCGGCTGACGGCTCGGCAGCGGAGGGGCTTCTGCAACGGGATTCATTCGACGTTGTCATTTCGGACATCATCCTTCCGCACCGAAGTGGGGTAGATCTACTTGGGGAGATCCGTGAGCTTCAGCCCGATGCGCAGGTGATCCTGATCACGGGCGAGCCCGATGCGGCCACTGCTGCGGAAGCTGTGCGCAAGGGCGCGTTCGACTACCTCTCCAAACCGGTTCTCAAGGCCGACATCGTCCAATGCGTGTCGGCGGCGGCGGAGAAGAAACGTCGCATCGACAACTCCCGAGCGCGCGAACTCGAGACGCGCAAGTATCAGGCGGAGTTGGAGCGGACGGTCAGTCAGAGAACGGAAGAGGTTGCCGCCAGCGAGGCGAGATTCCGGCTCCTCGCCGACAACGCCGTCGATGCCGTCTGGCAGATGGATCTTCGGCTTCGCTTCACGTACATCTCTCCCTCTATTCGAGAGCTAACGGGGCATGAACCGGAGGAGTGGATCGGGACCAGGCTTCGCGATCACGCGACGAAGCGTGAGTATCGAAAGATGGCCCGGCAGGCCATCTCGGCGGCGCGAAACTACAGGCGGTTTCAGCGAACGCGCTTCGACGCAATGATGCTGCGAAAGGACGGTAGCGAGGTCCCCGTCGAGATTGTCGGCAAGCTGCTGTTCGGTTCGAACGGTCTTCCGTGCGGGTTCCAGGGATCCACACGCGACATCAGCGATCGACGGGCGGCCGAAGAGAGGACGGAGCGGCTGTACCAGAACCAGGTGAAGATCAACAACCTCGCGCTTGCCCTGGGGGCGACCACGGGGCTTTCGGACGTGTACTCCGCTGTGTACGACCACGTGAGTGTTCTGATGAGTGCCCAGTCCGTGATCATTTCGTTCTACGATGAGCAGGAGCAGGTTCTGCGAGCGGCCTTCGTGATGCTCGACGGGAAGCGGTTCGATGAAGCGAAGCTTCCGGCGCTTCCTCTTGCCGAGCCGGGTGGCGGTACGCAGAGTCAGGTGATCCACACGGGCGAGTCCCTTTATGTCCCCGACTACCGCGCGGCGCGGAGGAAGGGCAAGAAGGAGTACACCGTAGACGGCGAAGGGCAGGTCAAGGAAGGACCGCCGCCCGACGACGCGGAGGACATCACCCGCTCGGCGATCCTCGTTCCACTCCGAGCGAACAACCGGCTGCTCGGCGTGATGCAGGTTCACAGCTGTGACCAGGACGCCTACACGGAAGACGACATCCAGCTCCTGGAGGGACTGGCGAACGTCACGGCGGTTGCGATTGCGAATGCGAACTTGCTCCAGGAGGTCAACGACGCGCTCCACAACACGGTAACGGTCATCGGAAAGGCGATCGAGATCCGCGACCCGTATACGGCGGGCCACGAGCAACGGGTGACGGCGCTTGCATGCGCCATTGGGGAAGGCATGGGGCTGGCCGCCGAGCGGATCGAGGGATTGCGGATGGCCGGGCTACTCCATGACATCGGCAAGATCTCCATCCCCGCCGAGATCCTCAGCAAGCCGGCGGCCTTGAGCGCCGTAGAGCGTGACCTGATTCGACAACATCCACGCGTCGCCTTCGAACTTCTGCAGGATGTTCGCTTTCCGTGGCCGGTTGGAGAGATTATCCTCCAGCACCACGAACGGCTCGATGGATCCGGGTACCCTCGAGGTCTCACGGCGGCGGAGACCGTGGTTGAGGCACGGATCCTCGCTGTGGCGGACGTCGTCGAGGCCATGTCTTCGCACCGTCCGTACAGAGCCGCGCTTGGCATCGAGGCTGCTCTAAAGGAGATCGAGGCCGGCAAAAGCGAACGGTACGATGCGGACGTCGTCGAAGCGTGTGTCAAGTTGTTCAGGGAAAGCGGCTTCGAGTTCGCAGAACCCTACAAGGAGTCATAGACACGCGATTCAGGAGTACAGGTCGGCGCTCACTCGCTTGGAGATCTGTCCGTCGTGGGTCGATCGGCCGCGTACTCTCATGGCTCTCCGAGGGCGATCACGGCCAGGTTCGCCATGCTGAGCAGAAGGTCGAGATCCTGCTCGCTGTATGCGTCCGCTCGATAGCTCTGGACCTGGATCACGCCACACACCCGGCCCCTCCGTTTCATCGGTACGAAGATGGCCGAGCGGATCACGTCGTCCTGGTCGACATCCACCCCCGGCCGAACGGCGCCGTCGGATGAAACGGCATACTCGGTGTCACTCATGTGCTGCGTCCTTGCTTTGCTGTGGACCATCAAGGGCTCGCCGGTACGAATGACCTGGCTCTGCCTGCCGCGGCCCTCTTCGGCTAGCGGAATCGCAGGGAGCGACTCCGGATCCATCTCGCGTCCGTCATTGAGCACGTACAGCGCGCGGATCAGCTGTGCGTCCTGTTCATACGATGAAACGATGAACATGGCGGTATCCATCACCTGGCGAACATGTCCGGCGATGACACGGTGCAGCAGAGGGCGATCGGATGTGCTCCCCAGCGATTGTGCAAGCCGCTCGATGATCAACCGGTGCCGCTGATACGCTTCGGATTCGCGCCATGCTGTGCGGAGTCGCTCGACTTCCTCTTGCGCCTTCGCGTCGAGTTCGGAAACCGCTTTCGAGCTCTGCCCCGCGAGGCGGCCGATCGTCGCTGTGAGGGGTACGCTGCGGCAGGCGGCGGCGACCGAGCGTGAGATCTGCTCCCGCGCGATCGGCTTGACAAGGTAGTCGAACGCGCCGACCGCGAGCGCGTCGGACGCGCCTTGCGGATGGGGCGCTCCTGTGATGAGAATGCCTTGCAGGCTGGGATGTGCGCGGCGCAGGATACGGAGCAGTTCCAGACCATCCTTCCCTGGCAAGATGACGTCTACCACGACAACATCGGGTAGGAGATCTGCCGTCAGGCGAAGCGCCTCCTCGGCGCTTGCGGCGACCGCGACGGTGTGCCCGTCGTTCTCAAGAAACGCCCTGACCGTTGCGCGGATGCTTCCCTCATCATCGACTACGAGGATCACGGCCATGGTGTGGACTCTCCCGTGCGTCGGGCACTGCCTGAGGCAGTGTACGCGGCGTTCGTGGATCTGGGCAAGACGCGGGCTGAGGCGTTCGTTCCCCCGCACCTCCAGAGTGTTATTGGCGTTGCGACGGTGTCCCGTCGGCCTGGATTTGTGATCGGGAGACGACGTGCTTCTCCCGACGGCTTGCAGCGATCCTCGGGGGTGTCCGTGCGTGAAGTACTACGTCCCTGACGGTGCGCCGGCCGCCTCGTCCGGCGGGAGGGAAGATCGGCTGTCCGGAGAGCTGTCGGGACCCCCTGCGAGCCACTCCTCGACCAGGCCAGACGTAACATTCTTCGGATGTCCCGAGTACCGGATGTACCCATCGCGATCGATCAGGATCGTGTGCGCGATTCCCCCGACGCCGAAGAGGCCCTTGACCTCACGGGCCTCAGTCAGGGAGCCCCACAGCACATTGTCCGTTCGGAGATCGTTCTCGATGAGATACCGTCGAGCGGTGTCCCCTTGCTTGTCGAGACAGATCACAAGAAGCACGGTACCCTGATCGGCGTACGTCTCGGACAGCGACTGAACGGCGGGAAACGTCTCGACGCACAGGTGGCACCAGGTTGCCCAGAAGTCGAGGATGACGACGCTGCCGCGGTAGTCGGCGAGAGAGATTGCGTCGCCGTCGAGGTTGGGGAGCGTGAACAGCGGCGCTAACTCCGCCTCGTCGCTCGTGCTCGCGGCGGTGACGAGAGCAAGCAGCAGAATGGCCCCGACAAGCGGCAACGCAAGGCCGCGCTGTCGGCGTCTGGCATCGTGCACGCTGGTCCCCCTTCGCGCGGTGTTCGTACCGGTTCTCTCTTGCTTGGCAAACAGTCTACCCGCTGCGTCCTCGTAACGTTTCGCTTGTGCGCGTAGAAGTCTAGCCCGGTCTCGCAACCCCGGCAAGCACGTTCGTTGAAATGCACCAGGAGCCCTGTTCCCTTCGCAATAAGCGCTGCCGCTGCAGTCTGATGAGCCGTGCAGGATGTCGAGGCGGCGAAGAGCCAGTGAAGCGCGGCAATGTGCCGTCCTAGGGATGCGCCGGCAACCCTCGCAGCGTGGACGGGACGCGACGAGCGTGGCGTGCAGTGAGAGGAGAGGCGGCTAGCCAGCTTCGGGTACGCATGCTATACTGCGCCTGCCGGCGGGCCTGGCGTTCGGGATGCAAGATCCGTCGCAAACGGAAAGGAGCGGTACCCGTGTACTCAATCCGGAGGAGCCTGTTCGCGATCGTCGCCGTTGTCGGAACGCTGTCTATTCTCGCCGTGGGTCAGACCATCTCGTTCTTCCCGGAGGGATTCGAGATCCCGCCGGACGTGGTGTACATCCCTGCCGGGTCGTTTCAGATGGGAGACGCGCTCAATGAGGGCTGTTCCGACGAATGGCCGGTTCACACCGTCGCGCTCAGCGCCTACTACATCGGCTGCAACGAGGTGACGAACGATGAGATGATCGAGGTTCTCGAGTGGGCGCTCGACAACGAGCGCATCACCGCTTCGGAGTCAAGGGTGGAGAACGCGACCGGCGATCCGAAGAAGCTGATGTTCATCGACGAGCCGCAGTGCAGAATCGTCTGGAACGGCACATCATTTTCGTTGAAGGATGAGAAGGCGTCGGGCTACCCTTGCGTTGAGATCACGTGGTACGGTGCCGTGGCGTACTGCAACTATCGAAGCGAGATGGAGGGGCTAACCCCGTGCTATGACCTGTCGGACTGGAGCTGCGATTGGAGCGCCAACGGGTATCGCCTTCCCACCGACGCGGAGTGGGAGAAAGCAGCGAGGGGAGGAGCGGAAGGCCGCCGCTTCCCGTGGAGCGACACCGACACGATCGACCACACGCGGGCGAACTATGAGAGCAGCGGCACCTACGACTACGACGTCAGCGAGACCCTCGGAAATCATCCAGACTACGCAGAAGGCGACGCGCCGTACACCAGCCCGGTTGGAAGCTTCGCGCCCAATGACTACGGGCTGTACGACACGGCCGGAAACGTATGGGAATGGTGTTGGGACTACTGGGATCCCACCTACTACTCGTACTCGCCGGCGGTTGATCCTCGGGGGCCGACTACGGCGGCGACCTACCGGGTCGTTCGGAGCGGGCGCTGGGGGTACGACGCAGTGATGTCGCGGGTCTCCGTCCGCCATCACGGGTATCCCGGCGGACGCAAACACATGGGGTTCCGAATCGCTCTGTCTGCTGGGGAATAGCGGGGTCGCCTCGGAAGCGGACTGTCAAGCAAGCGATGGGAGCCGTCAATCCGTCTGCGAACCGTCGGCTGCCCCCTGGAGCCCGCGTCCCGTAGTTGATTGGGGCGCGTGGGCTCAGTCCGTCGGCATCACCGCGTCGATCGCACGGGTGTCGAACAGAGCCTTCTTCCCCCACCCTTCGACGCCCGCGGGGACCGTCGGACGGAAGCGCGCGTAGAGATCCATCGCCTCCGTGAGCAGGACGTCAATCGGAAACGCGTCCCCCAGTGTGGTCAGCTTCTCCTGAAACACGGGGAGGGCCGCACCGAACTTCGAGTCGAGATAGCGACGGACGGTGTCGGGATCAATCGGCTTGTCCTTGGCGAGAGCCCGGATCTGCCCGTCGTGGCGAACGATGGGAATGCTGCGGTGCATGAAGTGAAGCGATCGGGCGTCAAGATCACTGCGAGCGCGGCGTACCCTTTCAGCCTCCGATTCGGATGCCTGCTTGTAGACTCCGAGGCGACGACCTTTGGACTGCGCGGTGAGGCCGGCGACCGCGCGCCCGATGGACAACGCTTCGTCGTTCGACAGGCCGGCGCGACGAGCGACGATCGTCGCCCACAAGGTCAGAACCGGTGCTCGGTTGATCTCGATTGCGGCCACAGCGATCACCGCGTCAGTATAGCGGGGCCTCGGTGTTGGGGGAAGCTGGGCGGGGATTGGCAAGGGATCGCCGTGGGCGCTGTATACTGCGCATGGCATGACCGCGGAGATACGTGTTGGGACGTCGGGCTACTCGTTCAAAGACTGGGTCGGCACGGTGTATCCCGAACGGACCCGTGCGCGCGAGTATCTCATGCTGTATGCGCAGGACTTCGACGCCGTGGAGATTAACTCGACGTTCTATCGCGTTCCCCCCGCGGACATGGTCGAGCGAATGGCGGCCAAGGTTCCCGACGGCTTCCGTTTCACCGTGAAGGCGCCACAGACGATGTCCCATGATCGCAAACGGTTTGCCGAAACCAAGGGTCCGTTCTTGCGAGCGGTCGAACCGCTGAAACGTGCCGGGATGCTCGGCGGCGTCCTTGTGCAGTTCCCTCAATCGTTTCCGATGGATGCCCGTTCGGCCGAGTTCCTCCCGCGAGTGGCAGACGCGTTCCGGTTTGCGGGATGCAAGGTGTTTGTCGAGTTCCGGCACCAGAGTTGGTACCGGGATGCTACCTACGAGTTGCTGGAGCGTCTGGGGGTGGGGTTTGTCAACGTGGATCTCCCGGCACTTGGAACGCTTCCGAAACCGTCGGCGATCGTCACGTGTGGGCAAGCGTACGTTCGCTTGCACGGTCGAAACCGGGAGATGTGGTATCGACATCCGACACCGAGCCACCGGTACGACTACAGCTACGGGGACGGCGAGTTGGTCGAGTGGACCGGGCGGATTGCACAGATGGCGAAGCACGCGGGGGTTGTGTACGCCTTCATGAACAACTGCCACATGGGGAGCAGCTATGTGGACGCTCTGCGGTTGAAGCAGCGGCTGGGACAACCGGTACGAGCAACGCACGATCTCCCGGGCACGCTGTTCGAGGCTCCGGCAAGTCGGTCGTACGTGGACGCGCTCGCGCAGCGAGTCGAGGCAGCACGACACCGTGACCGCACGTGAGCGGGCTTCGTTGGACGATGGACGAAGCAGGGGCGCGGTGTAGGGCCGTTTCGATCACCGTGGGCACGGCGTCAGTCTGACGGGCTGGCGGAATCGGTCGGCAGGAAGAACGAGTCCAGGACGAGTCCGGGCGTTGGGATCGCCGTCCCCGCGATTTCCTCGGCTGCGGAGAGTGTCTCGACCGCGATGCCGGCGGGCGACGTCGACACGCGGGTGTAGAAGTAGTGCCCCTCGACAAGGGTGTCCGACCCCTGAACGAGCGTACGGGCTGTCACCTCCGGCTGCGCTCCCCCGCCACCGAGCACAAGGTACGTGACACCGTCGCGCACGATGCGCTCGTAGTGGTGAGCGTGGCCGTTGAAGACGACGTCGACGTGGTTCTCCACGAAGAGCGGATGATACAGCTCGTCGAAGACGTAGGCGGACTCCTCGTAAGGGGACCCGGAGACGAACGTCGGGTGGTGGAAAATGACGAACTTGTGGGTCTGCGAGCCGGATAGGTGCTGAGCCACCCACGCTTGTTGCTCGCGGATCTCGTACAGCTTGTTCGCATTGGTGTCCAGGCCGACGACCACGAGATCGCCCCAATCGAACGCCCACCAGCGTTCGCCCTCCTCTCCCGCGCCCGGCGGAAGCTGGAACGCATCGTAGTACGACCGATCATTGCCTTCGTGGTTGCCGAGTACCGGCAATAGCGGTGCACGCAGCAGCATGTCCTCGAACGAGGCGAACCAGTGGTCCCAGTACAGCGCGGACGGGGCTTCGATGACGTCGCCGCCGTGCAGGATGAAGTCGAGGTCGGATGGGTCGGCAGCGATCGCCTGTGCGACGAGTGCCAGCCGGTTAACGCCATCGAGCTGCTGTTGGGTATCGGCGAGAACGGCGAACGTCACGGGCTCGCGAGCGTTGGGTTCGGTTGCGAAGTACCCGGTGGGGCTTGCGATCTCCTGTGAGTCATCGAGCAGGACGACGCGATACGCGTACCGAGTGGCCGCTCGAAGGCCGCTGAGCAGAACGTGTGTGGTGTCGACGGGGGGCTCGTCCAGCGATGCGGAAACGTCCAGGCTGGCGGTGAATGTCTGGGTTTCGACTGCGTTCGCGCGCTCCCCGTACTCCACTCGAGCCGCCACACTCACGTCGCTGGTCCAGCTAATGGTCACCGAGTCGCCGGACGGAGCTCCTGCGTACGGTCCATGGACAAACACGGCGGCGAGCCCCGCCGGTGCCAGGAGCGGGAGCAGCAGGACCACGGAAGCGATGACACGCAATACGATCATCCCATTGGTGAGGGTAGTGCGTCGCGCTTGGGTCGTCCAGTGCCCCGGGGCCTAGTACGGGTGAAGCATCCGCGGTAGACTACGCGGGGCTGCGCTCGCCGGCGCGAGTTGCGCGAAATCACACGATGCAAGCGGAGGTGTCACCATTGGGGCAGTAGAGCGAGATCGAGATGCGGGGAGCACGGACTTCATCCGCCGAGCGATCCTCGACGATGTGGCCGACGGGAAGAACGACGGGCGAGTGCATACGCGCTGGCCGCCGGAACCGAACGGCTACATCCACATCGGGCATGCGATGAGTGCGTTGCTCAACTACCACGTTGCACAGGAGTTCGGTGGGCTGTTCAACCTGCGATTCGATGACACGAACCCCGCGGCGGAGGAGAGCGAGTTCGTCGAGGCAATCCAGCGGGACGTTCGCTGGCTGGGAGCGGACTGGGACGATCGCCTGCACTTCGCGTCCGATTACTACGAGCAGTTGTACGAGTGGGCCGAGGAACTAGTCCGACGGGGGAAGGCCTACGTCTGTGACCTGTCGCCCGAAGAGATCCGCGAGTATCGTGGAACGGGCGAGCGCACAGATGAGGGTCGCACACGGACTCCGCCGGGCAGGAACAGCCCGTACCGCGACCGCCCCGTGGAGGAGAACCTGGACCTGTTCCGGCGGATGCGCGCGGGTGAGTTTCCCGACGGTTCGCGAACGCTGCGGGCGAAGATCGACATGGAGCACCCGAACCTGAACATGCGGGATCCGGTGATGTATCGAATCCTTCGG
>Ga0272442_10007611_pt1 | contig 13958 bp, 9 predicted proteins | sample SSMForm2O_FD_200262 | JGI IMG/M metagenome (GOLD analysis project Ga0272442, IMG submission 200262) | Marine sediment archaeal communities from Little Sippewissett salt marsh, Falmouth, MA, United States - SSM-Form-2O | ecosystem: Environmental > Aquatic > Marine > Wetlands > Sediment ...
GATCTTGGGTTGGGTGACGAGGGCGCGGGCGATCTCGGTGCGGCGGCGCTCGCCTCCGGACAGCGTGTAGGCGGCGTTGTTGGCGAGCGTGGTCATGCCGAGCTCTTCGAGCAGGGCGTCGGCCCGTGCGCGGCGCTCGTCCTTGGTCAACGGCTGGTGTTCGAGGATGGCCAGCAGGTTCTGGCGGACGGTGAGTTGCCGGAACACGGAAGGCTCCTGCGGCAGATAGGCCATGCCCTGGCGCGCGCGGCGGTACATGGGCAGGCGCGTGACGTCGTGTCCACAGAACGAGATCCGCCCGGCGCTGGGGCGCAGCAAACCGACGACCATGTTGAACGTGGTGGTCTTGCCAGCGCCGTTGGGTCCGAGCAGGCCGACGATCTCGCCTGGATCGAGCTGAATCGACACCTCGCGCACGACGGTGCGGCGCTTGAATTGCTTGCACAGCCCTTCGGTGTGAAGCAACGGCTCGGATTTCGCACTCGGGGGCTTCGGGGGCATTTGGCTGGCCTCGGCGTTCATGGCTGCGGGGCTTTGGCGACCAGGCCGGGGTAGGCGGCTTGAAGCAGGAGCCGGTTCAGGCGGGTCTGTTGGCGCGCGGACAACTCGTCTCTGGCCAATAGGTCCTGGGTTTCTGTGTCGAGTCCGCTGCCTTCCCAGCACGCTTTGTCGTACAGCTTCGCATTGGCCAGCACGCGGTTGAGTTGCTTGAGCACGCCCTTCTTGTTGGCCAGCAACTGCTGGGGCGTGGCCGCGGCGATCTGTTCTTGGGCCTCCGGGTCGAGCAGCGAGACAATGCGCTTGCCTGGGGAAGGGCGGTCGGCGCCGCGTTGGGTTTGCATTGTGTCAAGAAACCTGGCCCAGTCGCGGACGTCGGTTTCGCTCAATAGCGAGGGGTCCCGCGCCTCGGCGAGGCGCATTTCCTTGATCCTGATGCCGGGAATCAAGACCCGGTCTTGGTTGAAATTGATGATGACCTGCTCGCCGCGGATCTCGTCGGCGAGGGCGGTGCTCATGACCGGGTCGCCGGTGAAGGTCAGGATTCCTTTATCCAGATCCCAGTCGGCCTTTTGGGCTCGGATCGTGCCCTCCGGGTGCGTGACGACCACCTTGCCTTCGAGCAAGATTGCCGACGGCTGGCTGCCGCCCTCGTCGGGATAGGAGAAGGTCATGGTCTCGGCGCTGATGGGCAGCGGATCTTTGTCCGGGTCGTCCGAGTACAACCGCACCTTGGCCCCGCCGGACAACCGGTTGATCGTCCCGTCCAAGCCGCCGTCGTATTCCCCGGCCTCGACGTCCATGGTGTTGTAGCCGCCCATGGCGCCGGGGCCGGTTTGGGCCGACGCGGCGATGGCGGCGGCGAACAGGACGGCGGTGAGGAACCAAGTGGGGGGTCGCAGGTGTCTCATGATTCGTTCCTTCCAAAGCGTAATGTTCCGACGACGTCGGTCATGACGATTCGGCGTTCATCGGGATACAGGCGCAGGCTCGAGGCATTGAGGCGGATGTCGTCGGTCTGGATCAACACGGGGTGGTCGGTGCGTCCGACCCGCTCCTCGTTGATCCATTCCAAGTCGATCAATTCGATCCGCATCGAGCCCACGCGCGCGACCACCCCCTCTTTGAGATAGGCCATCTTGGTCTCTTGGAAGCGCGCGCGGCCGGCCTCGAGGATAATGGGCTCGGCCTCCTCCTGTGCACCGTAGGCCTCGGCCCGGACATCCTTGAGCGACCAAATGTCGTCCTCGCCCACCGAATAGACGTCGGCACGAAGCAAAAGGGTGGGTTTATGCGGGCCGCCGGGGTCGTCCCGTGGCAGGGCCAGCGTGACGCCTCGACCTTCCATGGCGGGACGGCCTTCGGCGAAGTTGGCTCCGCCCGGCTCTGGGTGGCCCGAGGGGGCTGCGGGCTGCAGGCCGCTGCCGCAACCCCACGCCAGAGCCAGCGCGAGCACGCCCACAGCGCCGCGTCTCAAGTCGAGCCCCTTTCGTTTTTGCGGTAGACGGCCCTGAGGCCTTTGAGCGTGAGCAGCGGGTCCACCACGTCAATGCGTTTGGCGACGCTGGCCATGATATGGGCCATTCCCCCGGTGGCGATGGTCTTGGGACGCGTACCCATCTCGGCCGCAACGCGCCCCACAATCCCGTCCACCAGGTCGGCGTAGCCGTAGGTCAGCCCGGAGCGGATGTTATCAACCGAGTTTCTCCCGATGACGCACGACGGGGTCGAGACCTCGACGCGCGGGAGTTTTGCGCATTTTTCAAACAATGCGTCGGTCGAAATCTGTATGCCCGGAACGATCACCCCGCCCAGATACTCGGACTGCGCGGTGATCACGTCGAAGGTCGTGGCCGTTCCGAAGTCGATGAGGATCAGTGGGCCTCCGTGCTCCTCGATAGCGGCGACGGCGTTGACGATACGGTCGGCGCCCACCTCCTTGGGGTTGTCACATTGCAGTACGAGGCCCGTCTTGACGCCGGGCTCGACCATGAGGGCGTCGATGCCGAACACGAGTTGGGTCACGCGGCCCAAGGCCAGGTTCAACTGGGGCACGACGCTCGATATGCAGCAGCCCGTGATGGACTTGACGTCGGTGCCCTCCTGATGCAGCAGGACGCCCAACATGACGCGCAACTCGTCGGCGGTGCGGTAGTTCTGGGTCCAAATGCGCCAGTGGGCGCTCAGGCGCTCACCATCGTACAATCCCAGCACCGTGTGCGAGTTGCCGACGTCCATCACGAACAGCATCTGCTCTTCTCCGTGGAACGCTCAGCCGCGCCCCAAAGCCCCCAGCCCGGACTACACCTGCTCGATAATGAGCGAGAGGTCGATCGCCGGGGCCGAATGGGTAAGCGCGCCGACCGAAATCAGATGGACGCCGGTCTCCGCGATCGCGCGCAGGTTGTCGAGCGAAGCATTACCGCTCGCCTCGATCAGGATCTTCTTGCCTTTGGCCCGTTCCACGGCTTCGCCCATGTCCTCGAGGCTCATATTATCCAGCATGATGGCGTCGGCGCCGGCCGTGACGGCCTCCTCGAACTCGTGCAGATTGGTGACCTCGACCTCGATCTTCATGAGGTGATGGGCGCCGGCCGTGGCGCTTTCCACCGCCTTGTGGATGCCGCCGGCCATGGCAATGTGGTTTTCTTTGATAAGGACCCCGTTGAACAGCGTGTGGCGGTGGTTTGTGCCGCCGCCGTGAACGACGGCCTCCTTCTCGAGTCGCCGCAGCAGGGGCATGGTCTTGCGCGTGTCGCAGATTTTGCAGCTCAGTCCGTCGACGGCCTCGACGTATTTCGCCGTCAGCGTCGCGATGCCGGACAAATGGCGCACGATGTTCATAGCCGTCCGCTCGGCCGTCAGCACCGGGCGCGCGCCGCCCTCGAACGTCGCCAAGTCGTCCCCGTCGGCGAACCGGTCTCCGTTGCCCAGCGAGTCCCACTGCGATATGTCGGCCTTGAGCCGGTCGAAGACCATCCGGAAGGCCTCGATGCCGCTCAGGATCCCGTCCTGCTTGGCCCACAGGCGTACCCGGCACCGCGCATCGGCAGGGACCGTCCGGTTGGTCGTGATGTCCTCCTGGCCGATGTCCTCCTCGAGGGCCTCGGATATCAGGCGTCTCAGGTCTTTTGTCATTGAAAACCACCTCCCGCTTAAGCCCGGTATGGTATCAAAAAACCGAGATCAATGCGACTTTTGCCGCCACGGCGCGGCGGGCTCATCACCAGGGGGCCTGGCGGGGCGTTGGCTTGCTCGACGCGCTGCGTCCGGATGGAGGCCACGATGAAATGTGAGGAAGGGCGGGAGGCGGTGTGGTGCGCGCGAGTTGCATTCAGGGCGAGAGAATGGCGATACTGTGGCGTTGCAGCCGGAGCGGCGGACTGCCGGTCCCTGGCTGGAATGTTTAGCACTTGAGAACGCCCGTGTCGCGGGCCTGGGGCAGGCGATGTGCGGCACGTTGCTCGGCTTCTTGGGAAGCCGGGCTCCATAAGAAGGGACCCTCTACGCACGATGAATGTGTTTATTGCCGGCGCGGGCCGGGTAGGCAACCATTTGGCGCGCCTGCTGAGCGTTGAAAGACATGACATCACGGTCATCGAGACCGGCCCCGAGCGCCTGGAGCAGGTGGATTACGCCCTCGACGTGAGCACGCTGCACGGCAACGCGGCCTCGGTGTTGCTCCTGAAGCAGGCGGGGGTCGAGTCGGCCGACCTGTTCGTGGCGCTGACGGGTCACGATGAGGCCAACCTGATCGCCGCGGCCGCAGCCAAGGGCCTGGGAGCGAAGCAGGTGGTGGCCCGGGTGGACAAGGCGACCTACGTCGAATCGGGGATCCTGTACGAAGCGATGCTCGGCATCGACTACGTGCTGAGCCCGGACGCGCTGACGGCCCTGGAGATCGCCAACTACATCGAGACCTCGGGGATCATTGCGGCCGAGTACTTCGGACGCGGGCGCGTCCAGATGCGCCAGATGCGCGTCAGCAAATCGCCAACGGTGAGAGGCAAGACGCTGCAGGACGTGTGCCCGCCGGGCAGCGGCGTGCTTCTTGGCATCATCAGCCGCGACGGCCAGATCCTGATCCCCCACGGCGACACCATCGTGAAGACCGGCGATCTTGTGACGCTCATCGGGCGCAGCGAGAAGATGGGGTCGGTCCAGAAGCGGTTCCAAGGGACTGAGCCGAAGGCGCGGCGGGTGGTGGTGATGGGCGGGGGCAGCATCGGCCTGCACCTGGCACAGGCGCTCGAGAACCAGCGGCGTTCGGTGAAGCTGTTCGACCGGAACATGGCGCGCTGCACGGAACTGGCCGCGGTGCTCAACAAGACCAAGGTGGTGTGCCGCGACGCGACGTCGCGCGAGGCGCTCGAGCAGGAGCAGGTCACGGACGCGGACGTGTTCGTGTCGGCGACGAACGACGACGAGCGCAATATCATGGCCGGTGTGCTGGCCAAGGAGGTGGGGATCGAGCAGGCCATCGCCGTGGTGCACCATCCCGATTTCGCGCCGTTGGTCAGCAAGTTGGGCGTGGACCACGCGGTGACCCCACGGGCGTGTATCGCCAACCGGATCCTGAAGCTCGTCCACCAGCGTGGCGTGACGTCGCTGGCGGTGCTCGAGGAGGGCCAGGTCGAGATCGTCGAACTGAGCGTGGCCAGCGACGCGCCGGTGGCCGGCAAGCGGCTGCGCGACCTGAAAACGAAACTGCCGAGCCGGGCGCTGGTGGCCACGATCCTCCGCGGCGAGAACGTGATCGTCCCGAGCGGGCGAGACGAGATCCAATCAGGCGATTCGGTGGTGATGATCGTTGCGGCGGATTCCCTCGAACCGGTTCAGAAGTTGTTCCTGCGATGAATTACCGCCTTGTCCTGAAGTACCTCGGCCATTTCGCCATCGCGCTCGGCCTGCTGATGCTCCCGGCCGCAGGCTGGGCCGTGTACTTCCGCGAATGGATTCCCCTGGGCGCGTTGTGCGTCTCCGTGGCCCTTTCTTGCGCCTTTGGGGCGCTCCTGGCCCTTATCGGGCGCGACGCCCCGCCGAATCTGTACCAGCGCGAGGCCTTGGGCTTTGTGGGTCTGAGTTGGCTGATGGCCGCGGGGCTGGGGGCGATGCCGTACGTGTTTGCGGGCGTGTTCCATCCGGTCGACGCCTACTTCGAGTGCATGTCGGGCTTCACGACGACCGGCTCTTCGGTGCTGACCGACATCGAGGGGACGGCCAAGAGCATCCTGTTCTGGCGCTCGTTCACCCACTGGCTCGGGGGCATGGGCATCGTCGTGCTCTTCATCGCGGTGCTGCCCTACCTGGGCGCGGGCGGCAAGCAGTTGTTCCGGTCGGAGTCCCCGGGGCCGGATCCCCAGGGGCTGCGCCCACGCATCAAAGACACCGCCTCGATTCTGTACAAGATCTACCTGGCGCTCACCGTCGCGCAGACGCTGGCGCTGATGGTGGCGGGCATGACACTGTACGATGCCCTGTGCCACACCTTCGGCACCCTGGCCACCGGCGGCTTCTCGACGCGCCAAGCGAGCATCGGCGCCTTCGACAGCCTGGCCGTGGACACCATCATCATTTTCTTCATGGTCTGCGCCGGGTCGAACTTCGCGCTGTATTTCGCCATGCTGCGCGGGGATTGGAAGGCCCTCTGGAAGGACAGCGAATGGCGCGTGTATATCGCCGTGATCGTGGTGTGTATCGCGGCCGTGACCCTCAACCTGCGCGGGGTCGGTGGCGCCACAGCGGCCGACCCCGAGGGCACCCATGCCCTCTACGGTTCGGCCGGGGCCGCGTTGCGCTACGCCTCCTTTCAAGTAGTCTCAATCATGACCACCACCGGCTACTGCACGGCCGACTTCGACACCTGGCCCCATTTCTCCCGCATGCTGCTCATCGTCCTCATGTTCGTGGGCGGGTGCGCCGGATCGACCGGCGGCGGCATGAAAGTCGTCCGCATCATCATCGTGCTCAAGATGGCCTACTGGCGACTCGAGACCACGTTTCGCCCCAAGGCCGTCCGCGCCGTCCGCGTCGGCAGACAGGTCGTGGATGACGACGTCCGCCAGACGGTCTACGGCTTCTTTGTGCTGTACCTGGCGTGGTTTGCCGGCGGCATCCTGTTCATGTCGTTCCTCGGGCTCCCGTTTCAGACCGCCGTGTCGTCGGTCGCGGCCACGCTCAACAACATCGGCCCCGGACTCGAGCTCGTCGGCGCCACCCAGGACTACCACCAGGTCCCCATGATCGGCAAGGTGTTTCTGTCGCTGTGCATGGCGCTGGGCCGCTTGGAGCTGTTCAGCATACTGGTGTTGTTCGTCCCCGCCTTCTGGCGGCGCTGAAACGGCGCCCGCCGCCGGATGCAATCGAGCCCGCCAAGGGCGTGCGGAGTAGCCCGGCCTCGGGGCGCTGTGGTATCGTCGACTTGGCAGAGACGGCTCACAGGAGACCTTCAGACCATGAAATCCACACAGAGCAAACACTCACGGCGTTCCTTCCTGGGGCGCACGGCCGCGGCCGCGGCCGTGTTCAGCGTGTTGCCCCGCCACGTGGTGGGCGGCGCCGCCCAGGCGCCGCCCAGCGAACGACTCAACATTGCCGGCATCGGGGCCGGGGGCCAGGCCCGCCACGACCTGGACAAGGTTGCGCGGGACAACAATATCGTGGCCCTGTGCGACGTGGACGACAAGCGGGCCGCCGAGTCCTACCAACGGTGGCCCGACGCGGCCAGGTACAAAGACTTCCGCGTCATGCTTGAGAAGCAGAAGGACATCGACGCGGTGGTCGTGGCCACCCCGGACCACATCCATGCGGTCGCCGCGATAGCGGCCATGGAGCTCGGCAAACACGTCTACGTCGAGAAGCCCATGGCCCACAGCATCTACGAGGTGCGGCGGATGATGGAGACGGCCAAGCGAAACAAGGTCGTCACGCAGATGGGCAACCAGGGCCACTCGTTCTATGGGGTGCGCATTCTCGACGCCTGGCTGCACACCAAGACCATCGGCAAGGTCAGTGAAGTCCATTGTTGGACGAATCGGCCGACCTGGCCCCAGGGCATCGGCCGACCGGCCGACACGCCGCCGGTCCCCGAAACGCTCGATTGGGACCTGTGGCTCGGGCCGGCCGCCGAACGGCCGTACCACCCGGCCTACGCCCCGCGCGATTGGCGCGGCTGGTGCGATTTTGGCACAGGCGCCTTGGGCGACATGGCGTGCCACATCATGGACGGCGCGTTCTGGACCCTCGACTTGGGCTGCCCGACGCGGGTCGAGGCCGAGATCTCGGGGCCGGTGGACGAGACGTATCCGAAGTGGTCGGTCATCCGCTACGAGTTTCCGAAACGTGGCAAGCGGCCGCCGGTCACCCTCACTTGGCACGACGGCGGCCAGATGCCCGACAAGCCCGAGGATCTCCCCGAGGGGCGCCCCTTCGGCAGTAACGACGGCGGCGCCATGCTCGTCGGCACGAAAGGCAAGATCATCACCGACGCCTACGGCGGCGGCGTGCGCGTCCTGCCCGAGTCCAAGATGAAAGGCAAGCGGCCCAAGGTCAGGATTCCGCGCTCTCCGGGGCAGCACGAGGAGTGGGTGTTGGCATGCAAAGGCGAGGGCCCCACGCCCGGGTCGAACTTCGAGTACGCCGGACGGCTGACCGAAGTGGTCCTCCTGGGCTGCCTGGCCTTGCGCACCGGCCAACCTATCGAATGGGACGCCGAACACATGACGGCCAAGGGCTGCCCCGAGGCCGCTCCATACATCCAACGCGCGTATCGCGACGGGTGGCGCGTCTAGCGGGGCGCAAACCCACCAGCATCGAGTCCGCCGAAACACTCAACGAACTCGCCAAAGCGTGCACCAGTCGGTCGAAAAGGGACGTCAACAGAGCGGGGTATCTGTGATGAACGGGAAGACTTTGGCCTTGGGAATCGCGATTGGGTGGATCGTTTGTGGCGTGGCGTGGGCCGAATCGGCGGCCGGCGACACCGCTGAACTCGGAAACGAGGTCCTCGAAAGATCGGGTATCTCGCGAGGCGTATGCGTCGTACTCGGCGGCGCCGACACCGACCTGCTGCTGGCGCTGGTGGACACGGGCCGGCTCTTGGTCCACGTGCTCGACCCGGACGACTCGGCTGTGAAGGCCCTCAGAAAGGCGGCATCGAGGCGCGGCCTGGCCCTGGACCGTTTCGTGGCCGAGGCGGCCTCGCTCGGGGAGCTTCCGCACGCCGACAACGTGGTGGACCTCGTGGTGGCGGTGGATCCCGGGCCGGACCTGCTCGATCGGCTTGAGGCGGCGGAGGTGCTTCGGGCGTTGCGCCCTCGCGGCAAGGCGGTGCTGTTCGTGGCCCAAGGACGTGCGGGCGCGGCATCGAGTTCGCGGCTTCGACAGTGGGCCTCGGGCGTGGCGCAGGTTGACCAAGACGCCGGCGGCACGTGGGCGGTCCTCGAGAAGCCCGCGCTCGAGGGCGCCGCCGATTGGAGCCATTGGGAGCATGCGCCGGACAACAACGCGGTGTCCGAGGACGCGGAGATCAAAGCGCCGTACGTGACGCAGTACCTGGCGCGGCCCTATTACATTGCCATGCCGGCCGTGACGACCGCGGCCGGTGGCCGCACCTTCGTCGCCATGGGCCACATCGCCCACCACAGGCGCGAGGAGGCCTGGCTCAACACCATCCTCGCCCGCAACGGCTACAATGGAACCGAGCTCTGGCGCAAGCGGCTGCCCGACGGCTATCTCGTGCACCGCTCCGCGTTCGTGGCCACCGACGACGTGTTCTATATGATCGCTCCCGACGGGGAAGGCTGCGTGATGCTCGAGCCGGAGACCGGCGATCCGATCGACCGCTTTCGCGTGCCCGAGGCGCGGGGCGAATGGAAGTGGATGGCGCTGCACGACGGCGTGCTTTACGCCCTGGTAGGCAAAAGGAAAGACCCGGCCGAGACCACGGTCGTGCGCAGCCTGTACACCGCCTGGAGTTGGGGCGAACTCAGCCGAGGCTATTACCGGCAACCGCATATTCCCTGGGGCTTTGGCGAGACCATCGTGGCGTATGACCTGAAACGAAGAGAGGCCCTGTGGATTCACGAGGAGCCGTCGAGCGTGGACTCCCGGGCCATGGCCCTCGGGGGAGGCGGCGTGTTCTTCTACGCGCCCGACGCCCGCCTGGCCTGCCTCGACGCCGGCACCGGCGCGGTCGTGTGGACCAACGACGCCCCGGAGGTGCGCGAGCTCATCGAGCAGCCCGGCCGCGGCCTGGGGTCGACGCCCGGTTTCCGCACCACGTGTTGCGCCGTGTATACGCCGAAGGGCCTGTTCTACCAGGCCCAAACCCGACAGAACGTCGTGGCCGTGTCGGTGGACGACGGCCGCCTGATGTGGCACCGCAAGAAGACGACCAACAATCCCAATGTCATCTACCTCGACGGCCATATCCTGGTCGGCATCGGCCCGGAAGGCAACACCCTCGAGATCGACCCCGAGACGGGTGAGACCATCAGAGACCTCGGCTTCCGGAAGCGGTCGTGCGCACGGCTGACGGCCACCAGCGATTCGCTGTTCTGCCGCGGTTGGCCGGAAGGGCTGACGCGATATGACCGCACGAACGATAGCATGCTGTTCAATGGGGCGCTGCGGCCGTCGTGTAACGACGGCGTGATTGGCGCGAACGGCCTGCTGTACCTGGGCCCGTGGCTGTGCGACTGCAATCTCTCGCTCATGGGCACGATAGCGCTGTGTTCGGCGAGGGACTACACGCCGCGGCCCGCGCGTGAACGTCTCGAGATCTTCGCGGACGACCCGGCCCGCGTGGCGGCGTTCGACGTGGCGGACGTCGACTGGGCGGCCTACCGTGGCGGCAACGCCCGCACGGGCAGCGCCGCAGTGGCCGTATCGAGCCCGATACAGCCGATGTGGCGCTGGCAGCCCGATCACGCCTACGCTCCGACGGCGCCGGTGGCGGCCGGCGGGCTGGTGCTGGTGGCGGGCGATGACGGCCTCGTGCGCGCACTGGAGGCCGACACGGGGAGGCTGGCTTGGGTGTTTGCCACGGCCGGCGCCATCCTGCAGCCGCCGACCCTCTGGCACGGCCGTGCGTACGTGGGTTCGGGCGACGGGTGCGTCTATGCCCTCGAGGCCGCCTCGGGCCGGTTGCTGTGGCGGTTCCGCGCGGCGCCGGTCGAGCGGCGGATCATGACCTACGGCACGCTGGCGTCGACGTGGCCGGTCAACAGCGGCGTCCTCGTAGAAGACGGGGTGGCGTACTTCGCGGCCGGCATCATCGACTACGACGGCACCTACGTCTACGCCGTCGACGCGCAGACGGGCGAGCTGAAATGGCAGAACAGCTCGACGGGCCACCTCGACGAAACGCTGCGGAAAGGCGTGTCGGCGCAGGGCAACCTGACGATTCTCGACGGCGCCCTCTGGATGGCCGGCGGGAACGTCGTCGCCAGCGTGCGTTACGCCCTTGACACCGGCGAATACCTCGGGCCGGCGCCGGCCGACGGTTCCCCGCAGACAAACCGCGGCGAGGAGGTCGGGGTGCTCGGAGGCGAGGCCGTGGTCTACGGCGGACGGTTGCGCTACTCGGCCCAGGAGAACGTGGTCAATCCCGGACGCTTCGCCATCGCGCAGGTATCCGGGTCGCGGGACTCCGGGAAGACCCTCAGCTTGGCCATGGGCCGGAGCGTGCCCGCATGGGACGACGATCTGATGGTAGCGGTGCCGCAACGCGAGGCACCGCCGGTTGCCTATGCCGCGCCGGACCTGCTCCGGCGCCTCGACACTGCCAAGAACGGGGACCTCAAGGTCCGACCCGTGTGGACGGCCCGTCAACTCGCGGGCAGCCAGACCCTCGCCCTCGCCGTCGCCAGCGACGCCGTTGTCGCGGCGTGCACCACGCCGCGACACCGGAACCTGACGCCGCGCTGGCGGGTGTGCCTGCTCGATCGCTCCAACGGCCACGTGGCCTGCGACTACGACCTCGGCCAACCCATCCGGCCCAATGGCCTCGCCATCGACCGGGACGGCCGCGTGCTTGTGGCGATGGCGGACGGGGGCCTTCGCTGCTTTGGCGGCCGCCGCGTGTTTCAGTCGTATCTCTTGGGCCTCGTGGGTCTGGCCGAGACCGACGAGGGCAGGCAACAGGCCGTCAACCGTATCTGGCGCGCCCTGCATGCCGTGCACGATGACGAAGGGCGCGCGTTTCTGATTGCGGGCCTCGAGGAACTCGGCGTGGACGTGTTCGGCGCGGCGCGCGGCAACGGGGCCGTGACGGACTGGCGGCTCCTGGGCCCGGTGCCCTGGGACGACCAACATCCCATGGACAAGGAGTTCGTCAGGGAACCCAAGGTCAATCTGAACCGCTCCGTCCGCGTCGGCGACGCCCAGTTGTCGTGGGATAGGTACACGACCGTCGACCCGAACGGCATGGTGGACCTCGCCGCCGTTTTGGGCGCCCACGAGAGCGAGGCGGTCTACGCGTATGCGGCGATCGAGCTTCCTGAGCAGGATGACCTCTTGCTGAAGGTCGGCTCGAACGACGGCTTCAAGTGCTGGTTCAACAACCAAGAGGTGGGCCGTTTCGACGGCGGGCGAACCTATCGGCCCGACCAGGACACCCTACAAGTCCGCGGCAAGGCCGGCCTGAACTCGCTGCTGCTCAAGGTGACCCAGATGGGTGGCGGCTGGGCGCTGGGCGTGCGGCTGACGGACACGGAGGGCAAGCCGCTGGCGGTCACGTGCGCTACGCCGTGACGGGGAAGCGGCGTCAAGGCGCCGCATTGCAGAGGAATTCCACGCGGCCCCGGCGCGTTGATCTCCAACAGGTACCGCATAACCGACGACGTTCAGATGGTTGAAACCGAGACACTTATGACCACACGCCGGCTCGTCTTTCCCCTTGTGGCGTTGATCGCCTTGGGCGTAACGACGGCGTGGGCGTGCGACAGTGGCACGGTGCGGGACGCCGCGTTTCACGCGCCGCGCGACGTTCATCGCCTGTGCCTCATTGCGAAGCGCGAGGATCCCGACGCGGACGCGATGGAGCACCGTTTGGAGACGTGGATCCAGGGGGTGGGCGCAGATCTCAACGTGGAGCTGACGCGGATCGCGGCGGACGATCCGTCGGTGGGCTGGACGGACTACGGCATTCCCTCGGCGCCGCCGGATGTTCCCGTGGTTGCGCTGATCGGCCAGTTCCCCTCGCCGCCCCGGGCCTTCGTCATCGATCATTGGGCGCCGGGCCCGAGCGATGAGGAGCTGGCCGTGCTGATGGACTCGCCTGTGCGCCAGCGGATTCGGGAAGGTCTGCTGAATTACTGGGCCGTGGTCGTGGTCGCGGCCGAGGCAGGCGACGGCGCCGCCGCTTTCCGGCCGATGCTCGAGGCGGTGACGAGGAAATGGGCCGAGGAGCAGTCGCCCGGCGTGGCGGTAGTGGACCTGGACCGCACGGACTCGCGTGAGCGGACGCTGTGCTCGTTCGCGGGCATCCGGCCGGACGGGCCGGTATGGGCGGGCGTTGTTTTCGGACGCGGGCGCCTGGTGGCGCCGCCGCTCGAGGGCGACAGCGTGAGCGAGGCCCATCTGAACCAATTGATCGCCGGACTTGCAGCGCAGTGCACATGTCTGCAAGAATCCCTGGTTATGGGCCTGGACGTTCCCCTGACGTGGAATGAAGCCCTGGACGCGCAGGTGGTGGCCTTGGCCCCGCCGCAGGGATACGTCGAGATGACCATCGACGAGCAGGTGGCGGCCATCGAGACGCAACTAGAGGCCGAGGTCCCGGACGAGGCCGGCGGGGTGCTGGCCATGACGTTGGTCCCGCTGGCCGCGGCCGCTTTGGCGGCCTTGGCCGCGCTGGCCTTGGTGGTGTGGCGCGTCCGGCGTCAAAGCGCGGATTTGTAGGTAGTTATGCAGAACGGATTGACGGTAGGCCGCCTCATCGGGCGCGAGATCCAGCACGCGAAGCTGAATACGCTGTTGTGTCTGGTGACGGTTGTGATCGCCACGGCCCTGCTGGTGGCCATGGTGGCGATCAGCCGCGCGTCCGTCGACGCCACGCGCGTCATGATGAAGGAGATGGGCTTCAACCTACTCATCGTGCCCGCAGGCGCCGATCCGGCCCGGTATCAGGCGCTGGATTTCCAAGACACCGACATGCCCGAGGAGTACGTACAACAACTCGCGGCAAGAGGCACGATTCCCGCCCAGCATTTCGTGGCCAAGTACCAGAAGACCATCCAGGTCGACGGCTGCACGGTCGTGCTCACCGGCGTGCGCGCCGAGCTCGTCAGGCAAGGCACGCAGAAGAAGCCCATGTCCACGGCCTACGACGTGCCTCAGGGCAAAGTGTTCCTCGGATCGGCCGCGGCCCAGGCCCTTGACAAGGCCGCGGGCGACACGCTGACCGTGCTCGGCAAACCCCTCGAGGTCGGGCAAGTGCTCGCCGAAGCAGGCATTAT
>Ga0272442_10007613_pt1 | contig 13956 bp, 10 predicted proteins | sample SSMForm2O_FD_200262 | JGI IMG/M metagenome (GOLD analysis project Ga0272442, IMG submission 200262) | Marine sediment archaeal communities from Little Sippewissett salt marsh, Falmouth, MA, United States - SSM-Form-2O | ecosystem: Environmental > Aquatic > Marine > Wetlands > Sediment ...
GGCGCGCGTGGTCCACTCGGTGTACCGTTGCGCAGCGAAACCATGAACTGAGGAGCCGGATGCGTCAATCGCGCACGTCCGGATCTGAGGGGGGCCTGGGTGGGAAACCGCCCAGGTCTACCCGACTTCGAACTGGACATCGGCAAGCTCGGCCCGCCGCACCACATGGAGAAGGTTGGCCAGATCAACCGCCGTGCGGCGCGAGCCTTCAACCTCGACTACCGCGAGGTGTCCGTAGTCGTGCGCGGCAAGACCAGCGCGGAAGTCATGGAGCGCACGGCTGAGATCTACAGGCGCGCCAAAGGCTGCGATCTGGTGAGGTCGGTTCGCGGAATTCTCGACCTGGTGCCGCCGCCCTGTGCGCAGGAGAAGTCCGTGGAGGTGGCCAGGGGCCTGAAACTGGAGGCGTTGCCCGAGAGGCTCGATCGCGCGGCGACCTCCGTGGGGTTCAGGCCCGGGGCCTTGCTGAAGTGCCGCTTCAGCAAGGCGGTTCGCGGCATCGGGCGTCGCGCGCGCGAGGGCCGGAAGTTGGACCCGGAGGAGATGATGGCCTCCGACGACCCGGCGATGGCTGCGGTTCGCCAGTTGGCAGGGTACGCCTATCGTCCGCCTTCGGCGGAAGAGCCCGATTACCGCACTCACACGCTTGTCTCGGTCATCCGTGGTTACTCGGGAGAGCGCGGCAAGGGACTGAAGAGTCATGACTACGCGCGGTTGGCCGGGGAGTTGGGTCTTGACGGCTCGCAGTCGATCATGACCGGTTACATTCTGGTGGTATACGAGCTCAAGGACAGCGTCAAGGCGGATCTGCTGACCATGCTGCTGATCGTGGGCGGTGCGGTACTGGTCATGCTCTTCGTGGCGTTGAGGCGCCCGCTCTACGTGCTGCTGGCGGTCAGCCCGGTGCTGATGGGAGGGGCGTGCATGCTCTTCACCATGAAGCTCGCCGGGTTGACGATGAACTACGTGAACATGCTGGCCATTCCGGTGTTGATCGGTATTGGCGTGGACAACGCGGTTCACCTGATAATCCGCTGCCGCCAGGAGGGGGGCGATGCCTGTGCTGCAATCAGTGAGACCGGCAGGGCGCTCGCTGTGTGTTCGCTGACCACCATCCTGGGATTCCTGTCGTTGTTGGCCTGCCCGCACTGGGCGCTGAAGTCCCTGGGCATCGTGGTGGCCATCGGCATGGGCTTCGTGCTGCTGGCATCGATCTTCTTCGTGTCGGCGGTGCTGGAACTCAGTGCCAGGCGAAGACCTTCGCGCGAATCAGATGACTAGGCGCACGTCTTCCCTCCTGCTGCTTGCAGTCAAGCTGCTGTTCGCCGTCGTGTTGCTGGCTCTGGTGGCATCTTCCGAGCAGGTGCGCAAGCTCAGGCTCGAAGACGTCAGGGCCCATCTCGATAACTGGCCCCACCTGCTGGGGGCGTTTGGGCTCATCTGCCTTGTGCCGGTCATAGGGGCGATACGCTGGCGCATACTTCTGCGCTGTCAGGGATTCTCACTGGGTGTCCTCCAGGCCCTGCATCTGAATCTCGCAGGGATCTTCTTCAACTGCCTGGGCCTGGGTTTCGCGGGAGGTGACGCTGTCAAGGCCTACTACCTGGCTCGCTCCCAGCCCAGGGGACAGAAGGCCCGCGCAGCCTACACCGTGCTGTTCGATCGCGCCGTGGGGCTGTTCGGTCTGCTGCTGATCGGAGCCACGGTGATGACCTGCAACATCGTAGAGGTCTGGAGCGAGCAGCCGGTTCGCATCGTCTCGAACGTGATGACCGGCGCGGTGATTGTCATCTCCGTCTGGTTCTACTTCCAGAAGCCGGAAACGGACGTCGACGGCGCGCTTGAGAAAGGTCTGTGGCGTCGATTCATGCACGCCGTGCGCATCCACCGGACCAAGTACGGTACGCTGGCTGCGGTCGTTGCCCTGTCGGTCCTGGCTCACGTGGCGGTCCTGACTTCGCTCTTCATGATGGGGAAGTTCCTGGGCATGCCGGAGATCGGCCTGTACCGTTTCGTGTTCTACGCTGTTGTCGGCCTCGTGATCAGTTCGATCGGGCCGCTGATGGGGGTAGGCTTCGGTCAGTACGCCTTTGCCGGACTACTCGAGCGCGAATGGCCGGGCCAGGGCTATCGATTGGGGACGCTGCTGGCCACCTGTTACCAGGCTACGGTCCTGAGCTGTAACGTGCTCCTGGGGCTCCCCGCGTTTTTGACCATGCGGCGCGGAATCGCCGAAGCCGGCGCCGAGATCCGGGCGGAAGAGACGGACTGAATCCATCTTCCGGCCCTTGCGTACGACGCAAGACGGGCGGCTGGGCTGCGAACGCGGCCCTCAGGCCGAGAAGCGAACGTTGATGATATCCCCGTCCCGGACGGGGTACTCCTTGCCCTCTTCACGCACAACCCCGGTGCCCTTGAGGTTCTTCCATGGACCGTGCTCGAAGAAGTCCGCGGAGCTCAGGACCTCGGCGCGGATGAACCCCCGGGCGATGTCGCGGTGGATCTTCTCGGCGGCGTCCACGGCCGGCTCGCCATCGCGAACCAGCCAGGAACGTGCCTCGGTGGGACCAATCGTGAAGAACGTGGCCATTCCTCCCGCCGCCAGGGCCGCGCGCATCACCCTTTCGGGCAGGGGCCTGGAGATGCCCAGCGCTTCAGTGAACTCGGCGCGTTCAGCTGCGTCGAGGTCGCCCAACTCGGACTCGGTCGCGGCCGCGACCGCTACGGCCGGCCGGCTGGAGAGGAATTCCGGCACCGGATCGTTGAGGCGATCCTCGTCGACGTTGAGGACGATCAGCGGCTCGTGGCTGGTCAGGAAGGGGAAGTGGCGCAGGCGGTAGCGGTCGCTTTCGCCCAGTTCGACGCTGCGCACCGGCGTGCCTTCCTCCAGCCCCGCCCGCAGCTTCCGGAGGGCGGTGATCTCGGCCTCGTCTTCGGCGCGTTGCTCCCTGGTGCGGGCCTTGAGGCCGTTGATCTTCTCGATGCGCCTTTCGATGATGACCAGGTCTCCGACGGCCAGCTCGCTTTCGACCTCGGCCAGGTCGCGCTCGGCGTTCACCGAACCGAGGATGTGCGCCACCGAGTCGTTGGCGAAGTCGCGCAGGACCACGGCCAGCAGGTCGAAGTTGCGCACCTTGCCGAGAATCTCGGCGCTGGTCTGGCGCGCGCCGCTCTCACCGGAGACGAGTCCGGTCACGTCGCTGACGTTGACCTGTGCGAATGTGGTCTTCTTGCTCGCTTCCATTTTCGAGAGGCGCACCAGGCGCTCGTCGGGAATCTGCGCGGGCATGGTTTCGATCGAGCCACCCGGAGCGTATGAGCCTGCAGCGTTCCTGGCGCCGGTCAGCGTGCGGTACAGGCAGCTCTTCCCGGATGAGGGCAGGCCGATGATTCCGATGTCCATGGCAGCAGTTTACGGCGGCGCTGTCCGAAATCAAGGCGGGCAGCGCCCGCGCGAGACACCGCGGGCGTAGCGCGGCGGACGGGGCGGTGGTTCAGCGAGTGGGACAGAAAAGGAGGCAGGCCGCGGGGCCTGCCTCCTGGTATGTGCTGGCGAGGCGTAAGGGACTCGAACCCTCAACCTCCGGATCGACAGTCCGGTGCTCTAACCAAATTGAGCTAACGCCCCGCTATGGCTCTCGAGTGGTGGGCGATGCTGGACTCGAACCAGCGACCCCCTGCTTGTAAGGCAGGTGCTCTAGCCAACTGAGCTAATCGCCCTTCAAGCACACCCACTCTTTCGAGCGGACCCGGATTCTACTTCAGAGATTCGGAGTTTCAAGTTCAAAGCCACCTGGCGGGCCGGAAGAGAGAAGGAATGCAAAAGTGGGAGAATGGGAGCATCGAAGCGTGGAAGAGTGGAAGAGCGGGTTCAGCCGGTCGTTCAGCCCTCCAGGCTTCGAGCTTTCCGGGGAGGGCGCCCCTTTTCGTTTGACGTGAGGCCACGGACGACTTACAAGTTGATTTGCGGCGAGTTGGATCGAGGAGGCGGGTGCCCTGAGCCGCAAATTCCGGAAGTGTCTGCAAGCAAGAGTCTTAGAATGGCCGAAATCGATGTCCGAGTGAGTGCACCATGTGCTACATGACTGGTAGAGGCGGCAGTTGGTGAGTCAGGGAGCGCGTGACGCGGAACTTGTCAGACGGTCCCTGAACGGTGACCGAGCCGCTTTCGGCGAGTTGGCTGAGCACTACGCTCGTCAGGTAGCAGCCGTCACCTACGCGATGGTGCAGGATCGGGAGAAGGCCCGGGATCTCGCGCAGGAGTCGTTTCTGCAGGCCTACGAGGCGCTGCGCAGCCTGCGCGAAGCGGCCAGATTCGGCGCCTGGCTGGTGGGCATAGCCCGCCGACGGTGTATCTACCACATCAGGCGCGAACGCCGCAGGGCTCGCGCGCTGGCCGCCAGGGCGGAGGTGCCCCGCGAGGAACCGCTGGGACCTGCCGGCAGGATGGCGCGTTCGGACGACGAAGGACGCCTGCTGGAGGCTCTGGGCACGCTGGGTCGCAGATACCGGGAAGTGCTTGTTCTCCGGCACTTCGAGGGCAAGAGCTACGCCGAGATCGCCGAACTGCTGGAGATCAGCGTGGCGACGGTGGAGAAGAGACTTACCCGTGCGCGGAACAAGCTGCGGGAGATCCTGAAGGACGGGAGCGACTGATGAGTCCCGAAAGCGGCAGGCTTAGCGCCTTCATCGACGGAGAACTGGGACCGGCCGAGCGTCGGCGCGTACAGGAACATATCGCCGGTTGCCCGCGCTGCGCCGAGAAGCTTGAGGATATCAAGTCGCAGGCCGATGGGCTCTCCAGGGCCATCGGGGGCCTGCTGCTGCACGTCGACATCGCCAGAAAGGTGGAAGAAGGCCTGCCCGAGCAGCGCAAGAGCATGGTGATGGTCAGGACCCAGGGAATCCGCCGCCGGCTGGCCTTCGCAGGTGCGGGCGTGGCGCTGGCATTCGTTCTCTTCAGCTTCGTGGTGAGCGGACCGGGCTACCTGTTGAGCGGCATGAACCAGTCGGCGCAGGCCGCCCTGTTCCTTAACTGGGCCATCATGATCGCGGCCACGTCGCTGCTGGTCTGGCCGGAGAAGATTGCCGCGGTGGAGGCGCGCTTCTGGGCCTTCATGCGCGGCGGTTCGCCGCGAGTGAGCGCCCGGGAACGGATGATCGTTCAGGGCGTAGGACTGGTTTTCCTGTTTCTCAGCACCGTTTTTCACGTAATGCTGGTAACCGGCAGGGGACTGCCCTTCTGATCCGACAGCAGACAGCGTGCGTTTGATGTGCGCCGGGGGCGTTCTTTTCGCCTTGCGCGCATCTGTATGGTTTGTACCATTTTGCACGTCTTGTCCCTGCAGCCGGGGGGTGCTCAGTTGGGCCTGAACGTCGACGATCTGAGCCACGAGGAGCTGGTAGACGCCTACAGGCAGCTCGAGGAGCAGGTTTCCCAGCTCGGCCGCAACTGCGAGCTCCAGAGGCGCCAGATCAAGGCGATCGGTCGCCTGACCACGCGCTCCACGCAGGTCGCGGAGCTGTCCAAAGAGCTGAACACCATCGATATAGACGAGGTCGTGCGCATCGCGGTGGCCCAGATGCCGCACCTGTTCACGGCGCGGTACTGTTCGATATTCCTGTATGACTACGAGATCAACTCGCTGATACTCAAGAGCCACAACCATTCCGAGCCGATATCCGAGGAGATTTCGCTATCGAAGCAGCCGGATACTCTCATGGCCATCGCGGTTGCGGCGGACCAGCCGCTGCTCGTCGAGAACATCGACGACTTCGAGGAGACGCGCGGCAAGGCCATCGAGAGGCTCAAGAGTGACAAGTACCTTACGAACTCCTGCTTGATATGCCCGCTGATGGTTGGCTCGGGCGACAGTCAGCGCCGGGTCATGGGCGTCCTGAACCTCGCCGACCGGGCCGACGGGAAGAGCTTTGACCGAGATGACCTGAACGTGGCCATTCAGCTTTCGGAGCTGCTGGGTACGGCGATCAGTACTTCTCTGCTGGTCAACGAAATGCGCTCGCTGGCCGAGACCGACGGGCTCACGCGTCTGGCAAACCACCGGGTCTTCCGCGAGGCGCTGGAGCGGGAGGTCAGGCGCAACGACCGCTACGGCACGTGCTTCAGCCTGGTGATGATGGACATCGACCACTTCAAGAGGTTCAACGACGAGCACGGGCATCTGGCCGGTGACCACGTGCTCCAGCAGGTGAGTCGCGCAGTGCGCCACACCGTTCGCGAGGGCATAGACCTGCCCGCCCGTTACGGCGGGGAGGAGTTCGGCGTGATTCTCCCCGAGACCGGGTTGACCGGCGCAATCGCCGCGGGAGAACGACTGCGCAGCGCAGTTGAGAGCGCCGAGACCGGTTTTCGGGGGGAGAGCCTTAACGTCACTATCAGTGTCGGTTTGGCTGAGTACAATAAGGGCATGACCGGTAGCGAGTTCATCGATTCCGCCGACAAGGCGTTGTACCAGGCCAAGCGCAGCGGGCGGAATCAGGTGTTCTACTGGGACAGTGAGAGCGGGGAGCCGCGACTGGCTCCGTTGATCAGCGGGACAGGCGCGCAGGCGTCCGGGTAAGAGAGGTTTTGCATGGCGACAGCTACTGAGGTCTTCTTCCGGTGTGAATGCGGAGTGGCGCTTGCCGCTCCCGAGGAGTCGCTGGGCAAGCCCGGGGCCTGTCCGGCCTGCGGGCGGGTTCTCAGCGTGCCGGAGGCCGCGGTGGCGGCCGCGAACCTGCCGGCGGCGGCGCCGGAGGCACCGGTTGAGATCCCAACCGAGTCGGAATTCGAGGCCGGGGCAGTCGAAGCTCCCCTCTCCGCGGAAGCGCCGGTCGGAATGGCCGAGGAGGAGACCGATGTGGTTGAGCCTCCCCGGGCGGTGTCTGAACCCGAACCCGAACCCGAACCAGTATCGGAACCCGAGATACCCGAATTCCCGGAGCCGGAGGGCGCGCCGGGCGAAGCCTCGCTGGCCGCAGACGAGACAGAGAGCATGGCACCCGAGGAGATCGAAGAGGCCGGGGAGGTGGCCAGGGAGTCGGAAGCTTTGCTGGCCGAGCCTTCCGATCCTGACGCCGAAGTGTCCGAGCCGGAGATTCCCGAGTTTCCCGAGCCCGATACCATGCCCGTGCCGGCGAAGGATGCCGGGGCTATCGATGCTGGAGACGCGGACGCGGCCGAAGCAGAGCCCGTTGAAGATGTGGAACCGATCACGGCCCAGGTGGCGGAGCCCGTGCCTGCGGGTTCTGAGGAGGCAGTCCCCGCCGGCGAGGAACTGACCACCGACCACATCCCCTCTCCGGAGGAAGCCGTGCCCGCGGACGTGCCGCCGGTTGAGGAACCTCTGCCGGATGTCGAGACGATATCCGATCTGGCTCCGGTGGCCGAGGCCGAGGCCGGTCCGGAAGAGCCCGAGTTTGCGCCGCTGCCCACTGACGACGAGGATGACCTGTTTTCCGCGGCGCAGGCCGGGAGCACGGAGCCTGAAGCCGGTGAGCCCAAATCCGAAGAGGGGCAGACGGAGAAGCGCAAGAGCAAACGCAAGGTCATCGTTCGGCGTCGCCTGAAGAAGGGCGAGGCCGCGGCGATGCTCGCCGACCCGGTTACGGCCATGCACGCAGTTCAGGCCGGGGCCGACAATCTCGGCGAGGCCGATCCCGCCGGCGACATGGAAGACGTTACCACCGTCGACGAGGCCGCCGGTCCCGGTGTGGACGTGCAGGCCGTCGAGCGCGAGGAGTTGACCGGCATCGCCGACGAGGCCCTCAAGGCCGCTCAGCGCCGGCGTGAGTTGACCCAAATGCGCAAGAAGGAGGCAGACGCTCCTGAACCGGTTGAGGCGGGCGCTGCAGAGGTTTCTGCCGAAGAAGCCGTCGATGCGGTTGAAGCGGTCGAAGCGGTCGAAGCTGTCGAAGCGGTCGAAGCTGTCGAAGTCAACGAGGCCCCGTCGGAAGTTGATGCTGTGGATCTTGCGGCGGCCGCTGCGGGTGGGGCCGTCGGGGCGGCCACGTCGATGGCTGCGGACGAGACCGAATTGCTGGCGGAGGACGGGGAGGCCCAGTCGGTCCAGGTGCCGGAAGCCGCTTCCGAAGAGGCCGCGGCGGAGGAGACCGATAAACCGAAGTTCGAGCCCCGCTCGCGGCGGGGCCGGGGACGAGGGCGCGATCGCAAGAAGGACAAGAAGGAACGGAAGAAGAAGGAAAAGGAAGCGAAGGTCCTCGAGGCCGTTCCCTGCCCCGCGAAGGAGTGCGAAGCCGAGATCCCCGAGGGCGAGGAGGTCTGTCCCGAGTGTGGCGCCGCCCGGCCCAGGAAGAAGCGCCGGTTGTTGCGGGCGGTCTGCTATCTCTTTCTGCTGCTGATCGTGGCTGCGGTCGCCGCCTCGGCGGTGGCTATCTGGACGCCGCACCTGGACTCGACCATGGCGGCGATAGAAGATGCCCAGCCCGGGATCGAGCTCAGCAAGTGGCGGCGGGTCGCACGCCGGTTCTTCGCCGAAAAGGGCTGGTTGCCCGAGAGCCTTGTCCCCGGACAGGAGAAGCCCGAACCCGGGAGCGGCAGGGGCGGGGCCGGGGAGTCGACGCCACCGACTGCCGAGGGCGGCACGGAGAAGAGTACCGACACCGGCGACGGGGCCACACCTGCGGGCGAAACCGGCAGCGAACCCGAAAAGAAGGAACCCGAGAAGCAGGAACCGGAGAAGAAGGCACCGGAGAAGAAGGCACCCGACGCCGACCCCGTGGGTTAGCAGGTCGTTGAAGAAGCCCTGAGCCGCGAAGCTTGAGACCGGAGAAAGGAGAGAGTAGACCGCCCTTCGACACGAGCTCAGGGCCTCTGTATGGAAGAGCCTTGAGCGCAGTCGAAAGGCAGGAGAAACAGGCGCCGCGATCCCGCGCCTTACGCTCAGCCATGTGAAAGATGCCACGGCTCTCCTCTCGCCTTTCTCCCTGCTCCTGCTCTGCAGGCCGCTTTTCACCGGCCTGCTAGCAGGTCTCCGAGGATCCAGTGCCGAATGAGCGCACGGCTGTAATCACCGGTCTCGGCAGCGTATCGCCGTTCGGAAAGGGCGTCGGTGTGCTGTGGTCGGGAGTATCGAGCGGCAAGCGGGCCATCAGACCCATAACGCTCTTCCCGAGCGATGGGCTTCGCAACCGGAACGCCGGCGAGGTCGAGGGCTATCCGCCGGCGGCCGGCGCGGGGGAAGCTACCCGTGCGCTTCGCTTTATGCTGGACGCCGTAGACGAAGCGCTGAGCGACGCCGGACTGGAACCGGGCGTGTACGACCCCCGGCTCTGCGGGACGGTGGTGGCGACCAACTTCGGCGGGATGTCTGCGGCGGAGTCGGCGCTGACCGGACGAACGCCCGATCTTTCGGGCTACGACTTCGCCGTCAACACCGCGCGGGCCGCGGAACGCGCCGGGTTCACCGGGCCGTCGGCCACGCTGAGCCTGTCTTGCGCCTCGGGGGTCGCCGCGCTGGTGGCCGCGTGCGAACTGGTGCGCGCCGGGCGTGCCGAGGTGGTCCTCGCCGCCGGCTATGACGAGCTTTCGCTCTTCTGCTACGCAGGGCTCAGCGCATTGCGCGCGGTCTCAACGGCGGACATCACCCCCTTCGACGCCAATCGCGCCGGCACCGTTTTCGGCGAGGGAGCCGGGGTCCTGGTAGTCGAGTCAGGGGAGCACGCGCGGCGGCGCGGGGCGCGCAGCTACTGCCGGCTGGCCGGCGGGGCGGTGAACAACGACGCCTATCACATGACCGCTCCCGAGAAGCAGGGGAGGGGCATCAGGAAACTGATGGAGCTGGCTCTGGCCGACGCGGGGGTCGCGCCCGACGGCGTGCAGCACATCAACCTGCACGGCACCGGGACGAGGTACAACGACCTGATCGAGACCCGCGCGGTCAAGGGAGTCTTCGGAGACGCTGCCGGCCGGCTGGTGCTGACCGCCAACAAGAGCATGATCGGCCATACCATGGGCGCCGCCGGCAGCCACGAGTCGATCTGTGCGATCAGGAGCCTCGTCGAGGGGGTGGTTCCGCCAACCGTGGGGATCTCGGAGCCGGATCCCGAGTGCGACCTGGACTACTGCGCCGACGGGCCGCGCGAGATGGAGATGAACTGCGTCTTGAAGAACTCCTACGGGATAGGCGGAACCAACGCGTCGGTCGTATTCCAGAAGCTTTGAAGCATGCCTGCTGGCTGATGCAGCGCGTCCCGGCCGGCCGAAGGCCGCTGTGGGGATACAGGCTGAGAACCGCTGCGGAGCAGGTCAGATGACCTGAAATCCCAGCCCGGCAAGCGCCTGGCGTTGCTCAGTGTCGCCGTTCTTGAGCGCGACGCGGATGTTGTGGAACCCGCGCCGCACCGGGTAGTCCACCCGCATTGACGTGAAGAGCGCCGCGCGGTCCGCGGCGGGCAGGGTCAATACCCGGCGCATCCGCCGGTCGTCCTCGGCTATGGGGTAGACGCTCAGGGCCGCCTCGGTGGCCGTGAGCTGGGCGTCGAAGACCGCCCCGTCCAGCTCCAGGCGCGGTCGCTCGGGATCCGGCAGCGAGTCCTCCGGTTTCCACTGCTCCTTCGCACCGAGCACCTGGCAGGTCCTGCGGTAGAGCATGTGCGTTCCGTTGACCTTACCGTCCAGGCTGTGCCCTGCGATGTGCGGCGTGGCCACGTCCACGCGGGAGACCAGCTCGAGGTCCACCTCCGGCTCGTTCTCCCAGACGTCCAGGATCGCCGCGGTCAACCGGCCGGAGTCAATGGCGTTGCGCAGCGCGGCGCCGCTGTGGACCTTGCCGCGGGAGGTGTTGACGAAGACCGCGCCGGGCTTGAGTTTCGCGAAGAAGTCCCGGTCGGCCAGCTGCAGCGTGGCGTCGGGCCCCTGGCGGTTGAGGGGAACGTGCATCGTGATGATGTCCGAGACCTGCAGCAGTTCCTCCAGCGGGCGGTAGCGGTCACTGCCGCTTTCTCGCGCCAGGGGAGGGTCGCATTCGAGCACCTCCATGCCCAGGGCGCGGGCCCGGCGCGCCACCCGGCGGCCGACGTTGCCGACTCCGACCACGCCGGCCGTGCGGCCGGCCAGTTCCCACCCGAGCCGGGCGGCAACCAGCAGCACGGCGCAGCTCCAGTACTCGGCTACCGAGTCGGCGTTGCTGCCAGGCGCGCTGGCAAAGGGGATCCCGCGCGAGGCCAGGTACTTCTGGTCCACGTGGTCGGTGCCGATCGTGGCGGTGCCCACGAACTTCGGCTCGCAATCCGCCAGCAGTTCCCCGTCGATCTTCACTGTGGAGCGCAGCAGCAGGACGTCGGCTCCGGCGACCTGGTCGGCGGTCAGGCCGCGGCCTTGGACGGTGCGGACCTCTCCGATGTGCGAAAAGGCTTCCTTCGCGAATGGGATGTTGTTGTCGGCGATGATAAGCATGCCGGGAATTCTAGCGGCGAAGGACGGTATTTCTAGTTCTCAAGCAGGTCCGCAACCTTCGCGGCGGTGTTGTCCGCCGCCCGGCCTCCGGCCAGGGCGTCAACCTCGGCGGCGATGCGACGGCACTCCCCGGCGGCGAGCTCGAGGTTCAGCGGGCGGGGGCGACTGCCTGCAAGTCGCTCGAAGTTGCCGCGGCATATCTTCTCGAGGGTCTCGTCAGGCAGATTGACCCCGCGGATCAGGCCGTCTTCCGGCGGCCCCAGCAGGTAGTCGGCCTGCTGCGGGACGCGGAACTCGTCGTCGGTTTCCAGAAACCTGCGGACGAGTTCCAGCCTGGCTGCGTGCGCCCCGGCGCCGAGTTCGGGCAGCAGCCCCATGTCCGTGCCGAAAAGGATGCGTGCGGAGTGCTTCAGGAAGAACTCCCGCGTCCTGGCCGGGTCGCGGGAGAGGTTGTAGTAGAGCTCGATGCCCGGGGCGAGATCGAGGTGAACATTGGGATGGTCCGCCAACAGGGCGCCGGCGCGGTCGAGGTCGTCGGAGAGGAAGTAGAAGTGTGGAAAGATCACCTTCAAATCAGGATGCCGGGACAGCACCCGACCCACCTCGGCATAGAGCTGCCGGGGCGACACGTGAGACCGGTCGTATCCCCAGCCGCGGCGGCGGGCCCATTCGGGAGTCAGCCGGGGGATCCAGAATTCCCCGGGGTCGGCAACGTGCCAGAGCAGGGGCAGGCCCCGCTTCTCGGCCCGCTTGAAAACTCCGGAGAAATAGTCGCCGTCGGCGGGCACGTCCATGATCTTGCGCGAGGTCGGCTTGGTTTCCAGCAGCTTGATGCCGTCCGCGCCGAGTTCGGCGAGAAGGTCCGTCTGTGCACCGGGAGACGGAGAGACGAGGCTGCCCCCTGAAAAGTGTGCGCTGTGGTCGAGGGCCGCGAAGAGGTAGAAGAAACCCGGGTGGCTCTTCTTGGCCAGGAAGGCGAGCGGGTTGGTGTTGACGCGTTCAGGGTCGGGCGTGGAAGCAATGGCCATTGCCTGCAGGCCGGATTCCCTTCCGACGCGGGCCAGAACGGGGAGGTCTGTCCCGGCTCTGACGTGCACGTGGCAGTCAATGGTCGGGGGTCTCAAGGCAACCTGTCTCCTTCAGTCATAAGCCCAACTCTACGCGCGGCTTGAGCTGCGTCAAGGCGCGCGTCTTCGCGCTTGCCACTGGTTGTGCGGGAACGTACAATCGCCGCGCCGCTGGCGATAGAAAGGCTGCAGGTGAGCGACGAGCATCTCTTCAGCGAATACGTTGGCCGAAAGATAGGCGGCTGTCGCGTTGCCAGGCGCATCGGTGGCGGCGGGATGGGCGTGGTTTTCGAGGCCCGACACCTGGCGCTGAACAAGCGGGTCGCTCTCAAGCTGCTGCTGCCGGCGCTGGCCGCCGATCGCACCTTCATCAAGCGCTTCGTGTCCGAGGCGCGGCTGGCCGCCCAGGTGGAGCATCCCAACGTTGTCCAGGTAATGAACGTGGGTCAGGACGGCGACGTCTACTTCATGGTCATGCAGTTCATCGAGGGCCAGAGTCTGCGGGAGCTCACTGGCCGCGGGGCGGTGGAGCCCCGGGTGGCGGCGCAATACGTGATGCAGGCGGCCCGCGGGCTGTCGGCCGCTCACAAGTGCGGAATCGTCCACCGCGACGTAAAGCCCGAGAACATCCTCATCGACAGGGAGGGTGTGGCCCGCGTGGTGGACATGGGGCTTTCCAAGAGCCTGACCGGCGAAGAAGCCGGGATGCTCACCGCGCCGGGAACGGCCATGGGCACGCCCAACTACATCAGCCCCGAACAGGCCACCGAGGCCCGCACCGTCGATGCCCGTGCGGACGTGTACTCCCTGGGGGCCACCTTTTACCACCTGCTTTCGGGAGCGCCGCCCTTCGACGGTCCCTCGGCCATTTCGATCATGACCAAGCACATCACCGAACCGCCAACGCCGCTCCGGGAGTGCTGTCCCGATGTGCCGGCGCCGCTCGGACGCATCGTCGAGCGCATGCTGGCCAAGTCCCCGGACGATCGTTTCCAGACCATGGACCAGGTGATCGCGGCGCTGAAGGGCTTTCTGGAGGAGACTCCCACCGGCGCGGTCGAGACCATGCCCGCCGCTCCCGCCGCGACGGAGGTTGTCGCGCCGACCGCCAGGGTGGTTCCGGAAGGGCGCGAGGCGGCTCCGCAGACTCTCGTCCGAGGCGGTGGCAGAAGGTGGCCTTTCGTGGTCCTGGGCGCCGCCGGCACGCTGGGGGTGGTGATCGCCCTGGCGCTGATGGCCGCCGCCCGGGACCCCGGGCGCAAGAAACTCGCCGCGGCGCAGAGCTTCGAGCGCGCCCACCCCCGTGCCTTCAGGCAGGCCCGCCGGAAGTACGAAGAGGTCAAGGAGGAGTTCCCCGGCAGCCGGTGGTATGCCAGGGCCACCGTCGCCATCCAGGAACTCGACTCCCGCAGGCTGACCGAGAGCCGCCGGGAATTCGACAAGGTCAAGGTCCGGGCCGAACGGATGGAGAAG
>Ga0272442_10007614_pt1 | contig 13955 bp, 13 predicted proteins | sample SSMForm2O_FD_200262 | JGI IMG/M metagenome (GOLD analysis project Ga0272442, IMG submission 200262) | Marine sediment archaeal communities from Little Sippewissett salt marsh, Falmouth, MA, United States - SSM-Form-2O | ecosystem: Environmental > Aquatic > Marine > Wetlands > Sediment ...
CGGGACCAAAAATTTTACCTGCATCTGTCATGTTTTTGACAGTAACTTTTGGCACAAGAAGAGTGTGAGGTTTTGGTGGAAGATTGGGACGAATAACAGCTAAAAGAGGAGTGTGTCCAGCTGACAAATTCGACAAACCGTTAGCAAATGCTACTCCAACTGGTCCTGTTTTATCTCCAATCATTAAATCCACGTGAGCAACTTCTGTTCCTTCACCCATTAATGCTTCACCAATTAGGTATACGGGTTCATTTTTCTTTGTGGAATATTCGGAAAGGATTTCTCTTTCGTCTACTTCTGAAAAATCAACATCAAAATCTCGCATCCATTGATACAGCGTATCACGGTGAATTCCTAAAATTTCTGCTGTACCTTTGATTGTCGGTTTTGTCGATCTACTTCCGCGTTTTTTTCTATTTTTTCTTTCTTGGTTTTTTACTTCTGCAAGCAATTCAATAAATTCTTCTTGTGTTTCTGGTTTTTTACCGTCATAACCCGACACAATACCACTCTCAGAAAGATGATTTCCCTATTCGACTATAAAAATATGTCGGACATAACTCAAAATATTTCGATGAATCCGACACTTTTTTAGAGGTTCTTTTTTTCAGAAAGCATTTTTTAATTAAATTTATGTTGTTTTTCCATCTAATTATCTGTTTTTTAGTTGTAGTTGATGATCGCTTTCAGACTCTTTTTAAACGAATTGTAAAAACTAGTAAGTTTTTTATTAACTAGCTAAAAATGGACACTACTGTTAGGTTATAATCTTATTTTCTATTGCCTATTCTTTGTTCACGTTTTCTTTTTTCATCTACTGCTTCCCGAATCCATTCTGATGGTTTACCTACAGTTTTCAAGTAACGTAGTTGGTCGGCAGTTAGGCGTACTCCATAGTGAAGTTTGCGTTTGCTCATCAGTTGCACCATGTTAATCGGTATTGAAAATAAAGAAAAGTTTTATGAAATCAAAATATTGACTTAAAATATCTTCAGTTCTTGAGTGCATCAAAGCTATTTTTCTTCGAGTTGTTATGATTATTTTTTGAAGAAATCTAAATAAGTAAGGTAATGCTCAGAAAGCAACAAAATGCTCTGAGATGTTGTTTGGGAGGAAAGCGGGAGATGGAAGATGAATTCTTGAAGTTAGCTCTTGGCTTGGTTGAATCTAATGAAAACCATGAGCGTTACCGTGGAGAAGAATGTATTAACATGATTGCAAGTGAAGGAATAAAATCTCCTGCAGTTAACGAAATGTTGCATCTATCAAAAGACCTAGACTCACGATATGCCGAAGGAGAAAATGACATTAAAGGTCATGTTAAGGCCCGGCACTATCAGGGCCAAAAATTCATGACTAAAATTGAAGATTATACAACTAATTTGATGAAAAGCCTGTTTGAATGTAACTGGGCAGATGTACGACTTGTTTCTGGTACTCACGCAAATCTTGCAACTTTCAAAGGCCTTTCTATGGCAACAAAAAATGACCGTATGGTTGTTTTGCCACTTAGTGCTGGGGCACACATTACCCATGATTATTCTGGTCTGGCAGGAAGCGTTTTAGGTCTAGAAACAATTAATCACGCATATAATGTAGACGAACTAAATATTGACGTCGAAAAATCTGCAACAATAATTGATGCTGCCCGACCTGGAATCGTAACCTTTGGTGGTAGCGTTTTTCCTTTTCCTCATCCCGTAAAAGAATTAGCTAAAGTAGCCAAAGACAATGGAGCTTACATTGCATACGACGCAGCCCATGTTTTAGGATTAATCGCAGGCGGAGAATTCCAAAACCCCTTCAAAGAAGGTGTGGATTTCATAACTGCGTCCACTCACAAAACTTTTCCTGGACCCCAAGGGGGAGTAATTCTTGCTAATTGTGAAGATGACCGCATGAAAAAAGCCATCAAAAAAGTTCAGTATGCTGTTTTTCCGTTAAGTGCTTCTAGTACTCATCTTGGGAGGTTACCTGCTTTAGGTTTAGCCGCCTTGGAAATGAGACTATATGGCAATGAATTAGCGAAACAAACCATCAAGAACGCTCAAACTGCGGGCAAGTGTTTGTTTGAAAATGGCATTAAAGTCTTGGGTCAAAAAAATGGTTTCACTCGTTCTCATCAGGTTGTTGTTGATGTTCGTGAATATGGTGGAGGAGAAAAACTTGCTTTTGCTCTTGAAGATGCTCACGTAATTTTGAACAAAAACTTGTTGCCCTACGATAACCAACACGATCGGGGCAATCCTTCTGGTCTACGAATTGGTTTCCAAGACATTACTCGTAGAGGCTTCAAACCTGAGGACATAGAACAACTCTGTTCATTAATACTAGATGTTGTGAAAGGTAAACGAACTCCTGAGGAAGTACGAAAAGACGTTATCAAGTTACGACAAAACTTTAAAGAAATCAAATATTGTTTCCAAAGTGTCGCCGAAGCAAAAGAATACTTAAAAAAACACGTTTAAGCATTCTAACAACTAGTATGGACATGTGAAAAGCCGTCTTTTTGATCTATTTTTTGTATACGATATTTTTTTATATTAGAAGGGAGTTTTTTTGTTTCATTCAAGGAAACTGGGTCTATGAACAGCCAATCGATGACTACAATAACATATTCTTCGATGTTCTATAGCTTTAGCTATTATTTTTATAACTAGGCCCGGGTAACTGAAATTTAATTTCTTTAGTTTTCTGGGCTTTTTGGAGTGTTTAATTATTATGAACAAGAATAATGAAAAAAATCAAAAAAGAATTGTGGTAAAATTCGGAGGCTCTAGTCTAGCCGACCACGAAAAAATATTACGAGCCGTTAAGGCAGTTGCTAACGAAGCAAAAAAAGGAACCCAAATCACAGTTATCGTTTCAGCGATGGGAAAAACCACTGATGTCTTGTTTAATGCTGCTAAAGGTAGCTCAAATGGCAATTTACACAAGAGAGATTTGGACGAAATTCTTGCAATGGGTGAACGGACCAGCATCAGAATCATGGCTGTAGCCTTAAAAGCCCAAGGAGTAAAGGCTCGATATGTTGATCCCCATGACGACGAGTGGCCAATTGTAACTGATGAATCATTCCAAGACGCAAATCCACTGGTAGATCTATGTTACAAACGTGTAAAGGAGCATTTGTTACCTTTCGTTGAGTCAGGTGTTATTCCAGTTGTTGCGGGTTTCGTTGGCAGAACTGAAAATGGCCGAGTAACCACGTTGGGTCGCGGTGGAAGTGATACAACAGCTTTCATCTTAGCGAAGGCTTTAGAAGCAGATGAGCTAATCCTAGTAACAGACGCTGAAGGAATAATGACCGCCGACCCAAAGGTGATAAGTAATTCTGAGCGGATTCCAGAAATTGACGTTAAAACCTTGGTTGGTCTAGCAGATTCAGGAACAAAATTCATTCACAGAAAAGCATTACGATACAAGGAGGCATCAGTAAGAGTGAAAGTAATCAGAAACATACACGGAGACCTAAACGTTGAAGGCACAGTAATCACAGGTGCCCTTTCGGGTGATTTAGGAGCGGAGCTTGCAAGCCCTTATCCTGCCTTATCTATTACTGTTGTAGGAAACAATGTCTCACAGAACCCACAAGTAATCAAAGAATTAGCCCAAACTGCAGAAGAGCACGCGGAATTGTTAGGGTTGTCTTTGAACAAGGATTCTTTGATATTGTATGTTACAGAAAATGAAAATTCCAAGGTGCTACTGGAGAAAATGCATGAAGCAATACTAAAACACAAAGAAACCCTAGCTATGTCTGTGCGCAAACAGTTGGCGTTTTTGACTATCAAGGGGGTTGGCTTAGAAAAAACTCCGGGTCTCACTGGACGAATCTCTGAGGCTTTGCGATTAAACTGCATAAATATTTTTGGACTTATGACAATCACTTCTAGCATTCTTCTTTTTGTCGATTGGAACGAAAAAGAAAAAGCTCTGGAATTGGTAACAAACGCATTACGGGATGATAATTCATGCTAAAAGCTGCTGTATTAGGTGCAACAGGTAACGTTGGGCAAATATTTGTTCAACTACTAGAAAACCATCCATGGTTTGAAGTAGCAACTGTTGCCGCCTCAGAAAGAAGCGCCGGACGAACATACGCAGAAGCTTCCCGATGGCGACAATCAACTCCAATTCCTGAAACTGTTGCACCAATGGAAGTAGTAGACATTATGCCCAAAGAAGTAAAAGACGTTGATATTGTATTCTCAGCCTTGCCTTCTAACGTAGCAGGAAAAGTTGAAGCAGACTTCGCAGCTGCCGGACATGTGGTAGTTAGCAACGCATCTGCCCATCGAATGGACCCCGACGTTCCTATGCTTAACCCCGAAATTAACGCTGACCACGTTAGCCTAATTGAAGAACAACAAAGAAAACGAAAATGGGACGGAATCCTTGTAACTAACCCAAACTGTAGCACAACCGTTCTTACATTACCCCTGAAACCAATCTTTGACGTGTTTGGCATCAAAAGCCTCATCGTATCAACAATGCAAGCACTCTCTGGTGCTGGATACCCAGGAGTTGCCTCGTTGGACATCGTAGATAACGTCATCCCTTACATTGGTGGCGAAGAACCAAAAATGGAATCCGAAACCCAAAAAATTCTGGGCACTGCTACAAAACCTGCTGACTTCAAAGTTTCATCTAGCTGTCACAGAGTTGCAGCAATAGACGGTCACATGGAAGCCGTATTCGTGGCAACCAAAAAGAAAGCAGACCCCAAAGCCGTAGCTGAGGCCATGGAAAACTTCATCGGGGAACCACAAACCCTAAAACTGCCTTCTGCCCCAGAAAAACCAGTTGTTGTGACTTGGGAACCTAACCGTCCACAAACTCGATTAGACCGAATGGAAGGCAATGGAATGAGCACCGTAGTTGGGCGCCTCAGAAAAGACCCTGTGATGGATGGGGTGAAGTTTATTGCTTTGGGTCACAATACGATACGAGGAGCTGCTGGATGCGGCGTCCTTAATGCCGAATACTTGAAGGCAAAGAAGTTCATCTAAAGGAGGTAAGAACCTTTGGAAGCAGGTAAAAAAAGACGATTAAAACGAATCTTCAGAAGCGACAATAAAACCGTGATTGTCCCAATGGACCATGGAGTTACTGTTGGTCCAATCAGAGGACTTACTAACATGCAAGACATCATCAACAAATTGTTGCTTGGAGATGCTGACGCTATTCTCATAAACCGTGGAATGGCAAAAAAAGTAGACACAGGAAACGCCGGATTAATCATTCATTTGTCTGGAATTTCCGCCCTTTGTCCTGAACCAAACAACAAAATGCAAATTGGAACCGTAGACGATGCAGTCCGTTTAGGTGCAGACGCAGTTTCAGTTCACATAAATGTGGGTTCAAAACACGAAGATAGTATGCTTGCAACCTTAGGTAAAGTCGCCTGTGAATGTGACGATTTTGGCATGCCCTTATTGGCTATGATGTACCCCCGAGGACCAAATATCAAGAATGCACATTCTGCAGATGTTGTGGCTCATGCAGCCCGTTTAGGCGCAGAAATTGGAGCAGACATTATAAAAACAAACTACACTGGAGATGTTGAATCCTTCAAACTAGTTACAGATTCCTGTCCAGTTCCAGTTATCATTGCTGGCGGACCAAAAGCTGAAACCACCAAAGACGTCTTACAACTGGTAAAAGGCTCAATAACTGGTGGAGGCGCAGGATTGTCCATAGGCAGAAACGTGTTCCAACACGAAAACCCTACAAACATAGTGAAGGCGCTTTCAGCAATTGTTCATGATAACGCCTCAGTAGCTGAGGCAATGAAAATTCTAGGTGAATAAAATGAAGTACCTTTGGGTCGAAATCGATGTGGCTCTTCCTGAAACCCAAAAAACTAAGCTGTTAAAATATGCCGCTCAGTTTTGTGACGTTGCACTAGTTGACCCCCAAGATATTGAATCTGTAAATAAAGCTGGGTTATCTGCAGCTTCCATTTCTGCAGACTCAGAAATTTTTGTTGTGCCTTCTTCTGAACTTGGTTCCGTAAAAAAACTGAAGGCAGACGGAAAATGTGTTGCAGTTAAAATGATCATCAACAGCAAAAAGGACGAAGAAACCGCCATAGCTGCTGCTGAACTTTTATCAGATTATGTTATTGTTGGCACTCCAGACTGGAAGATTATTCCTTTGGAGAACCTTATCGCAAAGACCCGCGGAAAAACCAAACTTTTAGCAGAAGTTTCCAACACAAAAGAGGCAAAAGTAGCCTTAGAAACTTTGGAACTTGGTTCTGATGGTGTGGTTCTGAAAACTGATAGTATTGATGAACTCAAGAAAACTGCAGATTTTGCCAAGAAAGAATCTGTTGGGGTACGCTTGGTTCCTGTTGAAGTTGTTGAAGTAAAAGAGATAGGAACTGGGGCTCGTTCTTGTATTGATACCTGTGAATTAATGAAACCCGGAGAAGGTATGCTTTTGGGTTGTCAGTCTTCTGGCTTGTTTTTGGTTCAAGCCGAAGTTCACGAAAGTCCATACGTAGAAACTCGTCCTTTCCGGGTTAATGCTGGTCCTTTGTCTTTGTATGCTCTTACTTCTCCTAACCGGACCAGGTACTTGTCTGAACTAAAGTCTGGGGAAGAAGTCCTTATTGTAGACCGTCAAGGAAACGTCAGGGTAACCAATGTTGCACGCTCAAAGATTGAGTGGCGACCATTGCTTCTAATTGAAGCAGAATATGAGGGGAAAAGTTTGAAACTTATTGCCCAAAACGCCGAAACCATACGGGTAGTTACTCCCGAAGGCTCCAAAGCCGTGACTGATTTAACACAAGGCGACAAAATCCTCGCCCAAGTGGAAGAAGGCGGGAGGCACTTTGGAACATTGGTGAAAGAAGAAGCAGTGATCGAGCGTTGACAATTAGAGTCTGCGTTGCAATTCCCCCAAAAACAGTAGATGAAGCTATTGAGCTATTGCAAACTGCAGATGCCTTACAACCCGACCTTATCGAAATCCGACTTGACAGCCTCAAAAATCATGATTGCCTAAAGGAAATTGTATCACGCACTAAAATTCCGTTGATTGCCACAAACAAATCAACAAAGCAACATGGAGGTTTCTTGGGAACTGAAACCCAACGCCAAAAAATATTGCATGAAGCCATAAAAAACGGGTTTGAATACGTGGACGTGGATTTAGGTACACCCAACCAAGTTAAGTTAATCAAGAGTTTTCATGAAGCTGGAGCAAAAGTTATTGTTTCTTTCCATGATTTTGAAAAATCCCTTTCATTATCTGAACTAGAAAAAGTTCAAGATGAGTTGACTGCTTTAGATGCTGATGTTTGCAAGATTATAACTACCGCCAAATCTGTGGAAGACAACTTAGTAGTGTTAGATTTTGTTTCTAAATCATCTAAACATGCTAAACTGGTTTGTTTTGCAATGGGTGAATACGGAAAGATTTCTCGATTGTTATCTCCCGTTTTTGGGGCATTTTTCACGTTTGCTTGTCTTGACGAAAAAACAAAAACTGCAAAAGGACAATTAACCCTACAGGAAATGAAACAAGTTTACCGGACTTTGGGGCTAAAATAGATGAGTGTCTCTGGAAAAACTAGAGTTTGCGCTATTATAGGTGACCCTGTAGCTCACTCCCTTAGTCCAGTGATGCATAACGCAGCGTTCAAAGAATTTGGACTAAATCTTGTTTATGTTGCCTTTAATGTGCCCGCTAAAGACTTGAAACACGCCGTTTTAGGTGTAAAAAGTTTGGGCCTAAAAGGATTAAACATAACTATGCCTCACAAAAACGAGGTCATGAAATACCTTGATGAGCTTGACGTTTCCGCAAAATCTGTTGGTGCGGTAAATACGATTCTTAATAATCAGGGAAAACTGGTTGGATACAACACCGACGGTCAAGGAGCTATGGTTGCTTTGCAAGAAAACGGGGTTTGCCCCGAAAAAAAGAAACTTGTGATTCTTGGCGCTGGAGGAGCTGCCCAAGCAATAGCTTACCAAGCCACCCAAGACGTTAACGAACTAGTTATTTTGAACAGAACTCCCAACAAAGCCAAAAAACTAGTCAAATCATTACCCCAAAATCTTCATACAAAAGTACACAGTGGAGCCCTTTCATTTGATGTCCTCAACCAAGAACTTGAAACTGCAGATATTTTGATTAACGCAACCAGCATAGGCATGCATCCTGACACTGAAAGTAGCCCTGTTATTTCTGATTTGTTGCGTTCTGACCTTAGTGTGATGGACCTTGTTTACAATCCCTTGGAAACTAAACTTTTGAAAGACGCAAAAAATGTTGGTGCTAAGGTCATTTCCGGTCTAGAAATGCTAATTTACCAAGGAGCTGTGTCCTTTCACATTTGGACTAATTGCCCTGCTCCAATTGATGTTATGCGCAAAGCTGCATTGACTGCCTTAAACAAAGGAGGTGCCCAATAATGAGCGGAAGAGCTGAAGCAATATCACATGGAGCAGCGACAATAATTAATGCAATTGCAACTGGAAAAGGCGCTGCAGTGGGTGTCGACCTTTGGACAAAAGCAACTGTAAAACTCAATGATGAATCGGGACACGTTGATGTTTCTATTCGCTCTGATTCTTCTGAAAATCCTGTTTTGGCACAAAAAACTGTTCAGCGTGTCTTGAACCATTTTGGTTTAGAAAAAGACTTTGGTGCGAAAGTTGAAACCAACTCTAATATTCCAGTAGCTCGAGGTATGAAAAGTAGTAGTGCGGCAGCTAATGCCATTGCGTTAGCAACAGTTGAGGCATTAAAACAAAGTTTAGATGATGTTGCCTTAGTGCGGTTGGGGGTTGAAGCTGCTTTGGATGCGAAGGTTACCATAACTGGTGCTTTTGATGATGCTTGTGCCTCATTTTTTGGGGGCGTTGTTGTAACTGATAATTTGGAACGTGAAATCGTTAAGCGCTTTGACTTACCCGAGGCTCCTGCTGTTTTGTTTTATGTTCCATACCAAAAAACCTATACTGTAAGTTCCAACGTGAAGCGAATGAAAGCCTTGTCTGCTACTATAAAAATAGCATACAACGAAGCTTTGAACGGAAACTTCTGGTCAGCATTAACCCTGAACGGGTTAATTTATTCTTCTGCCCTTGGGTATGATTCATCTCCTGCTGTTGATGCCCTTACAGAAGGAGCTTTGGCTGCTGGCTTATCTGGAACTGGACCTGCAGTTACAGCAATAGTGTCTAAAGAAAACCTAGACTCTGTTAAAGAAGCATGGCAAGATTATGAAGGAGATATTTTAGAAGCTGAAATAAATCTGGAAAAAGCAAAGGTGGTAAATTAAAAATTGGATTTGACGGTTGAAAACACTGCTGCTCTGAAAGGTGTGGTTTGTGCTCCTCCATCCAAAGCTTACACCCATCGAATGGTTATTGCAGCTTCACTTTCTGAAGGTACTTCAAAAATATTTAATCCCCTTATTTCTGACGATACCCATGCAACTTTGGAGGCAGTTAAAGCTCTAGGAGCAGAAACTGAAGTAGAAGAGAATTGCTGGACAGTTCATGGCCACAAAACAGTCAAAACTCCTAAAAATCCTATAGATTGTAGAGAATCGGGGTCAACTCTTCGTTTTATGATTCCTGTTGCTGCCCTTGCTTCGGGCGCTTCTAAGTTTCTTTTTGGAGCATCATTTGCTCGAAGACCTGTGGCACCTCTTCTTGATAGCCTAAAAGAATTAGGTGTAGATTCTAGTGTTCAAGGCGATTCATCTGTTATTGTCTGTGGTGGGGGAATCAAGGGCGGAAAAACTTCAATACGGGGCGATGTTAGTTCCCAGTTCATTTCTGGATTATTGTTTGCATGCCCCAAAGCATTTCAAGACACTGAAATTATAGTTTCAACGCCACTAGAGTCTAAAGGTTATGTTGAAATGACCCTTGAAGTCCTTGCTAAATATTGCTTTCAAGGAGAAGTAAACCCTGACCTTTCTGGTCTTCGAATTCCTGCAAATCAACATTTTATACCTTGCAACAATGTTGTTCCCGGAGACTTTTCCTCGGCAGCTTTTCTTCTTTCTGCAGCTGTAGTTACTGAATCACGAATAACAGTTAACCGAATTATGCATCAGACCGCTCAAGGAGACCGCGCAATACTTCAAATATTGAAAGATATGGGTTCAGATGTTAAAGTAAACGATGATTCAGTAGAAATTCAGGGCAAACCCCTTACTGGATTGGACATTGATGGTAAGGATATTCCCGATTTGGTTCCCGTTTGTACTGTTTTGGCCTGTTATGCTAAGGGGCAATCTACGATATTTAATGCGAAACGCCTTAAGTACAAAGAATCTGATCGCTTAAATTCGATAAGCACTGAACTCAAAAAAATGGGCGCCGACATCACAGTTAATGAAGACGGTTTAACAATTAATGGAGGGCGCCAATTGGTTGGTGCTACAATTAATCCTCATAATGACCATCGAATCGCAATGTCTTGTGCTGTTGCAGCTTTAGGTGCTACGGGAAAAACAAAGATTCAAAACGTTGAATGTATAAATAAGTCGTATCCGCAGTTCTTTAATGACTTGCGTGCGATAGGAGGGAATGTTGTTGGGCTCTAATTCAATCGGAAAAGATTTTGTTGTAACCTGTTTTGGAGAAAGCCACGGGCGATGCGTCGGAACCGTAATAGATGGATGTCCTGCTGGCCTTCCTTTGTCAGTTGAAGACATTCAAAAGGAACTGGACAAACGGTTACCTAAAAAAGCAGAAATTGTTTCAGCCAGAAGAGAAGAAGACAAAGTTGAACTCTTGTCGGGAACCTATGAAGGATTTACCACTGGTGCACCCATTTGTGTCCTAGTTTGGAACAAAGAAGTAAATTCTGAATCATACGAAGCAATCCGACACACCCCGCGTCCTGGACATTCAGATTACCCTGCAAGAATCAAATACCTCGGGTTTAATGACAACCAAGGGGGCGGCAGATTTTCAGGTCGCCTTACTGTTGCATACATTATGGCAGGAGCGATTGCCAAAAAGTTGCTTCAGCTTGCAAGTATTGAAGTTTTTGCATACACGTCTGAAATCGGTGGAGTTAAACTACAAAAAACTCCTTCTATGGCGGATGTTCAAGCGAAAACTTTTGAAAGCTCAGTTAGATGTCCCGATTCAACCGTTTCTAAGAAGATGGAAAACACGATTTTGAAAGCAAAAAGCGAAGGTGACAGTGTCGGCGGAATTGTGCAATGTTGTGCACTTAATGTTTTGCCTGGTGTTGGCGAGCCCTTGTATGATTCTTTAGATGCTGACTTAGCAAAGACGCTTTTTGGCATTCCTTCAGTTAAGGCTGTGGAATTTGGTGTTGGATTTGAAGCTGCACGAATGAAGGGCTCTAAAAATAATGATCCTTACACGATGGTTGATGGTGAAGTTAAAACAGCCACAAACAATTCAGGCGGGATTCTGGGAGGAATGTCTTCTGGGATGCCACTTGTTTTGAGAGTAGCAATAAAACCTACGCCCTCTATTGACAAAAAGCAAAAAACAGTTGATTTGCTGGAAATGAAAGATACTACAATACAAGTTAAAGGCAGACACGATGCATGCATTGTACCAAAGGCTGTTCCTGTTGTTGAGTCTGCGGTTGCCTTGGTTTTAATCGATCAAATGCTTAGAGCTGGTTTGATACCCAAAGTTCTTGGAGTTGAAGCTTTTGGAGAATATGATGACGCTACGGAAGAAAATTGACATAGTTGACGAAAAATTAATCCTTCTATTAAAACAAAGAATGGACCTGTGCAAAAAGATCGGAGCCATCAAAGCACAAAATGGCATGGCCGTAAAAGACCACAGAAGAGAAGACGAAGTGTACTTGCATGTCATGGCAAAAGCGTTGGAGGCTGGTCTTGACCCTCAAAAAGTTGAGGCAATCTTCAAAAATATTGTTGCGTTGTCTGTTTTTGTTCAGGGCGCAGAATAAGAAGATTTAAAGCAGTATTTCCTACTTGTTGATGATAAAAACAGTCAGTTCTATGTCAGTTGGAGTTAACTAAAATGCTGTATGAAATAAGCGAAAAAGCAATACAACTAGAAAACCAAGGAAAAGAAATCATCAAATTCAACCTCGGAGACCCCGACCTACCCACTCCTCCAGAAATCATCGAAGCAGCCTACGACGCAATGAAACAAGGAAAAACAAAATATTCCTCTGCAGCAGGAGAAAAAGTTCTACGTGAAGAACTGGCTAAAATCCATGATGTTCCGGTTGAAAATGTCGTAGTTACAACCGGTTCAAAATGGGGAATCTTCTCGTTACTATTCTTAACATTGAAACCTGGAGACAACATTGTTGTTCCTTCTCCTCATTGGACTAGCTACGCTTTAGGTGCCAAAAAAGTTGGGGCAGAAATACGGTTGTTGAAGCGAGACCTTGAATCTGACTGGAGCATAGACCCCGAAAAACTAGAAGCATTAATTGATGACAAAACAAAGATGATATTCCTAAACAGCCCAAATAACCCAACAAGCAAAGTTATTGACGACAAGACCTTCAGAGAAATAGTTGAAATTGCAAAAAGCAAAGGAGTAAAAGTGATGTCTGACGAAGTCTATTCTGACATCAGTTTTGTTAAAGCAAAATCTATACTTGATTTTGGTGACGAGAACATTTTGGTAAGTGGTTTTTCAAAAACATTTTTGATGACTGGCTGGAGAATCGGTTATGTTGTGGCTGAAAAAGAATTAGTTAAACAAATGATTAAACTAAACCAGATTACAACAACATGTGTTCCAGCGTTTATTCAGTATGGTGCTCTTAAAGGATTAGAGTCGAGACAAAAAATTGCTGACGATATTCGCAATCAGTTCAAGTTGCGGGCAGAAGCAGCCTATTCAGTTCTTTCTAAATCTCCAATGAAGTTTTCCAAACCTGATGCACCATTTTACTTGTTCCCTAAAGTTGATGGCTTAGACTCTGAACGATTTGCTTTGGATCTTTTGGATCATGGCGTTGCAGTGGCTCCTGGAACCGCTTTTGGGGACTACCGAGAATTCTTCAGAATAGCTTTAACTGCAGGCGAAGACAAAATAAAAGAAGGTTTGGAGAAAATCTGCGAGGCTCTGCCGTGAAAGTTGCAGTAATTGGCGCGGGAAAGATGGGTCGATGGTTCGTAAATTTATTCAAAAATGAAGGCTTTTCTGTAGTTGTCGCCAGTAGAACTCAAAGCAAAGCAGATGCTCTGAAAAACGAATTCGGTGTTGACGTGGTAAATAGTAACGCTGAAGCTGTTGTTGGGGCTGATTGGGTTGTTCTTTGTGTTTCCCTGACCAGTTTAGATGCGGTTCTACAAGAGGTTGGTCCTTACATAGAAGATGGTCAAGTTGTCATGGACATTAGTTCCATCAAAGAAATTCCTGTGAATCTGCTACAAAAATATGTAAAACATGGTGTTACCCTAGGCACCCATCCGGTTTTTGGTCCGGGAGCGAAAAGTCTTCATGGCCAAAATTTTGTTTTAACTCCAGTAACTGAAAGTGAAAAACAGTTTTCAGAGGCGTTCAAGGAATGGCTCCAGAAACGTGGTGCAGAAGTTACTGTATTAACCCCAAGAGCCCACGACGAATTGATGTCCTTAGTTTTAGGTTTTCCCCATTTTGTGGGCTTAGTAGCCGGTGATACGCTGGTGGAGAACCCAAATTTTGTTGGCGCAAAAAAAATCGGCGGAGCAACCTATAAGCTGTTGTTAACTTTGGCTGAGTCTGTTTCTTCTGAGGAGCCTCATTTCTATTCAAATCTTCACATGAGTTTGCCTGAAATGGAGCAGCTTGAAACTTTGTTCTTGAATAAAGTGGAAGAGTGGCTTAAACTGGTTAAGAACAAAAATTGTGCTGGTTTTAGTAACAAAATGAAACAAGTAAAAAAGCGATTAGAAGAATTAGACCCTAATTATCAAAATGCTTATCGAGCTATGTATCGAATTTTGGACGATTCCT
>Ga0272442_10007615_pt1 | contig 13955 bp, 16 predicted proteins | sample SSMForm2O_FD_200262 | JGI IMG/M metagenome (GOLD analysis project Ga0272442, IMG submission 200262) | Marine sediment archaeal communities from Little Sippewissett salt marsh, Falmouth, MA, United States - SSM-Form-2O | ecosystem: Environmental > Aquatic > Marine > Wetlands > Sediment ...
CCATCAATCCCGCGCCTAATCCTCCTGCTGCGCCGGCTCCGGACACCTCTTTGACATCTACTCCCAGGTCACGCTTGATAATATGGGCATATCGGCCCAGATACTCATCAAGCTTCCTGACCATCTCAGGAGTTGCACCCTTTTGCGGGCCATAGATTTCCGGCCCACCTCGCGGCCCCACCAGCGGATTGTCCACATCACAGGCCACAACGGTGGCCGATTCAGCTATACGCGGATCTAACTCAGAAACATCAATACGATCAAGACATCCCAATCCCCCGCCGCGGCGCGGAATGTCATTACCATCCTCATCGAGGAGTCTGGCTCCCAAGGCCTGGGCCATCCCTGCGCCTCCGTCTACAGTAGCACTACCACCGATTCCGACGATGAGCTTCCTGCATCCCATGTTCAGAGCTGCCCGGATAAGCTCACCAGTGCCGTAAGTAGTTGTCATCATAGGATTGCGCTTATCATCCGGAACAAGCGGCAATCCAGACGCGGCGGCCATCTCTATCACGGCAGTTGTACCATCTCCAAGCACACCAAAGTTGGCCTGAATATGGTTTCCCAGCGGATCGCATACCTGTTGAACAATCATCTGTCCGTCGGTGGCGTCCACCAAGGCCTGTACAGTACCCTCGCCTCCATCGGCCATAGGGATTTTATCTGTTTCCGCTTCCGGCATAACACGCTTAACGCCTTCTCCAATGGCATCAGCTACTTCCAGCGCGGTCAGGCTTCCCTTGAATGAATCAGGAGCAATTACTATTCTCATTTTTGTTAGTCCATTAGTCAATTAGTCGATTAGTCAATTAGTCTATTGGTCTATAGACCCATTATTATACATCAAATATCTTGCCTGGATTCAAAATATTATTCGGGTCTACAGCGCGTTTTATCTTCCTCATAAACTCCAACTCTGCCTCGCTAACGACGAGGTGCATATAGGCTTTTCTCTTTGACCCAATACCGTGTTCACCGCTTATGGTGCCTCCTAGCGCCATCACAGCCCGATAGAGGTCTTTCAGGGCTTTGGGGAGCTTGGCTCGCCATTCGTCCATGGAATCATCCGGGGCTTTCACTATGGTGGCATGGAGATTACCGTCGCCGGCGTGTCCGTAGCAGGGGATCTGTACCCCGTATTCGGCGGATATTCGCTCCAGTTCGGGGATCAGATCGGGAATACTGGCAGTGGGAACAACTATATCCTCAAGGCTCTGGTGAGGGCTGACCACCTTGAAAGCCTCGGCGATATTCCTCCGCACGTTCCAGATCCGCTCCTGAGTAGTATAATTATCGGCCACGTAGACCTCCAGCGCACCGTTTTTAAAGCACAGTTCCCCAATGGTATCATAATCCCGCTGCACAATATCCTCGCCGCTGCCGTCCACCTCGATCAGAAGCATGGCTCCGGCTTCCTGATACGGCAGATGCTCGTTCAGATACTCACATGAAGCGCGGGCCGAAAGCTGATCCATAAACTCCACAGCGGTGGGAATAACTCCGCCGGACGTCATAATCCGAGGCACTACAGCGATAGCTGATTTCACGTCCGGGAATAGCACCAGAAGATCGACTTTCGCTTTGGGAAGCGGCAGCAGTTTGATGATAACTTTGGTTATAATGCCCAGAGTTCCCTCTGAACCGACCATCAACTGCTTGATATTATACCCGGTGACATCCTTAACTCGCTTGCCGCCGAAGTTCAGTATCTCGCCGGTGGGGGCAACGACCTCCAGCCCCATAATATATCTCTCGGTAACGCCGTATTTGATGGCCTTCCCGCCGCCGGCGTTTTCAGCCACGTTGCCTCCGATGAAACAGGTTTCAACGCTCATGGGATAACCTGCGTAGAACAAGCCTTTATCAGCGATGGCCTCGTTTATGTCGTTGGTGACAACCCCCGGTTCGACCACCACCATCATGTTGTCTTCGTCGATCTCCAGAATCTGGTTCATCCTGTCCACAGAAAGCACAATGCCGCCGCAGACGGGAACAGCTCCACCTGATAGACCACTTCCCGCTCCACGCGGTGTAATTGGTATCCTCTCACGATTGGCGAGTTTTACGATCTGCGATACTTCTTCCGTTGTTTTTGGCCTTACAACCACCTCCGGCATACACGAGTATTCCTTTTCTGACACTTCATCGTGGGAATAAGGCTCGATCTTTTCCTCATCGGTGATTACAAAGCGCTCACCAATTATCCGGGCAAGTTCGTCAACTATCGCCTTAGTGACCCGGTTGTAGTCATGAAGGCTCATTGTTTCTCTTCTCCAATTCTTCAATAAGCGCAGGTATGACCTCGAACAGATCACCTACGATCCCGAAATCAGCGACCTGAAATATCTGGGCATCCGGATCAGTGTTGATGGCGATGATAGTATCCGCGGTTTTCATACCAGCCAGATGCTGTATAGAGCCAGAAATACCGGCGGCCACGTAGAGTTTGGGAGTGACGGTCTTTCCGCTCAGACCCACCTGATGGGGATATGAGATCCAACCCCGATCAACCGCGTCCCTGGACGCTCCGACCGCTGCATCGAGTTTCTCCGCGAGTTCTCTGATCAGGCTAAAATTCTCGCCTTTTTTGAGACCTCTGCCTCCTGCAACCACCTTATCCGCATCCTCTATATTCGCCTCTTCCTCTTCCACGCCTCTGAAACCAAGCCTTTCAACACGGCTTTTCAGGAGTTCAGCGGGAACCTGAACAGGGATGACCTCGCCTTCGCGTCCCGCCACACGGGGCGGTGGCACTGTGGACTTGGGTCTGACTGTAGCCATCTGAGGCCGATGCTCAGGGGTCTTGATAGTGGCCATGATGTTCCCGCCTATGGCGGGCCTGGTCTGCAAAAGGTTGCCGGTGTCTTCCTCGATATCCAGGCCGGTGCAATCGGCTGTGAGACCGGTGTTGACCTTGATGGCCACATACGGCATAAGCGTTCGCCCTACGGTGGTTGCCCCGGCGATGAAAATCTCAGGCTTATAGGTATCTATGAGGTATCCCATAACACTGGCGTAAGGCTCCACCAGGAAATGCTCCAGAATAGGATCTTCAACGATATAGACCTTATCCGCTCCCCGAAGTATCAGTCCCTGCACATCAGAGCGATCCACATCCGCGCCCAAAAGCACGGCGGATAACTCCGATCCCAGTTTATCAGCCAGACCTCGTCCTCTGGCCAAAAGCTCATACGAAACGGGCTTTAATCGACCTTCCGATTGTTCCGCAAACGTCCATACACCCTTATACATTTTTGATTTTTGATTTTCCATTTTTGATTTTAAGAAAGTGTAAATATGGCACAAGATTTTATCTTGATTTGAATAAACAGGTTGAATGAACATTCAATAATTAATCGAGTAACCTTTGACAGCAATACTGGATTCCCGCTTTCGCGGGAATGACATATTTGGTGTAGTGTCATTCCCGCGAAAGCGGGAATCCAGCTTAGATTATTACCCGCTTAATTCACGAATCTTCATGAAGCCTGTTCTACTAAGAATCTATAAACCTATTCTGATCCAGAAAGTCCGCGAGTTCGGTCACGGCGTTCTTCACACCGGACTTCCCCACGTCTATAATCCTGCCGTTTCTCGCGACCTTCGGCCGGTTGATCTTAACCACTTTGACCGGAGAGCCTTCAAGCCCTATAAGGCTTCTATCCGCGTCCACATCGTCCGGCCCCCAGACAGGCATTTCCAGAGATCTTGACCGCTGCTTACCCCTCAGTGTAGGTAATCGGGGATAGCTTATCTCTCTGACAACAGTCAAAAGACACGGCATGGGCAGTCTGAGGGTCTCATAACCAGCCTCAATGAGCCTTTCAACGGTTATTGTGCCCCCCTTTTCATTCCCCCCGCCCGCGGGGGGAATGAAAAGGGGTGAAATCTCTTTGATACTGCTGGTAAACGTGGAGAGGGGGATATCGAGAAAAGCGGCGATCCCCGGCCCTACCTGCCCGGTGTCGCCATCAGTGGCGCGAACCCCTGTAATTATCAGGTCAAAACGCCCCAGTTTTTTAATAGCGTTGGACAGGGCATAAGATGTAGCCCAGGTATCGGAACCGGCAAAAGCCCGATCCGATAAGAGCACGCCTTCATCACAACCCATCGAGAGGGCTTCTCTTATGGCGCTCTCAGCCTTCATAGGCCCCATAGAGATTAAGGTAATCTGCCCTCCATGCTCTTCCTTCAACTGGAGAGCGATCTCTATGGCATAAAGATCGAGGGGGTTGACGATGCTCTCCACACCGTCCCTGACCATTGTACCTTTCTCCTCGTCGATCTTGACGTTGCCAGTTTCGGGAACCTGTTTTATAGGAACGATAATGTTCATTTTTAGCCTTCAATGATCAGTGATCAGTAATCAGTGATCAGTAAAAACTGACAACTGATTACTGAAATCTGATTACTATCTATATCATCGCCCACGCCTGGTTTAGAGTTCTCTTTGCGTTGGCGATTACGACTTCGCTGGACTCCCATTCCAACGGCTTCACTTCAAAACTCATGAACGGTCTGTGTTCGCCGTTGAGGAATCCTATGTCTATAAACGCCTTGAGATAGGCGGCCAGTTCCTCGACGTCGTTTTCTCCGCCCTCGATTCCGAATCTGGGGTGATTGTCACCGTAAGCCGGGTGATTTTCGTCCCGCATGGCGCAGTTACCTACGTGCAGATGAACCACTTGGTCTTTGACGGCTTTTGCGCACTGCTCCGGTGATTCGCCCAGAAGCGGAAGATGCGATAGGTCTACCATGAGACCAAAGTTGCTTCGATCCACAGCCGCCGAGAAGTCTGCTGAATAGGCGGAACCTCCTATGAGGGCTTTTTTATCGATCTCTGTGTCAAATGCTTCTATCGATATCCCCATATCCTTAGTTGCGGCGTAGTCGCAGAGCTCCCGAGTACTTTTGATTAGAGCATCCAGAGCCGCCTCTCGCTGCGCCGCGCCGGGATCCTTCCCACTTAGAAACGCCATTCGTCCCGCGCCCATGAACTGCGCCTCGTCAACCTGGCTTTTGAGAACCTTCACAGCCTTCTTGCGTTCATCTTCATCCAGAGAATTGGGATTCAAAGGCGTGAGCAGAACTGCCGGCTGAGCGCCAAACCCTACGGCGAGACCGCTGGTAACCAGAACCTCTTTAGCCTGCTTCCTCACCGCTGGGTCTTTGATCCAGGTTATCTCTATGGCGTTGAAATAGTCGTCTTCGGCGATCTTGGTGATGGTCTCAACTATAGGCCCTTCACCTTTGATGGTCGTAGGATACGCCATAAAATGAATTATACCAACTTTCATGTATTTGTACATTGATTCTTTCATAATACCTCTCCTTACCCTAGGTCTGTTTTTAACAGTTTTGAGGATCGCTTAGCTACTCAAAACGACTGAATCTGTCGAGAAATGAGAAGCAACAACTATTGAATTTTGTGCAAATCTTATCTTGCCCGTTTTTCTTTGCGCTGTCATGGCAACAGAAAAACCTATCTTTTTATAAAAGAGACAACTATCACCTTTTCTTCTCCTTCCCCCGTTTCCTAATTCAACACCGATTTACAATGAGATGTATAACTCTATGCTAATAACTACACTCAAATTCCTCGCATGCCAGATCGCCCATATCATAAAACTTGTCAGGCAAGTTACGATTAAGGGGTGGAAGCTCTCCATATCTAATGAAATAACATTTTAGCAAACGCTCCTCCTCTTTTCCATATTCAGCTTCGCATCCTAATTCTTTGAAGATGTATCGTATTCTATAATCCTTATACCTTTCCTGAAGACAAGTATATTTCTTTACCAAGTTCATTCTCTGAGCTTCAGAATGAGCATCCTTTTTCCCACACATTATCCCACAAAATCTCTTAATCCGATTGTTGTTGTTTTTCCCGCTCTTGCCTATCTGGAGAATTCCATTCTTATCCGTATTGAGAAATCGAGGAATTTCAATAGGACGCCCTTTTGAATTGCACAAGCATATCATATAAACTCCTAATTTGTGATCTATACATTGCCAACACTCAATATTTGTAAGTTCACTCCATCCTAACATCAGACTCTCTACTTATCCTTTTCTTATCCAATAGAGGGCAAAAGCTGATAACCCGCTTCATCCAGTATCGTCTGCAATGTTCCCTGTTCCTCAGCCACTTCTGTAAAAAGGCGTACTGCTTCCTTTAGCATCCGCCGCGCTTCTTCCACCGTGTCTCCGCAACTCGATACATCAAATTGGGGGCAGTACGATACATATACATTTCCCTCTTTCCAGATGAAAGAATTAAAGTAAATGTCCTCCATAAACCGTCTCCTATTGCCATTATCTTATCCGGGCGCCGATTCCTCTGTCTATTCTATTCCAAAAGTTTATTCAGCTTCGGAATTTCTATTCCAAGATCGAGAAAAAGCCCTGGGCTAAGGGATTCGCCGGCTTTGAGATCCGTCCGTCCGCTATAGCCGGGAATACCGTTAGCGAGGGTGAAAGGCTCGCGGTATACTTCAACAATGTTTTCTATCAGATTAACAATCCAGACTTCAGGAATTCCTGAACCAGCGTATCGCGGAAGCTTGATCAGTCTGTCCTCTTCCAGAGACGTATCAGCCACCTCGATAAGCAGCAATACATCTTCAGCGTGCGGATGAGAATCCGCATAAGCATTAGCTTTGAGTTTGACAACGGCAATATCCGGCTGTGGTTCCGTTTCATCGTCCAGTATGATGGGATCCTGGACACGCATTATGGCAGCCTCCTCAAGAGGGCGCAACTTCCTGTTCAGAAAGCTCACATAAGCTGCATGCTGGCTTCCAATTGGCGTCATTTTCAGAATCCTTCCATCGATAAGCTCAACCCTCTCGTCCTCATCAAGTATTCCAGCCTCCACTATGCGATGGTACTCTTCAACAGAAAAACGTCGAACAGGAAAAGAGTTAAGAAAAGTCGATGCTTCTTTTGTTTTCAGAAAAACGGTTTGACCCACCTTTTTTCACCGCCTTTTTCTTTCCTTCGTAAGGGCTGGTAAATGGTTTTTAGCTCGGTTTCAGCGTTGACATAGTGTCAAATGAAAGCTTGCTATTCTGTTATAATATTGGACATTACACAATAACTGAGTCAAAAACCATTTACCAGCCCCTACAGCCTCGATACTACCGCCATATCCCCGCAACTCGATACATCAAATTGGGGACAGTAAGATACGTATACATCCCCTTCTTTCCAGATGAGAGAGTTAAAGTAAATATCCTCCATCGGCTGCCTCCTCCGCCTACAACAGCAACTTTTTTGTCGTTCTCAACTCCCATGCCCTTAGCAACCTTTATCAGTCCGGCAACTCCTCCGTCTGTCGCAAGACTTCTTGGTAAACACCTGTTCGGATAGGCACTCCTTTCTCCCTCATCTCATCAAGAAAAGGTCTGACTTTGTGAATATAACCTTCCTCCTTCGCATGTACCAATAGAGCAAAAGTGGTAACGGCAACTAATCCCTCTTGCCGCGCACGCCTCCGAAGTCGTCTGTCACGAGTGATTACCAGGTCCGCATCCTGCTCTTGAGCTAAAACAATCACCTCAGCATCCGTCTGACTGAGAGGGGCAACGTATTCCTCTACATGGCCTGGGTCTTGAAGTTGCACTACACGAATATAAGAAGCATCTCGCACAGCTTCAGAGCCGACTCTACCTTCGCCTCGGTGCACTACCTCACGATATACACCTGGAGGAATGAGAACTCCATCAAACATCTCTCTGAGTAGATGGAGCTGGTTGATAAGTGCCAGGTTTATAAGCGCTGATGAATCGCAGACAACTACCATATCACCTTTATATCACTTGTTTTTTTACGACCTTTCGCAAATCCTTTATGTCTTCCCTAATTTCTTTAGGAGTTTCATCACACAAGGTCAAACCATGTGCATGCAACATATCCAGGAAATCTTGCAGAGGCATATCTAAAAGCTCTGCCCCTCGGGAAGCAGTGATCTTTTGCTTTTCAATAAGCGCCAAAACAGATGCTTCAGTGATTTTTTTCTCTGCCATTTCCTTATCCCTATAACTACTCTCTAGTCATTGCACAAAGACACCGGCTGTCCATCTTCGCCATATTTGATCTTGTAGGCTTTTCCATCGTTATCCAGGCTTCGGCGTCCTGCTTCTAAGATCGCGGTCATCATCTGCGTGGTTCCTATGGTTGCCAGACGCCCGTCGTAATCGGCCGGCGCTGCATCACCCGCTTTTACGGATCGGATCGCGTTGACAAATGCTTCAATACTGCGATAACCATATCCGGTCTGTCCTACAAAATAACCATCCGCGTCAGGAGTATATTTCATAAAAAGCGGATTGGCAGAGGCGTAGCCGCTGGCGTCTGTGGCGACGGAATAGCCTCTGTGGGCCTGATCGATGATTATCTCTCCGTCGTGTCCCATGTAAAAGAACCTCTGCTGAGAATGGACGTCGCTTGTAGGAGCGACCCAGGAGGCAGTATATATTGCCGTTCCCAGATTTCCAGTGCCCATATTCTCCCACTGGACAGTCAGGGTTATGGTGTCCTCAGTGTCAATATTGTAGGGAGCATTGCAGGCGACTCCGGTGGAAGCCGTCGCGGAAACCTGCACAGGCCGGGCCATCCCCTGAAGCGACCAGACATGGAAATCCACATGATGCGAGTTCAGGTAATAGCTGATGTCACTGGATTTGCCTGCCCAGCGCTTGAACGTTACCAACTGCTTCTTGGGCTGACTCATGTAGGAATTGAAAAAACTAAAATCGCCCAGCTTTCTGATGCGATCCCGGGCGTCTGTATAAATGGGATCCCAGCGTTTGTGAACCTCTACCGCGACCAGGACGCTCTTTCGACGGGCTGCTTCTACCAGCGAGCGGTGCTCCTCTAACGTCTTGACCGGCGGTTTTGTGACGAGGACATGCAGTCCCCGCTCAATGGCATCCAGAGCGATCCGGCAGTGGGTATCATCCGGCGTGAAAATGGTGACAAAATCGCCTGCCGACATGGTATCCAACGCCTTAAGATAAGCCTTCGGATCCGATGAAATATCGTCCTCCGGAAAAGAATGAAAGCTGACATCCATATCGCGGTAAATGTCCGCTATCTGCTGTTTAAGATGCTGCCGGATACCGGGAAACTTGGTGCCGTTAGTTCCGACCATCGCGATTCGATCCACTTTACCGAGCCTTCGTAGATCAAACAAACTGAGAGCCACTACACCGGCACTTTTGTCCGACGCGCTGGCTTTCTCATGCACATAGCCTGTGGTATATTCTCCAGTTCCTATCATGAGCGCGTTAACTGGTGACATAGCTTAATAACTCCAATATGTGTTTTTACTTCCTCAACGCCAGCTTTACCCTCTTGGGTATGCCCCTTATATAATATCCGTGTTCTGGTTTCAGACTTCTGGCCATTAGATCAGAGATGGCTGACTCAATATCTTTACCTTTGTAGAGAACAAGGTAAATCTGCTCAGTGATAGGCATTTCGACTTTTATAGCCTTGCTCAGCTCATATACAGCCCTTGCCGTCTCGACACCTTCAGGCACCATACCATGCAACTTTTCCTCTTTTATCTCATCAAGCGTCATGCCCGATGCGAGACACTCTCCCACCAGCCGGTTTCGGCCAAATCTGCTGTAGGATGTGACTAACAGATCGCCCCAGCCGGATAATCCGTAAAATGTCCTCTTTCTGGAGCCGAGAAGAACACCGAGTCGGGCTATTTCCTCGATTCCGCGAGTCAGCAAAGTGGCCTTTGCATTGTCGCCGATATTTATTTTTCGACCTTCATACTGCGCATTTTGAAGACCATCGCAGATCCCTGCGCCTATTGCGATGATGTTTTTCAGAGCGCCGCCGTATTCCACACCTCTTACATCCCTGGATGTGTAAATTCTGAACGTCTGCGCGCTGAGAACCTCCTGAACGTAATCCGCAACGGCAGCAGTACCGGAAGCAACAACAACAGCCGTGGCTTTGCCAATGCTGACCTCTTCGGCATGACTTGGGCCGGAAAGGGCTGCAATGTTTTTCTTGGGAATCCGACCGGCCTCATACAATATCTCACTCATCCGTTTGAATGTTCCAAGCTCAATGCCTTTGGAAACACTACAAACAAAAGTTCCCTTGAGCACATGAGGCGCCATTTCCTGAGCAACGGATCTGAGATACTGCGATGGAACAGCGGTAACGACCAGTTCCGCATCGCTCACGACTTCTTCAATGGAGGAGCTGATCTCAACCGGCGCGGGAATCTGCGCGTTGGGCAAGTACTGATAGTTTATTCTATCCTGCACCATCCTCTGAGCCAGATCTTTTTCCTTAACCCATAATCGCACGCGGAGACGCTTCCGCCCCTGCAAGACCTCTTTTCCAAGCAATGCGGCCAGTGCAGTTCCCCATCCTCCTCCGCCGACGACGGCGACCTTTTTCTCTCCACCAGATTCGGTTTTATGTTCCATATCAAACTATCTCTGCAATACTTATTGGTTTAATCGCTAAGTAACCTGCGTTTTTAAGACGGGCAGGTTAGGGGTTATTAAATTGGCGCAAATTATGCTCGTTATTAAGTTTTCTGCGCCAAATGGCAGTATCCTGGTGTGAGAAAACCTGCCCCTACAGGAACATGCTATTTGCCGATAGAACCACTTGTCTGATCGATAAATAAGAATCGTTTTAGAGCAACACCAAATTCCGATTTGTTAAAGGGAACACAGGGGATTTCCTAAAATAAACAGATGTACGCTCACTCCCCCTAACCCCCCTTTGCTAAAGGGGGGAACTGGATTATCAACCCCTATGCTGGAATCCAGAATGCATACATGCTTCTCAAATACCGATAATCTCTAATGGTTCTGACCCCAGACACTTGTATGAAAAAATTGCATTTAATATTCTGCTTTGATCGCCCCCCAAACAGAGCTAAGCCGGTTATGTGGAGAAACGGCGAATAACTGCCCTAAAACGCCTTCTGTCATAACCCTTGCAACATCCTCCTGACTTAAAACACCGGCATAGACGGCAAGTTCGTCAAGAAGCCCCTCGTAGTACTCGGCAGTGCTGGAATCATGACGAGAGCCGATATAGAAAGTTCCGCTAAAAACCCTGGGTGCGCCGACCTGGAGTTCAAAAGCGGGCTCGCTGTCCAGGTATACATTGAATATGCTCCCATCAAAAGTCACAGCGATGTGGTGCCAATCCAGGTCAACTGGCATGCAGGTTGTCCAACCGGGATTATTACCGAAATAGATAGCGAAATTGCCACGTACAATGTGCCCGCTGTCCATTGCCAGTTCGTGTATATCTCCAGTTCTGGAGATGATTCTGGGAAGAATACCTGTCCCGCCAGCTTCAGTTGCTTTCTTCACCCACATAACGAAGGAAATCTCCGTATCTATCTTCAGACTGTCGCTATCCTCCACCTTAATCCTGGATCCGGCGTCAAATTCCATGGCCTTTCCGAAATTTGCGTCTTTGCTATCCACACGGCTGGCATTACCCGCGTCGAATTCACCGTTATTGCCCTTGCCGGATTCGTCCAAAACAATATTCCCCGTACCCTCAAACGGATAATACAATACGAGTTCCTGGGCCATTGTCCTGATGGGAAATGAAAATATTAGCACAAGAAGCATCAAAGGAATAAGATTCCGCATTCCAAACATCTCCTTTCTTTCCTCCATCGGACACCTCCTGCCGCTATATTCCCTCGAATAATGGCTTACACTTTTACAGGAATCTTTTCCAATCTAGCGTATTCCGGTAGCGGCCCGCCGATAAGCGGCCTGGCATACTCGATAAAGGCATCCGTTACGCCATTGCCAGCCTGGTTTATGTATTCGTCAGGGACGCGCTTGGTACCCAGAGCAACCTTTTCCAGTTCCACCAGCCCAGTAGTACATTTGTATTTCGACCCCGGTTCCCTGACCAGAGTTACCATATAATCGGTTTTCCCTTCGGCTGCGTGTCTGACAGCCATCTGTCCTACCATATACGCTTCCTGAAGATCCGTCTTGGAGGCACATACGATGGAAACCCTCTGGATAGTCCCCGGCTTGTCCCACCGGGCTTTGATCTTAAGACCTTCAGCGACTACATCGCAGAGATACTGAGCCACGCCGCCCAACTGCTTGTGACCGAACTTATCTGTGTCCAGAGAGCGCGATGATGCTGTGACATATTCTCCATCTTTATCTACGAGACCCTCGCAGACGGTGATTACACAGTATCCAAGCCGGCTGTATACGGAGTCAACGTGGGCCAGGAATTTTTCTTCGTCAAACGGCGTTTCAGGCAGATATATAAGATGCGGTGCGTCGTCCTCTCTCTCTTTGGCCAGAGCGGTCATTGCGGTGATCCAGCCGGTGTTGCGCCCCATAGTCTCGATCACCTTGATGTTGTCCACCACTCCTATAGCTTCGGTGTCCAGGCCGGCGTCCCGGACTCCTATGGAAAGCCATCGCCCAACGCTGCCGTATCCGGGGCAGTGGTCGGTTATGGGCAGATCGTTGTCTATGGTCTTGGGTATGCCGATAGCTCTTAGATCGTAGTTCCTGTCCTTCGCCAGCGCGCTTATCTTCTTGGCAGTATCCTGAGAGTCGTTGCCGCCTATGTAGAAGAAATACCTGATGTTATACTTCTGAAGCACTTCCAGTATTTTGGCGTATTCATCCTCAGCGACCTTGTACCTGCACGACCCTAAAGCTGCTGATGGAGTCCGTCTGAGTCCTTCAATGACCGCTGCGTTTTGCTTCCCAAGATCGATGAATTCCTCCTTCAGCACGCCCATAATACCGTGCACCATGCCGTATATACCGGTTATCTCATCATGTTTCATGGCCTCCTGAACGGCACCAGCGAGACTGCTGCTTATGACAGCGGTGGGCCCTCCGGATTGACCTATGACCATGTTGCCTTTCAGTTTTGCCATTTCTTCTGCTCCTCTCAGTTAAACATTCAACATTGCCAAATCTCAGGAATAGCACACAGATAAACACGGATATGACGGATTTTCACGGATTTAATTTAGCATCTATCCGTCTCAATCTATAAAACGGCATAGCTCAATGCCATCTTGATATCCTCGAGTAACTTCATGGTAATCCAACTCCCGTAACTTGGTCATATCAGCCTATTCCTACAGGGATGGCAACAGTTAGCCGGGTATCGGATGTAATCTCCACCTCGTTAAAACCCAAACTCTCACCTCGCTCAGCGCGATAGGTACTGATCATTTTGACTACATCAATGCAATTGAAAATAGCCTCTTCAATAGTATCGCCTTCAGCAAAGACCCCCTGTATACCGGGTACAGATGCCAGATAGCCATCGTCGTTGGTTTCCAAAACCAGTGACAAGAATATTGCTTTCGTATCGCTCATTACCATCACTCTCCATCAAACTCTCATCTTTCTGCCAAACAAATCAAGAGTTCAGCTACTGTACCCCGGCGAACTTCACCTTTCTGGTAAGCCTCGCGTGCTTCTGTGACCTCCGCTACCAATTCGGTACGCCGCTGCTGAATCAAACGCTCGTGGATGATTTCTATCAAAAATTCCTGGTCATCGGGCGGCAAAGCCTCAATTGTTTCGATCAACTCCTGAAAGCGAGAGGACGCCATCGCGATCACTCCCATGTTTCGCTCCCACGCCTAATGCGATAGCGATGCTTTTCCAGTACAATCAGCGAACCATAAATCTCGTCTTCGCCGATCTCAGACAGAAAGCTGATTAGCAAATCTTTGATCGACTCGGAGGACTGTGCCCGTGTCTTCAAAACTACTATGCCTGAGTGCAGGCCCGGCGGATATAAAAGCACGTTTCCAAAGTCCTGATCCCTGGTAAGAATAACCCTACCCTCTTGTCGAGCAATTTCAGAAATGCACTCATCAGCAATACCCGGTCTTTCAACATCGCGTATATCCACAACATCATATCCCAAAGCTACGAGAGAAC
>Ga0272442_10007617_pt1 | contig 13953 bp, 9 predicted proteins | sample SSMForm2O_FD_200262 | JGI IMG/M metagenome (GOLD analysis project Ga0272442, IMG submission 200262) | Marine sediment archaeal communities from Little Sippewissett salt marsh, Falmouth, MA, United States - SSM-Form-2O | ecosystem: Environmental > Aquatic > Marine > Wetlands > Sediment ...
GTATTCAGATTTGAATTCAAGCACAAGGGTGCCGCCGGGGGACCGGCACCATGTGCGATTCATGTATCGCTCATAACTGACGAGATCATCCTTGTAGCATTTGCCCAGGCCCGTTATTTTCCAGGGGCCTTCAGGATCCGCATCCACCCCGGATAAAAGGCCTTTTTCGATAGCCCCGAGTCTTACGAGGGCTTCGCTCGTCCACTTGATTTCCGGTTCATTTACAAGAATATCAATAAGATACGGTATAATCTCCGGTATTCTGAGCCACCCTAGGGCGGCAACAGCATAGCCCCTTACATCTGAATGCGTTTCATAATCCAGAAGTTCGACGAGAGCTTCATATGCCCTGGGGTCTCCAATCCGCCCGAGTGCGACTACTGTTCTGTACCGAGTTCTCATTTCGGGAAGTATGGATAGAAGCGGCTCAGTGGCCCTGTAGTCACCGAGATATCCCAGTTTCTGTATGGCCTTTTCCTTTGTCACCAGGTCAGGTGAGTCCAGAGCTTCTATCAGAACGGGAACCGCCCTGTGATCTTCGAGGCCGGCCAGAGTGAGCGCAGCGGAAAACTTCAGCTCTGTATCATCGTGACTCATGGCCTGTACGAGAAGATTCCGGCCTGAGTCATCACCGAGTTCGCCCAGCGAGATGGCCGCAATCATGGACAGCTCAAGTTCATCCCTTTCAAGAATTTTTCTCAGGCAGGGCAGGGCGCCGCGGTCCCTGAGTTTACCGAGTAGACGAGCGGCTTCTTCTCTGTCCTTCAATGCAGCTGCGTTTTGATCCAGAATTTCTATCAGCATTGGAACGGCACGCCGGTCACCGAGCCTTCCCAGGCTGATTCCCTCCAGCTTTCCTGTGTGACCGTCTCTCTGATTTCTGCCCAGGTGATCAAGCCAGGCATATATTTCAGCTTTGAGTTCATCTGCCTTTTTTCTGTGCGAGTCGTAAATGTTCTGCTTCTCTACCGGATCCTTTTCGAGATCATACAGTTCGTAGTAATTGTTTTTCAAATCGGCAATTAATTTAAAAGGCCAGGCAACTACCATTTTCTTCTGTGTAACCGTTGCAAATACCGGGTCTGCCGGTTGCCTGTGTTCGTAAATCGCGCCCCTGAGATCATTTCCCTGCATGGAAGCGGGCGCGCTTATCCCGGCCAGAGCCAGAACCGAAGTCGCAATATCTATCAGGCTGACCTGACCTTTCACACCGAACGGATCTACACCAGGGATCTTGATGATCAGGGGAACCCTTAACTGTTCGTCGTAAAGAGTCGAACCGTGGTAATCTCCACCATGTTCCTTGAATTCTTCACCATGATCCGCAGTAAATATTACAGCCGTGTTGGGTCCCAGATAATTCTCGATATATTCCAGCAGGCGTCCGACATGCCTGTCTGTAAAGACTATTTCTGAATCATATCTCTGTGACGGCTTGCTGCCCTGGCTGGTGCGTGTGTAGGGTTCGTGAACGTCAAAATAATGAACCCAGAGAAAAAACTTCCCTGTATCCTGATTAATGATTCCGTTGAGTTCGGATACCACTGCATCCGTCAGGTCCGCCGCATCAGGACTTCCATGATGAGTTGTAGTGAATCCGAATTCTCTATTGTCATAATGTTCCAGCTTTTCCTTTCGTGTATGAAAAATGCCCCGGGTATAGAAGGCGGTTGTGTAGTAACCATGTGAATTGAGAATATCCGCCATGGTCGGCAGCGACACCGACGGTCCCAGTGCCGAAAGGGCATGCATATGCGCGGAAGTATGAATGGAAGTTATTGAAAATGAGCTGTGAGGGGCAGAGCAGTAGGCTCGATCAAAAACAACGGCCGTTTTCGCCCATTCGTCGATATTCGGAGTCAGCATGGCATTGTGACCGTATGTCCCCAGCCTGTCCGCCCGCAGCGCATCAATTGATATCATAATAAAATTCAAATCCCTGAACGATGGCAGACCTTCCGTTATCGCCTGTACAGCTCTTCGCTGTCTTGCAGTCCTCGCTGCGTTTACCTGATTAGTCAGGGATTCCGGGCTGTGCACGTTGTCAGATCCGAAGCTGCTCAATGCAAGAAGCATGTTTCTTGTAGAGGCCGTATGCTCATATGCAGCGAGCCTGACAGCCTGGTTCCGGCCGAACATGAAAGAACTTACGGCAGCGGCACACACCAGGATGATGCTGATAACAACCGCCGCACGCATTTTCAGCCGGCCATCAAGGAAATGAACAATGAGTGAAGCAAAGGCCGTTGTGATAAAGGCTACCTGCACCGCCCCGAGTCCGAAATGAAGAAACTGATACAGCCTCCTGTAGATATTTGCATCCGCCCAGATTGCCAGAAGCCCGCCACAGAATGTAATGAGTATGCCCGACCACCAGAAAAGGCCCGCGGGTCCTGAAGCAGCCGACTGGATCAGGTATGCGCACAGTCTGATTGCAAAAAATACTGCTGCGGTCAGGATACAGGCTGTAAGAAAGATCAGAGCACCCCTGGCCGGGAGCCTCGAAGTCATTCCTCCCTGGAAGAGTCTTATGGAAACATAAATAAGACCGGGCGTAGTTAAAAGCGTAAGGAGGATTTGAGCAGCCAGGTGCACTGTTTGTGAGCCTGTCGCGGGTCGGGCATTTCTTATCTGTGTGAAAAACAGCGAATATAAGAGTACCGTCACAACAGAAATCAGGGCACCTGACGCTGCGAGCATTGAGACAAGGTGAAACATCAGCAGGATTCTGCTGTAAGAGTCAGACAGTGAGCCTGACGCAGTGCAGTAATCAAATACAGCAAGCAGAATTCCCGAAAGACATCCACTGAGAACGGCCGGTGTCAGGAGATTCCTGAAAATACTGTATATCTCGTCTGCAACTGGAATCAAACCCGGGATCTTCGCTTTCGATTTTTGCATTTCAGCCGATCCGTTGTTTGCGAGGTGCAGGAATACAAGGATTAATAATGATCATTTTTCCAGACTGTATTCAGAGGCGCCGACCGGATTCGAACCGGTGAATAGAGGTTTTGCAGACCTCTGCCTTACCACTTGGCCACGGCGCCGGAACAGGGCGTATGTATGTTCACCCCGATTCCCATTTGTAAAGCGACGGAAGTTTACCAGCTAAATGTTCATTGTCAATGTGGATACGATTTCAGAACTTGCCAACGGGGACAGGAAAAAGGTAGTTTATATCAGAGGTTAAGCTGAAGGGTTATAATCATGGATCAGGCTTCTGAGAGACTGTCACTTGCTACCGCCCGCGGCGATTTTAGCAAGACTCCATTCGGACACGTACTCATATATATCAGCCAGCGAAAATTATCAGGCACACTTGAAATATATGACAAAAACACCTGGCATGCGGTTTATTTTAACGCGGGAAGTCCGGCCAAGGCCCGTCTCGGAACGAGAATCCACACTCTTGGAGAGATACTTATAAATGAGGGTGTCATAAACGAGAAACAGCTTGAGTCATCTGTTGATGATGGCGGCAGAAACAGCAGCCTTATTGGTTCCAGGCTTGTGGAAAAGGGCTATATAGACCCGGGCACGCTTATTACGTGCCTCAAGAATCAGCTCAAGGAGCAGCTTGTGTATCTTTTCGGGCTCCGTGCCGGACCATACGGATTCTTTCAAGGCGTCAACAGGCTGCGGGATTATGCCGGAGAAGAACTGATTGTTACAGACCCGTATGAGATATTAATGGAAGGTCTGAGAAAACACGGTGACGCGGATTTGCTCTCACCCTTGATAAGTAAAATTGAAAACAGACTTTTTTATATCAAGGAACACCCAGATATGGGCAGGTTCAATTTCACCAAGCCGGAGAGACGCTTCTGCAGGAATCTATCCAGGGGGCCTGCCTCGCTGGATAACCTTCCACTTGAGGAGGGTATCGATGATCACGGGGCAAGAGTTGTCCTTTACGCGCTTCTTGCAACCGGATTTATAAAGATTGGAGAGCCTACGGTTGCACCTTCGGTGCCTCCAGAAGACGATTCAGATCTGAAAATACCGGGCGTCCTGGATACGAAACCTTCTATAGCGGCGGTTGATGAATCCGAAATGGACGAGAAAACGCTTTCCATAAGGAACGAGGTGAAAGCCAAAGCTCTTTCGATGGCCTCCCAGAACTATTTCGAGATGCTTGGAGTTGATGTAGACGCCCCGCAGGCTAAAATCAGAAAAGCGTTTTTCGAACTCGCAAAAAAATTCCACCCGGACAAGTGCAATACGCCCATGCTTCAGGATCTGCTGGAATTGTATGACTATATTTTTACGAACATTTCCGAGGCTCACAACTGCCTGATCAATCCGGATTCGCTGGAAAGATACAAGGCGACACTGGATCCGAATGCCCTGTCGAAAGAGGAAGAGGAAAAACAGGTACGTGCGATACTTTATGCAGAAGGTTCATTCCAGAATGCGCTTGTGGCATACAAGAAAAGAGATTTTCGAAAATCCAAGAAGCTGCTCGAAGAAACACTTGAAAAGAATCCTGAACATGGAGACTGTATCGCACTTTATACGTGGATAAGGGCAATGGAGAGAGGTACCAAGGGCAAGGTGGAAGACTTGATCAGGGATATGGAAAAAGCCCTGGATCTGATGCCCAAGAGCGAACAGGCCAATTTTTTCATGGCAATGCTGCTGAAGCGTTCCGGGCTACTAAGCGAGGCCGTCAATTATTTTGAGAAAACCGTGGAAATCAATCCGCAGAACGTGGACGCGGCCCGCGAAATCCGTCTGATTTTAAAGCAAAGCAGCATGAGCCCCAAGGCGGCAGGGGGATCGAGCATCCTCGGTTTTTTAAAGAAAAAGCTGAAATGACCATGAAATCACATGATATGAATTGTTGACGAGTGATTCGGGCGTGTGCTAATTACGGCGCAAACGGCGTCAATGTATGCCAGATTATTTTTTATACGGCCTTGATCATGGTTTTTTTGCAAAAAGGAAAACATTCTTATCAACCTCAACCGTGCCGTCCATGTCTCTCTCCAGGAAAAAGGATATGATTCTGCCTGGCTGATAATTTGATAATGCAGGAATTCTTATTCAGAAGCAGGAAACATTCAGCAAATGGAGAAAATAATGAAACAGTCCAGTTCGGAAGTTACTGAAGATTCGCCAGGGACAGATTCCCTGCCAGCTTCTTCAGATAAAGAGAACGGGCCGGATGATACACCTGTTCCGAAAGGTTATGTATTTATCAATTCCCTTCGCTGTAAAGGCTGTGGCTTCTGTGTGGCTTTCTGTCCCCAGGACGTCCTGAAGATGGGTGATGAAATAAATGAAAAGGGATATATACTGCCCGTCATCGCCAATCCGGCCAACTGCAACGGTTGCAACAACTGCGGACTGTTCTGTCCCGATTTTGCAATTTTTGGAATCAGATCAGGCAAGAAGAAAAGAGGCGGGAATGCCTCTTCATCCAGGTCGTCCTGTGATAATGGAGAATAATAGTGAAAAGTGAAACAAAAGCCGTGCTGGCAGGGACCCACTTTATTAATGGAGACGTTTCGTGCGCCGAGGGAGCGATAGCCGCGGGATGCCGTTTTGCCGCTGGCTATCCTATTACGCCGTCTACCGAGGTCGTAGAAAGACTTGCCAAGAGATTTCCCTCTGTTGGGGGAGTATTCATACAGATGGAGGATGAACTCGCTTCATCGATAGCCATACAGGGTGCAGTATGGGGTGGGGCAAAGGCCATGACGGTCACTTCAGGGCCCGGTATGAGCCTTATGATGGAGCACCTTGGTTATGCAGCAATGACCGAAACGCCTTGTGTTTTTGTCAACGTGCAGAGAGGGGGGCCATCCACCGGTCTTCCAACGCTTCCGGGCCAGGCCGACATAATGCAGGCGAAGTGGGGGTCTCACGGAGACTACCGGATAATAGCGTTAAGTCCTAATTCTCCGCAGGAAGCCTTTGATTTAACAATAGAATGCTTCAATCTCGCAGAGGAATACAGGACTCCCGTATTGCTGATGATGGATGAATGTATCGGCCACATGCTGGGCAAGGTCATCATCCCGCATGCCAGCAATATCAGTCTCAGGACGAGGCATTACAGCAGAAGAAAAGCTGAGAATTACAAACCCTTTGAGCCCAGAGACAACGGCGTTCCGGGTTTTGTAAAGGCGGGTGACGGATACAGATTCCATATGACGGGACTGACACACAACGAAGAAGGTTATCCTGTCATGACGGCTGATGCGCAGAGGATTCTGATAAAGCGTCTGGTTGAAAAAATTGATAACAATGCTGACAAGATTATTCACGTACAAAAGTCCAAGTTAAGGAACGCTGAAGTTGTCGTGATTTCCTACGGGATAACATCCAGAATAGCCCAGTACGCCATCGAACAGGCCAGAAAGGAAAAGATCAAAGTCGGTCACATCCGTCTTGTGACCATCTGGCCTTTTCCAGAATCACTGATACGGGGGATTACCGATCAAGTTAAAGCTTTTATTGTACCCGAAATCAACATGGGACAGATAGTTCATGAGGTGGAGAGGGCAGCATGCGGTGGAGCAGAAATCTACAAGCTGTCCCACGCCGGTGGCAGTGTTTTTTCTCCGAAAGAAATCTACGATACAATCGTGGAGGCTTCAAAATGAATGAAATCGCAAATCCCATGGACAAGCTTCTCCGCACTGATCGCATACCCCATATCTGGTGTCAGGGATGCGGAATAGGAATATCCGTGAACTGTTTCGCACATGCTCTTGAAAAGCTTGAGCTGGATCTGGACAAGGTAGTAATCGTTTCCGGAATCGGATGCACAGGTCGTGTCGCAGGATATTTGAAACTGGACTCCTTTCATACAACTCATGGAAGAGCAATTCCATTCGCGACAGGACTTGCAATAACAAGGCCGGATCTTAATGTAGTCGTCTATTCTGGAGATGGTGATCTGGCGGCCATAGGTGGTAACCATTTCATTCATGCCGCCAGAAGGAATGTCAATCTTACCGTCATATGTGTAAACAATTTCAATTACGCAATGACAGGAGGACAGGTGGCGCCAACCACGCCCCTTGAGGGCATTGCTACTACAGCACCGTACGGCAATATCGAAAGGCCGTTCAATCTTCCTTTCCTTGCAGATTCGGCCGGAGCCGTCTACGTGGCCAGATGGACAGTGTATCACGTTCGTCAGGCTGCGAGAGCCATGGCGCAGGCAATGGACAGAAAAGGTTTCAGTTTTGTCGAAATACTGGCGCCGTGTCCTACACTTTACCTTAGAAGAAACCGTCTGGGCAGCAGCCTTGATTATTTGAAGATGTATAAGCAGAAGAGTCGCATCATGAATTCTGCACCAACCAAAACCGCGGGCCTTGATAACAAAGCTGGTGAGATAATAGTTGGCCGTTTCGTGGACAAGGAAATGCCCACATGGAGGGAGAACTATGATGCGCACCACAAAGACAGGCTTGCTAGCAGGTTTGTTGCATATGGAGGATAGCTGAAATGGCCGTTAAAGAGGTGCGAATAGTTGGCCTTGGAGGGCAGGGAGTGATCATGGCTGGAATGATCATAGGCAAGGCCAAGGCAATTTTCGAAGACAAATTCGCAACACTGATACAGTCCTTCGGACCTGAAGCCAGGGGCAGTTCCTGCAGCGCACAGGTCATCCTGTCGGATAAACTCATTGCATATCCATATGTTACAAAGATTGATATTCTCATGGCCATGTCCCAGGAGGGATATGAAAAGTATATTGATGAGCTGGGAGACAGGGGAATACTGGTTTATGAAAATGAAATGGTCACACCGGATGATCGTCTGCCGGAAAGAGCTTTGCATTTCGGTATTCCAGCATTGAGGATTGCGGATAAACTCGGTCGAAGGATAATTCTCAATCTCATCATGATAGGTTTTTTTACAGCTGTAACCGGCCTTGTCGAAAAGGAAGCGGTCTCCCAGTCTATAAGCGCTTCAGTCCCTCCAGGCACCGAATCTTTCAACATTTCAGCATTCAGACATGGTTATGATTACGGAAAAAACCTTGTTGATAAAAACACGAAAGGGGGGAAATAGGTCATGGAGTATCCAAGCGACGGCCTTCCTTACCCGAAGCAGTTCGAAATCAAGGACGATATCATAATGGAAGTGCGTCCTGAAACGCCTGAGGATATAGAAAAACTAATCATTTTTTTCAGAGAGATTCCCGAAGGGGATCGCCTGGTTCTTCGAAGAGATGTTACAAACAGGCAGGTCATGCAGGACCGTATCAAGGAACTTCAGTCAGGCTATCTGATTTCGCATCTGGCACTTATAGATGATCAGATTGTCGGTGAGGCTACGGTGTACGCACAGCCATACGGCTGGTTTCGTCATGTGGGCGATCTTCGTATTATTGTTGATCCGAAATTCAGAAATATGGGCATCGGCAATAACCTGACTCAGGACATGATCGGACTGGTGGCTCACAGGAATCTTGACAAAATAATGATTCATCTCATGGAGCATCAGGTCAGCCAGATTAATCACCTAAAGGAGATGGGATTCGTCGATGAAGCAAGGCTCAAGAACCATATTACGGATCACCGGGGCGACAAGCATACGCTCGTAGTCATGACGCACTACGTTCCTGACTTGTGGAGGCGACTTGAAGACATGATTATGGATACGGACGCATTTTACATCCGGTAGACTTCCCGAACGACCGATACAATCAATCTCTGCTTGTCCAGAATGAATGATGGAAAGTAAGCAGAAAAACAGAAACTCCCACCGTTCCGGCAGGACATGGAGGAGATGGCTCTGGGCGCTGCCGGCTTCTGTTATTATTCATATGCTTTTTATTGCCGTTATTGATCCTCCGATGATTTATGCGCCATGGGAACCCGTAATTCCAGTATCGGCTGTGAGAGTTCCACCTGAGCCCATGAAGACACCGTCCGAAGGAAAAGAATCGGGCAGTGATTCAGAGAATATCAATAAGCCCGTTAAAAAAGTCGTAAAGAGGATTGAGAAACAACCTGAAGTCCGTCCTTCTGCGACAACTTCCGAAGTGGCGTTGAAAAAACAATCGGGCGAAAAGCAACCCGCTGAGAGTGTGTCAGGCATTGACCTCGATGGAAGTGTAATGGAAGAAGTGAAATCGGACGCTTCAACCGGGCTCAGTGAAAGCGACGCTTCTATCTCACGGAAAAAAATCGCAGAAGCTTCATCAGACGCGGGACCGCAGTGCGAGCCGGATCTTCTCGTGCTTGCACCGGAGAATAAAAAATGGGTTCTGTGGATCAGGTTAGGTCCTTTCAGGGCCAGTGGGTATGGGGAGGCACTGAACAGGGTACTTGAGTCATTTCCGCCTTACGAACATCTTTCCGGAGGAAAAACGGGCGGAATTAAGGCACTTTATGATCTCAATCTTCTTGCCGCGACTGCAGCCAATCCTTTTGACTGGAAATCATTTTTCATACTTGCAGATACGGCGGTGCCTCTGACTGAGATTCGCAGGAGAATCGAGAACTCGGCCGGTGAAAATGCAACCGTGATGTGGCGCAGCAGAAATAATAAGACCTGGGGACAGCGATTTTTCGGTGAGAAATATGAGATTGAACCTTTGCTGTGGTACACGGCGTACGGGAGAATACTCAGGATTTCGCCTCTGGAAAGCATTGTACAAGGAAAAAAAGGGGCTGACAGACCGGTAGTGCCTGAAGGAGACGGCCCGCTAGTTACAATGCATCCTCCCCCACTGAAGCATCCTTTCTGCCTGTCAGAACCTGCGGGTCCGGATGGTGGAATTCCGGACAGGAGTCAGTCCGGGCAGACGCTTCCTTCTCTGGATTCGGTAAGAAAACCGGTCAACCTGGCACAGATACTGATCAAGTATTCCGATGTTGATGACCCTCCAGCCGCAGTACTTGCAACGGGCGATATGCGTACCGTTGGTCTGGCGCATACAGGTTCATCCAGAAAACACCGTCCCGTCCTGGCCGGAGCAAGAGCTTTTATTAACAAAATGCCCCGGCTGGAAATGTTTTCCATCTTCCGTTCTCCTCAGGCGGCGAAACTTGCAGCAGCAAAGTGGAAAGCCGTTTCTGCTAAATTAAGTCGTGACCCATGGCTTGTGCTTGCACGTGTTAATACGCTTTTTACGGGTGCTTCCATTCATATAAATGGAAATACACTCAAGATCAGCCTCAAGCTGAACAAAGGTCAGATAGAAGCCGCCCTGCTGTTTCTTGAGCTTCAGGGATCAGCGTTGAAAAGGCGGCAGTCTCAGTCTGGTTCCAATCAAGGGGGCATATAAAATAATTATTCACGGTTAGCATAGCGGTAGTATCTGATTAATTAACAAAATGGCAAGATTGAATATCGACAAATTAACAAGACAGGCATAATGAAAAATATATATCATGATATCAATTGCTTATGCCCCATTACAGGTTTCTATCAGAAGTTTTTCTATGACAATTTATTGTGCATGAACGACAGTTAAAATACTCAATGGTTTAGAATGGTTATATGATACATCGAATGCAGAGTAATAAAAAATGCACAATGACAACATTTTTATAAAAAAAAATATTATTGATATTAGGTAGTTATATTTTTTTTCCCCTGACCCTCTTGTTTTCTTCCCGTTCCCTCTGTTAGATAGGATTTCGTAGCGTAAATGGAGAAACCTATAGAAATAACTGGATAATATGTTCAGTAATCTTGATATATGCCGGATATTCATTTCAATATTGCTGGACAGGACCGTTCGATTTTGAAGTGAATAACCTGTGGATTAAACTGTGGATAATATGTTGCTAAACCGTCAACTCTTTAACCGGATTTTCAGGTAAAAAAATGCAATTATGGGAAAAAACGATAACACATCTGCAAACGAAAGTATCTGCTCATAATTACGACGCCTGGTTGAAAACATTGATTTGTACCGAAATCAGGGATAATTCCATAACCTTGGAAGTGCCGACAAAATTCGCAAGGGACTGGATAAACAGTAATTATATTAATTTAATCGAAGAAATTTTGGAAGAAACAACCGAGAGGAAGTACTCGGTACTGCTTCAGGTAAACGAAAAGCAAGGTACTGATGCTGCACCCGAAATACGGAACGAACTGAACCAGGAATATCCGAGACCTCAGCCGAAAAAGGACCATGTAACAAGACTTAATCCCAAATATACCTTTGATAATTTCGTAGTCGGTCCATCAAACCAGCTTTCACATGCCGCATGCCTTGCGGTGGCGGAGATGATAGGCAGGAAATACAATCCCCTTTTCATTTACGGAGGAGTCGGACTCGGTAAAACACATCTGGCACATGCCATGGGCAATGAACTGCTGAGAAATGAAAAAGGTCGCTTCAATGTTATTTATCTGACTTCCGAAGGGTTCACAAACGAATACATCTCATGCATACAGCACCACAGAATGGAGAGTTTCAGGGCCAAGTTCCGTGATCAGTGTGATCTTCTTATCGTCGATGATATTCAGTTCATTGCCGGTAAAGACGGGACACAGGATGAATTCTTCCATACTTTCAACGCCCTTTATGATCAGCACAAGCAGATTGTACTTACGAGCGATAAATATCCACAGGAAATACCGGACTTGGAGGAAAGACTGAGATCCAGGTTTCAGTGGGGTCTGATTGCGGACATCCAGGCCCCTGAGATGGAAACCCGCGTGGCAATTCTAAAGAAGAAGGCCGAACTTGAGGGTATTAACCTGCCGGACGAAGTAGCCTTTGTTATCGCTGAACATGTAAAATCCAATGTCAGGGAACTGGAGGGATGCCTGATTCATCTTGCTGCCAAAGCATCACTGGCAGGTCATGGCATAGAAATGGATTTCGCCCGCGAAGTGCTTAACAAGATGATGACGGGTAGACAGAACAACGTTACGATCGAAGATATTCAAAAAGTAATATCCAATCATTTCAATGTAACTATCAGTGATCTTGTAGGTTCCAAGAGGCAGAGGACTATTTCGTTCGCCCGCCAGATGTCGATGTATTTATGTCGCAAATGCCTTGGGGCCTCCTTTCCGGAAATCGGCGAACGCTTCGGCGGCAAGGATCATTCAACCGTTATCAGTGCATGCAGAAAAATAGAATCTCTCGCCGGTGAGGATATGTCCGTCAAATCCACACTTCAGGTGCTGGAACGCAGACTGGGCCTTTAGCTTCACAGCCTGGATTCCCAAAATCTCCACCTTGTGAATTATGATATGGAAATATCCGTTTTGTGAGTGTATGTTAAATAACATCATGCGGTTATTCAGTCTGATCCTGATGTTTTCAATTTTAGTTCTCGCGGCCTGTACGGACGAAGTTTCGCAGGCAAGCGTTATCGATTCGATGAGGGTTCTTGCAATAGCCCTGGACAAACCGGAGGCCTCCCCAGGGGACATGATAAATGCCGAAGTCCTTGTAGCTGATCCTGAAGGCAATGGAAGAAGACTGAATTTTGCATGGCTTGTATGCCCACTGGATTACGATTCAGAGGCATACGAGTGCAGCAGTGAGGGAAATTCGTTCTTTCTGCCTTATTTTGCCGAAAATGATCCGAAGGCGAGTTTCTTCATACCGTCTGATGTTCTTGATTCCATTCCCGGATCGGAGGAGGGACCGGAGCAGAGAACGGTATCAGTCGGAGTGTTCATCTGTGCCGGAGGCAAACTTGAAATAGAAGCAGAAGAACTTGAACAATCCTGTGTTGGGGGCGATGCCCTATTCGCATATAAACGACTGATTGTAAGCAGAAATAAAAAGCAGAACCGTAACCCCGAAATCCTCGAAGTAACAAGACGCGACGAAGGCAGCGGAAAAACCGGTATTAAATTTTTTGAAAACGGAAAAAACAGTGTGAACGGATGCAATCCAGACGGCGAATGCGTTGTACAGAATATCCGTGCAGCCTTGAAATCAAAACTCATAGAGAAATATGAGAGAACGATTTTTAATGAAACTGAAGAGGTGGATGAAGAGCCCTTTCTTGCATGGTTTGCCACAAGCGGTGAGTTCAGATTCAACAGGAGTGTAGACCCTGTCGATGAAGATGAAATCGTATGGCAGAATTACTGGAAACCGCCTGAGTCAGGGATAGTGCAGATGTGGGTCGTAGTCAGAGACGGCAGAGGGGGAACTGACTGGACTTCGTTTCTGATTACTGTCAAATAAGATTTTTATTCAAGAATCACCCGGTGATATTTTTTCTTGCCGGCACGCAGAAGCAGGCCTTCCTCACTGAAATCCGAATTAGTAACCCTGTGTCTGAAATCTGTTATCCTCTCTCCGTTAATATAAGCCCCTCCCTGCTTTACAAGCCTTGAAGCATTTGATTTTGAATCACACAGACTGGTGATAACGAGAAGATCGACAATTGTAGTTCCTTCATCAAGCTTTGCTGCGGACCAGCGGCTGCATGGAGCGTCGCTTATTTCACCCTTGCCCTCAAAAAGAGCTTCAGAGGCTTCGGCCGCCTTTTTTGCTTCTTTTTCACCATGGACAAAAGCAGTGACTTCGCGAGCCAGAATTTTCTTGGCCTCTCTTTTTTCCTCATGCTCGAGCCGGGCGAGTTTCTGGATCTCTGAAAGTGGAAGAAATGTAAAAATCCTGAGGAACTTTTCCACATCTCTATCGTCCACATTAATCCAGTACTGATAAAAATCATAAACAGAGGTTTTTTTCGAATCCAGCCAGACAGCGCCCTTTGCCGTCTTGCCCATCTTTTTACCTTCAGCCGTTGTAAGAAGTGCTGATGTCAGAGCGTATGCCTCGACGCCTTCCATACGTCTGATGATATCCACGCCCGCCAGTATATTTCCCCACTGGTCATCGCCTCCCATCTGAACCCGGCACCCGTACTTACGGTAAAGAACCAGAAAATCATACGCCTGTAGAAGCTGATAATTGAATTCAAGAAAGCTGAGGCCCTTTTCCATGCGCTGCTTGTATGCTTCGGCAGACAGCATCCGGTTTACGCTGAAGTG
>Ga0272442_10007619_pt1 | contig 13953 bp, 14 predicted proteins | sample SSMForm2O_FD_200262 | JGI IMG/M metagenome (GOLD analysis project Ga0272442, IMG submission 200262) | Marine sediment archaeal communities from Little Sippewissett salt marsh, Falmouth, MA, United States - SSM-Form-2O | ecosystem: Environmental > Aquatic > Marine > Wetlands > Sediment ...
CCGCTCCTCTTTTATCGAGAGTCTTCAAAAGATATTTATTGGAAACAAATCGGCCATTGGGATAGGCTTGATTATCATTGGCCTCCTTCATTTTCTATTTCCCGGAGTTCTCTTCTTGTAGGATTTCTCTGTGAATTGATCACGGGGCCAGACAGGAGTATCATTGTCGATGCAGCAGCAAGATGTAACAGCACGTGTTTCAACAGCAGGCGTCGCCCGTAAGGGTGAAAAATACCTCGTCGCCCTTCGCAAACCGGGTTCAAGCATAGGGGAGAGCTGGGAATTCCCGGGTGGAAAACAGCTTGAGTCGGAAACGCCGCAGGAAACCCTCAAGAGGGAATACAAGGAAGAATTCTCCGTTGAAATCGTCGTCGGAGATCCTCTCTATACCGGGTATTTTGAAAATCGAAACACTCACTATCGTCTTGAAGCCTTTGAGGTACAGCTTATTTCGGATTCCTTTGTTCTGAATGAACATCAGGCGATCCGGTGGATCAGTTTGAAGGACCTGAAGCGTTTACCGATGGCGTTTTCTGACCGTTCCATTCTTCAACATCTGCAGAAGCAGGAAGATAAGACAGCTGAATAGCCGCCTCCGGAGTGTTTCCTGGTTCAGATGACGGTCCCATGCGGTATGAGCCCATTTTTCGGAATGACAATAATACCGTCGACGATCCAGTAACTTCCATAGTCACCGTCCTTCCTAATCCCCTGGTCTGTTCCGATCCGGCAGCCGTCTCCAATCCTGGCGTTTTTGTCGATAATCGCCTGTCTTATGATGCTGCCGCGGCCTATTCCGATATTGGGAATTCCCTGCTTTTCATTCAGTTTTTTTTCCGCGTAGGTCTCATAGAAGTTCGCCCCCATGCAGAAGACACCGTCAAGACTTGCCCCGGATTCAATGAGTGTGCGCACGCCTACCATCGAGTTCACGATGGACGCGTTGGTAATGATGCTGCCTTCCGCGGCCAGTGTCTGGCTGATGGTGCAGAAATTCATTTTGGTGGCCGGCAAGTGCCGGCGGTGTGTGTAGATGGGCATGTGCTCATCGTAGAAGTTGAAGGCCGGGGTAAGGGATGCCAGGTTCAGGTTGGTTTCATAAAAAGCCTTGATGGTTCCGATATCTTCCCAGAAACCGTTGAACACAAATGTATTTACATGACGGGCTTCAATGGCGATGGGGATGATCTCCTTGCCGAAGTCCTTATAATCATTATCGAGGACTTTTTCCATGGTATCGGCATTGAAAATATAGATGCCCATTGAAGCGAGATATTCCTTTGATTCGCCTCCTTGTATACCGGCTTCCTTCAGCAGTGCGGCGGGTACCTTCATTTTAGAAATGTCCGCGTCGGGACTTGGTTTTTCAATAAACGATACCGCTCTGTGGTTTTCATCAGCCTTGATTATCCCCAGACCGGTAGCATTTTCACGTGATACAGGAATAGCCGCCACCGTAATTTCCGCGCCGCTCTCGAGGTGTTTCTTGAAAAGATCGAGAAAATTCATGCGATACAGCTGATCTCCCGCCAATATGATGTAGTGGGAAGGCTGTTGGTCATGAAAGTGTGTGAAGTTTTTACGTACCGCGTCGGCTGTTCCCTCGTACCAGCTTGTATTGTCAAAGGTCTGTTCGGCAGCCAGTATCTCGACAAAACCGTGGGTAAACACATCAAAAATATACGTATTGGAAATATGGTTATGCAGTGAGGCACTGTTAAATTGTGTCAGAATATATATCTGTTTAAATCCTGCGTTTATACAGTTTGAGATCGGTATGTCAACCAATCTGTATTTGCCTCCGAAGGGAACCGCTGGCTTCGCCCGGTCCTTTGTGAGGGGATATAATCGTGTTCCTTTTCCACCGCCTAGTACTATTGATAATATCTTGTCCAATTTTTCCCTCCAGATTATTCACTAATAAGCGTATTAGAACTTTATGCCCAGGTCAAGGAAAAACAGTGAACCATTGCACAAGTCAGGGCGTATCAGTATCATCTACGTATGATTCCACGAGCGCATATACCTCGAGAAACGAGAAATATCCATATCTATTTTGTTGGTATAAAAGGGACCGGTATGTCGGCCCTGGCGGAATTGATGCAGCATGGAGGAGCCGTTGTCAGCGGTTCGGATACAACCGAGAAATTCTACACCGATCTAGTACTGCAGGAGCTGGGTATCCCGTATCTTGAGGGATTTGCCAGGGAGAACCTTCCCGGGCGGGTGGACTATGTGGTACATTCCGCTGCCTACAATCCCGAAACACATGTTGAACTGCTGGAAGCCAGGCGAAGGGGGATACCCGTCATTGAATACACCATGGCCCTGGGAGATCTTTCACGAGGTATCCACGCAACCGGTGTGGCAGGAGTTCACGGAAAGACAACGACTACCGCCATGATTGGAACAATTGTGAAGGAGCTGAAGCTGCCGGGGGCGGTGCTGGTAGGATCCGCGGTGAAGAGTTTCAACAACAGGGCTACCTACTACAACGGGGACCGTTTTTTTGTTGCTGAAACCTGTGAATACCGCCGTCATTTTCTCTCTTTCGATCCCGACCAGTTGATAATAAGCACCGTGGATCTTGATCATCTGGATTATTTTCATGATTACGCCGATATTGAATCGGCATTTCTGGAATATTCCCGGAAACTGCCTGTACACGGACGTTTGTTGTTCTGTGCTGATGATCCCGGAGCTGCTTCTCTCGCGGAGCAGATCTCTTCTGAACGACGGGACCTGGAGCTGGTACCGTACGGAACCGCAGCGGAAGGCAGATTTAAAATTGTGGAGACAGGCTTGGAGCAGGGAAGACAGAGAATGCGTCTTGCCGGCTGGAATCAGGATATCTATCTCAGGGTACCGGGTATGCATACACTGCTGAACGCGGCAGGTGCCGCGGCGGCGGCCGAGGGTTTGTATAGAGCATTGGATATGCCCCTCGATATGACGGCCTTTCAGAAAATTGCGCTCGCGCTGGGCAGTTTCACGGGGAGCAAAAGGCGGTCAGAACTGCTGGGTGAGGCGGGGGGTGTTTTATTTGTGGATGATTACGGTCATCACCCGCGGGAGATCCGTACTACCCTTCAGGGTTTTCGTCAGTTTTACCCCGGGAGAAGGATAGTCATCGATTTTATGTCGCATACCTACACACGGACGCAGGCCCTGCTTGATGAGTTCGCAGAGTCTTTTGATGACGCCGATGTTGTTTTTCTGCATAAAATTTACGCCTCTGCCCGTGAGACAGCGGCCATGGTAGACGGACGCACCCTGTTTCACAAGGTTCGGGAAAACCACCCCGAAGCTTATTATTTTCATGAAGTAGACGATTCGTACCAATTTATAATAAATTTTTTAAAACCAGGTGATCTCTTCATTACCATGGGTGCCGGTGACAACTGGAGACTGGGAGTCAGACTGTACGGGGAAATATCAGGAGTGAAAGAAGATGATTAGCATGACAGGCTACGCGTACCGCGAATTTCAGGATGAAACTATTCAGATTGCCCTTGAACTGAAATCTTACAACAATCGTTATCTTGATATAAACGTAAACTCTCCCCCGTTCCTCTCACCCCTTGAGCCGGGAATCAGGAACTATCTCAAGGAAAAAGTCCGCCGCGGCAAAGTTGAAGTGTTTATACGGATAAAGGAACTCCAGGAGAATATAAAAGTACACGTGGATGTGAACGCCGCCCGGGAATACGGCGAAGCCTTGAAGCAGCTCACGGAAACGCTGGAGCTGGATGAGGGACCTCGTCTGTCACACTATCTGCGTCTGGAAGGGATCTTCAAGCAGGTGAAGGACCGTGATATCGATCGCCTGGAAGTGATAGTCATGGGCGAACTGGAAAAGGTCTTTTCAGAGTTTCACGCTTCAAGATCCGCTGAAGGAGCGGCCACGGCCGGAGATATTCTGCATAACCTCGAGCTTTTCGAGGAAAGTGTCGTCATTATTGAATACCATGCTTCAGAGCTGGAATCTTATATCCGTGATGAACTGACAAAGCGTTTCAAAGACCTTGTAGGGGAATCCTACGATGAAAACCGGATATTATCCGAGACTGCGGTTCTCATGATGAAGTATTCTATCGGTGAGGAAACTTCAAGAATACGAAGTCATCTGGAACAATTCAGAATTATCATGAACGGAGAAAATGCTGTCGGTAAACGGCTTGATTTTATTTGCCAGGAACTCAACCGCGAGATAAATACAATCGGGTCTAAAAGCAATATCGTGCAGATTAACCAGTCGGTAGTAGGGGCAAAAGACGCGTTGGAAAAAATCAGGGAGCAGTTGAGAAATGTCGAATAGCCTGAAGAAGGGGATAAAAATCGCGATTTCCGGAAAAAGCGGATGCGGAAATTCATCCGTGAGCCGGCTGATCGCTGAAGAACTTGGGTTTAATCTGATTAACTATACTTTTAAGGATATGGCCCGTGAGAGGAACATCTCCTTTGAAGATTTCTGCCTGATGGCGGAGGAAGATCTCTCCTACGATATTGAACTGGATAAGAAACAGGTGGAGCTTGCCGCCGAGGGTGATTGTGTACTGGGTTCAAGACTGGCAATATGGGTCCTGAAGGACGCCGATATCAAGGTGTATCTGGAGGCGTCTCCGGAAGTCCGCGCCGCACGGATAATGCGGCGTGAGGGCGGGACCCTCGAAGAGCAGGCGGAATCTACACAGGAGCGGGACGCGAGGGACCATGCCCGTTATAAAAAACTCTATGATATAGATAACGATGATTACCATTTCGCGGACATGATTATATCTACTGACACCCGTACTCAGTATGAAATTGCGGAAATGATCCTTGAACAAGTCCGTGCCCGCTTTTCCATTGACTGAAAAATATTGATTTACTAAAGATATTTACACGGGGCTGTGTAATTGTTATATTACACTTGGAACAACAGGAGACAATAAATGATAATTCCGCTGGATAAACTGATTGAAAAAAATGAAAATATATATGAAATGACCTGTGCGGCCATCAGAAGGGCGAACCAGCTTACAATCACTGGTGATGAAGAGGTTGAAAAGAACAACGGAAAGGTTGTACCCACCGCCATTGAGCAGGTCCTTAATAAAAAGGTAGTGTATCGTATCGAAGAATAAACCGCCGGTTATCCTGCTGTTTGGACCCACGGCTGTGGGTAAGACAGCACTGGTGGAACAACTTTTTTCCACCGGATTCGAAATAATTAACGCAGATTCACAACAGGTTTATAAATATCTCAGTATCGGCACCGCGAAGCCTTCGGCGGAACTTATAAAAAAAATTCCGCACCATCTGATCGGTTTTTTAAGTCCCAAACTGCAGTTCAGTGTGGGATGTTTTGTGGCTGAGGCAGACAGGGCCGTTGTAAACATTCTTCGCCGGGGACATGTGCCTGTGATAACAGGCGGCACCGCGTTCTATTTTTATCATTTTATGTACGGGATGCCGACGGCACCGCGGGCGGACGATTCCGTCCGGCGCGAAATACTCAGGCGTTTCAAGGCTGAGGGGCGCTCCGCGCTTTGGCGTGAGCTCGAAGAGGTAGATCCTGTACGCGCGGCCCAGCTGCATCCGAATGACACCCAGCGGCTGTTACGGGCTCTGGAGGTGTTTTATTCTGAAGGAAGGCCTCTTAGCTCCTATCATCCGAAGGGACAGCAGCGGAGCGCGTACAGATATTTTACCGTCGGGCTCAACAGAGACCGGCAGGAATTGTACCGGAGGATAAACGAGAGGGTGGAAGTGATGTGGAAATCGGGGCTGCCGGAAGAGTTCCACTCCCTCATTGAGATGGGTTTCACCGCGGATGACCCCGGAATGAAGGGGATCGGGTATCGCGAGTTTTTTATCCACAGGGACAGCAGTGATATTTCCACCGTGGACGTGAAGCAGGAGATACAGAAGAACAGCCGCCGTTACGCCAAGCGACAGATAACCTTTTTCAAACGAATACCCGGGGTAGAATGGTTTCATCCCGATCAGAAGACGGACCTGAAACAAAGGACCTTGGAATTTCTTCATTTGAAATAAACCGCCTTTTAAGCTACACTTTAATCATCCAGCGGTTTGACACATTCAATACGTATTGGAATTGAGGAGTGTGAGATGAAAAAGTTATCCGTATTGTTATTCGTTCTCATCAGCAGCCTGTTGGAGGTACCTCTTTACGCCCAGGTTGCAGGAGAGGTGTCAGAAGCGGGCAGTCTTGTCTTCTCCACTGGAGAAGGATTTCAGCTCATACGTGAAGGGAATCCGGAAGAGTATGATCTTGCGGTTGATAATACCGAGGGGATTCGGTTTTATCCCGGAGATTATGTGAATACCTATGAAAACACCTTTCTGGAGATTGAACTCACGGATTCAAGGCACCTTTTAAAAATTTCGGAAAATACAAGTTTTTTGTTTGAGCAGGGTACGAAGAGAGAACAAAACAGTTTTATGGTTAACTACGGCAGGGTCCGGGCACGGGTCAAGAAACTTGCCGGTCTCGAAAGTTTTACTATTGATGGCCCCAGTGTTGTAGCGGGAGTAAGGGGCACCGATTTCGGTTATGACGTGCTGTATGACAGCGGAGCGTCAGCTCCGGTTTCAACGGTCTACTGCTTTGAAGGCGAGATCGCAGTGAGCCCGAAAGTGGAAATCATCGAGACGACCGGATTCGCTGAGGATGAGGCTGAAAAGATCGAAACTACCCGGAATACTAGTCTCATACTGCTCGCGGATGAAATGCTGAAACTCGAAGGAGCTGCCGGGATAAAGGAAGGTGTATTCCGCCTGCAGAAGAGTTCGGTGAATGAAGAAATTTCGGTCTTTTGGGACCAGAACGATTTTATCAGCGGAGCGGTGATGGAAGCTCCCGTTCAAATGCCTGTCACTGAAAAGCCTGAAAAAGAGCCCCGGATCAGGTTTACGGCCTCCAAGATGCGCCGCGGGGGCTGGATGCTGGGAGGGGTAGGGGCTGTATTCGGAGCAGCTGCCGCAACTTTTATATATGCCGATCCGCTGCTCGAGGACATGAGCCAGGCAACAAGAGACAACCTCTCATTGAGTATGGGAATCGCAGGCGGTATTTTCCTGGGAACGTCCCTTGTGCTGCTGATAGGATCACTTTTTTCCAGCTAAGAGGTTTCCGCGGTATCACATAAGCAATGTGCGTTCAGTTTCCTCGATTGTTTCTATTTTCCATCCCTTTCTGGTTTCTCTGAGATAGATTTTTTCCTTCACTCTGAAGGACTGTATCTCTTTCTCTGAACCGGGGTCTGATATGTCCTCATCCGCCGGATCGGAAGCATCCGATGGTATGGTGGTCCAACGGGTGTATTCCACGAGAAATTGGGAGTCTCCGGGCAGCGGGACAATATTCAGATCGGTATTACCGAAAACAAAATAGCCTTCGGAAAGCGGAGGCTTGCCTTCACTGATCCAGTCAGGCGCGCTGACAAAGTAGTTTTTCATTTCGATACCCTGTCTCACTCTCGAGATCACAAACAGGGTAGTGACCTGATTGAGGTGGGAGCTTCCCGTTTTTTTAATAGTGCACTTCTGCATCATCTCGTGGTCCAGGCTGTTTTCGCTTTCATAAAACAGCTGAACAATCTCCCGCGGTCCCAGACCTTCGGTGATATCCGTTTCGAGGGATTTCCGTATCAGGGGAGCGATAAAAAGGCTGAGAGCGGTAATCCCCGCCGCGGTAAATATGATGGCAGAGCGGTATTTTTTCCATAAAACAGCGCCGCGGAGTTTTCGCTGTGTTTTTATCGAAGACGCCCGCGCGTTCTGCTGCCGTGTGTTTTTTTCCCGGGAGTTTATATCATCAAACAGGCCATTTTTTATCCAGCTATCCACACGAGTGATGATTTCATCAAAACAGGGTATGTCCTCGAGTATCAGAGCATGAAGGATCGTGTCCGAAACATTCTCTTTTAAAGAGGGCAGGGACTCACGGGGATGAACTGCAGGCATCCTGTCTGCCGCGGGCGGCAGGGCGGTACGCTGTGACTCATTCAGTATGAGGCAGGAATAGATCTTACGTAAAAGCCGGTATACAAACTCCCTTTCACCAGATACGCCGGAAGGGATGTATTCGTCATGCAGCTCCCTGTCCATTATCTGGCAGAGACGCTGGTGCAGAAGATAAAACTGCTCATTGTGATTAATAAAAGTCCCTCTCAACAGGGAGCCATCGATTTCCAGCCCTTCACTATCTTTCAAGACCGCCAGGCGCCGGAGATATGTACTGATTACGGAAAGCGTATGATCGGCTGAACCGTAAAAGAGGCTGTCCAGGGAACTGAGAGACTTGCTGTCCTGGTCAGGGCCGGGTGAAAAGCTCAGGTAGAGCCATGCCTCATGTTCCATCAATCCGTTCCAGCTCCAGATACTTGTGTTTCGGCCGGATAGAATCCTCCCGGGGCTTGTGTGAGGGTTCCCTATGGTTTTATACAAAGCCGAACTGCCGGGGGATAGTCTGATGGCCAGGCGGGATTCCGTACCGTGAGAGAGTTCAGTGATCAGGGGAGGTAGACTCATGTTTCAGGCTGCTCCTTCTCTCCGAAAATTATAGCTTTGAATACAGACAAACGCGCGCGGGGGTCTGAGATACAGCCGTCATGGAGCCCCGCTTTCAGACAGAGATGATGCAGAAACTCCTCCCTGTTCCAGCCTTGTTCGAGGGGTACCTGAGGAAGCAGTACTCCTGAGCGGTCTTCGAGCTCGATATATACCCCGTGTACCCCCACTTCCACTTCTTCGGGTGAGTTTATACTGACAAGAGGGGTCAGAACGGATATTTCGATGTCGATCTCAGGCAGCTCATCCAGGATCAGGGGAGGAAAGCGGGGATCATGAAAAGCGCTGGAACGGGACAGTTCCTTTACCGCTTCAAATAGCGGTGAGTGGGCAAGAATATGGCCGATGCAGCCTCGCAGACGGTCCCCTCTGTGTATGGTAACGAAAGCGCCGCATGGCTGCATAAGTTTCGGTGTCGGCTGATCAAAGCGCGGCGGATTGCCGCTCAGCTTTGACTGAATGCTTTCACGGGCTGTTTTCAGCAGGGTGGATTTTTCCGATTCGCTGAGAAAAAAATTCATCTCATTACCTCCTGTCAACTTCATGGAGAATAGCCGCAGAAGGCCCCGTAACGCACCTCGCGCTGTTCCGGCTGAACGGGTCCTGAACTGCCGCTCATTATCTTTTGAAAACCAAGGCTGCCTCCGCAGCATTCAACCGCGCATTGTACAGCGCCTGTACCGCATATCGACCCGCGACCCATGGCGGCGAGCCTGACGGGAATCTCTTCGGGTTCTGATGTGATGGCGGAGACGAATGCTTCGGCCTGTTCCCGGGCAGTTTCCGCTGGAGAAAAGCCGCTGATATTGGTGCTCACGACAAACAATGCGCCCTGGCTCCCGGAGTCGAAAATATTCCTGAGTGCCCGGGCTGCCCGGGAGGCTGTCCTGTTAGAGTTGTCACCAAGCATGACGGGGATGATTTTTGAACGGGGAACGCACCGGTGAATAAAGGGTAAGATTATTTCCTGGGCGTGTTCTTCCATGAACGGAATGTCATCTGCCGTGAAAAGCGGGTCCAGCCCGGCAAGTCTGGATATGGAGCTCCCGTCAATCTCCAGGTCCGCACCCGGAATACGGAAATATCTGAAGCCGGGAATATATATGTGACTGGAGTGGTCCCGGTGTACGGTAGAGAGCAGCACTACCCTGTCATATGGCAGTTTTACCGCCGGCTTTTCAAGCATTGCAAACGCCGCGGCAATAACAGCCCCCGCGAGCTCGTACGAGGCATGGGGAACAATCAGTACGCGGGGTACCGCATTCTCCTGGATCGGAACGGCGGACATATCTTTCCGTGCCCCGGCGAGCAGGGAATCTACCGTCCCCTCAAGTTCCACGGGACCGGATGGATACAGTATACCCTCTGCAATCGGCAGGCGCACGGAGTTGTCCTTGTCCATGGCCATATTATCTATTACTTGTCTTTCTCTGGCAATGGGTCCGTACCAGGGACAGGGTTCTCGGGGAAATTTTTCTAGGGGGTGCCCCAGCTATATTCTGCCGAGGAGCCGCTCAAGGCGTTTTTCGTCACGGCGGATAGAGAGGTTTTTCTCATGAGTTGGAATGACCAGACCCTGTTTCCCGTCCTTTGCCCGGCGAAGGTATTTTACCTGTGTATAATATAGCTCAGCGGTGCCGCCCGTGCGGGCTTTCGAATAGTGCATCGCCAGATTGCCCGCGTCAAGCAGGGTATCGAGGGGAATGGATTTACCCGAAATATATTTGATAAACACGTAACCGCCCGGATAGTCCCTCGTATGGAGCCAGTAATCATTTCCCCGAACGTACTGCCTGAGAATTGCGTCATTTTCCTTTGCGCTCCGTCCAACCATGATAATGTAAGAACCGGAAGAGAATCGGAGCCCTGGTACAGCCTTCTTCTGGTCCCCGGACCTGACAGGACTGTATGATTCAATAAAGGTTCTGAGGGCCGGTATTTTTTCAGCGGGATCGGAAAGTCCCAGAAGCTGCTCTGTTTCTTTTTCAAAAGTAAGCAGTGATTCCTTCAGGTTTCTGATCTCTTCGCTCAGGCGCTCGCTCTTTCGGCGGCTTTTACGGTGAAGCTTATAATACCGCTCCGCGTTCTGCTGTGGCGAGAGGGCCGGTTCAAGCTGGATTTCGATCTGCGCGCCCTCATGATAGAAGTCCGGGAGTTGAACGCGGTCGGTCTTCGGGGGAATTTGAAACAGGTTTGCCATCAGGATATCCCCGATCTGTTTATAGAGTTCCGAATCCTGCGGGGAAAGGTTCTCCGTTCCCAGCTCTTCAAGTTTCTGTTCAAGAAAACTTTTCTGTTTTTCCACCAGGCTGGAGACCTTCAGTTCGAGACGGGCAAGCTCCTCCTGTTCTTCCAGTCCACGGTACTCCTGCTCGATATACAAGTTGAAGCTGCTTCCTTCGGGATAGGAGCGCGGTTGAAAATCCCTGTCCCGCGCGGGTTTCCGGCCGGCGGCACCCTGAATGAGGTCCTGCGGATTGAAATGTTTTCCCGATACTTCCCCTCTCTTGGGACGGCGGTAGAAGGCGTCAAGTATGCTGTAATTTTCATCAGTGGCGATAATATTACCGGCGCCCCCCCACAATCTCAGAAAAAGGAACGTAGTTTCTCCCGCCCTGTGAATCTCAATTCTTATAATTCTTTCCTTTTCTATCTGATACACGGAGCTTATCCGTCCTCCCTGGATTCTGGCCCGAAGCATCTGGGCAAAACGCTGAAGACTTACCTGGTTTTTTACCGGCATGCTGATAGAGTGAAGCCGCGTTTTTCCCTGGGCGAGAGAGATGAGCAGGGATGAGCGTCTTTTCGGTATATAGAGATCGAGTACGAGAGTATGGAAGTCCGGTTGGCGTATCTTCTGAATCGAACTGTTCTCGAGCCGGAGCTCATTCAATATGAGGTCGATTTCCATCCAGTTTAGGGACATGGACTACTCCAGATTGTTTGTATGGATAGTATCGAGAAAGATCTTTTCATCACGACTGCTGAAAAAGATGATATAGATTGTCCTGGGAAGACTGTGATGGGTGATAAAATCACCTATGGTTTTATATACAATCTTCGCTGCTCGTGTTTTGGGAAAACCGTACACTCCGGTACTGATTGCAGGAAAGGCAATAGTTTTCAGGCCGGTCTCGGCGGCCAGATGGAGACTGTTTGAGTATGCCTGTGACAAAGTATGATCTTCATCACGGTTTCCTCCGTGCCAGACGGGACCAACGGTGTGTATTACATGAGAGGCCGGCAGATTGCCGCCTCCGGTTATTACCGCTTTCCCCGAGGGCAGTCCGTCCGGATACTGGTGAGCACGGATGTCCCTGCACTCTTCTAAAATTGATGGTCCTCCCGCCTGATGGATGGCTCCGTCCACTCCTCCTCCGCCCATCAGGCTTGAATTGGCGGCATTCACTACCGCGTCAACTTCGATGCCCGTGATATCTCCTGTTCGAACGATCAATCGGCCTTCAAAAAAATCCGCCATGGCTTACCTCCTGGAAAAACCGAGGGCGCGCAGCGTCCTGATAAATGTCCCCATATCATCATCTGTCCCTATAGTTATTCTGATGAAGTTTTCTATTCCCCTGTGCCGGAAATGTCTGACCAGGATGCCTTTTTCTTTCAGGCGGAGATAAATTTCATTTCCCCCCGTTCCAGGCAGGCAGGCGAATATAAAATTAGCGCTGGAAGGAAGGACCTGCCAGCCTATTTCGTTCAATTGCCGGCTGGTTTCCCGGCGGGTAGTGATGATGCGTTGTCTGGTCTGTTCAAAATAATCTCTGTCTTCCAATACCGCAGCGGCGATATCCTGACTCAAACGGTCCAGTGGATAGGAGTTGAAAGAATCCTTTACCGCAAAGAGGGTCCTGATCAGGTCCGGCTTACCCAGGGCAAAACCCGTCCGCAGTCCCGCCAGAGACCTGCTTTTGGAAAAAGTGTGCACCACCAGCAGGTTTGGATATCTGCGGATGAGTTCGGCACAGCTTTCAGCCCCGAAATCCACATACGCCTCATCGATGATACAAATTCGCTCCGGGGAATACCTGTCAAGGAAAGACTCGATATAGTTCCGCTCCAGGGCGATTCCGGTCGGGGCGTTGGGATTGGAAAAAATTACCCCCGCGTGAGATTCTATTTCAAGATATTCCGACAAATCTATGGAAAAGTCCGGCCGGAGGGGGACTTTCCGGAAGGGAAGTTCGTAAAAGGTGCAGTATACCGGGTAAAAACTGTAGGTATGCTCGGGAAAGAGGACCGGCCCGTTCCCGGGATTAAAAAAGGCATAAAACGCGAATGAAAGGATCTCATCCGAGCCGTTCCCCGCGAAGACTTCCTCTGGTTTGAGAGAATACCAGTCGGCTATCTTTTTTCTGAGTCCGGCGAACAGAGGGTCCGGATACAGGCGGAGTGCGTCATACCGCGCGGTACGGAGAGCTTCCGCGGCGCGGGGGGAAGGCGGATAGGGATTTTCATTGGTGTTGAGCTTGATGTAGTCACGGTTCCGGGGTTGTTCCCCCGGTGTGTAGGGAGTGAGGGCGCGCGCCCGAGGTGATGAAATATCCGCGTTCATAAGGCCTCCGATTTTTTTATTATTCCGCGTATCTCGGCTACCATATAAAAGCTTCCTGTAACCAAAACAGGTCTGGTCCCCCCGGACAGGCTCAGGGCGGTCCCGAGAGCTTTACCGGGTTCCGGTTCGAATAGAACTCCGCTGCCGTACGTGTGGAATATATCAAATACTTTCTTCGGATCGTTCGGTTTGAAGGAACCGGGTGTGGAGATGATGATATCCCTGATACGGCTGCCCACTATATCGGCCATTCCAGCGGTGTCCTTTCCCTCTACAGATCCGAAAATACATATACCATCCTCACCGAATACCTGCCTGAAGGTCTCCATGGTCCGCGTGATGGATACGGGAGTATGAGCGCCGTCGAGTACTACCGGAGGTGATGACTGCACAATTTCCATACGTCCCGGAAGCCATGAATTCGAAAGGTGAGTATAGATATCCTGCCAGTATTCCCGGTCAAACGCAAGCATGCCGAGGCTGTTCAATACCTTCAGGGCGAGCAATGAAAGCGCCGCGTTTTCACCCTGCACCGATCCGAGCATCCGGAGATGGAGTGTAATTTTCTCAGCCGGCAGTAATCCACCCTCCTCAGCCGGGCCGGACCACCGGAATACCGTATCGGTACCTGATTCACTCGCGTGAGTCCGAAGGAAAGACACTTCCTCGGGAAGATAGTAGAAACTCCCGTTCTGTATTTCTGTTCTGTCTTCCAGTACCTTCCGGGCCCCTTCATACCGTTGGGCGGCGGCGAATACCGGCAGCCCCGGTTTGATGATTCCCGCCTTTTCAGCAGCAACTTCTTCAAT
>Ga0272442_10007621_pt1 | contig 13948 bp, 11 predicted proteins | sample SSMForm2O_FD_200262 | JGI IMG/M metagenome (GOLD analysis project Ga0272442, IMG submission 200262) | Marine sediment archaeal communities from Little Sippewissett salt marsh, Falmouth, MA, United States - SSM-Form-2O | ecosystem: Environmental > Aquatic > Marine > Wetlands > Sediment ...
GACCGGAGGTGCCGCCCGGATACGATGCGCACCTGAATGGCACCATCGGCATGTACTACCCGACTGCTACCGGCGCCGCCACCTGGTCGCGGGTCAAGGCGCTCTACTGACGAGGATGGATACCATCGGGGATGCACTGGCTCTCCCATGAGTCTCCCATCGCGCGAAGGAGGAAGGTTCATGAGCCGGAGGAACCGGGTGTGCGGGTTGTTCATGGTGGCGGTGGTCCTGATGGCGGCGGCGCCGGCCGCCGCGGACTGGCCCGAGGAGTTCGGGATGGCATTCTCCGGCTTCATCGCCACGGATCAGGGTCTGGACAACCTGGCGCCGGGTGACCGCGTGCTCGTCGTGGGGACGATCGAGGATGTCGATCCCGAGGGTGTCGTTCCCTGGTACCCCTCGTTCTACGAATACACGCTGTACACCACGGGCATCGTCGTCGATGCGGTCGAGGTGGCGGGTTCGCTGACCACGGTCACCTGCCAGGGAGGGCGCCTGGAGGTGCGCGAGGACCTCGGCACGCCGGCCGAGTGGGGCGACGGGCCCGTCGACATGACGGCGCCGCCCAGCTTCACGGACGGCACGCTCTGGCTGGCAGGCGGCCTCGAGCCGGTGATGCTCTACCTGTTCCCGGATTACGGGATGGGTCAATTGGCCATCGATCTTCTCCTCGACGGGGGCACGGTCCACTTCATCCTCGGCGATCCCGTCGAACCGGTTTATGGTGTGTGGATTATTAATCCACCCCCCAGCGGACAGGAGGTGCCGCCCGGATACGATGCGCACCTGAATGGCACCATCGGCATGTACTACCCGACTGCTACCGGCGCCGCCACCTGGTCGCGGGTCAAGGCGCTCTACTAGCTAGATGAAGACGCGGATGCTCGGCCAGATCACCTGGAACGCGTGGTAGGGCTCGCGGCAGACGCAGATCCAGTAGCCGGTCTCGTTGGGGTGGGCGTAGGGGTGCTCGACGAGGGCGACGGGCTCCACCACGGCGAAGTACTTCGCCAGGACCTCCTGCCGGAAGCCCACGCAGAGGCTCACCTCGCCCGATTGCTGGCCCGGCCCCCAGAGCCCGTACTGGTTCTGCGTGGCCAGGGCCGGCGGCAGGCCGCGCACCGGGCCGAAGTAGTCGATGGCCGCGGCCTTGTTGTAGCTGCTGGCGAGGATGGTGCAGCGCGCGCGGTCCTCGGCCGGCAGGGCGTGGTAGGCGCCGGCCACCTGGTCCACCATCTCCTCCCAGCCGAAGCGGTAGGCGAAGTGCAGCGGCAGGTCCACCCGGTCGGCGCGCTCCAGCTTGAGATGGCGCGTGAGGCCGAGGGCGTCGCCGTAGCGGATGAAGGCCTTCACCGACAGCAGCGGCACGCCGTAGGGAACCAGCAGCGCGCCCGTCAGGGCGATGGCGCCGAGCAGGGCCGGCTTGGGCCAGCGCGGCCGCCAGCCGGCCAGGCGCCGCTCCCACCACGCGGCGCCGGCCGCCAGAAGCAGGGGGAAGAAGGGCATCACGTAGTAGAACTTCGATCGGCCCAGCAGGTAGGTCAGCAGGCCGACCGCGACGAGGATGCCCAGCGGCCGCCAGCGCCGCGCGAACAGGGCGATCAGGCCGGGCGCCCACAGGAGCAGCGTCAGCGGGTTGAGGCCCAGGGCGAGCTGGCCGAAGAAGCCGAGAGGCGACAGGGGCTGGTTCTTGTAGCGCTGGGCGTTGGCCATGAACTCCAGGACGGGCCAATCGTGCCGCGCCTGCCAGAGCACGTGGGGCAGGAAGATGAGCCCGGCGATCAGCGCCGCCAGGTAAGGCCAGGGCCGGCGCAGCTCGCGCCGGTCCGGGGTGGCCAGCAGGCCCACCAGGGCGCCGGCGCCCACCACGCCCATGGTGTACTTGTTCTCCAGGCCGATGCCCGCCACCAGGCCGAAGGCCAGCCACAGGCGCGGCGAGGGCCGGTTCAGGATCCGCACCAGGATCTGCAGGGCCAGCGTGCACAGCAGGATGTCGAAGGCGTTCATGGACAGGGTGCCGAACAGGGCCAGGAAGGCGGGCCCCGCGAGGATGGCCAAGGCCGCCAGGCCCTGGGCGAGGTGCCGGCCGCCCAGGCGGCGGGCGAGGTCGGCCGTCAGCATCACCGTCATGGCGCCGGCCAGGGCCGGCCAGAGGCGCAGGCCCAGCAGGGCGTCGCCGAAGAGCAGGCGGCTCAGCCATGTGACCGCGTCCACCAGGGGCGGGTGGTCCACGGCGCCCCAGGCCAGGCGCTTGCTGATGGCCACGTAGTACATCTCGTCGCAGAAGATGCCGTAGCGCCCGGCCGTGAGGAGCTGCAGGGCGAGCAGGCCCAGGGACAGGAACAGCGGGATGCCCAGCAGCGTGCGGATGCGTCCGGCGGGGCCGGTCTTCCGGTGGGACACGGCGGCCTCCTCCTCGTCGCCATGGGACGCCGAGCATCCCACGGCGCGGGGCCGGGCCGCAACGGCAAAGCGACGCGCCGGCCGCGGCTGCGGCCGGCGCGTCTTCGCGTGAGGGGTCGCGATGTCCTAGGACGCGGCCTCGGCGGCGTCCTCGCCGCCGGCGCGCTCCTCGCGGCCCTCGAGGCTCTCGAGGACCAGCGAGCCGATGTCCACGACCTCGATGGTGTCGTCGAGGTCGGTGAGCTTCACGGAGTCGTCCAGCATCTGCTTGCAGTAGGCGCAGGCCGTGACGATGGTGTCGGCCCCCGCCTCCTTAGCCTGCCGCACGCGCAGGTTGTTGATGCGCTCGCCCTCCTTGAGGTCCATCCAGAAGTGCCCGCCGCCGCCGCCGCAGCAGAGGCTGCGCTCCTGGGCGTCGCGCATCTCCGTCACCTCGCAGCCGGCGAGGCTGGCCAGCACCTGGCGCGGCGCGTCGTAGATCTTCTGGTAGCGGCCCAGGTAGCAGGGGTCGTGGTAGACGGCCCTGCGCAGGCGCGCGGGCCGCGGCCTGAGCTCGCCGGACCAGATCATCTCGTGGAGGAATTCCGAGTGGTGGACGACGTTGAAGTCGCCCCCGAACTGGGGGTACTCGTTCTTCAGCACGTTGTAGCAGTGCGGGCAGCTCGTGAGCAGGACCTGGAAGTCGCGGCTCCGGATCTGCTCGATCTGCGCCTTGGCGATGTCCTGGAAGAGCCGCTCCTCGCCGAGCACCCGCGCGGGATCGCCGCAGCAGCGCTCGTCCTCGCCGAGGATGCCCCAGTCCAGGCCGCAGCGGTCCAGGAGCCGGCAGAGGTCCTCGGCGATGCGCCGCTTGGTGGGATCGAAGGCGATGCAGCAGCCGATCCAGAAGAGGACGTCGCAGCGGCCGCCGGCCGGGATGACGGGCACGCCGAGTTCGCGCACCCACTCGACGCGGTCGTTCTGCGGGCCGAAGGGGTTGCCGGCGCTCTCGAGCAGCTTGAGGGCGTCGCGGGCCTCGGCCGGCATGCGCCCCTGTACCAGCACCTCGTTGCGCCGCACCTCCACGAGGCTGTCCACGTGGTCGATGCAGGCCGGGCAGACCTCCATGCAGGCCATGCAGGTGCGGCAGTGCCAGATGAACTCCTGGTCGAAGGCCGCGCCGACGATGGCCGGCGGGCCGCCGCCGTTCGTCTTCGCGTCCAGGGCCGCCAGGCAGCCGGCGATGAACTGGCGCGGCGAGAAGGGGTGCCCGGCCTGGGTGGAGGGGCAGACCTCCTCGCAGCGGCCGCACTCGACGCAGGCGTCGAAGTCCAGGCGCTGCTTCCAGGTGAAGTCGGCGGCCGTCTGCACGCCCAGGCTGAAGCTCTCCGGATCGAAGTCCTCGGCCGTCAGCAGTTCCATGATGTCCACGCGGCGCAGCTCGCCGCGCGGCCGCAGCTTCTGGAAGAAGACGTTCGCCGGCAGCGAGAGCAGGTGCATGAACTTCGTGTAGGGGATCGACGCGATCCAGGCGAAGGCCAGCGCCGTGTGGCCCCACCACAGGACGCGGTGCAGGCTCGTCGCCGCGTCGGCGTCCAGGCCGGCGAACATCAGCCCCGCGCCCCAGCCCACGGGCGTGAAGGCGCGCCAGGCGTCGCCGGCCTCGGCGATGCGCAGGCCCTCCACCAGGAAGCCCGTCAGCGTCATCAGGCCCACGAGCGCCAGCGGCCAGGCGTCGGCCCAGCCGCGCGTCAGCGTCTCGGGCCGCCGCACGAAGCGCCGCCAGGCGGCCATCCCCACGCCGACCAGGATCAGCGCGCCGCCCAGCTCCGCGCCGGTGCTCAGGGTCAGGTAGAGCCAGCCGCGGAAGAAGGAGGTGTGCAGGTCGGCGTCCAGGGCCACCACGGCGGTGGTCACGACGAGCACCAGGAAGGAGTAGAAGATCAGCGAGTGGAAGACGCCGGGCAGGCGCGAGCCGCGCACGCGCGTCTGGCCGAGCAGCTCCTTGACGAGCAGCCAGAAGCGGCGGCCCCACTCGCCCAGGCGCTCGCCGTCGGCCTTGCCGGCGCGCCAGAAGCGGACGCGCCGCCAGAGCCCGTAGGCGAAGGCGGCCATGGCCAGGCCGAAGAGCAGGTACATGACCCAGATGCCGCCGATGTTCCAGTAGATGGGGCGTGTTGCCTCTCCGATCATCGCGCGCCTCCTAGGCCGGCTTGCGGCGCAGGCCGCGGAAGTGCAGGTGGGAGGGACGCGCCACGGGCCGCGTGGCGGCGGCGGGCGCGGGCTCCTGCTGCTGGGTGACGGGCGCCTGGATGGGCGTGCGCCGGTAGTACTGCCGCGCCTGCTGGGAGACGCAGTCCCACAGCAGGGTGGCCGACTCCAGGCGCGCGTTGCGCCGCTGGAGCACCTGGAGGAACTGCCGGAGCTCGGGCCACTGGCGCGAGAGGCACCAGCAGCGCTCCACCAGGACGCGGTCGCAGTCCGCGTCGCAGTCGAACAGCGCCTTGATGCCCGGGCGCGCCAGGAGGTCCTCCGTCCAGGCCTCGTCCTCGTACCAGGCGACGATCTCGATGCCGTGCTCCCGGGCGTGACGCTCGATGGCGGCGCGCTGGCGGTCGCGCGGGATGATCTCCCCCGTGTTGCCCAGGATGATGTCGGCGACGTAGGCGATGGCCTTCTTGCCCATGATCCGCTCCTTGCTGGCCGGCCCGCGGGCCGGCGTTTCGTGGATGGGCTCCCGCCGGGCCCACCGCAAGAGGCGTGACATGCAAGTCCGAATCGCACAACCGGCAACACGACAACAGGTTGAACGGTTGAAGGCATCGGGCTGAAGCGCCAAGGGTATGAATTTCCCATACGGTTCGTCATTCAGCAGGGCTGCCGAGAAGGTCCTCAATCGACGAAAAGAATGGGAGATACGCCCAGCGGTCGGCTTCCGCCAGGCAGTAGATTTCTGAAAGGCATGTAAGAAAATACTATACATGCCGTCTGCATGTGACGATACTGGTCTCCAAGCGCGAATCCCGGCGCCCGGCGCTCCGGATTGGTGGCGCCAGTGTATCGGGATTTCATACGGACGGGCGGAGGGAGGCATCCCATGGCCGAACGAGGCGAGGCGGGATCCCGGCCGGTGCCGCGGCCGGGCGGGCCGCGCTGGCTGCGCAAGCTCTCGCTCAAGACGCGGCTCATCGCCGCCTTCACCATCCTCATCGTCACCTCGGCATCGGCGACCATCGGCATCGGCAACGCCGTCTTCGGGCGGCGGGTCGTCGAGCTGGCCGCCTCGACCATGGCGGTGAACCTGCGCGTGGCCCACCTGCGCCTGGCCGAGCGCCTGGACCGCCTGCGGGCCGTGGCCGCCCTGGGCGCCGGCCGCGAGGACGCGGGGGAACTGCTGGCCGCCGAGCCGCGCCTGGAGTTCCTGCTCGAGACGGAACCCGGCGGGACGGTCCTGCGCCGGCCCGGCGCTGGCGTGTCGCCCGCGACGCCGCCCCGCGGCGAGCTGGCCGACTTCCTGGCCGCGGCCCTGAGCGCCGGCGAGGCCCGGTCGGGGTTCCTGGTCCTGCCGGAGGCCGACCTGGCCGGCCTGGGCTACGACGCGCCGCCGCCCGCGGGGCTGCTGCTGGCCGCGGCGGCGCCCGCGCCCGGCGGCGGCGCCCGGCTCTGCGGCTGGCTGCTGAGCGGCCGGAGCGACCTCATGGCCGCCGACGTGGCCCTGCTCTGGCCCGAGGGGCCCGCCGATCACGCCATCAGCGTCTTCCTCGGCGAGCGGCGCGTGGCCTCGAGCATGGGCGCGCGCACGGCGGACACGCGTGCCGATCCCGCGGTGCTGCGGCGGGTCCTGCAAGGCGGGCGGCCCTACACGGGCGCGGCGCAGGTGCTGGGCGGCGGCTGGTACGCCGCCTACGAGCCTTTGCGCGACTGGCGGGGCGAGGCGGTGGGCATCCTCGGCGTCGGCGGGCGCGAGGCCGCCTACGCCGACCTGCGCCGCCAGACGGTCACCCTCTTCGCCGGTCTGATCGCCCTGGGCATGATCTTCGGCTTCATCATGACCTACACCTTCTCGGGCCTGCTCATCCGGCCCGTGGCGGACCTGGCCGAGGGCATGCACCGCGTGGCCCACGGCGACCTGGGCTACAAGGTGCGCATCGAGTCGGCCGACGAACTGGGCAAGCTGGCCACGGCCTTCAACCGCATGGTCCGCGCCATCCGCCAGCGGGACATCCGCCTGCGCGAGATGACCGAGGAGCGCCTGAGCCAGGTGGAGAAGCAGGTGTCCATCGGCCGCCTGGCGGCCGGCGTCGCCCACGAGATCAACAACCCCCTGACCTCCATCCTGAGCCTGAGCATGCTGGCCCTGCGCGAGCTGGACGAGGACGACCCGCGCCGCGAGGACCTGCAGATCGTCGTCGAGGAGACGGACCGCTGCCGCGAGATCGTGCGGGCCCTGCTGGACTTCGCCCGCGAGCGCACGCCCGAGAGCCGGCGCGTGGATCTCAACCAGGTGATCCGCGACACCCTGGTCCTCACGGACAAGTACGAGGGCATGGAGAGGCTGCGCGTGATCCTCAAGCTCACGGACGAGCCCCTCATGGTCCACGGCGATCCCAAGCAGCTCCAGCAGGTGTTCACGAACCTCATCACCAACGCGGCCGGCGCCGTGGGCGCCGGCGGCGACGTGACCATCAGCAGCGACGAGGACTCGTCCGGCGGCTACGCCGTGGTGCGGGTCATGGACACGGGCAAGGGGATCCGCCAGGAGGACCTCGACCGCGTCTTCGAGCCCTTCTTCACCACCAAGGCCGGCGGCCGCGGCACGGGCCTCGGCCTGTCGGTCTCGCTGGGCATCGTGCGCAAGCACGACGGCACCATCGAGATCGAGAGCGAGGAGGGCTACGGGACCACGGTGAGCGTCTACCTGCCCCGGGACGCCGAGGGCGGCGAAGGGAGGAGCTGATGGCGGAGCTGACGGCGCGCATCCTGGTCATCGACGACGAGCGCTCGGTCTGCCTCACCTGCAAGCGCGTGCTGGAGACGGCGGGCCACCGCGTGGACACGACACTGTCGGGCGCAGAGGGCGTGCGCCTGGCCGCGGAGGGCGACTACGACCTGGTGCTGCTCGACCTCAAGATGCCGGACATGTCCGGCATGGAGGCCCTGGACGCCATCAAGCGCGAGCGGCCCGATCTGGCGGTGATCATCATCACCGGCTACGCCACCATCCAGACCAGCATCGAGGCCATCAAGAAGGGGGCCTTCAACTACGTGCCCAAGCCCTTCACGCCCGAGGAGCTGCTGGTCGCCGTGGGCACGGCCCTGGAGAGCCAGCAGGTGCGCCGCGAGAACGAGTACCTGCGCGGCGAGCTGTCGCGCCTGCAGGATCCGAGCGAGATCCTCGGCCGCTCCAAGGTCATGGAGGACCTGCGACGGCAGGTTCTCAAGATCGCGGCCAGCCAGTTCACGGTGACCGTCTACGGCGAGTCGGGCACGGGCAAGGAGCTCATCGCGCGGGCCATCCACGAGCACGGCCCGCGGGCGGCGGCGCCCTTCGTCTCCGTGGACATCTCCGCGCTGTCGCCCTCCCTGCTGGAGTCCGAGCTCTTCGGCCACGTCAAGGGCGCCTTCACGGGCGCCACCCAGTCGCGGCCCGGCTACATCCTGGCGGCCGACGGCGGCACGCTCTTCCTGGACGAGATCTCCAACATGAGCCTGGAGGCCCAGGGCAAGCTGCTGCGCGTCCTCGAGTCGCGGGAGCTGCGCCCCGTGGGCAGCGAGCTGGTGCACAAGGTGGACGTGCGCGTGATCGCCGCCACCAACCGCGACCTCTACCTGCTGGTGGAGGCCGGCGACTTCCGCGAGGATCTCTACTACCGCCTCAACGTCATCCCCGTCACCGTGCCGCCCCTGCGCGAGCGCGGCGACGACGTGCCGCTGCTGGCCATGCACTTCCTGCGCGCCGCCACGGCGGCCGGCGAGGGCCGGGCGCGGGGCTTCACCACGGCGGCCATGGCCAAGCTCATGGCCCACCCGTGGCCGGGCAACGTGCGCGAGCTGAAGAATATCGTCGCGCGCCTGGTGGCCACCGCCGACGCGGAGCTCGTGGACGTGCGCCACCTGCCGCCGGAGATCGCCGGGGCGTCCGGCGGCGTGCCGGACCTGGACGCCGTGCCCCGCACCGCCGAGGAGCTGAAGCGGGCCAAGCGGCGCCTCAGGGAGATGGTCTACGAGCGCGTCGAGCGGGAGTTCGTCGTCGAGGCCCTGCGGCGCGGCGGGGGCAACGTCACCCGCGCCGCCGAGCTGGTGGGCATGCAGCGCACGAACCTGCACGCCCTCATGCGCCGCTACGGCATCCGCCGCGACGGCGCCGATTTCTCTTGAGCCCGCGGGCCAGTCGGGCTATGCAGGACGGAGCGAGCCGGGCGCCCCGGCCGGCGTCCGGCGCGGCGTGACGCATCACGCCCGACGCGGCGCCCCGGGGAGGTGCCCGTGGCCATCCGACATCGCACCCTGGACGTCCATCTCAACCTCAACGTGCGCGGCATGCGTCCGTCGGCCACCGTGGCCCTCAACGAGCGCTCGGACCGCCTGCGGCGCGAGGGCAAGCCGGTCCACAAGCTCGGCCTCGGCCAGTCGCCCTTCCCCGTGCCCGAGCCCGTCGTGGCCGCCCTCCGGGACAACGCCCACCAGAAGGACTACCTGCCCGTCAAGGGGCTCGCCGCCCTGCGCGAGGCCGTGGCCGACTACCACCGGCGCCGGAACGGCCTGCGGGCCGGCGCCGAGGACGTCCTCATCGGCCCCGGCTCCAAGGAGCTGATGTTCCTGCTCCAGCTCGTCTACTACGGCGACCTGGTGGTGCCCACGCCGGCCTGGGTGTCCTACGCGCCGCAGGCCCACATCATCGGCCGCTGGGTGCGCCTGCTGCCCACGGAGAAGCGGAACGGCTGGCGCCTGATGCCCGACGACCTCGAGCGACTCTGCCGCGACGATCCCGACCGGCCGCGCATCGTCGTGCTCAACTACCCGAGCAACCCCACGGGCGCCACCTACAAGCTGGAGTACCTGCGGGAGCTGGCGCGGGTCGCCCGCCGCCACCGCGTGGTCCTCCTCTCGGACGAGATCTACGGCGAGCTGCACCACCGCGGCCAGCACGTGTCCATCGCGCGCTTCTACCCGGAGGGCACCATCGTCAGCGGCGGCCTGAGCAAGTGGTGCGGCGCCGGCGGCTGGCGCCTGGGCACCTTCGTCTTCCCGCCGGGGCTGCGCTGGCTCCTGGACGCCATGGCCGCCGCGGCCAGCGAGACCTACACGTCCACCTGCGCGCCCATCCAGTACGCAGCGGTGCGCGCCTTCACCGGCGGGCCCGAGATCGAGGCCTACCTGCACGACTCCCGCCGCGTCCTGGGCGGGCTGGGCCGCTGGTGCGGCAGCCGCCTCAACTACGCCGGCATCCGCGTCATCAAGCCCATGGGCGCCTTCTACCTCTTTCCCGACTTCGAGCCCCTGCGCGAGCGCCTGGCCGAGCGGGGGATCCGCACCGGCGCCGCGCTCTGCGAGCGGCTGCTCGCGGAGACGGGCGTGGCCGTCCTGCCCGGCAGCGACTTCGGCCGCCCGGCCGAGGAGCTGACGGCCCGCCTCGCCTACGTGGACTTCGACGGGGCGGCCGCTCTCGCCGCCGTCCACGAGTTGGACGCCCACGATGGCCTGGACGGCGCCTGGCTGCGCCGCCACTGCGGCAGCGTCGTCGAGGCCGTCGAGAAGATCTGCGGCTGGCTGCGGGGCTGATCCCGCGCGCCGCGGCCGTGCTATCCTTGTCACCTTCATCCAGCGAGAGGGGAAGGCATGCGCAGACTGCTGCTGCCCGGACTGGTCCTGCTGGCGCTGGGCTTGGGCGCCGGGGCGATCCTGCACGCCGCCGGCGCGCCACCGGCGGCGCCGGCCCGCGCCGCGGACGCGGCGTACCGTACCGTCTTCGTGCCCTGCAACCTGGGGCCGGGAACCAGCAACTGGAAGCGGGTCGAGGGCGACCGCCTGGCCCGCGACGTCCAGCGCGCCGTGGAGGAACTGGGCGAGGAGGGCTTCCGCCCCGTGAGCGTCACGCCCGTCGCCATGGGCCGCGGCGAGAGCGAGCGCTACCGCGAGAGCGCCTGGGGTATCGGCTACAGCGCCACCCAGGGCGTGCTCATCCTCGCCGCGCGCGATTGACGCGCCGCGTCCGCCGGGCGGCGGCTTGACACCTTCCGCCGCCCCGCCTAGCGTGGGCGGCGAAGGGAGGCTGCGGCCGACGTGCGCGATCACACGACCCCCATCGATCTCGCCGCCCTCCGGCGCGACCTGCACCGGCATCCCGAGCTGGCGGGGCGGGAGGCCGGCACGGCGGGCCGCCTCCGCGAGCTGCTGGCCGGACTGGCGCCCGACGACCTGGTGGCCGGCCTCGGCGGCCACGGCCTGGCGGCGGTCTTCCGCGGCGCCGCGGCGGGGCCGCGCGTCCTGCTGCGCTGCGAGCTGGACGCGCTGCCCCAGCCCGAGTTCCTGGAACTGCCCCACGGCTCGACCGTCCCCGGCGTGGCGCACAAGTGCGGCCACGACGGCCACATGGCGATGATGGTGGGGGCGGCCGCCGACCTCGCCGCCGAGCGTCCCGCGCGGGGCGAGGTCGTTTTCCTCTTCCAGCCCGCGGAGGAGACGGGCGAGGGCGCCGCGCGCGTCATCGCCGATCCGGCCTTCGCGAGGCTGGAGCCGGACCGCGCCTTCGCTCTCCACAACCTGCCGGGCGAGGAGCTGGGCGCCGTCCTGTGGCGGCGGGGTCCCTTCGCCTGCGCCTCCGAGGGCCTCGTCGTCGAGCTGACGGGGGCCAGCGCCCACGCCGGCGAGCCCGAGGCGGGACGCAGCCCGGCCCTGGCGCTGGCCGGCCTCATCCAAGCGCTGAGCGAAGCGCCCCGGCGGCCCCCGGCCTTCGCTGAAGACGTCAGGTCGACGGTGGTGCACGCGCGCCTGGGAGAGGAGGCCCTCGGCACCACGCCCGGCCGGGCGCGCCTGGTGGCCACGCTGCGTGCCGTCGACCCGTCCGACCTGGAGCGCCTGGCGGCGCGCTGCCGGGCGATCGCCATGGAGCTGGCCGCCGCCCACGGCCTCGCGGTGTCCCTGTGGAGCGCCGAGCCGTTCCCGGCCACCGTCAACGACACCGAAGTCGCCGAGCTGGCGGCCACGGTCGCCGGCGAACTCGGCCTGGCGCTCCGCGAGCTGCCGCGGCCCCTGCCCTGGTCCGAGGACTTCGGCCACTTCACGGCCCGCTGCCCGGGAGCGCTCGTGGGCCTCGGCGCCGGGACCGGGCAGCCGCCGCTGCACCATCCCGACTACGACTTCCCCGACGCCCTCATCGAGCCAGGACGCCGCCTGCTGGCGGGAATCGCCCGGCGCCTCACCCGCGCCGGGGACGCCTGATCCGGCCCGCGGGGCCGGCGACACCGGAGGCCGCCATGCATTCCCCCTCGGAGATCCTCATCAGCGCCAGCGCCTACAGCCACAACCTGGCCTGGCTGCGGCGCGAACTGGGACCTGGCGTGGTGCTGGCCTCGGTCGTCAAGGCCAACGCCTACGGGCATGGGATCGACGTCATGATTCCCCTCGCCGAGCGCCTCGGCGTGCGCGATTTCGCCGTCTTCAGCGCCGACGAGGCGCGGGCCGTCCGCGCCGCCGGCGGCGAGGGCAGCGGCGTGATGATCATGGGCTACGTGGCGGACGAGGACCTGGACTGGGCCGTCGCCGAGGGCGTGGCCTTCTACGTCTTCGATCTGGACCGCCTGTCAGCGGCCCGGGCGGCGGCCGAGCGGGTGGGCCGCCCGGCCCGGATCCACCTCCAGATCGAGACGGGCATGAACCGTGTCGGGCTCGACGAGAGCGCGCTGGCCGAGGCGGCGGCGCTGGTCGCCGGCGCCGCCTCGTGCCTGGAGGTGGAGGGCGTCTGCACCCACCTCGCGGGCGCTGAGAGCGTCGGCAACCACCTGCGCATCCAGGAGCAGCTCCGCCGCTTCCACGAACGCTGCGATTTCCTCGGCGAACGGGGCCTGTCGCCTGGCCGCCGCCACGTGGCCAGCTCGGCCGCGGCCCTGGTCATGCCCGAGGCGCGGCTCGACCTGGTGCGCATCGGCATCAGCCAGTACGGCTACTGGCCCAGCCAGGAGATCCGCATGCGCTTCATGCTGGAGCGCACGCGCGGCGGGAGCCGCCGTTTCCGGGATCCCCTGATGCGCGTGATGACCTGGCGCAGCCGGATCATGAGTCTTAAGGAAGTGGCGCCGGGGGACTTCGTGGGCTACGGCATCAGCTACCAGGCCACGCGCCGCCAGCTCATCGCCGCCGTGCCGGTGGGCTACTACCACGGCTTCGAGCGCTCCCTGAGCAATCGCGGCCATGTCCTGATCCACGGCCGGCGCGCCGCCGTGCTCGGCCTGGTCAACATGAACATGATGATGGTGGACGTCACCGACTGCCCCGGCGTGGCCCGCGGGGACGAGGTGGTCCTCATCGGCCGCCAGGGGAAGAAGCAGATCAGCGTCGGCTCCTTCGGCGACCTGTCCGGCCTGCTCAACTACGAGATCCTCGCCCGCATCCCCCGGGATCTCCCCCGGCACGTGATAGAGTCCACACCGAAGGCTTAAGTGCTTGACAATAAAGGCGAATATCGGTAGTTTGGACGCAGATAGTTTGGATTCAAACGATCTGAGGCATACGGTCGGAATCACAAACGGAGCGGTGAGACGTGTCCGGTGATCACGGCGAGAGCATCCTGAGGTCCCTGCGCCGCATCTCGCGGGCCATCGACCTCTACAGCCGGCACCTGGCCAAGCACTACCGCCTGACCGGACCCCAGCTCGTCTGCCTGCGGGCCATCGCCGCCGGACCGCTGTGCGCCAGCGCCCTGGCGCGCGATGTGTCCCTGAGCAAGGCGACGGTCACGGGCATCCTTGACCGCCTCGAGGCCCGCGGCTTCATCCGCCGATCGCGCAGCACCGACGACCGGCGCCGGATACTGGTGGACCTCACGCCGGCGGGCCGCGAGCTCCTGGACCGGGCGCCGACGCCGCTCCAGCAGCGCTTCGCCGGCCGCCTGGCCGGCCTGCAGGACGCCGCGCAGGCCGAGATGGACGCGGTCCTCGAGCGCATCGTCTGCATGATGGAGGCAGAGGACCTGGACGTGGCGCCCCTGCTCGCCGCGGGCCCGGCCGACACCACGGCCGGCAGCGTGCTGGAGTTCCTGGTGCCGGAGGAGAGAACGGATGACGGCGCCGCCGCGACTGAGCGGCCCGGCGCGAAGCGTGAGGAGAGCGAGGCATGACGGTAACGACGGCGGCGGCGGACGGCGGCACCGGGCCGGCGGCGGATCCGGAGATCACGCTGCTCGTGGCGCGCCGGGAGGAGGACCTGCCTGCCTGGGCCCCACGGGAGGCCCTGGCGGCCTTCTTCCACGAGACCATGAAGCCCTACGAGGACACTCTCGCCGACGTGAACCGGGGCATCGACTACGCCTTCTCGGAGGCCGAGGGCAAGGGCGGCTTCCTGGTGCTCG
>Ga0272442_10007623_pt1 | contig 13943 bp, 3 predicted proteins | sample SSMForm2O_FD_200262 | JGI IMG/M metagenome (GOLD analysis project Ga0272442, IMG submission 200262) | Marine sediment archaeal communities from Little Sippewissett salt marsh, Falmouth, MA, United States - SSM-Form-2O | ecosystem: Environmental > Aquatic > Marine > Wetlands > Sediment ...
TTAAAAATGGTTCCAGGTTTCTTTGCACTTTCAATTTTAGGAATTGGAATTGCTGTAACTTACACTAGTCTTAGACAAGCAGGAATTGTTTAAATGACACATATTAATTTAATTAAAGGTAGGAGTATTTACTAAATGAAATTCTCTTATCTTTTATCTTTTTTATCTTTATTTTTAATAGTTTTTACTGGTTCTATTTCCGCAACAATGGTTGGTTATGGTGGACCTACTGTCGTTGAAGGAGATGATATAAATATTTATCAAGGAAATCTAACAAATCTTTCCCAAATGCAGGATACAAATATTCCCGCACCAAACGATAATGATGTTTTAACATGGGATTCTGCAACTGGAAAATGGATTGCAGATACCTTGGCAGGAGTTTCTAAATGGATAATTTCAACAACTAATGGTTTTTTTTATACTTCAGGGGATACTCTTTATTTTAATGATACTCTTTTAAATATGACAATTGATACAAGATCTCTTTCTGCTTCAGATACAAATGAAACAATAAGATTTAATCAATTAACTGGAAATTGCACTGCAGGATATGTAATGCAAGGGGTTCATGAAGATGGAACAAGAGTATGTGTAGTAGATCAAACAGGGGCAGGTGGAGGGGCTATTTATGATCAAGTTTTAAATACAACTTCTGATGTAACTTTTAATAATATAACTTCTACAAGTTTTTTTATTGGGGATGGTTCTTTTTTAACAAATCTTCCTGCAGGTTCTGAATCTGATCCTTATTGGTTTTCTAACTTAACAGCTTATAATTCTACATGGGTATCAACATATAATGCAACTTATAATTCTTATAATTCTACAGGTTTAATACAAGATTGGAATTCAACTGGATTAATTGCTAATTGGAGTACAGCTTCATATGTTGAATCTGATCCTTTCTGGACTGAAAACCTAACAGCTTATAATTCTACATGGGTTAATATGACAAATTTAAGTTATGTACCTTATAATGGGGCAACACAAAATATAGATATTGGATCAAATAATTTTACAACAACAGGAACAGGTTATTTTGATTATGTTGAAGTTACATCAAATGTTTCTATAACTAATGATATTTGGATTGGAGGAAATACTTTTGCCCATGGTGATGCTTATTTCTTTGGGAATATTTTTCCTACTACAACACTTTCTTCTGATATTGGTTCTGGACCTAATCGTTGGGCAACTCTTTACATTCAAAATATCTCTTCAGATTATATAGATAATGCTTATGATATTGAAACTTCTAATTTAAATGCAACTGGAAATATAACTGCAGCAGGTTATTTTTTAGGTAATGGTAGCCAACTTACAGATATTAATGTTGTTGAATCTGATCCTTTATGGACTACCAATTATTCTAATTTTTCATTAATCTATGGATATGCTTTAAATGGTTCTGACCTTTGGAATGGAAACTATTCTAATTATACTACTGGATGGTTATATGCTACTAATAGCACATTAAGTTGGAGCAATGCAATAAATGGAACTTTGTTTTCTTCTGAAGATTGGAATACAAATTATTCTGCTAATAATGATAATTGGAATAATAGAACTAATATGACTTATAATGCTTATAATTCTACAGGTCTAATTAGGGATTGGAATGCTACAGGTTATATTATTAATTGGAGTTTAGCTTCTGCAATAGAACAAGATCCTTTTTGGACTGAGAATTTTACATTATATAACACAACTTGGTCAACGGATACAACTTATATTGCTGGAGATTATATGATTTTAGATGGAAACAATTTTAGTGCAAATATTACTGCCTTGCAAGAATATGCTGATGAACTTTATGCATCAATTGATGATGTATTTTCTGGAAGTTGGTACGACTTAACAGATATGCCTATAGATTTTTTTGATGGTTTTGATAATGATACTACCTATTCACATCTGTCAAATTTTACAGATGATTTAGGAAATAGAGGGTATACAAGTAATCTTAATTTTAGTAATGATGCAGGATATTATAATAGTTCTGATTTTGATTATAATGATTATTATTTAGCAGCGAATCCTTTTAATTTTTATAATTCAACAACCTTACCTTTAAGTTCAGAAACAGATCCTCATTGGACATCTAATCTTACAGCTTATAATTCTACTTGGAATAATAGAACAAATACTTCTTACTATCTACTAACTAATCCATTTAGTTTTTATAATTCAACAGACTTTACAATTACAGACTACTATGAAAAGTCTAATCCTTTTGGATTCTATAACTCTACAAATCCTCAATCTGAAACCGATCCATATTGGACTTCAAATTTAACAGCTTACAACTCTACATGGATATCAACTTATAACTCAACTTATAATGCTTACAACTCTACAGGTCTAATAAGAGATTGGAATTCATCAGGTTATATTATTAATTGGAGTTTAGCTTCTGCAATAGAATCTGATCCATTCTGGACTTCAAACTTAACAGCCTATAATGATACATGGACTTCAGTAATAAACTCTTCATACTATTTAGTAACTAACCCATTTTCATTTTATAATTCAACAGACTTTGATTATAATGATTATTACTTAGCTTCTAACCCTTTTAGTTTTTATAATTCAACAAACCCTCAACCTGAAACAGATCCTTTTTGGACAGAAAATCTTACAGCTTATAATAGCACATGGGTTTCAACTTATAATTCAACTTATGAAGTTGGTTATCAATATGCAACAAACGGTTCTGGAAGTTATGTTCCTTATACTGGGGCAACAGGGGCAATAGATATTGGTGTAAATAATTTAACAACTTCTGGGAATATTTCTGCGAGATATTTTTATGGACAACCACTTGATGGTTCAATTGGTTCAGGAGTTATTGAATGTGATGATTCTGATTCTAGGGCAAATGTAAATCTTACTATAGATGGTTTGGATGTTACATATCCTTCTTTGGTTGTAAGATTAGTTGATGTTGAAAATAATATTAAATATTGTGAAATAGCTGGTGATACTGTTTCTGTTACAGATGATCAACATTCAGTTTATTATGTTGATTCTGATTGTTCACTTAAGGAAACTTCTTTAACTACTTATTTGGAAATTGCTTTAAGTCCAGGAGGACAAGCAGATATTTTTAATGTAATGGCTCATTCTGGAAAAATTGAAATGTATAAGGGAGTTACCTTATTAAATAAGGTGGAGATAAAAGTTAGGAAAAATATTTTTTACACAACTAATCTTGATGTGGTTAGTGGATTACTTTTATCAAAAGATACTTTTCCAAATATTACTATTAATTTAGGACAATATGTTTATTTAAGGGATATTGTAGAAACTACTTCCCAGAATATTACAGAGGGTGCTGGTTTGGAGATTGTGTCTAAACAAGGAGGGGAATGGACTTTTGATGAAAGAAATTATGGATTAAATTTGTCTTATTGTAATGATGGGACAAATACAATTGCTTGTTCAAATCCTTCTAAATATAGGAGATATTTTATTTTTGAAACAGGTTTTTTAGATGGGGCAGATCTTACAGAAATTCATCAGCTTCTTCCTAGTAACTCTCTAATTTATGCTTCTTTGGCAGATTGTTTAAATACCCAAACAACCCCTTTAACTTACTCTTTACCAGATATTTATACTTATACAGCTTTGCCAATTTATGCTTATTGTGGTAGGGCTTCAGATACAAGTTGGACTGGCAGTTTTATTGATTTAAGAAATGTTCAAACTGGAACAGCAAGTGGAGAGATTGATTCTTCAATTTTTCTTACAAAAGATGGTTCAAGACCATTAACATCTAATTGGAATCAAGGAGCATTTAATTTAACAAATACTTCTAGTTGGTTTTTAGGAAAAATAAATGCGTCTAGTATTCAAAATGCACCATGGCTTACTTCTTCTTCTGAAACTGATCCTCTTTGGACTTCTAACTTTACACTCTACAATTCTACTTGGAGTTCAATGATAAACTCTTCATACTATTTAGCAACAAATCCTTTTGGATTCTACAACTCTACAACTCCAAGTCCAGAAACATTATGGACTTCAAACTTAACAGCTTATAATTCTACATGGAGTAGTATGGTAAATACTTCATACTATTTAGCTTCAAATCCTTTTGGATTCTACAACTCTACAAATCCTCAATCTATTTCAGATGATTGGATTAATGAAAGTGGAGATTTAATGACTGGAAGATTAAATATTTCTAATGAACTTTCTATAATTGGAAATTATCCTATTAAATGGTTTGATAATACTGGAACAACTCAATATTCTTATGTCATTGCTAACTCTGGAGAATTTAAAGTTTCTGCTGTTGATGTTCCAATGAATTTTTATTATGGAAATATTGGATCAAATTTAGGAGCTAGTATGGATAAAGATAATGGAAATTGGACATTTACAAATAATGTTACTGCAGATTATTTTATAGGAGATGGTTCATTATTAACAGGAATTAATTCTACAAATAATTCTTATTACTTAGCAAATAATCCATTTAGTTTTTATAATTCAACAGACTTTACAATTACAGACTACTATGAAAAGTCTAATCCTTTTGGATTCTATAACTCTACAAATCCTCAATCTGAAACAGATCCATATTGGACTTCTAACCTTACAGCTTATAACTCTACTTGGAGTTCGGTTATTAACACTTCCTACTATTTAGCAAATAATCCATTTAGTTTTTATAATTCAACAGACTTTACAATTACAGACTACTATGAAAAGTCTAATCCTTTTGGATTCTATAACTCTACAAATCCTCAATCTGAAACAGATCCATATTGGACTTCTAACCTTACAGCTTATAACTCTACTTGGAGTTCAGTAATAAATGATTCATATTATTTAAAATCTAATCCTCATTCTTATTGGAATGATACTTATGCAACATTTAATAAATCTTATGCAGATACTCTTTATAGATCTCAAAATTGGGATAATATAACAGGAATTCCTCATGCAACACCAAGTGATGGAGATACGACACATTTTAGTTTAGCCGATGAAATTTATGACTGGGCAGTTGGATTATTTATACCAAAAACAGGTGGAACTTTTACAGGAAATATTAATATGAGTAATAATAATATTACTAATATTGAATGTTTAAGATTTGAATCTGGAGGAAGTATTTGCGATTTATCTTAATTTTAAAATGAAAATTCAGAAGATATTAAATAAAATAACTTCAAAGCAAGTATTTTATAAAAAAGGAGAAACAGAAATTCTTTATTATCATGTAATTGGGATTATCACTGCAATTATAGGATTTAGTGTTTATGGACTATCTCTTTATTTTAATAATATAGATACAAGATTCATATTTTCATTTTTACTTTCAGCACCAATTACTTGTTATTTAGGTGCGAAATATTGGACTAAGGTTTTTAATAGAAATTCAAATTGGTATTCTTTTTTTGGAGGATTTTTGGGAATAATGATTTCAATTGTTTTATTCACATATATTTTTAACCAAGATTTTTTGAGAGTTTGTGATACACTAATTTTATTTTCACCATTAATACATTCTATAGGAAGATTCGCTTGTATAAATAATGGATGTTGTATTTACAGAGAGAGAAAAACAAAAGGACTTTATTTTAAATATAATACAAAAGATGCAAGAGCAAATAAGTATGGATTAAAGGGGAAGAAATTATACCCTGCACATTTATATGAAATAGGATTGAATATTCTTTTATTTTTATTAATGTTTTTTGTATTTATGTTTTCAACAAAAAGAGGGGGAGTATTTTCAACATATTTAATTGGATACGGATTAATAAGATTAAATTTAGAAAAGTATAGAAAAGAAAAAGAATTACCTAAATATACTTTTTGTTTAGTTACTTTATTTATTTTAACAGGAGGTTTAATTTTAATATGTTAAAAAGATATTTTATTTTAGGAGTATTATTAATTTGTATATTACCTATGATTTCTTCTATGGATTTATATACTTCCACAACTGAAACACATTGTGATGAAAATGATTATTGCTGGAAAGCATTGTATTCATCCCCTATATTTACACAGGAGCAAGATGGAGAATGGTATACCTTAGCAGATATATCAGAAGTTTTTTGGACAGGAGATTCTTTTAATTTTTCATATAAAGATTATTGGTTCACATTAAAACCTTTTTTTGTTTATAATGGACAAGTAAGAACAATTGAAGAAGTAAGAAATTTATTTCCAAATATTAATTTTAAAGATTATGTTCAAACAACTAAAATAAATCACAAGTTCGCATTAAATTTGTCTAATGTTCCTCAGAATTTGATTAATAATTTAAATTATATTGGATTAAGATTAGATGAATCACATGGTTTAACTTGGGATGATATTAAAAAAACTTCAGATAAATCAATTCTTATAAAAAATAAAGTGGAAATAAATTACGGAGATTTATTAGAAAATCATTATACTTTAGATTTGATAAATAAAACTCATTTATTAATTGGAAATATTTCCGCTAATACAATTGATGGAACAATTTATTTAGATCCAACAATACAATTACAGACTGCTGATACTGAGAATTTAAATGATGCAAGTATTGATAATGCAGGAAGTAATTATGGTAGTTCAGCAGTCGTTGAAATTGGAGATGATGCCTCCATAAATAATAAAGTAGGGTATTTTATGTTTGATATTTCTTCTTTATTTAATTTAATAGAAATAGAGGATGCTTCTTTAAATTTATATTGTAATTTATTAGATAACACTGGAGGTAATCCAGATGTAGCAGTTTATCATGTTTATGATCAGTGGAAAAGTACAAATGGAACTGATATGTATTTAAATGAAGATAACATATATAATAGTAATGATCCATGCGAAGTTTCAACAGAAAAGTTTACAAATGATACTTATTGTAATTTAACATATTCTGACAAACAAACAATTTCTTCATCGGGTAATTGGTATTCTTGGAACATTACAAATATAGTTAATAATGATTATAATTCTAGTAGAAATAATATTTCCTTAGCTATAAATAGAACTACTTCTGGAATACAAGTAGTAGATTTTTATTCTAAGGAATATACAACAGACACAACAAAAAGACCTTATATAAATATTACTTATTATAAAGGATCTTCGCAAAAAAAAGTAAATTATAATTTTTATGATTACTATGAAAAAGGACACAGAGCTTATGAAATGTCTGGAGCATTTCCAAATCCATTTAATTCAACAACAGAAGCAACATTAGAAGATTATAATTCTTTAACTAGTTCTGACGATAATTTTTGGAAAACTGATCTAGCTTCAGGTGCGAATAATTATGATAGTCAAGTATATCATTTTAAATTAAAAGGAGAAAAAAAAGATATTACAAATTTAAGTGTTTTATGGGAAGGACATTCTAGTGATGTAGTTGCAGGAGATGATTTAAGCACTTTTATTTGGAATGCAACGGGAAGTTCTTGGATTACAGTTGGAACTGATTCCGATGGGCATTATCCTGGAGATAAAATTTATTCTGCTAATTATGATGAAGGAGATATTCTAAATCTTATTAATTCAACAGTAGATGGAGATTATGTTTATTTGTACTCAAGGTTTATCTTTGATAGTTGTCCTTATGTTTACTCTTGGGATGGAGAAAGATATATATTTGAAGGTGAAGGAATAACTGCATTTGGTAATATAAAAGAAAATGAAGGTAAACAACCTTTAAAATTAGAAAACATAGAATCTAAAGAGGGTTACTTTAATTTGAAGATAATGGAAAGACTACCTGAAACATCATACATTGACACAACAGAACTATTAGAAGTAGTACATCCAGAAGGTACAGAAGTTTATAATGGATTTAAATCAGAAACAATAAAAGGTTATCCTCAAGTAAATGGTAAAGATATTCCAATAAAAGTTTTTCAAGTAATGAAAAATACATATAATAGATTTATTGAATTAATAGATTCTCAAGATGTATCTTTTATATTTAAATTATATACAATAAGAAATCCAATAAAACCTTTAAATGTAACATCACATGGAAAATATATTGAAGATTTAATGGAAATGAATGAGAAGTTTGCAGGTTCTGAAATAGATAATTTAAATTTAACAGATAAGAATAGTGATTTAATTATTGACACCACTAATAAAGATGAGATTTTTAAGAGTTTTGAGTTTGAATATCCTTTAGAAAAACAAGATACAGCTAAATTATTAATAAAAATAAAAGAGACTAAAACTCTTTCATGGGTGTCAAATAATATTTTAAAGAATATGGAAAGTTTTGGAATTTACGATGCTGTTGAGTTTATGAAACTTGCAATGAAAGGAGCAGGATATAGAATAAGTATTTGGAATGGAGAGGAGTATATAAATGAAGTATATATCAATGATTATCCAAGAGATAGTTCAAATACATTAGTTGTGCCCTTAAACATCTCTGGAGTAGATACTGAGAACTTAAAAATAAAAGTAATGTTTCCTGGATTTATTTTGGAAATGGATAGTGCATATATTGACTACTCAGAAGATGAAGAAATAAATGTAAAAAGAATTTCTTTAGATGAAGTTATTAAAGATGAAAGGGATGTTACAAATAAATTAAAAACTTCAGATGGAAGAAAAGTTATCTTAAACAAAAATGATGAAATGACTTTAAAGTTTAAGGGAGACAAAAAAGAAAATGCAACCTATTTTTTAAATATAAAAGGACATTATATTGGTACTTCTCCTGCTTCAATTGAAATAGATGAAGATACAATAATAAATAAAATGTTTGGGGATGCTACATATGTTTCAAGATATTTATACTTAAAGTGGTTGAATAAACATCACACACTTTACACAGATTATGTTAGTTTAGATGTAACTTATAATCAAACTGCAAGTTTAAGTTTAGAAGATAATTATCATTATTTTGGAGCAGGGAAAGCCAATGATGGTAATTTAACAACAAACATTAATTTACAATCAGCAGGGAGTAATAATAATATTACTTTTGTATGTTTATCAGGAGATTGTAATCATTTTATTTCTAATTGGACAGATGGAGATAATATGGAAAATAAAGAAATAAGAACTGTAAATATTATTGCATTAGAAAATGATACTGCGGGAAGTTATAGTGCAATATTTAATATAAAATCTAATGAAGATTCAGCAGGAGATACAATTTATTTAGATTATAATTTAAATTCAAATGTTGGGATAATTTTAAAAGATCCAACACAAAGGCAATTAGGAACTCCAAAATCTTTGATTACACCTATAACTTTAAATGTTACTTGTTTTTCAGGAACTTGTGGACCAATAGAAGTTAAATTATATGAAGAAGGGAATAGTCAAGATTGTTATAATGCAGAAGATAACCCTATTGCAATTTGCACTTTAAGTGATTTAAATAAAACAAGATTAAATTTATCTGGAAATTATATTTTAATGAATGATATTTATGCTTATGACACACATAATTGGACAAATTATTTTCAACCAATTGGAGAAAATTCTACTAGTTCTTTTAAAGGGAATTTTGATGGACAAGGACATAAAATTTATAATTTAAAAGTTGGAAATTCTTCTTTTACTCAATCAAGTGGTTTATTTGGAACTATAAGTGGAGGAAAAATATCTAATTTAGGAGTGATTGAACCTACAGTTAAAGAAGGAAATATTGTTGGTACAGGTGCAGGAGGAATTGTAGGATCATTAACTGGATCCACTAGTATAATTAATAAATCATACGTTACCAATGCAGATGTAACAGCAAATACTTATCATTCAGAATTAGTGGGTTATCATCAAGGAAAGATTTATAATTCTTATTCTGGAGAAAAGGGGAATGGAGATAGTCTTGTAAGTCAGCAATATGGGGCAAGTAGTTTAGTAGAAAATTCTTATGCCGTTGGTAGAGTTGTTAATGATCAAAGTTCAGGTTCTTGTACTAATTGTTATTTTGATAATGAAGTAACACCAACAACATCAGATTGTGGTACAGGAAATACAACAGAAAATATGAAAAAACAATCTACATATTCAGGGTTTGATTTTGATAATGTTTGGAAAATAGATGAAGGAAATGATTATCCTAAACTTAGAGTTTTTGATACAAAGATTCATGGAAGATTATTTACAAATGATACTTCTTTAGGAAATCCCTATACTATTAATACAAGCAACATTTATGTAACTTCAAGTTTAAGTGAGGGACAAAGTGAAGAAATAACTTTCTATATAAATGCTTCAGGACCTTACAATTCAAAAAGAAAGTTTGTTGCTGTAATAAATCAATCTACTCCAGGAAATATGACTCATGAAGTTGAAATAGTTATTTCTCCATCAGCATATTTTATAAGTCCAACAATTGAAGAAGAAAATTATACCCAACATTCAATTTGGGCAAATGTAACTGCATTAGATGATGATGGAATAGATAAATTAACAATCTATTTATGGAACGATACTGGTTTAGTAAATTTATCTACTTCAAATAGTGTTCCATATTTTTATAATTTTACAGGATTACCTTATGCAACTTATTATTTAAATGCAAGTGCAAATGATACTTATGGGAATATTGGTATAACAGAAACTAGAACTATTGTTCTTGAATGGCAGCCTAAAGTTTATAATTATAGAATTGAAGAGATAAATGAAAATAATATTACTACAAAATGGAAAAATAGGGTAGATACTTCTTGGGTATCTTGGAATATTTTAGATAGTAATGAAGAAACTGTAGATTCTGGGTTAACTTCTACAAATGAGAATTTTACTACAACAGGATTAGAAGAAAATACAGAATATACTTTGAAGTGGCAAGTTGGAGATACTCTTCCTTCTGAAAGCTATTTTCATTACATTCCATTTAGAACATTAGGATTTAGTGATGATTTAAGTGATTATTCTTATAGAAGATTAATAACTTTAAATTATTCAGATTTCAATCAAGATTTAGAAGAATATGCTGTTAATTTAACTTTTGATGAAGAGAACTTTCAATATTGTGGACCTTACTGGTGGAGTAGTTGTGGACCTTCTTTTACTCATTTAGATTATGATACATTAAATGATATTAGATTTACTGATTATTATGACCAAGATTTGTTAGAGTATAATATAACTTACTTTGAATGTGGTGGAGATGGTGGAGAAAATCAAACAACACTTCCAGATAGTAATGAATCAACTGGAACTTGGGCAGATTATCAATACGCACATGATAATGATTGGAATTCAAGAGCAATACCAAATCCTTTTGGAATAGATTATTTTAATTATACAATTCCTCCTGGAGCAAAAGATACTTCTACACTAAGAGCTTATGTTGGTACATATTATTGGGATGATGATATTCCAGATGCTTGTTTTGGTGGAGACAATCTTAGATTTAAAATAGAATCAAATTACACTTCTTCAAATGCAAGTATCTGGTGTCAAAATAATTCAGATAACGAATGGATTTATATATATGATAATGAAGGAACTTCTTCTTATGTTTACGAAACATTAGTTACTTGGAAATATGAATGTGATATGTATTTAAGTGTTATTCCATTACACTTTAATGATAATAAACAATATCAAACTGAAGGAATTGATGCAAATTATTCTACTAAATTTTGGATGTATTATGGAGCTTCAGGACAATCAAGTGGAGAGAATGAGAGTTTAGATTATGAGGGGATTGTTCAAGGAAATCAAACATTCGGAGTTGAAACAAGTTACTCTCCTTCAGCACCTACAATTTCAAATCTAGACGATACTCAGGGAAGAACTGCAACAGGAACTAATATTACTTGGGATACAGATGTAAGTTGTAACCATACAATAGAATATGCAGATAATGAATGGTTATTAGATTCAACAACTACTGATGTACAAGAAGATACAAAAACACCTAATTTTCAATTATCAGGATTAACAACAAACACAACTTATTATTATACTGTAAGTTCTAAATCAGTTGGTTCTGGATTAACTTCTACAGAAGATGGAAGTTTTACTTTAGGAACAATTAATCCTTCACCAAATAGCACATTTTATAATTATACAGAAAATAGATCAGAAGAAAATATTACAATATGTTTTAATGTAACGGATATGAATGGTGAAGGAAGTTTAACAGGATATGTACAATATTGGAATGAATCTAGTGAAGATTTTATGGAAACATCTTCTTCAGTAATAAATTCAATAGGACCTTTTTGTAAAAATATAGAAGTAGAATATGGAAACACATATAACTATAGAGCAAAATTAGTTGGAACAAAAGAAACAGGATATAGTGAACCTTATGAAAATGAATTTATGGAAGTTCAAGAGTTTTTTGCAGGAAGTTATATAGACGATGATTTAGATTATAGAAGGAGAGAATATTGTAGAGAATCATTAGAAAATGATCCAAGTACTTCAACAATTGATATATGCTATAAGCAAAGAGGATATAGGGAAGGTTCAAGACAAGAAAATGATTGGATATGGATTGAAACAAATGTTACAGATGAAGGAACACTTACTTTGTATTGGTGGAATGGAACTTCTTGGAATAATTATAATCTTCTTTTTGATGATGTTGAGAGTAATATGAGTTATTATCAATTAGAAAATTTAGGAAGTGAATGGCAAACATTTTATGTTACTAATGGTACAGGTAGTATTGTTTTAAATTGGACAAAGCCAGGAATAAATCATATTAATGAGTATGGAAATAGAACAGAGGCTCAAAAGTTTGTTTCATTTAATAATACATTTCAGAATTTAGACTATTCTTTATTGTATTTGGATTTTGAACCTTTTATAGGAACAGCATTTGATCATTGTATTAATTCTGGAGGAAATTTATTTGATTGTATGAGTGTTCAAACTTATGGTTATCCTTATCTTTCAGACACATTAACAGGAACTGTATATGATAGAGGAAGACAATTTGCAGGTGGAACAATTAATGGAGGTCCTGGAGATACAGGTATTTTAAGTGAAAATCCTCCAACATGGAACTTTACAACAGATGTTCCAGGAGCAGGAGTTGGAATTGGAAATAATAGTGGAAGATTTTGTTATGCTTTTGATATATTTTATTGGAACGCAAGTTATGTTCCAACAAATAATATTACAAATATGTATTATAGATACTGGGTACAAAATGATTGGTGGAGTGATTATTACGGAAAACCACAATCAAGAAGATATGATTACGATTGCGTTAAGAAATTTGATGACTCAACAGGATTATGGGGGGATTGTTTAGGTGATCAGTATACAAATCAAACAATTTTTCAAAATGAAACTAACGATACATTTTTTTCACCTTATAATCAATCTTTAGTTTATGGATTTATAGAGGGATTAAATATAGAAACAGATGACTATCAAATATATGATATAGTTCCATATTTTGATGCACAGTGGATAAATCAAATGATAAATAAATATCAACATGCTTATATTATTTATAATCTTCCAGACAATGCAACTCTCGAAGGAATGGATAGTGATAGTGACGGAATAAATGATAAAGAAGAAATTTGGATTTATTTAACAAATCCAAAAGTAGCTGACACAGACAATGATGGATATGATGATAAATTGGAATTAGATAGTGAAACAGATCCAAATGTTTGGAATGATTTTCCTCTAGGTACTTGTGTTTGCCCTGGATATGATGTTAATTGGGAAGTAAATATGTCTGATTATTGTATTATAAATGAGGATTGTGATATTGGAAGTGGAAATTTAACATTTGTAGATGAAGGTAATTTTACTTGTAACGCAACCATTAATGTTGCTAATATGGGAAAACCTTCTGTAGATGGAACAATGTACATAACAGATAATTGTTATATCACCTAAAAGGAGTAAATATACCAACATTTAAATAACCTTAACAATTTAATAATCTTATAGGAGGCTTAGCTTATATATAAAACATAAAAATGATAGCAAATCTTATTGGTGGATTCGTATCAATTCTTGTAGGTACT
>Ga0272442_10007624_pt1 | contig 13943 bp, 13 predicted proteins | sample SSMForm2O_FD_200262 | JGI IMG/M metagenome (GOLD analysis project Ga0272442, IMG submission 200262) | Marine sediment archaeal communities from Little Sippewissett salt marsh, Falmouth, MA, United States - SSM-Form-2O | ecosystem: Environmental > Aquatic > Marine > Wetlands > Sediment ...
CTGGATGACGGCAGCCTGGAGGAGTGCCGAATTGCCCTTGGCGGCGTCGCGCCGACGCCGGTCCGGGCCGGGACTGTTGAGAAGGCCCTCGGAGGCAAACGATTCACCCTCGATGCCATCGAGGAGCATGCTCCCCTGGTAAAAAAAGATATCAATCCCATCAGCGATGTCCGCGGTTCGGCGGACTACCGGAAGGAGGTCTCCGTGAACCTCCTCAAGCGGGCCCTCAAAGCCGCCGCGGGAATGGAGGCGTAACATGGCGAACGAACTCTACGACGTAACGATATACGTGAACGACCGGCCGGTCAGCGGCCGGGTACGGGCGGAGAAGACCCTGCTGGATTTTCTCCGGGAGAACCATTTTACCGAGGTGAAAAAAGGCTGCGACAACGGCGACTGCGGCGCCTGCACCGTCATCATGGACGGAGCCGCCACCCTCTCCTGCTGCACCGCGGTCCTCCAGGCCGACGGACGGCGGGTTTACACCGTCAAGTCCCTCGGCACCTGGGAGAAGCTCCATCCCCTGCAGGAAGCCTTCGTGAAGCACGAAGCGGTGCAGTGCGGTTTCTGCACTCCCGGATTTCTGATGACCGCCAAGGCCCTCCTTGACGTCAACCCCCATCCCACCCGGGAGGAGATCCGCGAAGCCATTTCTGGTAATCTCTGCCGCTGCACCGGCTATGTGAAGATCGTGGACGCCATCGAGGACGCCGCCGCGGCAATCGAGGCGGCTGCAATTGCGGCAGTGACCGAAGCGGCTGCTCACAGCACGGCCCGCCCTGCTGCCAATGCGCGGATACGGGAGGAGTGATCATGGAAAAGAAACAGTTCGACATCATCGGGACCCGCGCCGACGGGTGCGACGAGAAAGAGAAGGTCCTCGGCAACATCGTCTATGCCGAAGACTTCAGCATGCCGAATACCCTCACCTGCCGGGTTTTCCGGTCCACCCGCCCCTCCGCCCGGATCGTCAAACTCGACATCAGCCGGGCGGCGGCCCTGCCAGGAGTAGCCTGCGTCCTGACCCACGAAGACGTTCCCTACAACGAGTCGGCCAAGAACGTGGTGGGACAGACCACCGAGGTGGGCCTCCTGGAAGCCAAGCAGCGCATCCTGGCGGTCGACCGGGTCCGCTACTACGGCGAACCCATCGCCGTGGTCGCCGCGGAGACACCGGAACTCGCCCGGGACGCCCTGGAGCTGATCGAAATCGAGTACGAGGACCTCCCCGGCGTCTACGATCCCGTCGAAGCGATGAAACCCGACGCCCCGAAGATCCACGGCGACAACAACGTCATCGCCAACTGGCAGCTGCGCAAGGGTGACACGGAGAAGGGGTTCGCGGAGGCCGACGTGATCGTAGAGAAGGAATACCGCACTCCCCGGCAGGAGCACGCCCACATCGAACCGGAATCAGGCCTCGCCTGGGTGGATGAAATGGGGGTCGTCAACATCCGCTACTGCACCCAGGTCATCGAACACTACCGGGACGTGGCGGCGGTCCTCGGTCTGCCCGAGAGCCGGGTCCGGGTCATCGGCACCATCATTGGCGGCGGCTTCGGCGGCAAGGAGGACCTCACCGTCGAGGTCTTTCTCGCCCTATGCGCCTGGCGCACCAAGCAGCCGGTGAAGATGGCTTTTTCCCGGGAAGAGATGGGCTACGGCCGGCAGAAGCGCCACCCCTACATCCTGCGCTACAAGACCGGCGCAACCCGGGACGGCATGCTCACCGCCATGGAGGCGGAACTCATCTCCGACTCCGGAGCCTACGTGATGCTGAGCCCCTGGGTCCTTCTCTATTCGACGGTCCATTCAACAGGCCCCTACGTCATACCCAACGTCAAGGTGGACGCCTACTCGGTCCTGACCAACAACATCATGACAAGCGCCTTCCGGGGCTTCGGGGCCATGCAGGTGGCCTTCGCATACGAAAGTCAGATGGACGCCCTCGCCGGGGAGCTCAGGATGGATCCGCTGGAATTCAGGAAGAAGAATTTTTTCAAACGGGGGGACGAGACCGCCAACTATCAGGCGGTACCCTCCGACGTTATGATATCCGAAGCGGCGGACCAGGCCCTCGCGGCCCTCGGTTCGAAGTCACAGCCCTCAGGTCCGGGGAAAAAGGTAGGCCGCGGCCTCGCCTGCGCCTGGCAGTCCTACGGCCGGATGACCTACCTCCACGACACCGCCGGCGCCTGGGTCGGCCTGGAAATGGACGGCAGCGCCGTAGTCCGCTGCGGGATCCCCGACCTCGGAGGCGGCCAGCGTGAGTCCATCCGGGCCATCGCCGCTGAGCTGCTCGGCATTCCCCTGAACGAAGTGCACGTCCTCTCCACCGACTCCCAGCTCACCCCCCTGGCCGGCACCGTCACCGCCACCCGGGCCCTCTACATGTCCGGCAACGCCGTCCGCCTGGCCGCCGGCAACGTCCGCCACATCATCCTGAACCGCGCCGCAGAGATGCTCAGGGCCGACGCGGAAGAACTTGACATACGGGAGAGGATCGTTTTTTCCCATGAAGATCCCGGGAAAAAAATCGACCTCGTGAAGGTGATCCGCCGCTGCGCCGCCGAGGGAAAACCCCTCCAGAGCCTCGACACCTACAAAGCCGCCTTCACCGACGAGATCACCTCCAACGTGATTAAGGACCCCGTCTTCAACGACTGGACCTTCGGCGCCCAGGCCGTGGAAGTGGAAGTGGATGAAGAAACCGGACAGGTCACCGTACTCAAGCACGCCTCCGCCCACGACGTCGGGCGGGCCATCAACATCAAGCGCACCGAGGGACAGATGGAAGGCGGCGCCGCCCAGGGCCTCGGCTTCGGCCTGATGGAGGACTACCTCGAAGTGGAGGGGACCCCCATCACCTGGAACCTCACCGAGTACCTCGTCCCAACCAGCAAGGACATCCCCGACAGCCGCTCCATCATCCTGGAGTCTCACTCCGGAGTCGGTCCCTTCGGCGCCAAAGGCATCGGCGAACCGGCCATCACCGCCGCCGCCCCAGCCGTCGCCGCCGCCATCCGGGACGCAGTGGGAATCGAAGTCCCCCGGATCCCGGCCACGCCGGAGCGGATCTTCTGGGAGCTTCAGGAGAAAAAAAGGAAGGGGTAGAGATAGGGGATAAAGTTAAAGTAGAGCCATGGGCCCGGCGAGTCGATCACAGGCAGCCACGAACTTCATGGCTGACCGGCAATTCAATTAGGAGCAGTTTCGGGCTGCCCCTGAACTTCGCGTGCTGACACCTCGCGTCGGGTCAATATAAAAAGCCGAAGAGATATAATGGGATTTCCAGTTTATTGCCGTAAAGGATGTCATCCTTTACCAGATATGATGTATCCAGATTATTCTTGATCTGTTTTTTGGTCTTGTTTTTTCCTCCAATTTCAAATAGCGTATTGTCAATTTGAAAGTCTCCGATCCTGCTGTAGAATATATGATTACCTGAATTTTTTATCATCTTCAGGAAGAATATTTCTCTCATAGTGCCTGCCTGGGCATCATAGCCGATCTCTTCACTGATAGCTGAGTAGAGATCAGGATTATCCAGATAGATCTTTTGAGTGTGTTTTAATAGACTGCTGCCTGATTTATTCTCGGATAATAACTCAACCAGTCCGGTTTCATTGAGAATGCCCAGATAGTTCTGGATTGTCTTGTTATCCAGGCCAATATGCTTTGATATGCTGTTAATATTCAGTTCGCCCGGCGGAATAGTAGCGAGATATGACAGTATTTTTTTGAAGTACACCAGATTTTCAGTTTTGAGTCGATAGTAATTTGAAATATCTTCGAAAATTGTCTTCTCGATAATTCTTACTATTTTCTGTTTATAGGTGCGAAGGTCTTCCAAATGAAACGGGTAATATCCGCTGCCCAGGTACTGCTTGAAATAGCCCTTGATCTTTTTCAGTTTCCCATATTCATTTTCAATATCACTACGGTTGTGAAGCACATCGTCTAAGCTGATGGGAGGAAGATCGGCCACGTCGTTGAATAGAAGATATTCCCTGAAACTCATTCCATCGATTCTGTACAAAACTCCTCGTCTCGAAAGGTCATACGTGCCTTTAATCAAGTCGATGCTCGAACTTCCCGAGAATACGATCTTTATATCAGGATATGAATCATAGGCATTCTTCAATTCCTGGTTCCAACTCGGGTATTTGTGTATTTCATCAAAGAAGTAGAATCTGATGCCGTAATCTTCATACAGTATGCGGATAAATTCTATCAGGTTGGTGTTTGAGAAATATATGTGATCAACAGAAACATAGATGCACTCTTCTTTGTTTTCTATTCTTTCCTTGATGAACTGTAGAAGCAGGGTTGTTTTACCGGTTCCCCGCGGGCCGATTAATCCGGTGAGTCTGTTGTCTATATTGAAATCGTAATAAACATATCTATGGTGACGATAATCCGTTACCTGTAATAGTCTTTTGTATGTAGAAAAAAAATTTCCTATCATTAGAATATACTCCTAATAATAATATATATATTTAGAGTATAATCCAAAAATACGGATTTGAAAAGCTTTTTTAGCGAACACTCGTGTCCCCGCGATACCTTCTGGCATCTAATGTCCCAGCAGTCGTCAGATTACAGATAAATTGAAGAGGCGCTTGATGATCGATGTACTCTGTTTATCTGCGGACTCTTCTTTAAAGTGCTTGAGTTCATCCATATAGAGCGTACTGCCCGGTCTCTCCCCGCCCGCAGTTAAACCCGCCTGGTTTATTCGACGGCTACATATTGTTTACTCTCAAGCCCCGCGTTGACACCCGTTTGGCGCATCAAATGACGTGAAAACGCTCCAGTGAAAGTCCATCGTTGACACCCGCCCCGCTTTTTTCTATTATAGGGTCAATACGAGACGAAGCCGCGGCCCAAAAGCCACTGTCAAGAAAAGCAGCCGCTCAGGCTGCACGGCTACGTCAGTTTTTCACATCTGCCCCGGTAGCTCAGCAGGATAGAGCGACTGCCTCCTAAGCAGTAGGTCATGCGTTCGAATCGCGTCCGGGGTAAAAAGAGAGGAGTCCAACCGGGCTCCTCTCTTTTTATTAAGTGATGTGTGCCGGAAGTATGCGTGTGTGAGTACCCGGCGATTTCGGTAGGAATAGCAAGCTCGAGCAAGAACGAAGTTCTGGGTAGAGGCGCGTCCAGCGATTTGCGAAGCGATATCGCCAGCCCGAGGTTTTTCGCAGGCGCGCAATACGCAGGGTCCGGGGTAGTTTTAATTGTTATTAATACAATGTATTGGAAGGCTTCTCAAAACGGGGAGTCTTTTCTTTTTCCCGGGTGTAACAAAATTGCAAAAAAGCTCTGAGAAGGCCGGGGCGAAAAAACTATACCTGATAATGAACGGGTTTGAATCTGGCAGAAGGAATCGGCTTTTTCGAAGCTTTTGCCGAAGCGATCCAGGCCTCTTTTGCCTGAAGGACCTCCTGCAAGGCTTGTTCAGGAGTTTCACCCACTGCAGAACAGTATGTGAGGTCGGGAATATCGGCTACATAGGCTTTATCTTCCTCGCTATAGAAAATGCTGATATAGTAATCTTTCATTCTCTTTCCTCCAGTGACAATCCATATTTCTCGACTATTTCCAGGAACTGCCGAATCTGATATGGCTTTGCCTCTCCCTTATAATCCTGGATGTTTACCATCTCTTCTATTCCCTCTCTCTTGAAAATATGATGGCTCCCGCTCACACGGTCAAGAGTAAAGCCGAATGCCTCAACGAGCCTCATGAAATCAGAAAAACGGATTCCCTTCTTGCCCTGATCAAAACCCCTTCGAATTAGATTGTATTTGCTCCTGGTTACAAAAAAAGATACAATACTTCTTACCAAATAAAGCAATAACACCAGAAACCAATTCCACTTGCCGAGAGAAGAAGCATTCGAGTATACTACATAAAGGACATATGGACGAAAGGCTTCGCTCGGTAATCAGTTCATTACGCACCTCTTTCCCAATAGATGCTGTGTACGTGTTCGGCTCATTCGGCCGTGGTGATGAAACCGATGACAGCGACATCGACATCCTTGTAGTGTATTCCGTGCCCCCTCAGGATCCTTTCGAGCTTGCATACGAAATCCGTCGCTACCTTCATGAGTATGTCGACCATGCTTTGGACGTGATTGTAAGTTCGAAGGAAGATTTCGATCGTCGCATACTCCACCCATGGACTATAGAACATGTAGCTTATAGGGAGGGTGTTGCGGTTTGACAATAAAACCCGAAGTCCAAGAATGGATTCACTCAGCCGACAGAGACAGAGATTCCGTGTTCATACTGTTGGATTCATCCCGTGTACCGTTCGAAATCGTTGCCTTTCATTGTCAGCAATGCGCAGAAAAGTATCTCAAGGCGATGTACATTCATTCCAATCGGAAGATGCCATTCATCCACGACCTGCTGAAATTGAATCGTGATATTCAAGATGTGTGCACTCAACTGCAAGAGGTCGAAGAGGAATGCGAAAAATTAACTCCTTTCGGTACTGTAACACGCTATCCAGGCAGTACCATGCAGCCGGAAGCCGGCCATATGCCTCATGTCACCAAATGGATGGATGCTGTTCGAGATAGAGTGCGTGATTGTCTCAATATCGATTGATTGTCAATTTTTTTCAACTTAGTGCGGAAGCAAATCATGATGAGATAGAACGAACTCCCCACTCACATCAAGTTCACATCAATTTCTCGCAACGTATATGATCTATATGAGAAATCACCGCCGATAGGGCTGCTAACGGCAAGCATACATGCCAAATATGTCCAACATAGATAGAAAATCGCCCTCCTAAGCAGTAGGTCATGCGTTCGAATCGCGTTCGGAGTAATTTTTTTTCAAGGCCGGCTGATAGATGGCGGCGTTCTACTCACAACGGAAACAACAAGCTAGAAATTTTGTTAGTAACCCCTTTTTCAATAGCATACGTTCCATGCTATAATTGCACGTGATCAAGACGTTTCGAAACGAGGCCACAGAAGATATCTAAAACGGCATACACTCAAAGCGCGCGCGAAAAATTCTTCCTACCGAACTATGGCGTATAGCCGGGAGGAAACTTGATCAGTTGGATTCGGTAGTTTACCTTGAGGAACTCCAAATTCCCCCGGGTAATCGATTCGAAGCTTTAACAGGTACGCGAAAAGGAGAGTTCAGTATCCGGATCAACGATCAGTATCGTGTATGCTTCAAGTGGAGCGCCGAAGGCCCAGTGGATGTGGAAATTACTGATTATCACAGATAATAAAGGAAAAAATGATGCGTATACCTAAAAATAGAGAACCCACTCATCCGGGAGAGATGCTGCTCGAGGAGTTTTTGAAACCCATGGGCATCTCACAGAAAGAACTCGCCGATTCGATAAAGGTGCCGTTTCAGAGGGTGAATGAAATCGTGCATGGTCGCAGAGGTATATCTCCTTCCACATCTCTCCGCCTCGCAAAATTCTTCGGTACCAGTCCAGAATTCTGGCTCAATCTTCAGCAAAAATACGAGCTCTATTATACTCAGAAGAAAGAAAGTGAAGTATTGGAAGAAATCAAGCCCGGGCGCAAGGTGAGTTAGAAAAAAGTCTCTCACCATGAGTAGTTACTTAGAAATGAGACATCTTAAGTGTGCGAATCTATCCATCCAGCTATAGTCGGCTCCCATTCACTGATCACCATTCCCTGAAAAAATCCTTGAAATGCACGCATGAAATGGTATGATTGTAAGCGCTATAGATAGATAAAGACTGCAATGAACTCTATGCATTTCTTCTACGCAGCCATTGCTTCAATGTACCACCTATAGGGCATGAGGGGAAAAGCTGTATGGTAAAAAGACTTTTACTGATTTGTTTATTTCCATTTGTTGTATTCGGCGCTTTTGGCGAGGGAAAAAGATTCGCCATGGTCGATTTCGTCGTACACAGTCGTAATCCGGATTACGAATTCCTGGGCAAGGGCATCTCGGAGATGATCGCCGTAGAGCTGTCCAAGTCCGTCGACATCAGAATGGTAGAACGTGAACAGCGAACGGAACTGATAAACGAGATGAAATTTGCCCTGTCCGGACTGGCGGAGGACAAGGAAAAACAACTGGAAATGGGAAGACTCTTGGCTGCGGATTATATTCTGTTCGGCGAGATCGTGGATATGACACCGCAGCTCATGATCAGTATCCGTATTACCGCAGTAGAAACGGGTGAGGTGGTTTTTAGAGAAAAAATTAGCGAAAGGCCGGGCCGTTCATTGAGGAAAAGAGCCAATCTATAATTCTTACAGGTCCACGGCACTTCTTATCTGTTGTCCATGTTCTTCAAGCGGGACTCTTCTTCGAGCTCGTCCCGGTTGTAGAACTTCGCCAGGCCGCCGGCGGAGGTCTCGCGGTAGTTCGCGGACATGTCGCGGCCGGTCTGCAGCATGGTGTCGATCACTTCGTCGAAGCTGACCAGGTGGCGGCCGTCGGAAAGGGTGGCGTATGTAGCTGCATCGATTGCGCGGGTTGCGGCGACGGCATTGCGCTCGATGCACGGGACCTGCACCAGTCCGAGGACCGGGTCGCAGGTCAGGCCGAGATGGTGTTCGAGTCCCATTTCAGCGGCGTACTCGATCTGTCGAGGGGTTCCGCCCAGGAGCTGGGCAGCCGCGGCGGCGGCCATGGCGCAGGCGGTCCCGACTTCCCCCTGACAGCCCACTTCCGCCCCGGAGATTGATCCATTGGTCTTTACGAGGTTCCCGATCAGGCCGGCGGTTGCCAGTGCCCGGATGATGCGGCTGTCCTGGAACTGGAAGGTCTCCTGCAGAGTCCTCAGGACCGCCGGGAGCACGCCGCTGGCTCCGCAAGTCGGGGCGGTCACCACCGTTCCTCCGCAGGCGTTCTCTTCCGAGACAGCAAGGGCGTAGGCGAAGGTAGTGCTGATGCTGCGGATGAATCCTCCTGCATTGCGGCTCTTCATTGCGTAGGCGGCGGCTTTACGCGGAAGCTTCAGCGGCCCGGGAATAAGCCCCTCTTCGTCGATCCCTCTCTGTATCGCCGCCTGCATGGTCTTCCACACTTCAGCCAGATAATCCGCGAACCCGCTGTCCTCGTGGTCGAAGACATATTCCCAGAAGCTTATGCCCTCTTTTTCCGCCCAGGGGAGCAGCTGACGCATGGTGGTGAGGGGATAATCCGCCTGAGAGCCCGGGCCGAGTCTGCCTGGAGTCAGAGCCGTTCCTGCGCTGTCAGTTGAAGCCGCCAGGGCGCCGCCGCCGACACTGAAACAGAGCCATTGATCGGAGGGATTTCCGGATGCATCCAGAGCTTCGAAGCGCATTCCGTTCGGATGGGCCGGCAGGGTCACATCCGGACGCCACACTATTTCGGTACGGCCGGCCGGAAGTTCGCGCAGAACCGCCTGATCGGTCAGATGGCCCTTCCCGGTTGCAGCGAGACTCCCGTACAGGGTGACCCTGAACCGGGATGTATCGATGTGATCCTGGGAAAAAAGACGGGCCGCCCTGGCCGGACCCATGGTGTGACTGCTGGATGGACCGACTCCTATGCGGTAGAGTTCTCGAAGAGATTCCATGACTCCTGCTCCTCGTGTTGCTGGCTCGAAGATTAGCGGTCGGGAAGGCCGGGACAGACATGCCGGGGCAGAACTGCCTGGACCGTCGTGATCGCGTTCAATCATCGGTTGACATGATTATATCTTTGCTGGAGGAGCTCCGTCCAGTGACCTCTTCTCTCGTGAGGACGGAGCAGGGGGTGAATTGACACCTGACTGCTTTTCGCCTATCGTCCCTGTATGAAAGAGTATCGGAATATAATGATCGAATATCCCGCCGAACATGTGGCACTGGTGCGCCTCAACCGTCCTAAAGCAATGAATGCGCTTAGCAAGGCGCTGCTCATAGAACTTGCGGATTTTCTGTCCGGGGCGGAAAAAAATGAGGACCTGCGGTGTGTCGTACTGACGGGGAACGACCGGGCGTTTTCAGCCGGAGCGGATATCAAGGAGATGCCTGAGGGGGGTATCCCGATGTGGGGCGAAAAGGACAGACTCCTCAGCTGGAAAACCGTCGAGCATTTCAACAAGCCCCTGATAGCCGCGGTGAACGGCTGGGCCCTCGGAGGCGGATGCGAGCTGGTGACCCTCTGTGATTTCGCGATAGCGGGTGAATCCGCGCGTTTCGGCAATCCCGAAGTGAAGATAGCGGCCTTCGCCGGTGACGGCGGTACCCAGCGTGTTCCGCGGCTGATTGGGAAGAGCCGTGCCATGTACATGCAGCTGACCGGCGAGCCCGTCGACGCGGCGACCGCCTGTGCCTGGGGTCTGGTCGTGGAAGTTACCTCTGATGATCAGACCGTGCCTCGTGCTCTCGAGATCGCGCGGACAATTGCGAAATGGTCGCCGGTAGCGACCCGGATGATCAAGGAAGAGATCAGGATGAACGACAGCAATCCGCTGAATGAAAGTCTGAGCCTCGAGAGGAAACTGCTGCTCTGGCAGACGGAAGATCACGACGAAGGAATAGCGGCCTTCGTGGAGAAGCGGGAACCGAAGTTCAAGGGGCGCTGAATCATGTGTAAGGTGCCGCGGGGCTGAACTGCCCCCCCCCCGACCCTCTTAGCAGCCCTCTTACCGCATGTGGCGGAAATTTTCCGCCAGCCCCATGGCCCCTTCTCTGAACAGACGGGGGTCCATCTCTTTCAGTTCGGGATCGACCCTGACTTCGAATCCTATCTGGTCGAGTACGTCCTCCTTCAGCCGGACTCCAGGGGCGATTTCCTTGAGAACCAGTCCGTTCTCACTCATTTCAAAGACCGCCCGTTCGGTTATGTAGGTCGCCTGCTGTCCCCGCTTCCGGCCGGAACGGCCGTTGTAGCTGATCTGGCCGACCCCGGGAACGAATTTTTTGAATCGTCCCTCTTCCAGTATTTCGAGCTTACCGCAGTTGATACGGAGCTTGAGGCCTCCGCCTGTGAGGGTGCCGCTGAAGACAAGACGCCGGGCGTTCTGCGAGATATTGATGAAGCCTCCGGCCCCGTCGTTCCGGCTGCCGAAGCGGGTCACGTTCACGTTCCCCTCCGGGTCGACCTCTGCGAATGATAAAAAAGCCGCGTCCAGACCGCCCCCATCGTAGAAGTCGAATTGATACGGCTGATCGATGATGGCCCGCGGATTGCGGGCCGTCCCGAACTCTCTTGCGGCTCCGGGAATACCTCCGATCACCCCCGCCTCGACAGTGAGGGTGATGAAGTCGGCGATCCCTTCCTCCGCGGCGACGTTGGCGATCCCCGCCGATATCCCCACGCCCAGGTTGATGACATCATCCGGCCTCAGCTCGAAAGCAGCCCGGCGGGCAATCACTCTGCGGTGATCCAGGGGGTCCGGGACGATGGCGGACACAGGGATCCGCGTCTCGCCGCAGACGCTCGGGTCGAATCTGGTTCCGTATGTCTGCCACTGGTTCGGATCCACGACGATGTAGTCGATGAGATATCCGGGGATCCGTACCATCTGGGGATGAATCGAAGCCCTTTCAGCCATTCTCTCGACCTGGCAGACTACCGTGCCGCCGGCATTGTGCACCGCCGTGGCTATCGAAAGTTCCTCCCGTGTAGCCGGTTCGTGCTCCATCGAAATATAACCGTCCTCGTCAGCGGTGGTACCCCGGATGAAAGCGAGGTCCGGAACCGGCGCTTTGTAGAAGAGCCACTCCCGGCCGGCAAGCTGTACGACTTCCACCAGGTCCTCCCGGGCGCGGGAGTTCATTTTTCCCCCTTCGAGACGGGGATCGATGTAGGTGTCCAGTCCGACGTGGGTGATCACGCCGGGCTGTCCGGCCGCCATCGCTCTGCACATCTGTGAGAGGACCCCCTGCGGAAAATTGTAGGCCTCTATCTCGTCGGCCACGATCAGATTTTTCATGAACTTCAGCTGGATCCCGTAGTTCCCGCCGATGATCCTTTTGACGAGACCCGTGTGTGCGAAGTGGTTCAATCCCGCATCGTCCGAGTCGGCAGCCCCGACGCCGGTTACATGCAGCAGCGTCAGATTACGGGGCTCCTTTGTCTCCAGATACCTCTTCTCCACCGCCGCGTATATCGTCTCCGGGGCCATGCCTCCGTTGCCTCCGATGATTACCACATCGCCGTCTTTGATGAGGCCGGCCGCCTCGGAGGGGGATAGTATTCTGCGCTTCATTACTCATGACTCCTTATGCTGCCTGCTCGATGCCGCAACGTTCTTCAACAACTGTATAGTGAATGGGTTGTACTCCAATAGTACATAGTATGAAGAGTTCTCCCGGCCTGCAAGCCCTGGACGGCGAATGCGACAGGATGGTTTTCAGGAGGCTGTATCGGGCGGCTCGGGGTGTTTTCCGGATATCTGTTTATTTTTTAAGGGTATACACGCCGAAAAGAAAGTAAACTGGTCAGGAAAAATGGGTTTTTCTACAGTATATTGTTACTACAGGAATATGCTGCGTATGCGGAAATATGCCGCGTTTTTATTGTTTCTTTGTTTTCTCGGAATTCTCAATGCCCAGGAAATGGGTACGGATCTGAGGATGACTGTCGCCGCCCGGATCGAAGGCACTCAGGGAGAGGACACAAATAAATACAGAGAGCTTTTCATCAAGAGCCTGCGGATTGAGCTGAAGAACGAGGGGATACAGCTGACTGATGAAACAGATCCGGATGTATTGATTTTCTATTCCTACGATCTGAACGGGGACAAAATAAGCTTTCACATAGAGGCACAGGCGCCGGAGGGCGGGACTGTAATTTTTTCCAGCTCCGAAGATGAAGAGCTGCGGTTCGAACTGGACACGGTGCTGCTGGAGCACGCCGCTCGTCTGTCTGCGGCACTCGTCGCTTACCGCGAAGTGCGTCCGCAGATTCTCGCTCTCATGGCGGAGGACAGAAGCGGCGCGAAGGTTGCTGATAACCTGATAGAGACCCGGACGGATCAGGAAATAGAACCTGCGTCGGCTGATCAGTCTCCTTCCCCGGTCAATCCCGCTAAGATTCATGCTCCGGAAAAACCCTGGATGTTCTCCGCCGATGTGGGAGTGTACATGCCGGGCGGGGAGGGTGGAAGGTATCTGAAAAGCGGGTATGCCCCGGCTGTTTTTGCCGGATATCGTCTGTCCTCCAAAATTACTGTCGGGATGGGACTCGAGACGATGTTTTTCCGGGCTGATGGATACGCGACAGAGGCGAACGGCTATGTCATTTCCTTCGGCCCCGGTCTTCGTCTAAGGGCCGACAACTCCGGAAATTTCGTCCCGGGATTCCGGGCGAATATATCCGGGGCGCTCTTCATTGTTGCGCCGGGGGATGCCGAGAACGAGCTCAAGGTGGTTCCTTCACTGGAGACGGGTATCACCCTCGATTATATGCTGGGAGGGGTTAAGTTCAATACGGCAATCGATATGACTGTGTTTTTCGATGGAAGGGCGTTTCTGGTCGGATTTACTCCGAGAGTGGGGCTGGTGTTCTAGACCGGGAGGTTGAATGCATGAATGTGGGTAAATGGGGTTTTCAGCCTATAATCTTGCGGGAAAAAACCGGGCGTCGGTCATTGAGCGCGGCGCGCCCGTCTGGAGAACAGCCTCGCCGGCAAGCAAGAGCAGCGCACCTATCAGAAAGAGTAGCGCACCCGGCTGGAAAACAAGCGTGCCGGCTTGGACCGGCTAAGCCGCGGTCCGGCCCGGTCCTGTCCATTCTCGCCGCCATTCTTATCATAGTATCTTCCTGTCAGGCGCCTTTTTTCCTGCAGGAGCTGGTGGACGGCCCCGATGGGACCGCCCTGACGATATCACCTACCGCGACGGAGCTGCAGGTCAATGACAGCCTTCCGGTGGCTGCCAGCGGAGGACTTCCACCGTACACCTATAAGGTCGTCTCAGGGGCGGGCAGCTTTTCCGGCAATCTCTATACCGCCCCCGCAGC
>Ga0272442_10007625_pt1 | contig 13943 bp, 8 predicted proteins | sample SSMForm2O_FD_200262 | JGI IMG/M metagenome (GOLD analysis project Ga0272442, IMG submission 200262) | Marine sediment archaeal communities from Little Sippewissett salt marsh, Falmouth, MA, United States - SSM-Form-2O | ecosystem: Environmental > Aquatic > Marine > Wetlands > Sediment ...
CGTGTGCCTCCCTACCGGATCATCTATAGAATAGTTCCTATACAGTAAAGAACTTGCTTTGAGAGAAGAATGTTCCTTGGTAATGATTCATTCTTCTGCACTCTCCGATTCCAGTATACACACATAATCACTTCAGAAATCGGGATTTGGAGAAATCCTGATATGGCAATACAATCAAAATGGTGTTCACTGAATGGATAAGAGGGAGGATTTACCATGGAGATCAAATTTGGAGCAACACCAACCAGAGATGAGTTAGAGCTTGTTTCAATTATTCTTTATTAACCCATTGTGCGCGGTTCAAGAATCCATTTGGATGTTTTTTCTCTTCTGACAGCCGCAGGTATCCTGTTTTTTGCAACTGCCCTGTTCATTTTCTTTCAACTGGGTTTTCCATCAGGGCTCATTCTTACGATACCAGGTGCTTTTTTCACATATTTAGGTGTTCAAATGAGAAAGGTACAGAATTCCAATATTGATAAAAACCGGTTTGTTCTACAGCATAGGGAAGGTAAGATTACGGATAATTATTTCGAGATTCACACGACTTCATCTTATACCCGTTATTCATGGAACGATTTTATAAAACATATTTCGGAGGATTCAATTGTTCTGCTGTTCACTTCAAATTCTCAGGTTATCTTTCTGACAGAGCGCTTTTTTGAAAACAGGAATGACTGGTTCTCTTTCAAACAAGTTGTGTCAGAAAAAGTAGTCAACAGCACACAATACCACAAGGAAATCAGAACATCTTGGTATCAGCCTAAGAAGCTGATGACTTATATTCTTATAGGTATTCTTGCATCCCTGATACTAGAAATTATTCTCAGCCAGAAGTAAGTTTTTATCGTGTTCTCGGTAATAACAGGCAGGATTATTTATGAATAATTCTCTTATTAAACTTGGACTTTACATATATCATCTTTTTATAATATTTTTCGCAACGGTTATTGGCACTGGTGCGTTCAGTTACCTTTAAAAAAGTTGGAAGTCAAAGAATAGAATTTGTTTCCTTCACTGTCTTGCCCAGTGCTGCATTTGGTTAGCTTTGGTTACTGTAGCGATACTTGAATATTATCTTGCCGGAATCATAACCGGGATAACAGGCTTTGTGATTCTGAGATTCACCTCAAAAGCATTCACAAAACAATATGGTCAAATCCTTGATACCTCCAGGAATAACTTCAAACAAGAAGAGGCATTCTCGCAGGTAAGTACAGACGATGGTGATGATTAATAAGGTTAATTCCAGAGCTGCTGTTTGACTATTGAAATGGTTTTTCTGCATTAAAAGATAAGCTTCCGAAGATGATTTTTGTCTCTTCGGAAGCTTCGACGATTGCTTCTAGTTCCCCAGCCGGGCGCGCTCTTCCTCCACAATAGACTCATCGAGCTTCTTGTAGAGCGGTTTCGGTTTCTGGAAGCTTGCTCCAGGTTCCAGTTTGTCCGGCTCCCATACGCCTGTGGCTTTCGCCCCGTCGTACATCAACACATCATGTCCGCGAGTCTCTTCCTCGACGTGGACGATGTTCAGCTCGCCGAACAGCGTATCTTCGTAGCCAAGGATCTGGTGCAGCCGCTCGGAACTGAACGGCAGGAACGGCGAAAACAGGATCTTCAGGTAATTGATCGCCTGCATGGCGGTGTATACCGTCGTCGCTGCAGCCTGCTTGTCTTCCTTGATCACCCTGAACCACGGCGCGCGGTCGAGATATCCATTCACAGACTGCGCAAGCCGCATCGCCTCGCGCAGTGCAGCCCGGAGTTTCACCTGCTCCAGCAGATCGCCCACACTCTCAAAGCCGCCCTCGATTTCCTCCAGCAGCTCAGTATCGATCGGGCGCAGCTCTCCGGGATCGGGCACCTTGCCCTCCCAGTATTTGTACGCAAACGACAGCACCCTGTTCACCAGGTTGCCCCAGGTCGCCACCAGTTCGTCATTGTTGCGGTGAAGGAAGTCGTCCCAGGAGTAGTCGCTGTCACGCACTTCCGGGATGGCAGTAGCCACATAGTAGCGGATGGCGTCCGGGTCGTAACGTGTGAGAATGTCCGGAAGCCAGATCGCCCAGTTCCGACTCTTGCTGAACTTCTGCCCCTCGATGTTGATAAATTCGTTCGACGGCACATCATAGGGCAGTGTTAGCGATTTGCTCTCGTCATCTTCGTAGATTCGTTCAAGTCCGAGCAGCTCCGCCTGCCAGATAATGGTATGGAACGGGATGTTGTCCTTGCCAATAAAGCAGTAGCCTTTTGTATCCGGGTCGTACCACCACGATTTCCAGGCTTCAGGATCGCCGGTATTCTTTGCCCATTCGATGGAGGCAGTCAGATAGCCCATTACAGCTTCGAACCACACGTAGAGGCGCTTGTCCTCCCAGCCCTCCATCGGTACCGGAATACCCCACTCGATGTCACGTGTCACCGGCCGGCCTTTCAGGCCGCCTTCGACATAGTTGCGTGCAAAGTTGATCACGTTCGATCGCCAGAAATCTTCCTTGGTGGAAAGATATTCCAGCAGCTCCTCCGTAAACGCCGGCAGATCGAGGAAGAAGTGTTCGGTCTCGCGCACTACAGGCGTGCTTCCGTCTGTCTTGCTGCGCGGGTCGATCAGTTCCAGTGCATCGAGTATCTGGCCGCAGTTGTCGCACTGGTCGCCGCGTGCATCCTTGTACCCGCAGTGCGGGCAGGTGCCTTCCACGTAGCGGTCCGGCAGGAAACGCCCTTCACTTTCCGAATAGAGCTGTTTCTGGATTTCGCTGTAGAGATACTCTTTCCTGTGAAGTGCCAGGAAAATATCCTGTGCCGCCTTGTAGTGGTTCTCGGTATCGGTATGTGTGAAAAGGTCATACGTGATGCCGATCTCCTGCTGGGTGGTCAGGAAGCTCTGGTGGTATTTTTCAAACAGCTCGCGTGCTGTAATGCCCTGTTGATCCGCAGCGACCGTAATCGGTGTGCCGTGGGCATCAGATCCGGATACCATCAGTACATCCCGCCCCTTTAAACGCTGGTACCGTGCGAAAATATCTGCCGGGAGGTAGGCTCCAGCCAGGTGGCCGATGTGCATATCTCCGTTTGCATAAGGCCAGGCTACGGATAAATGAATTTTTTCTGTCATGATTTCCTCACTGATTAATCAAAAAATGCCTTCTGTCGTCAATACCTGCAAAAAATAGAAACCGCCAGCGTCTTGCTGGCGGGATTAAGGCTACCGTGCCGGTGTACAGGCGACCGGGGTCGTTCCGACCGGTCTCAGACCTTCGGCAGCGGCAGCCTGCACATGACCATCTTGGATTGGTAATACGGCATACGATTCCTTCTTCTATAAAGCTACCTGTATTCTAGCCTCTGATTTGTACTTGTCAAGGATGGCCTGCAGCCCATAGTACAAACGACTTCCACAGAACTTGGAGATTGATGAAGCGATCCGGAAACAGAACATCCTGCAAATCCAACGGGCTACAGGACGCCGTCCCCTTCATCGCATCGCCTCCACAATCTCCGCAGCCAGCTCATACCGGTGGAACGGCGGCATCAGGTAGAGCCCCTGGACCTGGTTCCGCAGCTGATCGATCAGTTCCAGCGAAAGTTCGATCCCGGCTCTGGAAGCATCTTCACCAGCCTCAGCCATCACAAACTTGGCCCCTTCCGGGATCCGGATACCGGGCACTTCCTGATCGAGGTACCCGGCATGCCTGCTGCTGTACAGCGGCATAATGCCTGCAAGGATCGGGAGATCCAACGCACCGTACTTCTGCTCGTAGGCATCCCTGAAACGCGCAAATAATTCAGGGTCGAATACGGGCTGTGTGAGCGCGAAATCAGCACCGGCTTCGATCTTGCGGTGCAGCACTTTCGCTTCACGCTGCAGGTATTTTGCGCCAGGATTCAGCGCTGTGCCGACAACAAATGTCGTACGGCCGTCCAGATCCGCTCCGGCATAGTCCATGCCGGTGTTGAACTGCTTCTTGATCAGGCGCACCAGGCCTGATGGCACCACATCATAGCCGTCCTGGGCATCCGGCACATCGCCGATCGCTGTCGGATCGCCCATGACCACAAACAGGTTGCGAATGCCGAGTGCATGTGCGGCCAGCAGGTCACCCTGGATACGCAGCAAATTGCGCCCGCGCGTGGGAAAGTGCAGGACCGTCTCCACCTGCACCTTCTCCTCGATAAGCCGGCACGCTGCCCATGGGCTCATCCGCAGCCTCGCCAATGGGCTGTCCGCCACATTGATCACATCCACACCGGCTTCTGCGAGCATGTTTGCACCGGTCAGAAGTTTGTGGGTTGAATATCCGCGCGGTGGATCCATCTCAACAGAAATAACAAACTCGCCATCGTGAAGCTTCCGTGCCAGATCGGTCTTCGGTTCCCCGGGTTGTTCCACCCGTTCAGGCAGAACCTGCACCCAGGCGAAACTGCTGTCAGCACCTTCTTCACTGTCACGATCCAGTACTTCGCGTATGGCCTGGATATGTGCCGGGGTGGTTCCGCAGCAGCCGCCGATTACACGCGCTCCTGCCCGACGGAATGCACTGGCATAACCGGCGAAATACTCCGGTGCGGCGTGATACATCGTCCGGCCGCCCGACATTTCCGGCCAGCCGGCATTCGGCGCAATCGCGATCAAGGCTTCCGGTGCCGATCCACGCATCCGGTTCAGAATTTCCAGCAGCTGCGCAGGCCCTGCCGAGCAGTTTGCGCCGATGCAGTCCGCCCCGGTATTCACCAGCTCAGCTGCAGCTTGCTCCGGCGGATTGCCGAATGGTGTACGAAAATCGCGGGCAAAGGTCATCGTTGCGATCACAGGCAAGTCACTCACCGCCTTTGCCGCCCGTACAGCTTCCCGAACCTCGTACAGATCCACCTGTGTTTCAATCCAGAGCAAATCAACTCCTGCATCCACCAGGGCTTCTATCTGTTCTGCATAGATCTCATATGCCTGGCGTGCACTCAACCTGCCATACGGAGCGATATGGACACCCAGAGGGCCCACACTCCCTGCAAGAAGCACATCACGCCCTGATTCTGTGATTGCCTTTTGTGCAACCTCTACACCTGCCCTGTTAATCTCTGCAGCCCTGTCCTGAAGTTGAAAAGCCGCAAGCTTGGTCCGGTTGGCACCAAAAGTGTTTGTCTCAATAAAATCAGCGCCCGCCTCAAGATAGTCGGCGTGAACACTCGCCACCAGTTCCGGCTGTTCCAGATTCGCACGGTCGAATCCCGTATCCGGTGCGATACCGGCTGCCAGCAGCATGGTGCCCACAGCGCCATCCGCCAGCTTTACCTCACCTGCATGCAGCTCCTCAATAAACCTCTTGCCTTTTGTCACTTCATCAACCTCATTTGAAATCCGGCTTTGCTGACGAACAGCCTGCAGGTTTAACGTCTTCCACCGACATTAAAATACTTCGCATCAGGATGATGCATGATGATCGCTGCTGTCGACTGTTCCGGCACCAGTTGATAAGCACTGGTCAGCTGCATGCCAAGTTTTTCCTCAACAGGCAGCAGCTGGAACACTTTCTGGTGATCCTCCAGTTCGGGCACAGCCGGGTACCCCCATGAATACCGTTTGCCCTGATCCTCTTCAAGTTTTAACTCGCGGCGTACATGGCGGTGGAGGTAATCCGCTGCCGCTTCTGCCGTCTGCACAGCCAGGCCATGGGCGTAGTATGCGTCGGTGTATTTATCTGCATCCTGCAGGGTATCAAAACGTTCTGTCGCCTCCTGCCCAACCGTCACCACCTGGAGTGCAACAACATCCATCTTCCCGGAACCAACTTCGAGGAAGTAATCTGCCAGGCAGAGGAAATCACCGCGATCCTGCCTCGGGAAGGTGAAACGGGTCAGTTCCTTCCGTGCCCCTTCCTTCAGCGCGTCCGGGTCGTACACTACCAGGTCGTTAGCGTCTGCAAGCGCAGGCCAGTAGCCGTATACACCCCGGGGTTTGAGCCAGCCGGTCTGAAGCGCTTCTCGCTTCATGACCTCCAGCTTGTTTTCATAATCGGCCTTGAGTTCCTCCCAGGCATCGTCGCGAGTATTGCGTGCGCCCCAGGAAAGACGGAACAATTCCTTCTTCGAAAGATGTTGAAACACCATCTCAAGCGGCATTTCTTCCACAAGCCGCGCTCCCCACCAGGGAGGTTCCGGGATGAAAGGCGCAGGAGCTGTCCGTCGTTTGGCAGACACAGGCTCCGAAGCTGCTGCCCGCAAGTCGCTAGAGCGCCGGGCAGCCTTCAGATGCTTCTGCACCAATGCCGTTCTTTTTTCCGGTACCTGGAGCTGGTTCATCACATCCAGTCCTTCGAACGCATCCCTGCAGTAAAAAACGCCCGCCTCATAGGGCGCTCCATCCTCCGTGAACAGTATCCGCTGGCCAAACCGCCGGTTGATGGCTGCTCCGCCGATCAGGACAGGAAACGCCAGCTCGCGCCGCTGCAGTTCGTTCACAATCAGCTGCATCTGTTTGCTCGTGCTGACTAGCAGCGCGCTCAAACCGATCGCATCCGCACCCTCTTCGACAGCCTTGTCGATAATCACATTTGCAGGGACCTGCTTTCCAAGATCGACAACCTGGAATCCATTGTTCGAAAGGATCGTTTTTACAAGGTTCTTTCCGATATCATGCACATCGCCGAATACCGTTGCCAGTACAACCTTGCCTTTCGTCGCCCCGGCGGTTTTTTCCAGGTACAGCTCCACCTGCGATACCGCCAGCCTCATCACTTCTGCAGACTGGAGCACAAACGGCAGGATCAGCTCGCCGGCGCCAAACTTGTCACCCACTTCCTTCATCGCCGGTAGCAGCACATCATTGAGTATCTCCAGCGCTGCATTCGACCTCTCTTCAGCAGGCACTGCCTGGATAATCTCCTCGATATCATCGACCACGCCTTCCTTGTGACGGGTAAGGATTCTCCAGTGGAGCCGTTCCTGCGGTTCCATCGAGGCTGTGGGATCTTCTGCCTGCGATTCATCCTTGAGGTCGACTTCTTCGAAGTATTCGATCACTTTCGCCAGTGCATCAGGATGACGGTTAAAGATAAGATCCTCAGCCAGCTCCCGCTCCTCTTCTGTGATCTCCGAATACGGCTGGATCGTTGCCGGGTTCACGATCGCCATATCCAGCCCCGCCTTCACACAGTGATACAGCATCACGCTGTTGATCACATGGCGGGCTGCCGGTTTGAGGCCGAAGGATACATTACTGACACCCAGAGACGTCAGAACACCTGGCAGCGCTTCTTTAACGTCATGGATTCCGTTCATGGTTTCCATCGCAGAATCCAGATATTCCGGGTCACCGGTTGCCAGTGTGAAGGTAAGCATATCGAAGACCAGGTCAGCGGGCTGCAGGCCGATCTCGTTAACAGCAATCTCATGGATCCGGCGAGCAATTTCCAGTTTCCGGACGGCTGTTTTCGCCATCCCCTGCTCGTCAATCGTCAGGAGAATCACGGCAGCGCCATACTCGCGCACCAGCGAAAGCACCTTTTTCAGCCGCTCCGGTCCGGATTCAAGATGGGTCGAGTTGATCAGACACCGCCCTGGAGCAGTCCTCAGCGCCTCTTCCATCACCTCAACATCCGTTGTATCGATCACCAGCGGGGCATCCACTTCAAGGGCAAGACGGTGGACCACTTCATGCATGGTTTCTCGTTCATCATCCCGCTCGGTCAATGCCACACACACATCAAGGCCGTGTGCACCGCTTTCCATCTGTGTCCGGCCGAGTTCTATCAAGGCATCCAGGTTTTTCTCCATCACAAGCCGCTTGGCCCTGCGCGAGCCCTGTGTATTGATCCGTTCTCCGATCAGGAACGGTGCGGGTTCCTGCTGCATGCCGGCAGCATGCATGGCGGAACTCAGTTGAGGTGCTCCCTTCTCAGGACGTGCCGGGTGCGGGCGGCCGCCGATGGAATCAACAAGCAGCTTGATGTGTTCTGGTGTGGTCCCGCAGCAGCCGCCGACAACGCTGATACCGTACTTTTCGACAAAATCAACAAGGTCCTCGGCAAACGGGCGGGGTTCCAGCGGATATACCGGTTCGCCGTCGATATTCAATGGCAGTCCGGCATTGGGTATGCAGGAAACCGGCAGGGTGCTGTTTTCACCCAGATAGCGGATCGGCTCTCGCATATGTTCCGGTCCCGTTGAGCAGTTCATGCCAATAACGTCGATACCAAGATTCTCCAGTGATGCCAGCGCTGCGTCAATGCTGGTCCCGAGCAGCATACGCCCGGACGTATCGAGTGTAACCTGGGCTTGCAAGGGCACTGAAACGCCGGTGTCCTCATATGCTTTGCGGATGCCGAACACAGCTGCCTTCACCTCGAGCAGGTCCTGGCTGGTTTCAATCAGCAGCACATCAGCGCCGCCTTCAAGAAGCCCGCGTGCCTGCGCACGGTATACCTCGGCCAGTTCCTCAAAAGTGATATTGCTCAGATCTGGATCATTGGCCGAGATCAGCTTTCCGGACGGCCCGATGGAGCCGGCCACGAAACGCGGCTTCCTATCTGTGCTGTATTTATCTGCAAGCGAACGTGCAAGTCTCGCAGCCTCCCGGTTGATTTCTCTCACCTTGCCTTCAAGACCATATTCCGCAAGCGTAATGGTATTGGCTCGGAATGTGTTGGTTTCGATAACGTCCGCTCCAGCCTCAAGGAAAGACCTGTGTACCTGAGCTACCGCTTCCGGCTTTGTGAGGACCAGGACATCATTGCAGCCCAGGTATTCTTCACCACCGAAATCCTCTGCTGTGAGATTCATCATCTGCAGACTGGTACCCATCGCACCGTCATAAACCAGCACCCGCTGCTCCAGTGCATCTAAATAACTACGATTGGTATAGTCTCTGGTATTCATCATAAACTCCCTGAAAATAAGGTTTTCAGTGCTTATCCTTTAAGAAAAGAATGCCTCTGGAAAGAGGCATTGGCACACAAGCAGATCCTCGATCCATCTCTCAGGAGCGTTTTGCTCCTGACGGAATTGGCACCTTCCGGAAGAACATCTCTGTTCTTGTCGGGGTTGCCGAGGCTTCAACGGGCCGTTCCCTCCACCTCTCTTGATGATTCATCATTTGAAACACTGAATCTTTTTTTAATGTGCAAACATAATAATCCTGAAATTGTTCACACGTAATGTATCAGAAAGTGTAACAGATGGTTCTTTAAGCTGTCAACGTATTAATTTTAATACCTGGGGTAATTAGCATTTCAATACAAACCTGTAATCCGGCAGGAAACCCAGAAGCAAGAGAATTCCAATCCCCGGGGTGATGTGGGGTCGCCCCCACGTGCCCCCAGTAATTCCGGGGGCACGTGGGGGAATCCTGAAGGAGGCCTTGCGGATAAACCAATGAACTGTGATCTGATGAATGTAAAAGAGCATAACAGATCAATCGAACAGGTCAGGACTGCGGCAAAACATACACAGCTTCTACAGGGAAATTAACCCAAACCTTCTCCCCCTCTTTATGCAGCTTGTCGATAGAAAGCGGGTTCCAATCAACAAGCGAGATTATGTACTCTTCCTGTAATTCAATATAATATTCCACCTGCGTCCCCAGATACTCCACTTGCAGAACATCACCGGGAATACGGATGTCTCCTTTCCGGTGCTTATCCAGCCTCGCAGATTCCGGCCGAATGATCACAAACACACCATCGCCAGGAGAAAATGTTTGTCCGGACCAGGGAATCTCAAACGTATCTCCGAAGAAATCCAATACCAGGCTTCCCGCCGGGCTATCCAAAACCGTACTCTTGATGAAATTTGACCGGCCCATGAAATCGGCAACAAACACAGAAACAGGCCTCATGTATATCTCGGCTGGTGAGCCGACCTGTTCAATACGGCCATTGTTCATCACTACAATCCTGTCAGATAACCCCATGGCTTCCGCCTGGTCATGAGTAACATACAAACTGGTGATTCCCAGTCGTTGTTGTAACCGACGGATTTCTGCTCGCATGTGAACTCGCAATTTGGCATCCAGATTAGACAGCGGTTCGTCAAACAACAGCACCCGGGGTTCCATAACCAGAGCTCTTGCTAATGCCACGCGTTGTTGTTGTCCTCCCGATAGTTGATGGGGCATTCTATCTTTCAACCCCACAAGGTTCATCAATTGCATGACGATCTCAACTTTTTCTTCGAGTGGCAGAAGTTTTTTAATTCGCAATCCATAAGCAATATTGTCGAATACAGACATATGGGGAAACAATGCATAGCTTTGAAATACCATCGTCATTGGGCGTTTATTCGCCGCAACATTATTAATATCATTGCCATCAAGGATAATTCGCCCTGAGGTTGGATATTCAAAACCGGCAATCAGGCGTAATGTAGTTGTTTTCCCGCAGCCAGATGGGCCCAATATGGTAATGAACTCGCCTTGTATTACATCGAGGTCAATATTATCAACCGCTGTATGGCTGCCGTCAGAGGAGGTAAAAACTTTCGTTAGATTTCTGAGCTGAAGGGTAATGTCCGATTTATTCAGCTTATCCGACTTCATAGACGATTTGACATCCGTATTCATAAGTTTACTCATTTCGTTCATGGAATATTTATTGATGAGAGTGATTGAAGGTGGTTTTTCATGATTATGTTCTCTCAGCACCTGTTTTTGAGCCTACGGTTAATTGCAGAATTCCAATTGCCGACAATACGATAAGAATCAGCACAATACTATATGCAGCGGCATTTCCAAAGCGTCCGGTTTCAGCTTCGTTGAGTATTTGGGCGGTCATAATCCTCCATTTCGGGGTTACCAGAAAGATAATGGGTGAGAGAGAAGTCATGGACCGGGCAAAGCTCCAGATCAACCCTGCAAAGAAAGCAGGCCGGATCAGAGGTAATGTTATCTTTGCAAATGTCACTGCAGAACTGGCGCCCAATCCAAAGGATGCCTCTTCCATAGAAGGATCAATCTGCTGGAGGGCAGCCACACCGCCGCGAACAGAAGCGGGAATACTTCGAACAACAAAGGCCATAATAATGATAAAAGCCGTCCCCGTTAATTTTGGTAATAGCCCTCCCAGGTAAGGATGGTTATAAGCCAGAATCAAACCAATCCCGATGATGATTCCCGGAACAGCTGCCCCAAGCATGGACGCAAAATCCACTAATGATCGTCCAGGGAATGTACGGCGAACAACCAGAAAAGCAATCAACATGCCTGCAAGACCAGCAATCGGGGTTGCTATACCTGCCAGCAATACTGTATCTCCAATGGCTTCGAATCCATAACCTGCCAGAACAAATTTGAAGTGTTCCAGTGTAAAGTTAAAATTGATGCCCCATACTTTGGTTAGAGCACCCATCAAGATATTTGCGTATAAAAGAAGAATCAGTCCCACAAAGACCAGGTGAAGGAAAAACAGCGGCCATTTTATATGTGGAGCAGTGATGAGTTTGGGTTGGCCCGTAGGTTTGCCTGTGACTGTCACATATGATTTTCGTTTCAGCCAGTAATGCTGGAAGAAATATATTGTCAGGGACGGCAGCATGAGCATAACAGCAAAAATTGCTCCGCTATTCAGGTCATACTGCCCCACTATTGACAGGAATATGGAAGTTGAAAGAACATTGAAGTTTCCTCCCAACAGCAGGGGGTTGCCTAAATCGGCAATTGCAGACACGAAAAGAAGGAGAAAAGCTCCTGCAAAACCGGGGAATAACAATGGCAAGATGACAGAGCGAAGCACTTTCCCTCGAGTAGCCCCAAGATTTGTTGCCGCTTCTTCCAGAGCGGGATCAAGTGCCCGCATCATGCTCACCAAACTCAGATACGCATACGGAACAAACGATAGAATCAGGGCAAATGTCAATCCATCAGCCCCATAAATATCGTAGCGTATACCAAGCAATCGCTTTGTGATGATTCCACTGCGACCAAAAAGCGTGATGATAGACATAGCCATGACAAATGGCGGCGCGATAATTGGGAAAATTGTTAGTAAATGAAAAATTCTCTTAAAAGGCACATCCAGCTTTACCTGGACAAAAGCAAAAATGAAGGCAAATAATGTACCGAAAGCAGCAACACTTAAACCGATACCAACTGTATTAACAAGCACTTCCCGGGTAGCTGGCTGGGTCAGGATTCTGATATAGGTGGATATTATTTCAGGATTGACACCTACGAGTATAACCCTGGCAATTGGATAGATAACAAAACTGAGTAGAAACAACGTAGAAATTATCAAGCCTATGGCCAGAAGGCCATCCTGACGCAGCCTTCTAATATTTTGTGAGTATTGTTTTAATCTATGTCTCATCGATTTTCCCAAGTTTGAAAAGATTGTTTTGAAGTCTACTTCCTGGATAAAAATGATACGCGATAGTTCTGTCTATACCGCGTATCACTTTTGAAACAGTTTGAGTCCGGGATTTTACTCGGGAGCGGCCACACCGCCGCGCACTTCAGTTGCGAAGCGATCGGGGAACCCGTCAGCCCTCAACTCAGCAACCAGCTCAGGAGTAAACCCTTCAGCCAGAATAACCTGATCCAGCTTTACAGCTTCAGGTGGAACCTGTGCGTCCGGATTTGTCGGGATCTGGAATGACCCAACAGGAGCTGCAATTTCCTGGGCTGCTGCAGTTAATGCCCATTCAATGAACACCTTGCCTGCCTCTGGATTAGGGGCAGCAGCAATAAGGGATACCTGACCAATTTCGTACCCCGTTCCATCTTCAGGGAAAGAGGTAACCAGATCTACACCCGTCTCTCCGGCGAATTTCACACAATCATGAGAGAAGATAACAGCAATTGCGACTTCTCCGGCTGCAGCCATTCTTCCAGGTGATGATCCGCTTTTTGTATACTGGAAGATATTTTGATCCAATTCTCGCAGGTAGTCGAATGCACCTTCCTCGCCACCTTTTAGCGCAACCAGGGTGCCGCCAGCAGTAACAGCAGTACCCGAGGTTCGCTGATCTGCCATAGCAATATTACTTGCCAAAGCCGGATCAAGAAGATCTTCCCATGAAGTCGGTGCATCAACGCTTAACTCTGCTAATAATTCTGCATTTGAGCAAAAACCCAGCGCGCCCACATACACACCCGTCCAATACCCATCGGCATCTTTTAACTCATCAGGGATGTATTGGCCGTTATCGGGAAAGTATGGCTCAATCAAACCCTCTTCTTTAGCTGCACCAGGGCCCAGGCTGGGGCCGCCATACCAGACATCGAATTGAGTATCATCACCTTCAGCCTGGAGACGAGCCAGCGCTTCACCAGAAGACATGCGCACCATTGATGTTTCTATGCCTGTTTCTGCTTCAAACGCAGCCACGGCAGCTTGACACCAATCTTCCTGCATGCCACACAAAACCGTCAATGGGCCCTCGACCTGCTCAGCTTCCGGTTCCAGGTTTTCCGCCGTTTCAGCTTCCCCGCTCTCCTGCCCGGCATCAGCTTCGGCAAGCACTTCACCCTCCTGGTCTGATACTTCCTCTATGGAAGCTTCAGCTGACGCCTCAGGAGATGAAGGAGTGCACCCTGCCACCAATACCCCGATCAGCACCAAACTGATCAGCAAAAAAAAGTAACGTTTCATGATTCTGCTCCTTAATTTTTTCCGACAAATGATGATAGACCTGCATCAAGTATATAGATGGAAGCTGTTCTTTCGGTTTCCCTAAGGTCACAATCAGGTTACAGTTTGGTTACTTGTAATAACCGTTCGAGACTGGCGAGTGCTGCGAAAGTCGAAGCAATTGGAGTGTATTACACCAGACTGAAAAAGAACTGAAAAATGTTATTGGAACTCTGTTTTCATATTTATGACCACTGCATTAATACAGAGAGCGGGTGATATTTCACAATTTCGTCGATATTGCCATTTTATGGGATGCGAGCAAGGGTTCTAATAATATTGGAGATGCTGATTCATTATGGCACCTTCAATTTATACAGATTTTCC
>Ga0272442_10007626_pt1 | contig 13942 bp, 14 predicted proteins | sample SSMForm2O_FD_200262 | JGI IMG/M metagenome (GOLD analysis project Ga0272442, IMG submission 200262) | Marine sediment archaeal communities from Little Sippewissett salt marsh, Falmouth, MA, United States - SSM-Form-2O | ecosystem: Environmental > Aquatic > Marine > Wetlands > Sediment ...
GGCTACCGTCGAGATACAGGAGCCGGTGTAGGAGGAGATGCGGCAGAGCCTGCCGCGCTCCATGGGACGGGGACAGAGCAAGCTATGGAGAGCGGCGGGCCTCCGCCGCACAAGCTATGGAGAGCGGCGGGCCTCCGCCGCACAAGCTATGGAGAGCGGCGGGCCTCCGCCGCACAGTGAAGAGTACGACTGCCTAAGACTCGCGTGATGGGGTTCGTTCAAAGAAATAAGGATATTCTGCCATGAGCGACCAATTGCCTCCCGAACAGGAGCGGGACCGGGAGCCGAAGCCGGTGGCCACGCTGGGCGCCGGCGGCGCCTTCGGACAGCAGGGCACGGTGCAGGTGATCAGCAAGCGGGCGGTGGTGCTCGGGCTGCTGGTCTTCGCATTGCTCGCCACCGGCGCTTTCTTCATTCGGCTGGCCACGCGTGCCCGCTCGAAGAAGAAGCTCGTGGAGTTCGAATTCACCGTTGACGAGCCGGATACGGAGGATTTCGAGCTTAAGGAGCCGATGCGCGACATCCTGCAGGAGCAGGTGGAGGAGCTCGAGGAGATCGTCGAGGTCGAGGAGCGGCCCGATATCCACATGACCGTTGTGCCGACCGACGTGGAAGTGCTCGAGGAGGTAATCCAGTCGAAGAACATCGAGGTGGAGACTCCGGAGATCATGGTCGACGCCACCGAGATCGATATCGACGCGCCGGAGGAGATATCCGAGGTCTCCGAACGGGTCGAGTTCGCGGTGGACATCATTGCCGCGGATGCCCCGCGGCCGGCCGACATCTTCAAGTACAAGAAGCCGAACCCGAGGAACAAGCTTCGCAGCTTTACGCTGAACAAGGCCCCGAAGCCGAGCCGCACCATGAAGGTCCTGCCGAAGGCGTTCGGCGACCAGGACGCGCCGTCGTTCGGTGAGCTGGGGCCGGCGAACATCAATCTGTTCGGCACCGGTGATTTCTTCCGTACCATGACCCGGATGGGCGGGCTGCACGCGCGGTCGGCCGTTGACGCTGCCCTGCACTGGCTCGCGGTGCACCAGGAGGCCGACGGCCACTGGGATCCCAAGAAGTACGAGGGAAGCGGAAACGATGTCGGCGCCACGGGATTAGCGCTGCTTGCGTTCATGGGCGGCGGCCACACGGCCCGCCGCGGCGAGTACCGGCGCAGCGTGATGCGGGGACTGGAATGGCTGCTTCGGTGCAAGAAACGTGACGGCATGATCGGGAGTAGCATGTACGAGCACGCGATAGCGACGATTGCCCTTTGCGAGGCGTACGGCCGGGCGCGGGACGAGCGGATGGGCGTGGCCGCGCGCAAGGCGATAGCCTACCTCGAGAACGCGCGGAACAAGGACGGTGGCTGGCGGTACAGGCCGAAGTCGGAGATGAGCGATGTTTCGGTGACCGGCTGGGTAATCCAGGCCATGAAGGCGGCCAAGCTCGCGCATATCAAGTTCGACAGCTCGGTCTACGCCCAGGCGCTGTTGTACCTGGACGCGCTGACCGACAAGGGCGGGAGGCCGTCATCCAGCGGGGCGGTCGGGTATACCTACCAGCCCGAGCAGAACTACGGCAGCGTGGGCCGGCCGGCCATGACCGCGGCAGGGATGGTGATCCGTCAGTTCAGCGGCGTCGGTGTGAAATCGCACCTGCTCAAGAAAGGCGCCGGGCTGATGCGGAATCACGAGCCGGACTGGAAGAAGAAGGATTTCTACATGTGGTACTACGCCACCTACGCCATGCACAACATGGGCGAGGAGAACCGCGTGTGGTGGAATCGCAGGATACGCGACGTGCTCATCGAGAACCAGTGCCGGGAAGGCGATGACGCGGGCTCGTGGGACCCCGAGGGAGCCAAGTGGGCGAACCGGGCGGGGCGGGTCTACACGACGGCGCTTGGCGCACTGTGTCTCGAGGTCTACTATCGCTATTCCAGCGCCCTGAACAGCTTCGGCGTGGCCCCCGATATCGACGACCTGTTCCTGAAGTAGGGTTTTTCCCTGACATTCCTGCCTGAAATGTGCATTATTCCGGCCCGGCACAAACCAAACGAGCGGCAAGCAGACGGTGGGTTTCAACGGGGAGCACATCGTGCTTGGGAAGTTCGACAACTAACACCCCCGTAGCGGAATTCGTGAGAATTCCGATCCGTCGGCCACGGGGGCCCGGAATTGCGAAGCAATTCCGCTAAAAGGAGAATGAACATGGCTAACAGAACGGCGACATTCAAAACATCCATGGGCAAGTTCAGCATCGAACTGTTCGAGGACAAGGCCCCGAAGACTACGGCGAACTTCATCAAGCTGGCGGAGGATGGCTTCTATAACGGGCTGATATTCCACCGGGTCATAGCGGATTTCATGATCCAGGGCGGCTGCCCGGACGGCACGGGCCGCGGCGGGCCGGGCTACCAGATCGAGGACGAGTTCGACCCGGAGCTGAAGCATGACAAGGCGGGCATACTGTCGATGGCCAATGCGGGTCCCAATACCGGCGGGTCACAGTTCTTCATTACGCTGGCTCCGACTGATTGGCTGGACGGCAAGCATGCGGTTTTCGGCGCGGTGAGCGGCGGGATGGACGTCGTCACGGCCATCGGCACGACGCAGACCGCAGCAGGCGACCGGCCCGCGACCGACATCGTCATGCAGGAAGTCAGCATCTCCGGCTGACGCCTTTCTCGTCCCTTTCTCACAGCAGCTCGTGCGCGAGGGTGAGGAAGACGCTCGAGGTCCAGGTGAAGGCGCGGTCGCGCATGCCGGCGCCGGTAAGCGCGTCGAAATTCTCGGCGAAGCCGCTCTTTGCGCACATTCGGCAGAACCTGGAAGCGATTGTGCGGGTGAGCTTCTTCTCGCCCACGGCGAGCAGGCCCGAGACGACGATCATCGTTGACGGCGCCTAGATCGGGCCGCGCCAGTAGAGGCCCGGCCCGAGCGGCGGTTCCCTCATTCCGGTCGCCAACGACATGTACGATCCGAACCGGCTGAAGGGCGCTATGTCGAGATCGATCCGTGGCATTGGCTTGACTCCGAGGTGAAGCGGAATGTAAGATAACGGCATTCGTATTACACCAGATCCTGCCCACGCGCAAGAAGATGAAGAAGGATGACCTGATCGAAATGGCTCGGGATCCGAAGTATATCCCGGGCATATACAACTATTGCGACTACTGGTGCGAGAGGTGTCCGTTCACCGCCCGGTGCCTGAATTTTCAGTCACAGGAGAAGGAAGAAGCTCCGGAGAGCCAGGACATCAACAGCAGGGAGTTTTGGGACAGGCTCGCGGACAACTTCAGGGTTGCCAAGGAGATGATCCTCGAACAGGCTGAGGAGCTCGGGATCGACCTTACGGACGTTGACATGGCGGAGGCCGGCGAGGAGGAAGCCCGCTTGCGGCGGGACGCCGAGGCACACGACCTGGCGGCGTGGTCCAAGGAGTACATGCGGGCCGTGGATAAGTGGTTCAAGGACAAGGAGGGCGCGTTCGAGCAGCGTGGCGACGCGTTGATCAGGGAGCACGAGATGGCCCTGCCCGGCAGGAGCCCGGAACGGCAGGTCCTTGATCTAAAGGACTGCGTTGACGTGATTCGGTGGTACCAGTGCCAGATAAACGTCAAGCTGATGCGCGCACTCATGCGGGACGACACGTGGGAGGGGGATGAAGGGTTTCCGAGTGATTCCGACGGGTCGGCCAAGGTGGCCCTCATCGGCATCGACCGTTCGATCGCGGCGTGGGTGGAGATGTGCGAGCAGTTTCCCGGTGAGCGAGACAACATAATAGACGTTTTGGTGCTTCTCGACAGCATACGCAAGCGTGCCGAGAGGGACTTTCCAGGGGCAAGATCGTTCGTGCGCCCGGGTTTCGATACCGAGCCCGTGCTGGCTTTCTGACAGAAACAAATGGGAGGAAGAACATGATAATGTCGTACCAGGATGCCGGTGGCTCGCCGAAGATGATTCGGCTCAAGACCATATCGCATGCCAAGCCGATAACACTCGGGCGCAGCGAGGAAGCGGATGTTACCCTTGATGACAGCGGCTGTTCGCGAGTCCATGCCGCGATCCGGTACTGGGACGACATCTTCATCATTCGGGACATGAACTCCAGCAACGGCACGTTCCTGAACGGGGAGAAGATCGACGTGGCCAAGCTGAGCCCGGGTGACACCGTGAAGATCGGCGACACCGAGTTCACCTTCTCTCATGAGCAGGGCTCGCAGAGCGACGTGACGATCCGGGCCAAGGCCTGATTCGCCCGTGTCTCTCCCGCCGACCTCTCTGTCCGCGGCAGGCATGAAGAATGACCTGGCCGCGGTGTGCTCCCGTTTCGAGATCGGCGGCACGCTCGTGGCCGCCGGTCCGCTCGGCATAGGCCGCATCAACGACACCTACGAGGTCCGCTTCACCGGCGGCGAGCACAATATCTACGTAGTCCAGCGCATCAACCGGAACGTTTTCCCACGGCCGATCGAGGTGATGGAGAACGTTCGGCGCGTCACGGAGCATCTCAAAAACAAGATGGTGGAGGCCGGCTCCGGTGACCCACTGCGCAACGTGTTGACGCTTGTCCCGGCCAAGGACGGGAAATGCTACTACCAGGATGACAACGACAACGTCTGGCGGACCTACCTGTTCATTCACGGCGCCGTGGGGCATGCGACCGTCGATAGCCCGGAGCAGGCACGCGAGGGAGCGCGGGCGTTCGGGACTTTCTTTGCCGGGCTGGTGGATCTGCCCGGGGGACCTCTCCACGAGACGATCCATGATTTCCATAACACGTTGAGCCGCTACGCCGCGTTGGAGGAAGCCATTGCCGGCGACACGTGGGAACGTGCGGCACATGCGCGCGACGTGATCGAGTTTGCCCGTTCGCGCAAGGGCATAGCGGACATGGTTGCCGAGATCGAGGCCGACAGCGACGTGCCCAGGCGGACAACCCACAATGACACCAAGCTCAACAACGTGCTGATCGATGAGGATACGAACGAAGCCGTGTGCGTGATCGACCTGGACACGGTGATGCCGGGCTACGTCCTGCACGATTTCGGCGACATGGCCCGAACGTTCTGCAACACCGCCGGCGAGCGTTCCGGGAACCTGGACCGGGTACACCTGGACCTGGCAATATTCGAGGCGATCGTGGATGGCTACCTGGAGGCGGCGGGCCGCCTGATGACGCCGACGGAAAGGGAGACGCTTGTCGCGGGCGCGAAAACGGCCGCCTACGAGGTGGGGATCCGCTTCCTGACGGACCACCTGGCGGGGGACGTCTATTTCAGGTCCGAATACCCCGGCCAGAACCTGGAACGAGCACGGACGCAGCTGAGGCTCCTGGAATCGATGGAAGAGAACGAGGAGCAGATGCGCGAAATCGTTCTGAGCAGAACGCCGTAGCGGAATTCCTCCCGCCTGCAACGCTGTGCGTAGCACTGCGGGCAGGTCGGAATCCCGACGTCGGAACTGCGAAACAGTTCCGCTACGGGGTTCATACAGCGCTACCCCAGCCGGGACTTGTAGTCATCGTAGGTGAATCTGCGCACCACCCGGCATTCGCGCGTTCTTGCGTCCCGGACCGCCAGGGCCGGTAGCGCCACCCCGTTGAAGGTCGTGTTCTTGACCATGGTATAGTGGGCCATGTCCAGGAAGACGATGCGGTCGCCGACGGCGAGCGGCCGGTCGAACGAGTAGTCACCGACTATATCCCCGGCGAGACACGTGTTGCCGCCGAGCGTGTACCGGTGCGGCAGTTCGTCCGGGTCTCCCGCGCCGGCGATATCGGGACGGTACGGCATCTCGATCACGTCCGGCATGTGCGCGCTTGCGGACGTATCAAGGATCGCGGTCTCGCCCTCGTTCCGGACGATGTCCACGACGGAGGACACCAGCACGCCGGCGTTGAGCGCTATCGCTTCGCCGGGCTCGAGGTAAACATCGACGTTGTAGTGTTCCCTGAAGCCGGATATCAGCCCGCACAGCGCGTCCGTGTCGTAGTCTTCCCGGGTGATATGATGCCCGCCGCCAAAGTTGACCCACTCCATGTGCTCCAGGTATATGCCGAACCTGCATTCGACGGCGGCGAGCGTGCGCTCCAGCGCGTCGGCGCCCAGCTCGCACAGCGAATGGAAGTGCAGTCCCGAGATGCCGCCGAGCTCGTCCGGCTCGAACTCCGCGGCGGTGACCCCGAGCCGCGAGCGTTTTCTGCACGGATCGTATATCTCCTGCTTGACCTCGGAGTGCTCGGGGTTGATGCGGATGCCGCATTTGATGTCGCGGGCGGATGCCCGGACACGGGGCCGGAGGCGCTTCCACTGTGAGAACGAGTTGAAGACTATGTGATCGGCGAGCCCGAGGATCTTGTCGAAGTTGTGGTCCGCGTAGGCCGGGCTGCAGATGTGCACCTCGCCGCCGAACTCGTCGCGGCCCAGGCGGGCCTCGTTGAGCGAGCTTGCCGCGGTGCCGTATAGGTACGCGCCGATTATCGGAAATGTGTGGTACAAGGAATATCCCTTGAGCGCGAGGATAATCCTGCAGCCGCTTCGTTGCTGTACCGAGTCGAGGACGTCCATGTTCCGCTGGAGGGCCGCCTCGTCAACCAGGTAGCACGGCGTCGGCAGGGCGGCGAGAGCGTCATCGGGGATGTCATGCATTGGTACAGGCATCGTCAGACCTCGTCCTCCGCTGACGGCCACGTTTCGGTCCAGGGAAGCCCGTATTGCGGGAGCTTCTCCATGAAGGGGGCAGGGTCGAGCTGTTCGACGTTGAACACGCCTTCGCCGCGCCATGTTCCGTCCAGCATCAGCATGGCGCCTATCATGGCCGGGACGCCGGTGGTGTAGGATATCGCCTGCGACTTGACCTCCTTGAAGCACTCGGCATGGTCGCAGACGTTGTAGATATAGTATTTCCGGCGCTCGCCGTCCTTCAGGCCGTCGATCATGCAGCCGATGCACGTCTTGCCCGTGTATCCAACCCCCAGGGAGGAGGGGTCGGGGAGCACCGCCTTCAGGAACTGGAGCGGGACGACCTCCTGCCCCTCGTAATCGACAGCGTCGATGCGTGTCATCCCGACGTTCTGCAGCACGCGCAGGTGGGTCAGGTATTCCTGTCCGAAGGTCATCCAGAACCGGATGCGTTTCAGGCCGGGCAGGTGCTTAACGAGCGACTCCATCTCCTCGTGATACATCAGGTACATCTCCCTGGGGCCCACTTCCGGGAAGTCGAACGTCCTGTGGACGGAGAGTGGATCGGTTTCGATCCATTCCCCGTTCTCCCAGTACTTGCCGCGCTGGGTGATCTCGCGGATGTTTATCTCGGGATTGAAGTTGGTGGCGAAGGGGTGGCCGTGGTCGCCGCCGTTGCAGTCCATGATGTCAACGAAATGGATCTCGTCGAAATGTTCCTTGAGAGCGTGTGCGCAGAAGATGTTCGTGACGCCGGGATCGAAGCCGCAGCCGAGCAGGGCCATGATTCCCTTCTCCTTGAACCGGTCTTGATAGTCCCACTGCCACTTGTAGCAGAACCTGGCCTCGTCCGGCGGTTCGTAGTTGGCCGTGTCGAGGTAGTCGACTCCCGTTTCGAGGCAGGCGTCCATGATGCTCAGGTCCTGGTAGGGCAGGGCGACGTTCAGCACGAGGTCGGGCTGGAAGCGGTTGACGAGGTCGACAATCTCGCTGGAGTTGTTCGCGTTGACCCGTGCAGTCTGCAATATGCCGCCGAGGTCTTCGTTCAGCCTGTCGCACTTCTCGACGGTGCGGCTGGCGAGCATTATGTGGGAGAACACCTCCGGTGCCTGCGCGCACTTGCGTGTCACGACGGAACCAACCCCACCAGCCCCGATTATGAGAACTCTTGCCATGGCAATCCGGGAAGTCTGCGTACCACGGATTTGCGTGTCAAGCCGAAGTGAATCGCTGCAGGAAAGCCGGAACGGGCAAACCGGCAAACGGACTAACTGGTCAACCCACCTGCCTTGGCCAGCTTGGCGGCCTGGTCCTGGAATTCCTTCCAGTCCTTGTGCAGGTCCTTGTACTTTGCGAAGGTTTCGGCCCAGTACTTGAAGTAGGCTTGCTTTTCTTTGACCTGGATTTTGTTGAAATGGCGCGATTCGTGCCAGACCTTCTCCCAGATACGTTTCCAGTAGAGCTTGTCCTTGGTGACGTCGGCGTCCTTCGCTATCGCGCGTGGATTGGGTTCGAACGACTGGACTTCCCGGTAGAACTCGCGCAGCTTGGGCTCATCGGGGTTCGAACGGATGTATACCGCGATGTACCAGTTCATGCAGTAGCGGGCCTGGTTCGGATTGATCTTCCGGTAGTAGGTCGCGCAATGGTGCAGGCGCTTCATCATCTCCGTGTACTTGCGCCTCTTGTTGAGTTGGTCGATGAGGCTCCGGCAGGCATCGCCGGACAGGCTGTGTTTCTTGTAGTCCTCGTCCTCGATCATCTCCGTCCAGATCTCCATGGCTTTGTCGGTGTCGTGCATCTTCATGTGACACTCGCCTATGTAATGGAGCGCGGGGACAGCGTATTCGACAACCTCGCCGAAGTAGTCGAGAAACTCGTTATATGCCTTGATTCCTTCCTCCGGCTCCCCGCCGAGGTGCTTGCAGCGCGCCTTGCGGAACTCGCAGTAGGTGGCGGCCTTGGACTTACGGAATTCCTGGACGTAGGCCTCGTATTGTGCGGCGGCCTGCTCGTACTTCTTCGCCTTATAGAGGTCATCGGCCCTCTTCAGCGAGTGCTGCTCGTACTTGCCCATCTTGGCGCGCTTCGCCTTCGGGTAGTCGGGGTCCGACGCGTGCACACACAGGCGGGGCACCGCGACGGCAAGCAGGACCAGGGCCGTTGATGTTGTGAGTCTCATCGCGAGTGGGAAGCTACCAGAACCGGCTCGTCATGGCAAGGTTTTCAGGCCGGCGAGGCGGAAGACACGGGACGCGTGAGGCGCGAGCTCGACGCCGAACCCGGTCGACCAGGGCAGCTCCTCGCCGCTCCAGATATCGATTGCCGTGGCGACGGGCCCAATCCGGCCGGCGTCGGCCTCGGAGATGGTGATGGTGCGATTGTCGTCGTAAAGGTTGAACAGGCCCAGCAGCCAGCCCTCCGGGTGCGGCCGTAGCCAGCGTGTGGGCAGGTTGTTCTCCTCGATATCGAGCGGCATTCCCGCGGCGCCGGGCGAGTGGTATTCGAGCACCTTGTCGAGCATGGCCAGGCCGTCGGCGTTGAGCATGGCGGGGTGGTCGCCGAGCGACAGTACTCCGCCGTAAACGATATGGAAATTGGCCCAGCAACGCGCTTCCTCTTTCTTCCAGACCGGGCCCGAGCTGAGCTTCGCACGCTGGTATGGCTGCTTTTCCCTGATCTGTTCCTCGCCGGCGACCTTCGATTTCTCGTGCAGCCAGCCTTCGTGGGTGTCCGGACAGCGGACAACCAGGAAGTCCGGATCGTTCAGAAAGAGGTTGCCGTTCATCCACATGTGCATCATAGCGTCACGCATGGCCACCTGGATCGTGGGGAAATAGAGCGTGATATCGTCGCCGGTCCGGGATGCATCCGCCAGGCCCGCGCAAGGCAGGATCTCCGTTCCGCAGGCGAGCCAGTAAGAGTCCTGTCCGATCGCGGCCCGGATGACTTCCATGCAGCCACGCATCGCTTCCACGGGTGTGACATTCCGGTCATGGAATGTCGCGTTTCTGAACTGCGTGTTTACGCGTTGCAGGAAATCTGTCTTGTAGTACCTGAACCCGATCTCGCGCAGCCATGACATTTCGCGGTGGATCTTGTCGAGTACCTCCGGGTGTGTGGGATCCAGCACCTGTCTCGGGTCGACCTCTGCCGGCGGCTTGTCGCCGAACCTGCTTTCGCCGCGGAGGAGGGTGTCTGGGTGTTCGCGTGTCCAGTTCGAGTCCAGCGCCGATAGGAACGGGGCGTACCAGATGCCCGGGATGAAGCCGGCTTCGGCGAGGCCGCGCGCCATGCCCGCGAGGTCGCTGAAGCTTTCATTGGGGGTGGACTGATCGCCGTAGGTGGCCCAGCCGTCGTCCAGGCAGATCACGTTGACCTTGCCCGCCGGCACCGGGTGCCCGGCGATGAGTTTCGCCATCTCCACGACGCCGCGTTGATCGATCTGGCGGCCGAAATAGTCCCATGTGTTCCAGATAACGCGGCGCGGGATGTGGGCAGTTCCGGACCGGGCGATACGGTTCATGGAGCCGTAACGGAGCAGTGCATCAAGCAGCGACGGATCGTGAAGCAGCACAAAGCTGTCGGCGAAGATGCGTCCGTCCGCGGGCAGGCCGCTTTCGAGTTCGAGCCGCACCTGCAGGCGCTGATTCTCGACGGCGAACACCAGTCCCCAGCGGCCGGGCATCAGGATGCCGGCGAGGAGTGTTCCCTTGCCCGGTGTGTAGAGAGCGGCCATGTTGTCGGCATCGTACGGCTTATCGAGGATGAAGTCTTCGAGTGGTTCACCATCGATGTCGCGCAACCCCGTGTGCAGCCAGATCTCGCGGCGGTTACTGAAGATGCGCTCGAAGCCGAACTGGGACACATCGGAATCGAACAGGACGAGCTGGTCAACATCACCGATACGTTTCCCGCAGTCGATGCGCGAATCGATTCGCACACCGCCACTCACCGGCGAGATCTGTGTTTCGGCTGAGAAGCCGTCCGTGCTGAATCTGTGCAGGGCGGCGTTGCCGATGGCTCGAACGCCGTCGTGCGCGAGTGTGATGGCTGTCCCGTTCTTGAATTGGATCGCAACACCGAAATCGAGACTGAACCCCTCCACAATATCAACCGCTGCCATATCCCCACTCCCTTTCGTGCTGACTTTCCGAACTGCAGCGGAATTCCTTCGGAATTCCGATCGAAACGGCACAGCCGTTCCGCTGCATCTGCGTTCCGGCCCCTGATTACTGCAAGAGGCCTTTCACGCTCTTGAACAGCTTCCCCATCTGCCCCCAGCCTACGTAGACGCTCAGCACTATCGCGAAAATATCGAAGAGAACGATCAGCGCCGCGCCCGGCCTCTTGAGGTTCCAGCGGAAATAGCCCATATCGGCCCTGGAAATGCGCCAGACCAGGATGATGCCGACGACGGGGAACACGATGGCGAGGAAGGAGGCGAAAACGATAATCTGGTAGACGGGATCGATATGGATCATGAGCAGCGGGACCGACGGGAGGAAGAACAGCGCCACGATCAGGCGCATCGGTCTCGAGTTCATCTTGATCGGCAGGTTAAAGATATCGAGCATAGCGTATGCCCCGCCCAGCCACCAGGCGACGCCGGACGTCCAGGCGGCGACGAACAGGCCAATGAGGAAGAAGTACGATGCCAGTGGTCCGGCGGCGGGCTCGAGCAGCGCGGAGAGATCGGTGGGCGATCTCGGCACGATACCGAACGGCCTGATGATGGCCGCCGCGGAGGCCATGATGGGAAGCGCCACGATGCCCGCGGCCAGGATGCCCCACCCGTAGTCGAACCTGATACAGTGCAGGATGTTGACCTTTTCCTGTAGGTTGTTACTGAACCACTTCTTCTCCATCAGCGTAGGGTCGGCAGCAGGATGCTCCATGTCGCCGACTCGACAAGGCTGCCGCGGATGACTTTGAGCGGGTAGGGTGCAGCCTCACTCGAGTCGTCGATGCGTACGTCGATCTCCAGCGGGTAGGTACAGCGTTCGGCAGTCTTTTTCGGGACTATGCCCGTGACGGCCATCCTGACCGTTGCGCCGGAGGGGACAGTGTTTGAGGCGAACAGCGCAGGCGGCAGGGCAAAAGAATTTGTGTAAGCGTGCGGACACGACAGGGCGATCTTCACGATACGGTCGTTCGTGGACGTGTTCCTGGCCGTGGCGATTACGTTGACCGTCCGGCCCTGCCACATCCAGTCCGGCGCCGATACACTTACCAGGCAGCCCTCGTGCTCGACGCTCTTGGTCAGGGCCGGGGCGGGGCTGGCGGCACAAAACACAGCCAGGGAGAGTGCCATTGTGGGGAGCAAACGCATCCCCCCATCTAGCAGAGACGCGGCCGGCATGCAAAAAGATTCCGAGTCGACTGGTGTCGACTTGAGTCCATTGGCTCTAGCATGCCGGTAGCCAGACGGTCATGGCGCCTTCGCCGCGGTTGCGCCAGGCGTAGTAGGGGATGAGCGTGACCGGCTTGGGCTCCTCATCGATCGTGTCCTGATCGCGGTAGAGCCTGCCGTTCCAGTCACCTTTGTGCCTGCGGCACGCCTGTCCTTTCTATTTTCAACAACGGCGGCAACAAAGGCAACTATGAAGTTGTCGAGATCCGGACCAATGCGACGGTCATTCTGAGCGGACGCGACTGGTACTTCGATAATGTCGTCACAAACCTGGCCATGGTGACGGGTACGCTCGACCTGCACAACGGACGTCAGTTCACAACGGTCGGAAACATCGACGCCGGGGCGTCGAGGACGCCAGCAAGCTGATCGTGCGCGTCGCGGGCGGGACGATTATCACGGTGTTCTAGGCCGGAATTCCTTTGAGCTGTCTTTCCACGCAGTATCGGCTATAGTCGTGCCATGCCTTGGGTCAGGATGCCGGGACTAGAGGGGTTGGTTTGGGAGCCGGAGCACGATCCGACTGCCGAGCGGAAGCACAACTGTCGTGACTGCTATTCCTGCCAGATGTGCGGTGACGCGCGTTGTGACGAGTGTCTGAAACGCAAGGCGCATCTTGGCCGGATCTGCCGGAAGGCGAAGAGGAAGAAGTAGGGATGAACAAGATTCGGGTAGGGATCATCGGTTGTTCGGAGATCGGGCGGGCGCATGCGGGGGCCGTTGCCGTATGCGATGCGTCGGAGATTGTAGCGGCGGCCGACCACGATGTTTCGATGGCGAACGCTTTGGCCGCGGATCATTCCGGGGTGAAGGCCTATGCATCGCACGAGGACCTTCTGGCGCACGACGGTCTTGACGCGGTAGTGATATGCGTACCGACGTGTGTCCACCGTGATGTGGCTGTTGACGCGCTTGAGGCGGGGAAGCACGTGCTGCTCGAGAAGCCGCCTGCCAGGAACGTGGCCGAGCTACAGGAAGTCACGGACGCCGCCCGGCAAGCCGAGCGGACGCTGATGGTCTGCTACCAGAGAAGGCACGATCCGGTCCATCGCGAGGCGCGAGAGATGATCAGGAACGGAGTCCTGGGGAAGCCATACTACGGGCGGGTGCGGTGGTTTGCGTTTCATTCATATCCCCTTCGGCAGGAGCACTGCTGGCGCTGGTCAACACGCGGCGGGGCGATGGCTTCGCTGGGTTCGCATCTGATTGATCTTCAGCTATGGCTCATGGACTATCCTCGGTGGGAACAGGTGACTGCGTGGGCGCACCGCGATATCGCGGCGAAGACCGTAGACGTCGGCGATGATGCGGGGGATGATCTGATGGTGGCGCTGATAAGGCTTGAGAACGGCGTGGTGATCAAGGCCGAGGCGGCGCGCAGGATCCATGGTTCGATGGGCAGCAGCTGCGAGTTGTATGGCGAGTACGCCAGCTACCTGGAGCAGGGGCGGATCGTCCGCCGGCCGAGCCGGGAGGAACGTGTTGAAGAGCCGGTGGGCGACGGCGCACCGACGAAGGAGCGCCAGACCCGGGCGCAGATGACCCGCTTCATCGAGGCCGTCCGCGGGAACGCCGAACCGGACATGGGCATTGATGAGGCGCTGGAGATGCAGTCGCTGCTGGACGCCATCTACGAGAGCGCGGAGAGTGGCGACACCGTTTCGCGCGGCGATCAGGTGTAGGCGAAGTCTTCGGGGATCTTCGGAGTGGCGCCGCTTCGGCCGCAGACGTAGGCCGCGACGTGGTTGGAATGATCGCTGATCTCGACCAGCTCCTCCTCGTGGAGGAGGCCGAGCGCCAGGGCGGCCGTGAACGCGTCGCCTGCTCCGACCGTGTCGGCAACCTTTACC
>Ga0272442_10007627_pt1 | contig 13942 bp, 13 predicted proteins | sample SSMForm2O_FD_200262 | JGI IMG/M metagenome (GOLD analysis project Ga0272442, IMG submission 200262) | Marine sediment archaeal communities from Little Sippewissett salt marsh, Falmouth, MA, United States - SSM-Form-2O | ecosystem: Environmental > Aquatic > Marine > Wetlands > Sediment ...
ATCCCCGCGGAAGCTCACCATCAACCGCAGTAAGCCCCTGAAGCGCCGCAGCAGTGGTATAACCGTCACTTCAGGCAGTGCGACGTGATATGCTGCCTTTGATGCAGTACTACGCCTTGACTTCCACCCCGCCCATAATGGCCATGCCCCGCACCACCAAAACGCCGGTGTGCTTTTCAGGTATCGGATGTGGGCCCTTGTACTCCATTCCCCCCAGAAGAGGCAGTCCCTGCATACGCACTTCCCATTCAGGCGGGACGCGCAATTCGATCCCGCCCATGAGAGCAAAGACATCGAAGGTTATGCTTTCCTTTTCCATGACGCATCCGCGCAGATCAATCTCGTATCCGCCCATAACAGCGGAAATCCTTCCTCCCTTGAGCGCCTTTGAAGCATAGGTGTACTTGCCGCCGCCCATCAAAGCGGACAGGTTGACCACATCCCTGTCCAGTGAGCCGCCCGGGGCTTTCAAGGCGTTTATCAGCACCACCAATCCCACTGCCAGGATTAGAAACGGCCAGATATCACTCCACTCCAAGCGGAAACTGGGGAATACATCCAGGTTTCGCAATAAAAAGAAACCACCCACCACCAGCAGGATGACGCCCGAAGCTGCCTGACGGGTTTCTCGAGGCTGCAGCAACTGGTACAGACCGGGGATCACCAGAAACAGCGGCCACAAATCCCAAGGGGAAAAACCCAGTTCACCACCAAAGCGGTCCAGCAGCATCAACACACCCACCAGGATCAGGCATAGCGCCACCACGATCCGTGGATCCATAAAACGACGGTATTCTTTCGACATCCCTACCTCCCTTATGGTAATAGGCCGAGCCCATCCACATTGTAGCTTAGCTACATAAAGATGAAAAGCACAACCACCGGGAACGGCACGAATTAACCGAATGTAAACGCAATGGTGATAGATATGCAATCGCATTAGATCCATGAACAAAACCTAGGGAAAAGCCAAGGTTTGCAGGAGGGCAAGCATGGAGAATATTGAGCCAATGCAACTACTACAGGTGTTGGAGTTTTTCAACCACTTGGCGCCAGCCGTGGTTGCGGATTCAGTCAGCAGCCAGTCCGGTCCCAGGCCCCGCATTGATCTATACGACCTGGATTTCTATTGCGACCTGGCAACTCCCCACCTGCCGGGAATCGAAAAAAACCAGCTCCGCCAGATCATAGAAGTGCTCCAGTTGGAGATCAACGATATATTCCTGCACCACTATAAAAAATCTCCCGGGATCCGGCCTGCCAAACCAGGGCTCTAAAGAAACCCAACCCCTTGCCGGTCACACAAAGTCATTCACCCAGACCGAAGTACTGAAACAGGCGTAAAGCCAGCCAACCGGCGATGGGAGGAAAAACCAGCACGGCGGCCAGGCGCAACAGGGTAAACCGCCAGCCCAGGATGGCCAGCTCCATGGGCAGCCGCGCCACGGCCCACAATGACCAGGAGGTCAGGAACGCCACCATGGTCCCGGGTGACGCTCCGGCCTTGAGCAGGCCGGCCACAACCGGCAAACTGACGTATGGGCCGCCGGGAGTGATGCCGCCGGCCAACGTACCGATGGCAATGCCTCTCAAACCCGACTCCATGCCCACCCAGCGCGAGACCAGATCCGGCGGGAGTAACACGCGAATCATGCCGGCGATCACGAAAGCAAACAAGACCAGGGGAAGGACTTCCAGGGTCATGTTTCCAGCATGCCGCAAACCCTTCAGGTGGGAGCCGTCGCCACGGCCAACCGCAACTCCGGTCAGGATCAGGGCGATCACGGCCATGATCAACGTGGCGATCAACATCTCCCGACCCTTTGCACTATTCCGGGAAGCCATGTTTTTCTACTCCGACGGACCATTTTCTTTATCCCTCGCGGGGCCGACAAACAAGAGGAGGACTTCCAATACGGCCACCAGGGCGACGCCAAGCATCACGGTGGAGGGATTCTCGAAAATCCCCAACCAGAAAACCACCAACAGGAGCAGCGTGGAAATCCCCAGGCGCACCAAAGCCCGACGCAACTGCTCCCGGGTCACCCCCAAGCCCTTCATGGCCGGCTGATTGCGGAGCAGGTCCTGCTCCAGCATGGACTCCAGTTCCTTTAGACCGTCGCGCCTATTTTCGTGTCGCGAATTCGTCATGTGTGCGCGCTCCTCTGCTTGAAGCGAAAAATGCATTATAGCTGGAACCGATGATTCAGACAATCCGTGAATTCCATTGTGGAACCGACATCCGGCCGTCTGCGTATAGAGAGTGACAAAGGAGACGAGCCATGACCGAAAAAAAGAACGACGGCAAGACCCGCCACGAAGAGTTTAAAATCACCGGCGGAGAAATCATCGACCGCATCAAGGAGTTGATTCACCAGGGCAATATCCGCCGCATCATCATCAAGAACGAAAACGAAGAAACCTTGGTCGAGATCCCCCTCACCCTGGGGTTGGTGGGCGCGGCCCTGCTCCCCATCCTGGCCGCGGTGGGGGCCATTGGGGCCTTGGTGGCGCGCATGACCATCGTGGTGGAGAAAGTCGTCGAGTGACGGCTTGCCGCCACCCCGTAGGTGCCCATGTGTCCACGGCCGGCGGGCCGCACCATGCCCCGGCCAACGCGGCCGCCATCGGTGCAGAGGCCTTTGCTCTCTTCACTCGCAACCAGAGACGCTGGGATTCCCCGCCGCTTGGCGAAAAGGAAATCATCGCTTTCCGCACCGCCTGCCGGGAACACGGCTTCCCGGCCTGGGTAATCCTGCCGCATGACAGTTACCTGATCAACCTGGCCAACCCCGAGTCCCAGGGACTCAGGCGATCCCGCGCTGCGTTTGTCGCAGAGTTGCGCCGCTGCCGGGAGCTGGGGCTGAAAACGCTCAACTTTCATCCCGGCAGCCACAAGGGCCTGAGCAGTGATCGGGAAGGCCTGGATCGAATCGCTGAGTCCGTCAACCTGGCCATGGACGCCGTCCCCGGTGTATCCGTGGTCATTGAAAACACCGCCGGCCAGGGCCACTCATTGGGAAGCCGTTTCGAACACTTGGCCGCCATCATCGACGGGGTCGCAGACAAGTCCCGGGTGGGTATCTGTCTGGACACCTGCCACCTCTTTGCCGCCGGCTACGACCTGCGCAATGAAAAAGCCTACCAATTCACCATGGCGGCTTTCGACCACATCGTGGGCTTTGACCGATTGCGGGGCATGCATCTCAACGACTCCCGCAACAAACTCGGCAGCCGGGTGGACCGCCACGCCTCACTCGGGGAGGGCCAGCTGGGCTGGGAACCATTCCGCCTGATCATGCGGGATCCCCGTACCGCCGGCGTACCGCTGATCCTGGAAACCCCGGATCCTGAGCGCTGGCCCAGGGAGATCTCGACCCTGAAAGACTTCCGCACCCCCGCATGAACCGCGGGCCGTTCTTGTTGCTTCCGCTACTGCCTATTCGGTACGCAACGTATCCACCGGGTTGCGGCGGGCGGCCCGCACACCCTGGAAAGCCACCGAGCTGAGAGCCAGGACCAGGGCCCCGCCGGCGGAAAGCAAGAAAATCGACATGCCCAGGGGTGCCTGGTAGGCGAAACTGGTTAGCCATTTTTTCAAAGCCAGCAAAGCCAGGGGGAAAGCGATCAGGACGGACACCAGCACCATGGCCATAAAACGCGTGGACAACACCTTGACGATACCGGTAATGGATGATCCCAGCACCCGGCGGATTCCGATCTCCTTCTGGCGTTTCCAGCTGATAAAAGCGGCCAGCCCGGAAAGACCCAGGCAGGCGATCATGATGCCCAGCAAGGCGATGACCTGCAGCAATTTCCCCATCTGTTCCTCGTAGCGGTATACCCGGTCAAAAGACTCGTCCAGAAAGGAAAATTCCATGGGCACATCGGGAAAATGCTGCTGCCACACGCTGCCGACATGGGCCATGACGGCCTTGATATGCCGCACGTTGACCTGCAGGGTCAATGTATCGAAGAGGCTGCTCTCGATATCCAGCACCAGGGGCTCGATCTTTTCCTGCATGCCCCGGAAGTGGAAGTCCTTCACCACGCCGATGATCTGCTTGGTCATCTCATGATAATGGGCGGTATAACGCCTTCCCAATGCCTCTTCGAGTGATTGAAAGCCCAGGACCCGGGCCCCCGTTTCATTCACCAAGTAAGCCCTGGTGGCATCGGACCCCGGACCCTTGCGAAATTCCCGGCCGGCCACCATCTGGATGCCGTATAGGGGAATGAAATCCGCGCCGGCGGTGATGACTCTCAGGCTTACACCGCGCCTGCGATCCTCCCCCTCTTTCCAGAGCAAATACCGGCTTCTATGTTCGTCCCCGGGCACGGAGGAAGAGACCGCCGCGCCGGTCACCTGAGGGTGTTGCAGGAAAGCGTCCTTGATGGCCTCGTAATCGCGTCGTAAATGCCCCAGGTTGCTTTTCACCCGCAGGATCAATTTTTGTTCCTTGTCAAACCCCAGGGCCTGGCCCTTCATGAAATCCAGTTGCCGCAAGACCGAAAGGGTACAGATCACCAGGAACACGGTGAGCGCGAACTGGCCGGCCACCAATACCTTCTGCATGATGGTGCCCCGAAGACCGAACTTGAACCTTTCCTGCAGAATGGATGCCGGTTTCAATCCCGTGAGGATCAAGGCCGGGAAAATCCCGGAAATAAAGCTGACCAGCAGGAACAACACCAACAGCGATACCAATACCATCGGGTTCGCCAGCTGGGACAGAGTCAACGTCGTACCGGCCATGCGGTTGAACAGGGGAAGCAGGAAAATGGCCACTACAATTGCCGCGGCAAAGGAAATCAGGGTAATGATCTGCGCCTCCACGAGGTATTGCCGGATCAACTGCGACCGGGCGGCTCCCACCACTTTGCGGAGCCCTACTTCCCGGGCCCGGGTGGTGGACAGGGCGGTGGAAAGGTTGATGAAGTTCATGCAGCCGATCAACAACACCAGGCCGGCGATCAGGGTATAGATGTAGATGTACAGCCAGTTGCCCCCGGTTTCCGGTTCCCCGTATGGTTGGGGATGCATATGGATTCGCGTGACCGGTTGCAGATTAAAGGACACCTCTCCCAGGTCGAAACCGTACCGCTCTTTGAATATCTGCTTGAGTTTCCGGGCGTATGTCTGGATCTGCTGTTCAAATGCGTGTGCATCGGCACCGGCGGCCAGTTTCACGTAGCTGTACTTGGCCTTGGGGTTGACCCAATCGGCCTCGAATCTCGGCAGGTTTTGTTTCAGCGTGGCCATGGATACCAGCATGTGATAGGGAATATGGGTATTTGATGGCGCATTGCGCAACACCCCGGTGACCGTAAAGTCTTCCGAGCGAACACGATTCGCTCCCAGGTCGTAATCAAACTCCATCTGCAGGGTGCGGCCGATCGGGTTGCCGTCGCCGAAGTACTTGCGGGCCATACCTTCCGTGATTAGAACGGTATTGGGCCGATCCAACGCCTGGTGAGAATTGCCCTGGGCGAAAGGAATGTTGAATACCTGCAGGATCTCCGGGTCGGCGAAAAATATCTTTGTTTCAAAAAAGCGTTTGTCTCCGTTGACAGTCAACACATTGTCACTGTTCTCGTATGGCGGGACCATCCGGAAGGCCTGCTCCACCTGAGGCATCTCCTGCTTAATGGCCGTGGTTAACGGGCCCGGGGTCCGCGCCATGGAATAATCTCCGGTTGCGCTGACCCGGTGAAGATTGACGCGGTACAGTCGATCCGCGTCGGGATGGTGGGTGTCGGCAGACAACTCGTGGATCACGAAGAAGATGATCACCATGGCGCATCCCAGTCCCACGGCCAGGCCGAAGATATTGATCATGGCGTAAGCCTTGTGGCGGCGGATATTGCGCCACGCGGTTTTTAGATAATTTCTAAACATGGGTAGTCTCCTACTCTCGGATTATTCATAGCGCAAACTATCCACCGGATTGGCTCGTGCAGCTTTGATCGTTTGCACGCTGACCGAAAGCATGACCACCAATACAGCGAACAGGAAAGAGGGCACCAAGGCCCCGACTCCCAGGGAGACATGGTATGCGTAACTCTGCAACCAGTTGTGCATGAGGAAGAACGACAGCGGCCAGGCGATCAAGGTGGACAACAGAATCCACTGGCCGAATTGCCGGAAAAGCAGCACGATGATGCCGGTGGAAGAGGCGCCCAATACCTTGCGGATGCCGATCTCCTTGGTGCGTTGTTCCGCCATGAAGGCCGAGAGACCCAGCAGTCCCAGGCCGGCGATAAACAGCGCGAAGATGGAGAAGACGGTGAAGATACTGTTGGTGCGCAGTTCCGCGCGGTACAGGTTGTCGTAATGATCATCAAAGAATTCATACTCGAATGCCTGGTTTCCGGAAAACCGTTTCCAGGTCTTCTCCAGGAAGGCGATGCTCTCCCGGATGCGGTTCGTCTTCAAGCGCACGGAGATCTCCCTACCGCCGAACGCCTCTCTTCCCTGCACGCTGATGATCAGCGGGTCGATGGCATGATGCAGGGAGCGGAAGTGAAAATCCTTGGCAACCCCCACGATGGGTATGGGCTGCCCGCGACGATCCCGCACCAGTCTTTTGCCGACCGGTTCCTGCAAACCCAGGGTTTTGACCGCAGACTCGTTCAGCACCAAAGCCTGTTGGTCTGGAGCAAAGTCCTGGGGGAAGAACACGCCCTTTGTCATCTGCAATCCATATACCCGGCCGTAATCGGCGTCCGCAAACAAGTGATGAATGACACGGGTCTCGCTTTCCGGTTGATCCGGCAAATTGTAAAAGGAATCGCCGATCGACCCGCCCAACAGCACGTCTGAATTGGTGGCTGCCGTGACATTGGGGTCGCTCAGAATGGCCTGCTTGAAGTTACGGATATCCCTACCCAGGTCATCGGCTTTGTGAATGTTGATGACGCGCTCACGTTGCATGGATAGTTTCCGGCCCTGGATGAATTCCACCTGATGGCGCACCACGAACATGCCGACCAGCAGGACGATGGCGATACTGAACTGAAACACCACCAGGGCGCTGCGCAACCAAGCTCTTTTTCCGCTCAAATCATTTCGCAGCACATTGACCGGTTGGAAAGAAGACAAGTAAAAGGCCGGATACAGCCCCGCCGCCAGCCCGACCGTCAGCGTAAAGGCCAGCAACAGCAATAGGACGGTCGGATCCCCGAGGGGCAATCCCAGGTTCTTGCCGGTAAACCCCTGGAAAGCCGGCAGCACAATCCTTACCGCAACCAATGCCAGAATCATGGCCAAAACCGTATAGGCCATGGATTCGGTCAGGAACTGCCGTATCAGAAAAAACCGGGTGGAGCCCAGGGATTTTCGGATGCCCACTTCCCGGGCACGGCCCATGGAGCGGGCGGTGGAGAGGTTGACGAAATTGGCCACCGCCAGGATGAGAATCGCCAGCCCCGCGATAAGAAAGATGATCACGTACAAGCGATCCCCATTGGGTTCCAGCTCATGTTCCAGATGAGAATTCAGGTGGATCGAGGTAAGGGGCTGCAGGAAGTGATAGTATTCGTTGCCCTGCCCGCGCATTTGCTCCCAGCTGACACCGAACATCTCCGCGATCTGGGGCTTGGTGTACTTGAGTTCCTCCTGCTTGAGCTTGTGTTCGAATTGACGCCAGTCCACACCTTCCCGCAGGATAAAGTAGGTGTAGTAGTTGTTGCTGAGCCAGGTGGTTTCGGTTCCCATGTTGCGGTAGGAGTTCATGGATGCCAGGAAATCGAAATGGAAATGGGAATTCTCCGGCATATCCGCGACCACCGCGGTAACCCGCCAGTCCCGGCGCCGGTCGGAGTTTATGGTCTTGCCCACGGGATTCTCTTCCCCGAAGTACTTGCGGGCCGTTGACTGGTTGATCACCAGGGAATCTGGTTTCTCAAGCGCCGTCTGGGGATTGCCGGCCAGGAACGTCAATTGAAACACTGCGAAAAAATTGGGGTCCGCGGCAAACCAATTCTCTTCGCTGAACACCTTTTCCCCGTAACGGATCACCGGATTGCCCAACCGTCTGAACCGGGTGGCCGCTTCCACTTCGGGAAAATCACTGTTGAGGACCGGTGCCATGGTGGGACACGCCTGCACGCCATGCACGGTGTTGCCCTGCACGACTCCGTAATACCCCACCCGGTACATCCGCTCCGCGTCAGGCAGAAAGCGGTCGTAACTCAACTCATGCCGCACCCACATGAACATCAGGATGCAGCAGGCGATGCTGACACTCAGTCCGAAGACTTTGATCAGGGAATATCCGCTGTGCTTCGTGAAGTTCCTGAGAGCAATTTTTAAATGATTCTTTATCATGTTTGTCCCCCCATTCTATTGGTTTTATTCATACCGCAGGCTGTCGGCCGGGTTGGCCCGGGCCGCCTTGAAGGCCTGGAAGCTGACCGTCAACAACGCGATGGCCAGTACCAGCAGGCCCGACCAGAAAAGCGCGTCCAACCGCATGGATGCATGGTACGCGTAGCCGGCCAGCCAGCGACTGACACCCACATATGCCAGGGGCCAAGCGATCAGATTGGCGATGAGAACCCAGCGGGAAAACTGGCCACCCAGCAACAGCACCAGTCCCCGGCTGGTCGCCCCCAGGATTTTGCGAATGCCGATCTCCTTGGTGCGTTGCTCCGCGGCAAAGGATGCCAAGCCGAACAGCCCCAGGCAGGCGATAAAAATGGCCAGGAAACTAAAGTACTGGAAAAGAATCAACAGGCTGCGTTCCTGTTGAAAACGCCGTTCAAAAACCGAATCGTAGAAAAAGTACTCAAAGGGGTAGCCGGGGTTGAACTGCGTCCAGGTGAATTGGATGGTCTCCAGGGTATGCGGGATGTTCTCCGGCCGGACCTTGATGGAGATGTAGTTGGCATTCAAGTCGGGCCGGACGAATATCTTGAGGGGCACTATGGGGTTGCGCAACGAGGTGAAGTGGAAATCCTTGATCACCCCGATCACGGTATAGTAAATCCGCAGTTCACCATAGGTTTGGATGACTTTCTTGCCGATGGGATTTTTCCAGCCGAATCGCCGGGCGGCCGTCTCGTTGATGATAACCGCCCCGGCATCGTCGGACCGGCGGCTTCCGACTTGAACATCCGAGGGAAATTCCCGCGAGAAGTCACGCCCCTGCACCAGGGGAATCTCGAAGGTTTTCAGGAAATCATGATCCACGGTGTTGTGGATGATGGTGACCGACTCGTCAGCCACGGCCCCTTCCCAGGTCACGGTGTTGTACCTGCCGATGCTGTGGGGCAGCATAGCCGACCCGGTGACGCTGAGAATATCCGGATTGTCCTGCAACATCACCTTGAATGGTTGAATGCTGCGGCGGGGGGGGGTGCGCAATACCAGAATCTGGTTCTTGCGGAAACCCAGGGATTTGCCGGCCATATAGTTGATCTGGTGGATAATGGCAAAAGTGGCTGCAATCAGGATAATGGAGATTGTGAACTGAAAGACCACCAGGATGCGGCGGAACCCCGCGCCTTTACGGCTGGACCCGGCGGCACCCTGAAAAATCCCCGCGGGCCGGAATGCAGACAGGTAAAAGGCTGGGTAACTACCCGATAAAAAACCGACCACAAGCCAGGCACTCAGGAGTACGACCGGTAAGGGCGCCTGGAGTATCCCCGCCATAACCAGGGGCTGGCCGGTGATATTGCGCAACAGGGGTAAAAGGGCCGCACTGAGCAGCAGGGCCAGTAGAAATGCGAGAAACACATAAACAAAACTTTCACCCAGGAATTGGGCAATGATCTGATTCCTTTTCGCCCCGGCCACCTTGCGCATGGCCACTTCCCGGGCCCGCTTCGCCGACCGGGCGGTGGCCAGGTTCATAAAGTTGATGCAGGCCATCAACAGGATCAGTATGCCCACGCCCAGGAATATGCTGACCGTGGTGATACGCCGGTCGCCGAAAATCGAGAAAAGATGCATCCGGCCCAGGTTCTCCAGACGAAATGTACGCAAGTCGTTTTCCCGGGCCCGGTATTTTTCGAAACATGCGGCGATCTTTTCTTCCAGCACTGGCACCGAATGCTGCGGCGGCAAAAGAACAAACGACTGCAACACCTGGCTGAGCCAGTTGGTGGCGTAACCCGGCCCATACATTTCCTTTATGCTGGCAAACGAGATCAGGATATCCGGGGTGAAATCGCTGTTGGCTGGATGGTTGCGCATGATCCCGCGAATCATGAAGGAGATGGAGTTGTCTACGGTCAGGGTTTTCCCCAAGGGATCGGCGTCGCCGAAATACTTTCTGGCGATATCCTGGGTCACAACCGCGGTGTACATGTCCTGCAAAGCCGTGGCCGGATCCCCGGCGATCAGGCGGAATCCCAGGGTATCGAACACCCCCGGGTCCACTGCCACCATCTGCCTCTCCACAAAGTTGTTGTCCCCGTATTTCACCGCCAGGTTGGGTAGGTATTGGTAACGGGTGAATGCCTCGATTTCGGGTATCTCTTTCTCAAGGGCTTCCACCAGGGGAACCGGCGTGGAGGCGACCCGGTACACCCGATCGGGTTTTTCATGTTCCACGTAAATCCGGTAAACCCGGCCGGCATTGGGATTGTGCTGTTCAAAACTGAATTCATAGCCCGTATACAACAGGATGAGGACAAAGCAGGCCAAGCCCACCCCGAGACCGGCGATATTGATGACTGCATTGCCCTTGTTGCGCCGCATATTCCGCCAGGCGGTCTTTATGTAGTTTTTAAACATGGGAAGCCTCATTTCCTCTCCGGGGATCCGTCACCGCGCATCCGCGGCAACGCCACCCCTGCATATTCCGGAATAAGTCTTTGGTGTTGATTGCCTGCACTTACGTCTCCGTTTCGATCCAGCCGTCCTTGAGATGGATGATTCGGTCACCGTAGGCCGCCTTCTCTTCGGAATGCGTCACCTGCAGAATGGTCATGCCATCTTCCCGGTTTAGCCGCTTCAGCAGGTCCATAATCTCCTTCCCCTGCTGTGAATTCAGGTTGCCTGTAGGTTCATCGGCCAACAGCAGGCTGGGGCGGATGACCAGCGCGCGGGCCACCGCCGCAAGCTGCTGCTGGCCCCCGGAGAGCTGGTTGGGGAAAAGATCTTTCTTGGCCACCATGTGAAAGCGGTCCAGCATCTCCGCCACCAGGCTCTTGCGTTCCGACGCCTTAACTTTCTTGTACAGCAGGGGGGCTTCGATATTTTCATAGACCGTCATGTCATCGATCAGGTGGTATTGCTGGAAAATGAATCCCATATGCCGGTGGTGCAAGGCGGTGCGGTCATTCTCCTTCATGCGGTGGACCGCCTGATCCATGAAGAAGTACTTGCCCTCAGAGGCGGCATCCAGCATGCCGAGAATGTGCAGCAAGGTGGATTTCCCGGCGCCGGAGGGCCCCATGACGGTAACGAACTCCCCCGCTTCGACCTCCAGGTTGATATGCCGCAGCACAAAGGTCTTGACAAACCGGTTGGTATAGAATTTGGTGATATCCTCAAGTCGAATCATTTACCCCTCCTGGCTATCCGGCGGGGAATTATCCACCCGGTACAAGACCGTACCCAGATACCCGGCTTCATTGATCTGGGCAATGTACATGCCCGGCTGATAATGGGAGCGCATCGCCAGCTTGGTAACCGGAAGGCCTTCCAGGAGCTCCAGGGGCCGGTAGGAACCGTTGCGGTCCGCCAGCCGGATCTGATCGCCCGCGGTTACCATCTGGTGCAAAATCTCCTTCAGGCTCATAGCAACCTCCTTAATTCATTCCTGCCATGTTAGAGATGGAATTCTTCCTTGACGTTCTCGGTCACGATATGGCCGTCAAAAAGATGCACCACCCGCTGGCTGTACTCGGCATAGGCGGGAGAGTGGGTCACCATGATGATGGTCGTACCCTCTTCATGCAAGTTGGTCACCAGGTTCATCACCTCTTCGCCGTTTTCCGAATCCAGGTTTCCCGTGGGCTCGTCGGCCAGAATCAACTTGGGCCGGGTTACAATGGCGCGGGCCACCGCCACCCGTTGTTGCTGTCCTCCCGAGAGTTGCTGGGGAAAATGGTTGCGCCGGGGTACCAGCTTTAACCGTTCCATGACCTCTTCCACCTTGCTTTTTCGATCCGAGGCGGAAGCCTTCAGGTACAACAGGGGCAACTCGATGTTCTCGTACACCGTCAACTCATCGATCAGGTTGAAGCTCTGGAAAACAAATCCGATCATTCCCTTCCTGAATTGAGTCCTGCGATGTTCCGGGTACTGCGAGACATTCTCCCCCATAAACACGTATTCACCCTGGGTGGGGTTGTCCAACAATCCCAAAATGTTCATCAAGGTGGATTTGCCACAGCCCGATGGCCCCATGACGGAAACGAATTCCCCTTCCCCGACCTTGAGGTTGACATTGTTCAACGCTGTTGTTTCCACCTCATCGGTGGTGTAAATCTTTTTTAAATCCTTGGTTTCAATCATTTTTCAAGCTCCTTTCTTTCGACATGACGATTTTATGATTTTTTTCGAATGATCAATTCCTCGGCATCTCCGAAATTTTCGTAAGAGGAGGTGATCACCCGTTCACCGGGAGTCAATCCTTCCAACACTTCAAAGAAAAGCGGGTTCTGACGTCCCAACTTGACCTGCCGCTTCACGGCTTTGCGTTCATCTGCATCCAGGACAAACACCCAGTTGCCACCGGTATTCTGGTAGAATGCCCCTCGAGGCAACAGCAACGCTTCGGCGAGGTCTCCCAATTCGAAACGGATGTGCAGGGTCTGACCCCGGCGGATGTTCTGTGGCTTATCGCCCTGGAAATTGAAGTCCACCTTGAATTGCCGCTCCTCCACCACCGGGTAGACTATGGCAGAAACAAGGCGGAACTCCTCACCCGAAAACGTATAGGTCCCGATCCGTCCCTTCTCCACCCGGGCGATATAGTGCTCGTCAATCCTCGCCCGGACACGGAAACTGTTTACCCCATCGACTTGTCCCAGCCGGACTCCCCGGTCTTTCGATTCCCCGATCTCCATCTCAACCAGGTTGAGAAGACCGTCAATGGGCGCCCGGATGGTCAGTTCATCCTGCTTCTTCTTGACGATTTCCAGGTTCTCCTCCATACGCTTCAAGGAGGATTCCAGCTGACGGATCTGTTGTTTGCGGAAGCTCAAGTCCGTTTCCTTGGACCTTTGGGTCAAGGCATAGTTCTCCTTGAGGTAGCGATAGTTGTTTTCAGCTGTTTGGAAACTCTCTTCGGACACGATGCCTTCTTTGAAAAGGTAAGTGTAGCGTTTGAATTTTTTTTCCGCTTCGGTCACCTCGAAACCCAGGCGCGCCAGTTGCTGATCCAGGTCAATGCCGTAACGTTCAAGCTCCAGGCGGGTGTTTCTCAGGTTGTTGCTCTGGCGATACAACTCCGCCTCCCGGTACATGATGTCCAACAGCAGGTTGGTGTTGGACAGTTTCAATATCCGGTCGCCCTTTTTCACCCGGGTGCCCGACAAGACGTAGATCTTTTCGACCCGGCCGCCTTCGGACGCGACCAGGTAACGGGTTTCCCGGGGAATGATCTCACCGGTAATGGGGATGAACTCCTGAAAAGGCCCCCGTTGCACCGGCGAGATGGTCAGCCGTTCGCTGTCCACCCGCAATTGTCCGCTCTTGATGGTCAGCAGCGCATAGATCAACAGCAACGCTCCCAATCCGCCAATGGATAGGTAAAGGATTCGCTTGAGGCTCCATCTTTTCTTTTCAATCTTGCGGTCCATGCTCATTGCATTCTCCTTGCGGGTCCGCAAATCTGCAATCAAGATCGATGCCAAACACAAAAAAGCCCTTCATCACAAGGTCTCGAGAGATTTGCAGCTTCAGGGGAGCCTGGGGAAGCGCTCATAATGTCTGATAATGAACACCTGGTGTCCACTTGCGGACACAAACCAGCCGGTATGC
>Ga0272442_10007628_pt1 | contig 13941 bp, 14 predicted proteins | sample SSMForm2O_FD_200262 | JGI IMG/M metagenome (GOLD analysis project Ga0272442, IMG submission 200262) | Marine sediment archaeal communities from Little Sippewissett salt marsh, Falmouth, MA, United States - SSM-Form-2O | ecosystem: Environmental > Aquatic > Marine > Wetlands > Sediment ...
TAAAATTGAGTTTCCTGGTAAGGAGGAAATGCTTCTGCTCCAATCGTTTCTACTATCTCAATGCTTCCTTTTTTAAAAGCAACGTGATTAGTGTTAAGGGAAATTCGTTCAACTCGCACAAAGAGAACAGATGCCTCTTGAATAACTAATCTCGGGATAGTGATCTGGCCATTGCAGGTATATCCAACGGAATCACTCGGTGATGATACATTTGGTAGTGTGACTTTTTGAGCTACAAAGACATTTCCGCCCGGCACTTCATAGATGAATAAAAATTCTGCAGAAAGACCTCTTCTCCCATCAGGGCGGTCAGTGGCCAGAGCAGTAATATCAAGAACTAAGTCAGAATTTCCGGATGGAATATTCTCAAAAGTCCATTGGGCATAATTTTGAAGGGAATTGTCTCTAAGCCAATACCAGCCTTTTATTGAATCGCCATTAGTGTTGAAATCATTGGGAAGATTAAAGTTCCTGGCAGCAAAAAGATTCATAGAGAATATAAAAAAAGTGAAAAAGAAAATTAGAAGCATCAATAATTTTTTTACTTTCATGATTTCTATCTCCTTATATGTATCATAATTTTTAAAAAATACCTGCTATTGAAATATTTAGATTATTTCCTTTATTACTTTTTAAAATTTCCCCTGCTTTCACACCTCCTCTCTATTAAATGTGGTGTTAAAGTAAATTTTGGATACTCTAAAATAAAAAACTGCCAACACTTTTAAATTTTAAAAGTTGGCAGTTTGGCAGTCATATCAATCAAATGATTTAGACCCATAACTTTGTGCCCTACCCTTTGGGATAGTTTGCCTTTTTCAACATTTTTTAAATACAAATTTTTCATTTTCCAGCTCACCATTTATATACTGCCTAGATATGTAAAAATCCTTCTTTTTGTGATATAAATTATTTAACTTCTAAAAAGGACTTCTTCTTTATTAAATAATCTCGTTGCTCCAATTAAAGCGATTCCGGCGATAATTGTATTCGCGGTGAACGTAGTCAGTATATGTCCCCAAAAAATCTTTCCCATTAAAATTTCCTTAAAAACAAAGCTACTGTTTAGAACAGGAACTAAAAACATATTTCCGGTCAATTCAATTCCCTGGCTGATAGAGATGATACCCAAAAATATGGTCAACATATAAATAGGCGTTATATAACTGGAAGCTTCTTTGATATTGCGGGCAAATATTCCCATAATCACTAACACAGCACTAATTAATCCAACCAGAGGAAGCAAGATTAAAAACAATAATAAAAACGCCTGAAAAGAAATTCCCATTTTCATTCCTTCGATAGCTTCGCTCCCGGCAATGGCATTTCCTGTTAATAAAGAAATGGTAATACCGGATAATCCTAAAATCATACTGGATAGAGAAATCATCATAACTGCCAGACATTTTCCTATCACAATTTCTAATCGGCTAATTTGACTAACCAGAAGAGTGGCTATTGTGCCTCGTTCTTTTTCACCAGCAGTGATATCAATGGCAGTATGCATTGCACCTGCAAAAATCAGGATGATGATTAAATAGGGTAACAGGATTCCCAAAAACGTGCCGGTCATTTTTTCTGAAGAAGCCACATTTTTTGTTTCCAGGTTAAAAGGATGAATCAAGTCTTCGCTTAAATTTTTTACACGTAATCTCTGGGAAATAATTTTATCTGAATAATCATCAATTGCCTGTGTAATTCTTTTTTGTGCAACTCTTGATTTGACTTCTGTTTGATCATATTCCAACAATAGCTGACTGGGCTCATTATTTATAATTTTATCATCAAATTTAGGAGGGATTTCAATAATTGCCTGAATATCTCCATTTTTCAAACTGACAACTGCATCATCCACTCCTGATATTATTTTAATTTGTTCTTGATTTTCCAGGTGTTCGGATAATTGCACTGCAAATTCTTTCCCCAATAATGCGACAATTGAAACACTATTTTCCGATTTTTTATTTCCCACCTGGTTGAAGTAGCCCATTCCAATAAATAACAGGGGATAAAAAACAAGAGGAACAATAATCATGGTTATCAATGTCCTCTTATCCCGAACAGCACCTACAATCTCTTTCAACAATATGGATTTTATGTTCCCAAAACTCATCTTAAATGATTCTCCCGTTCAATTAATTTAAAAAAGATATCTTCTAAATCTTCCAGTGAAAATTCTTTTTTTAAGCAGGCTAAAGTGCCCTGGGCAAGAAGCCTCCCATGATGGATAATGCCAATCTTATCACACAATTTTTCAGCTTCCCGCATGATATGGGTTGAGTAAATTACGCATTTTCCATCATCCTTGAAACTTTTCACATAGTCAGTTACAGTCCGGGCGGTCATGATATCTAAACCGACTGTTGGTTCATCTAAAATCAAAACAGACGGATTGTGTAAAATGCATCTGGCAATCGATAATTTTTGCTTCATTCCGGTAGAAAGTTTGCCTACTCTTACATCTTTAAAATGTTCCATTTCCAAAGCTTGAAACATTTCGTCCATTTTTTTATCAATTTGTTGATTGTCCATTCCGTTGATTTTGCCAAAAAATCTTAATGTTTCCCGAGGAGTAAATCGATCATACAACCCTGTTTCACCTGACAAAAAACCAATTTGCTCTCTGACTTTACTTGAATTTTTTACAACATCATATCCATTAATTGATGCCTTGCCGGAAGTCGGAATCATCATGGTTGCCAAAATTCTTAACGTGGTGGTTTTTCCTGCACCATTCGGACCTAAAAGCCCATATATTTTGCCCTTTTGACAATTGAATTTCAGATGATTGACTGCAATAATTTTTCCTCTTTTTTTATCCTGAAATACTTTTGTCAATTGATCAACCTGGATCATCTTTTTTAAAACCTCTTTTTTAATAAACTGACTACTGCAACTAAAAAAAATCGTTTTGGCCTCTACCTTTTTTTCAGCTCAAATTGATTTAATGCATTTAATATCTCGTTTTTTACTTTTCCATTTTCTTCTGTTTTCAACGTTTTTTCCAAGGCAATTTTTGATTTTTTCCCTCCAAGACGTCCCAATGCCCAGGCAGCATGTCCTCTCACTGTCGGATGATTATATTCTCGTAAAACCTTTATTAAGGGTAACACCGCTACCGGATCCTTGCTATTTCCTAAAGCCAAAACGGCATTTCTAATAATAGCGTCTCTTGGTCTCATTGCAATTTGATTATCCCTAAAGTAATATTCAAAAGCCTTCTCTGACATTTCCAATAGGGGAATCAGAGGAATTCTTGAACCAATGAAACCATGCTCAGGCCGGTATTTTTTTGGTTTGACGTCTTTATTCCAGGGACAAACATCCTGGCAGATGGAACATCCGTACAATTTGTCACCCCATATTTCCCTATATTCCAAGGGTAAATCCATTAATTGCTCTGAAATATACTGAAGGCATTTTGTTCTGTCAATAATATACGGAGCAACGATCGCTTTTGTAGGACAGGAATCCATACAAATTTTACAATCACCGCAATTTTTCTGAAGAGGTTGATCCGGTTCCAACTCTAATTCAGTAATAAGTTCCCCTAATACTATCCATGAACCGAATTTTTCAGTAAGAATAATGCCATTTTTCCCATACCACCCCACGCCGGCTCGTTGGGCAATCGGTTTTTCCACCAAGGATACATAGCAGGATTTATTTTTTGATTTATGTTTGAAATCGGTTTCTTGATTGATAAAATCACTGATTTTTTTTAATTTTGTTCTGACTTCATAATAAAAGTTTGCGATATCATATTTAGAAATTATTCCACAAGGTTGACCGTTTTTTTTAAAATCATTATCCTCTTCAATCAAATAACACTGTGCTACACTAATAATTGATTTTGCATTTTTTAATATATTTCTTGGATTGCATCTACGATTGATTTTTTTTAAATTGATTTGATTTTGACCATATAAATCATTTTTTTTATTGCCATATTCGCTTTTTGGGATATATCCTCTTTCAATACTTTCCAATAAAGCATTTTCTGCCCGAGGAAAAGGGTCTGCATTGGTTATTCTTACGATATCCAATCCAATCCCCATACCAAAATCTATTATTTGCTTGGTTAGTGACATAAATCAACCCATTAACAATAACTTATTTTAAAAGTTATTCCATAAAAATTATAAGCATTAAAAAATATCCGTTATCTTCTCTTAAAAGCCTGGACAATAATAATCAGACCGACCACTATCAAAATCAAAGGCCATAGATTTCCTATTGCAATCCAAGGGAAAAAACTATTAAGTAAAAATATGATGCCGATAACGATAATTATTATTCCACCTAATAATTTTTCGTTTTTTCTTGAAACATGCGAATGGCTTTCTGAGTCAAAATGTTCTTTGACTTCCTCAATAACATCCTCTGCTCCTTTTTTTACCCTGTCTTTAAATTCTTCTCTTTTGTCAAAGGCATCATCGGAAACTTGCTCAGGATTTTTAGGAATGATAACCCAGGCAATAAGATAAACCAGCAACCCTGCGCCGCCTAAAAGGAAAACGAGAACTGTCAGTAATCTCACTAAAGTTGAATCAACCTCAAAATATTCAGCAATTCCACCGCATACCCCTGCAATCATATAATCTTTTCTTGACCTGTAAAGCCTTTTGTTTGTCATTACCATCACTCCTTTTATCATTTACTAATTGATTGATTTACCAATGAGCTAATTTTTTACTTTTCAACTAACCTAAACACCTTTGCATTTAGACAATTCTCTATTCAATCTGAATAAAAATCCTTTAATCCTACCTCTTATATCCAATCATCCTTAAAAAATCTTTTCTCTCTTTTACGTTTTTTTCTGTTTCTATACCCTTCGGAGAATAACCATCAATGACGCCTAAAACGCCTCTTCCCAAATTTGTCTCTGCAATGATCACTTCAACGGGATTGGCAGTAGCACAAAAAATCGAGCAGACTTCCTGACAATTTTTCACAGCATTCAATACATTAATTGGAAAGCTGCCTTTAAGTGCAATGATAAATGTATGCCCGGCACCTATCGTACTGACATTTTTAACAGCCAAAGATTTTAATATTTCGTCATTTCCTTCCGCTCTCACAAGGCAGGGTCCGGAAGCTTCATTAAAGGCAATACCAAACTTCCCCTCCGGAACACTGGTCACCATGATCTCATAAAGATCCTCAACAGTTTTTATAAAATGTGCCTGTCCGAAAATAATATTTATTTCCTCCGGAAAATCCATTTTTATTGTTTTTAATTCCATGATATTGCCTCCATTATAATTTCACTATTTTCATTTATTTTAAAGATGACTGTGATATAATTATTCATATTTTACCATAATTTATTTAAAAATATTAGTATAAAAACCAACTAAGGAAGTTTCTTGATGAATTTTTGGAACAAGATCCGACAAGATTTATTTATTGAACAAAATGTTTTTGTATTATCTTTATCCATATTATTTGTAATTATTGCTTTTTTTAGCTGGTATCCTATTCTTCCGATCTACCTCCAGGAATTAGGCGCAAATGATTTTCAGGTAGGATTTTCATACACATTGCTCACGCTTGCCTCCACCTTAATGCAATTTTTTGGAGGGATACTTTCTGACTATTTTGGACGAAAGTGGCTGATTGTTTTTCCAAACTTTATTTTTCCATTATTGTATTTACTGATTGCAAATATTAATCAATGGCAAATTTTAGTTGCACTCCTTGTTGTTGTGAATAGCTTAACTGCACTTCAATTGCCTTCTTTCTATGCCATCATCGCCGAATCGGTTCCTAAAAATAAACGCGGTAAAGCTTATAGTATCTTTGAATTATTTGTTGTTATGGGAATTACCTTGGGTCCCGCTGTCGGCATGATATTGATTTCCAGAATCAATATCAGATATTTATTTTATCTGAGCGCTGTTGTCACTTTTTTATGTGCAGTAATCCGGCTGATTTGGTTAAAAGAGACGCATCACGACCGTTTAAACACGATAAGCATAGACTCCATTAAAAAAATATTCAATAGAAAAATATTCATGGTCATTGCTGCCCTCTCATCCCTCCTTCTTTTGTTTAATCTGACAACGAACGGACCTTTTGCATCCTTATTTGCCTATGAAGTCTTGCATTTTGACAAATCAAAAATTAACCTTCTCTTTGCCTTAGGAGGCAGTGCTGCAGTTATTTATAGTATTGGAGGCGGAAAAATTATTGAAAAATGGGGTAGTAAAAAAATGTTATCAGCCAGCGCCATTGGTATGGGGCTCTTTGCAGTTTTATGGGGATTAAGTGCTACGCCATTCCTTCATATATTCTTATTTATCATTTTATATGTATTCTTCCAAAGTTGTTATATTGCCTATGGTGCACTATTGGCAGATATCACGCATCGACAATCCAGGGGATTAGTGATTGGCTTTATCGGCACAATTACCGGCTTGATTGGTTCGATGGGTCCATCCCTTGGTGCTTACTTAAGATTATATTTTAGCCCCATCTCAACTTTCTGGGCAGGATTGGTTTTTGCATTGGCCACTTCACTGTTCTTGATGCAAGCCAAAGACTAAAATATAAAATCAGTTACTTGCTTGATTTATTTTTATTTAACATTATAATATATTAAACACAGATTCAATATGTAAACCAATTGATAGGCAGTTTAAAAACAATATTAACCGGCCATAATCACATTAGATTGCGTTAACGATACCCTTTTTTTGGAACGGAACGGGAAGGAAAAACAAATGAATAAAAATAGTAGAAAAAAAGATAAGAAAATTAAAGCAATATTTTTTGATTTTGGCGGCACTTTAATGGATTCTGAGAGTGACATAACTGCCCATGTCCATATGATGAAAGACATTGCAAAAAAATATAATCTTTCATCCTCTCCGGAAGAGATGGCTGAAAAGTATCATTCATTTATCTTTACAAAAAATATGACACTTCAGGAATTGGATTCAAGGGCAAAATCTTTTTCTCCTTTAAAAGCTGCAACCAATAACGCAGTGCGCAAAATGCTATTAGAATATCATGTCAAACCTTCAGAAAAAGATATGCATTGGTTCTCACAAATATATTTTTCCAACCATAAAAAATACGTAAAATTATTTCCCGAAACTCTGGATGTAATCAAAAAAATCAGAAACACCGATTCGATTCATATCGGTATTATCAGTGACATTGATATTGATTATCAAAAATTTCAATTTGATGCATTTGGAATAAGTCATTTATTCGATTCAATTACGACTTCCGAAGAAGTACAATCCTATAAACCCGAAAAAATGATTTTTCATTCAGCCTTTAAAAAGGCAGACTGTCAGGGCGAAAATGCCATCATGATAGGCGATTCCTATGAAAAAGATATTGTCGGAGGGAAAAACATGGGAATGACTACGATCTGGCTGAATCGATTTTATGGAAAAAACGCTGCCGGGATAAAAGCAGATTATATTGTATCCCGCTTAAAAGATATTAATCCTTTTATCAATGAACTCATTTAGCCGTTTCAACAAAATTGATTCCTTGGCTCACCTTTTAATCATACCCAGATAAAAGGAATCAGAAAGAAGATCTAATACAGAAAGGAACCGAGCATGCTCTTAATTAAAAAAAAATCAAACCTTATTTTTATTATGCTGTTAATAGGTTTATTGCTTAATTTATGCCAGATTGTATTTGGTGATTCCCTTTCAGCTTCCGACTTTAAAACCATTATCCCTGTTTTAACCTATCATAATTTTACTTTAAACGAAAGCACCAGTTATAAAATCAATATTGATAAGTTTGATGAACAAATGGAATATTTATATCATCACAATTATTCGGTTATTTCAATGTCAGAACTTAAAGAAGGACTTTCCAGGGGGATCCTTCCACCCAAGCCGGTGGTCATTACTATCGATGACGGATATAAATCGACTTATGATTTAGCCTACCCTGTTCTAAAGAAATATCATTTTCCTGCAACACTCTTTGTGTATACTGATTTTATAGAAAAAAATGACTATAGTCTTACCTGGGATGAAATTCGAGAAATGGCAAAAAATAATTTTGAAATCGGTTCTCACACTGTCAGCCATTGCAATTTGATAAAAATAAAGGAAAATGAGACAAGTGAAGATTATTTAAATCGGATAAAGAGAGAAATATTTTTGTCCAGAGAAATATTAGAAAAAGAAATTGGCAGAGAAATAGATATCTTTGCTTATCCTTATGGTACTTACAATCCGCAAGTCAAGGGATTGGTTGTTCAAGCTGGATACAAAATCATCGTAAACGCAAATAGCATGAATAATGATACTGACGCAAACCTTCTTTCTCTAAACAGGCAAATTATATATGGTCAAAATTCTCTCGATTCTTTTATTCATATTTTACATCAGCGCCCACTGCCAGTCGCAAAGACATATCCTGAAGATGGTACGGTGAGCATGGACCAATTAACAAAAATCGGGGCTGTTTTAAAAGAAGATAGTAACACAGTCACAAATTTCATTATGAAATTAGGCGGGGCAAAAGTGAATTTCGATTATAATTCAGAAAATCGTGAAATCTCTTTTACCCCAAAACCACAAAAGCCATTAATCAAAAAATCATACATCGTCAGCATTACTGCCCGTGATAAAGATAATTCAATTTCAGGAAAAACCTCATGGCTAATTACCATAAAATAGCCAAGGGCAAAGATAAGCTGCCAAAGAGGATTATTCTCCCAAATAGGCTTGCTTTACCCTCTCATCCCGCAAAAGCTCTTCTCCTGTCCCCTGTAATACGACTCTGCCAGTTTCTAATACATAGGCAAAATCTGCTATCTTCAAAGCAGCAAAAGCATTTTGTTCAACCAATAAAACGGTCATTCCTTCTTGATGAATCCGCTTGATGATATCGAATATTTCTTTTACCAGCAGAGGAGCCAATCCCAAAGAAGGTTCATCCAACATTAAAAGTTTCGGACGCGACATAAGCCCCCGGGCTACTGCCAACATCTGCTGTTCTCCGCCGGATAATGTTCCTCCTTTTTGCCATAACCTTTCCTTGATTCGAGGAAACAGCTCATAAACCCATTGTAGATCTTTTTCGATTGCTTTGATGTCAGAACGCGCATAAGCCCCTAACTGTAAATTTTCCTGTACAGTTAAATTGGAGAATATCTTTCTGCCTTCCGGAATCAATGCAATGCCTCTCTGTACAATCTGGTCAGTCGTCATATTTGTAATAATTTTACTGTTAAATTTTACTTTTCCTTCATTCGGTTTGATTAAGGCACAGATGGTTCTCAATGTCGTACTTTTTCCTGCACCATTTGCTCCGATCAACGTAATCACTTTACCCTTGGGAACATCAAACGAAATACCTTTTAAGGCATGTATGCCACCAAAAAAAACATTTAAATTATCAACTTTAAGCATAATTATTTACATCCACCCCCAAATACGCCTTAATAACTTCCGGATTGTTTTGAATTTCTTCAGGATTCCCTTCGGCAATGGTCACACCATAATCCAGAACTAATATTCTTTTGCAAATACCCATAACTACCTTCATGTCATGTTCTATCAAAAGAATCGTTAACTTAAAATCATCTTGAATTTTTTGAATAAAACCCATCAAATCTTTTGTTTCCTGAGGATTCATTCCTGCGGCTGGCTCATCCAATAATAGAAGCTTAGGTCCCGTAGCCAAGGCTCTCACGATTTCCAGTTTTCTTTGTTGGCCATAAGGTAAACTTCCTGCTTTTTCATTTTTAAATTTAACCAATTCCACTTTTTCCAGTAATTCCATCGATTTATGATAGATACTTTCTTCTTCACGCGCATAGCCTGGCATACGAAGAATGGCTGAAACCAGACTTGACTTTAGGTGAAGGTGAAATCCTATCATTACATTGTCAATGACAGTTAAATTATCTAATAGTCTGATATTTTGGAACGTTCGTGCAATTCCTTTTTTTGCGATTTTATCTGGTTTTATACCGGTAATATCCTGGTCTTGAAAATAAATTTTATTAACTGTTGGTGTATATATTCCGGTAATCATATTAAAAACAGTTGTTTTTCCTGCTCCATTTGGTCCGATTAATCCAATAAGTTCTCCGGGAATAATTTTTAGCTTAAAATTGCTTACTGCAGTTAAACCACCAAATTTCATGCTAATATCGTCTATGTTTAATAAATCCATCAGTAGTTCCATTATGTCACACTCCCTTCAGATGATTTTTTACTTGAGAAGCGTTTTTGAAAAAATCGCGAGACACCGGCCCAAGAGAATTCTATGCCTCCTAAAAGCCCATTTTGCTTATATAAAATTATAATCAGGAGGAGGGTCGCGAAGGCAACCATCCGTAAGCCGGGTATTGCTGGAATCTCAATGGGCCCAATATTAAAACCAGCTTCAATCGGGCGAAGATATTCTAAAAATATGTTAAATAAAAACGCAGCAATAACCGTTCCTGTAATACTTCCCAAACCACCCATTACAACGACGATCAAGATATTAAATGTCATGATAAACATAAAAGCTTTGGGATCAATCGTAGTTAACAGGCAGGCAAATAATCCTCCGGCCACTCCGGCAAAAAAAGCACTAATGACAAATGACATAACTTTATGATAGGTCAAATTAACGCCAATAACCTCTGCTGCGATTTCATTCTCCCTGATTGCCATTAAGGCGCGACCATAACTGCTGTTTATCAATCCCTTGATAATGTAAATTGTAAAAACCGCCACACCTACAGTCCACCAAAGATTGGTAAATTCCGGAATACCTTTAATGCCCAGGGCACCATTAGTTATTTGGGGAATATTGTTAGCAATAATCCGAATGATTTCCGCAAAACCCAAAGTAGCAATTCCCAGGTAATCCCCTTTCAGTCTTAACACCGGTAGCCCGATGAGAAGTGCCGCAATACCTGCAAATAAACCGCTGAATAATAAAGCAATGATAAAAGGTGCATGCAAAACCGTAAACGGCCAAGCTAAAGGTTCAAGTATAAATATCATCTCTTTGTACCAGGGAGGAAGCACCAGTAGTGTTGTAACATAGGCACCAATGGCCATAAAGCCTGCATGTCCCAGAGAAAATTGTCCTGTAAATCCAAATATCAAATTCAAACTAACTCCCAGAGTAACATAGATAGCTCCCAGATTTAATATTCTTAAGTTGTAGGCGTCCAGATTATTCTCGGCAATATAAATCAAAATACCTAAAATAATTAATGCAATGATTGTATAAATTTTTCTATTGTTTTTTTTCATCTTCACACCTTCTCCTGTATATTTTTACCAAAAAGACCATCCGGTTTAAACAACAGGATGAAAATTAAAATCAAAAATATGAAGGCGTCTCGGTACCCCGATAAGGCCGGTAAAAAAGCAACGAATAATATTTCACTCATGCCCAATATTAATCCACCCAACATCGCACCGGGAATACTTCCAATCCCCCCTACAACTGCTGCAATAAAGGCTTTTAGTCCGGGCATCATACCCATTAGCGGGAATAACTGTGGAAATCTTAATCCCCATAAAATACCTCCTACTGCAGCAAGGGCCGAACCAATAGCAAAGGTGACAGAAATAGTTTTATCAACATTGACTGCCATCAATCTTGAGGTCTCAATATCAGTAGAAATTGAACGCATTGCAAGCCCGGTTTTGGTTTTGTACACCACATACAATAACGCAGTGATAAAAATAGCAGAGACAACAACCGATGCGAAAAGGGTTGATTGCAGGCGCACCCCACCGAATTGGTAAATATTTTTAAAAAATGTCGGTCGGAAAAAAGATTTTGGAATTCCGGAAAAAACAACAATTGCTAAATTTTGTAAAAAATAAGAAACGCCAATTGCAGAAATCAATGCAGAAATCCTGGGGGCATTCCTTAGGGGTCTATAAGCAATTCTTTCAGACATCATACCTGTTATTGCAGTCAATACTATCGCTATGATAAATGAAACCCACCAGGGCAGATGAAAAATCAATAAACCATAAAATAAAAAATAGGGCGCCAGCATAAATATTTCTCCGTGGGCAAAATTAATCAATCTTAAAATGCCGTATACCATTGTATATCCTATTGCAATCAAAGCATACAAGCTTCCCAGGGATAAACCGTTTGCCACATTCTGCAAGAATAAATTTAATGACATAGAATCCTCCTTCTAATTAAACTCAATGACAAAATTATTTCATCTCCAGTCATCTCATTAGTATCATAAGATTCTTTAATTCTGATGTTTATATCTGTCAATAAACTCTTTTTTTTGTAAAAATCCTCTTTTCCGTTTATCGAAAAAAAGTTAGAGATATAAAAAATAATGAAAATAAATAAAATATTTTATTTATTAAATTAAAACTAATATTGGTTTATTTTTTGCGTTATAACAAATTTAGTCGAAAAGGTTCTTTTTTCATGAAAAGGTAGTAAAGCTATTTAGCCATACTCCTTTTCATGAATTTAAATAAATAGATGAGACATACTAGGGATTAACGGTCGTTTCGTAGGCAAAATCTCCGTTTACGACTTTTACGACAACTGCAGGTTTTACTGCATCACCGATTTCATTGATGGTAATAGATCCACCGGCACCGGGAAAGTCTTTTGTCGCAGCTAATGCATCTTTAATGGCAACAGGATCAAAAGAACCGGCTCTTTCAATAGCATCAAGCATTAAATTGTAAACATCATAGGTAAGAATGGATACAGCATTCGGTATTTCATTATATTTTGCTTTAAAAAGTTCAACGAATTTTTCAGATTCAGGGATCACCGGGGCATCTTCAGCAAAGAATGTACTGGCAACCAAACCTTCTGCAGCCTCTCCTGCCAACTCTATCAAAACCGGATTATGAAGAGTGTCACCGCCTAAATATTTTCCTGTGTAACCAAGCTCTCTGCCTTGTATTGCTATTAAAGCAACATCTCCGAAATATCCCGGGAAAAAGAGAGCTTCTGCACCTGAATTGATAATTTGGGTTAATTGAGCACTAAAATCCTGGTCGCCGGTATTATATTTAACATCTGCAACAATTTCTCCGCCAAGTTTTTTATAAGTATCTCTGTAGAATTTTGCAAGTCCAACAGAATAATCCTGAGCAATATCCACTAAAAGCGCAGCCTTCTTAATGCCCAGATTTTCAAAAGTATAGCGTGCCATGACTTCGCCCTGGAAAGGATCGATGAAACAAGCGCGGAAAACAAATTCTTTTCCATAAGTAACCAATGGATTCGTTGCACTGGCAGACAACATCGGGATACCTGCTTTATCAGCAACTTCCCCACCTGGAATGGCACAACTGCTTCCATAACCTACAAATACAGCGACTACGCCTTCTTTTTCAATAAGCCTGGAAACTGCGCTGGCTGATTCGACTTTATCGCTCTTATTATCAACGAGAACTAATTCAACTGTTTTTCCCAATACCGTAGGTCTTTGCTCGTGAGCCAGTTCATATCCTTGCATACAAAGTTCCCCACCTACTGCCATTGCACCAGTCATCGGTTCGGCAATTCCGATTTTCACAACATCATTCGCAAAAGCAAGACTGGTTGCAAAAATTAAAAGAACAGACAATATTGAAATAAATAGATTTTTCTTCATTCTTTTTCCTCCATACAATAATACGAACCTTTTCGACTAACAGTTATTACTTCTTTAATAAGATTTAATTTCTCACCTCCATTTTAATAGTTTTAATCCCGGACTTTTCTAAAAACGTTTTCTGGATCGTGTAATTCCAGTAATAGAAAATTAACGGATTTATCATATTGATTTTAGTTATTTTTTTTAAAAATAATATTGGAAGAAATTTTAATAAGTAGTTATGCTCGAAGAATGTTTTTGGGTGTGTTTGAGAAAAAATATAAGGATTTTCGATAGAACAAAATGGCAAAAAAATACCTTGAAGATACTGAAACGTCTTTTTCAGCGTCCGAATCAATTTTTAT
>Ga0272442_10007629_pt1 | contig 13941 bp, 9 predicted proteins | sample SSMForm2O_FD_200262 | JGI IMG/M metagenome (GOLD analysis project Ga0272442, IMG submission 200262) | Marine sediment archaeal communities from Little Sippewissett salt marsh, Falmouth, MA, United States - SSM-Form-2O | ecosystem: Environmental > Aquatic > Marine > Wetlands > Sediment ...
CGTGAATATATCCAGAAGAGCGCTGTCTGCGAAATAGGTGACCAGCCCTTTTTCAGAGTAGATGCCCTGTTCCAGCTCAATGAGTCTGCACATCGTCTGTACACAAGATTCAGACTCCAGATCGTCAAGAAGACCGGTAAACAAGTCTGTAAAAACGTCACAGGAATCGAACGGAATATCGATATCAGCGTGTTTGAATATTTTATAAGCGGCTTTTTCAACAGCAGCTCCGATGATCAGTAATTCAGCGGTCACAGCCTGGAGCCGTGTTGAGCCGGCAAGGGCCATTGGCCCTGTTGAAAGGTCCATGACGACTGAATCGGGATGGTCGATAATGAGCCGCGAACGGACAATATGCTTTTTCAGAACGGCAGCGGGATTATTAAACACAAAGAATACACGCGCCCCGTTTTCAATCGCTTCAAGCGCAGTTCCGATAACGGAAGATGTCTCCCCTCCTTCTGATATCGCAATTACCGTATCACCGTTTCCAACACCCATCTCCCTGATCTGCTTCTTTCCGAATTCCATATGGTCTTCAAATGACTCCACAGACCGTATCAGGGCATAGTCTCCGCCTGTCATGATGCTGAACACATTATTCTCAGGTGTTTCCGGAATATGGGACTTGTGCCGGCATTTCCGGCAGAACGTACGCCACGCCGCTTCCAGAAGGATGCTTAGCCTGCCGGTCGCACCGCATCCGGAAAAAACGACCTTTCCTCCATTTATGACCGAATCGGATATTGAATCGGTGAGAAGATGGAACTCTTTACTGCTGAATACATTTTTCGCAACAGGAATGATGTCCCTGTCAACATTCTGCATAATCTTCACGCCTGCCGCAGTATCCGCCGTTGCTGCCTCGGACAATCCTGTTGTGCCGGGATGAGGCTGTTCCGTGAGCAGCAAGCCGAGATGGAACTGTTTCTCGTTGTTGATAAAATGATCCGCTTTCTGTTGTGCCTTGATTTCTACGGTACTCATATGTTTATACCGCAGTTATGTTCTCTTTTGTAAGGGAATCGCAGATCTGACATGCTGCATCCTTAAGAAGAGCTGAAGCGTTTTTGGCTTCCTCCTCTCGCAGCACGGAACTGCTTATCGTACACACAGGCGCACCTTTGACCATTATGGGGACACTGATCCCCCAGTATTCATTGTTCAGAAAGAGGCATAAACAGTCCATCTCTTTAATGGTTGATAATTCCTTTTTCAAATCCTCTCTGGATGATACCTGTTTCCATGAATCACCGGGAAGGCCGTTTTGACTGATATAATCGAGCAACTCATTTTCCGGAAGATGTGCGAGCAGCATCCTTCCGCTGATTGTGTCATACAGGTCGTTATATGAGTTTTGTAACGGATACTGTGTATGCCCGGACCCTTTGTAGTGTCTGAGTATGTATTTTCTGCCGCTCTGGTACGTTGAGACAAGAACAAGCCTACCGAGCTTGACCGCGATTTCCTGCACATGTTTTTCAGAAGTCTTCACGATCTCGGAATAACAACAGAATCCAGCATCTTCAAAACAGAAAACAGCGGGCCCGGCAGTATATCCCTCCCTTCGTGACTTCTGATGAATATATCCCCGTGCCGTGAATTCCTTGAGTATCCGCACGCAGGTGGCAGGCGGGATACCGAGTGTTGATGAAACATGTGTCGGGGTGACCGGTCTACCCTTCATATTCAATACTGTTTCAAGTACATCAAGTGATTTGTGCAATGTGCTTGCCATTTGGAATTCCAATTAAAATAATAGTTATTCAAAAAAATGGAATAATAATACATTATACCAAAATTAAAAATATGTCAATAAAAAAATCTGAAATTTTTACAGGGACATTGTTGAAATAGTAGACAAGATGTGATCTGGCAGGAGAAAAGTTAATTAGTTTCCAATGTCCCCATTCCGAAAAAAAAAACTTGACATCTGCGTTACAAAAGTATAATTTTTTTCGGAGCAATCTTTTTTCAGACATTCAAGGCGGGTGAAATGATACTTGTTGCAGAGAACGACGAGGAGACCAGAGAGAGTTTGCTGAAGCTCCTGGTCGGCCACGGGTACAAAGCGGAGGGCACATCTGTTGACAGCTGCCTTAAAGGGCTGATCAATACGAAACGGCCCGATCTGCTTATAGCGGGAGTTGCACTGCGTAAGGAATCGGAGGATTTCAGACTGGTGAAAGGTTTGGCTGAAGACCCGTTGCTTGATAATATACCGGTTCTGCTTATGGCTGAAGCCGTAATACCTGAAAAATCAGGTGTCAGGAAGAAGAATCCGGAACAGATACGGTGTGATGGTTTTTTTGATAAACCTATTGATGTTTTCGAATGTATGAATAAGGTGCGGATGTGCATAGATCCAGGATCGGGGGCCTAATATAAAAAGTATGGCCATTATATACGAAAGAAACAGCAATGAAACTTAAATTTTGGGGCACAAGGGGATCGGTTGCTTCCGGCCTCACCAATAGCGAGTTTGCCGCAAAGATCAAGAACATACTGTCAAAAGCTTCACCTGACGATATCAGGGACAGCGAATCGATCGATAATTTCCTGCAGAATCTTCCTTACGCTGACAGAAAGACGCTAGGCGGCAATACTTCGTGTGTTCAGGCTTCATTCGAGGACCTATTCCTGGTCTTTGACGCGGGAAGCGGGCTGCGGCTTCTTGGAAATGACCTTATGGAGAAATTCGGTCCTGTGATCCCTTTTACACTGCATATTTTTTTAAGCCATTTCCACTGGGATCATATACAGGGGTTCCCGTTTTTCAACCCCGCCTTTATCAAAGGGAACACGATAAAGCTCTACAGTGCCCTTAACAAGGCGCACAAGTTGCTGAGCCGTCAACAGGATGCCTCTTATTTTCCGGTCAAGTTTGAGGATTTTGGTGCTGATATAGAGTTTATTAATTTCACCCCTGATGCTCCTTTTGAAGTGGAAAATATTGAGATCCGTGTTCTGCAGCTTTCCCACCCCGGAACGTCAACAGGGTTCAGGGCGAGCGACGGATCCACAACGCTTGTATATATGAGCGATACAGAGCTGGTGACTCTTAAATCCGAACAGACTGAGAAATACAAGGAATTTGTACAGGATGCAGATGCCGTTATTGTGGATGCTCAGTACGATTTTGAGGAAAGCCACCAGAAAAAGCACTGGGGGCATAGTTCACCGTTCCTGTTTATGGATGTGCTGAAGGGAACCGGGGTTAAACGTGTGTTCCTGTTCCACCATGACCCGGGACATACGGACAAGGAAATATACAGGATGCATGCCAGAGCGAGAAAATATAAGGAATATAATTATCCTGATGAATCTTTCGATGTAATGATCGCAATCGAAGGGGATGAATTCAGTTTTTAAGTATTTTTCATACTTCGCTTGAAAGAACAGCATATTTTTTCGTGAGATACACGGGTTAGCGAAATATTGCACAAAAAGCACCGACAAGCTCTGCTTTATAAATATCTATATATATATAAATATCAATCAACATTTATCCTCAATGTAAGTATAAATAACGAATTTTTTTTACAGCCCGGATTTTTCATGGAGACGTACTGATTTTTCATTTTTCGTACGAAATTCGGCCAATACAGGAGGATATCACGTGATCTGCAACGGGACCTACCGGAAAACAGAGCAGGGATTCACTCTGATAGAACTGATTACGGTTATAGTTATCATCATACTTCTCGTGGGAATGCTTTTTCCTGCACTCAGGGGGGCGATAAAAAAATCGAAAGTCGCCCGGACGGAAAGCCTTATCAACCGTATCGAAGGCGCTCTATACAGATATAACAGCGATTTCCGCGATTATCCACCCTCTACTGACGGGGGCGGCGGCACCCTCAACGATAACGACTGCCTGCTGAACGCGCTTCTTTCGGTAAAGGGGCTGAATGCTCCCTACGAGAGTTTCAGGGATAATGAAACAGCTTCGATACAGGGCTTTACCTGCATTGTGGACGCGTGGAAGCACCCTCTTCTCTACTGTCATTTCACAGATTATGTTCCCGAATGGGATTCGAAGCAGCCCTGGAGGTTCGAAGCAAAAAAATATGAATTTCAACTCATTTCGCCGGGGCCTATCTGGGATGACCTTAACAAGGACAGCAGTGACCTTGTGGAGAATACTGAATTAGATGACCTGGATGAAAAACAGATCAGGCAGATCATTACCAACTGGTAGGCAAAGCTCCGGATTCACCCTGTTTGAGCTGCTTATAGTCATGGCTGTTGTCGGTGTCCTCATGGGTATAGGAGCTGCATATCTCGTGGGGTTTTCGCGTGGCCTCCAGATCGAGAGCGAAGCGTCCCGTGTTGCTGCTTTTCTGAATATTACAAGGAATACTGCTGTTGACACCGGATGTTCGGCAAAGCTCCGCTTCGTCAAAAGAAGGTCTGCAACTGTTATGGTCTATACGGGAAGGGATATCACAGACTGCTATATGATGGAGAATACTGCAGGTTCTTTTGGAAGGACTTTTACCACATCAGGGGAATTCGTACCGGGCCTTGCGGGGCAATGCCTCCAGCTTGAGGACGGGGAAGATGCTGATTTCGGCGAGAACTCCAGATGGGGTTTTGAACAGGGATTTCATATTGATTTTTTTTGTAATGTCGTCTCTCTCAGTGGGGAAGTCGAGTTTGTAAAAAAGGAGAACCAGTTCACCCTTTCCCTCGTTCCGTCTGGGGGTCCCCTGGTATATTTGAAGGGGAGTGTAGTCCTTGACGACAGCACTGAAAAGGTGATATCAAACAGCAGTATTGTATTTGAGATGAACCGCTGGGTCAATATAGGATTTTCCTGCGCTGGAAATGTTGTATCACTCTATTTGGACGGAAACCCGGTCGCTGAAAGCGCTTTGTTGGCTGGAGAAGTTTTTTCAGATGAAACGGGAGGCGGGATGCGGTTGCTGAGCGGGGCCACCGGGTGCGAAGCGTTTGTAGATGAAATGGTTATCTCCCGATGGGGCATTCTCGGGGAGAAGTCACTCGGTTCCCGGGTATGCATTGACGCGCTCGAAGCACGGCTTTCGGACAGCAATCCTGATAATGATTTTCTGGATATCACGTTCAGTCCGGACGGAATGTATCCGGGTACGGAAACGCTTAATGTTTATTTTGAGAATGATACGTTCAGGTCCGTTCCGGTGGTTATAGGCCGCACTGGAAATATCTACAAGGGGGAATTATGAATACGGATACGTACCGTAGAGGTATAGCCCTGCTGATGGTTATTATGACCCTTTCAGCGCTCCTTCTGATTGGTGTTCCGTTCTTTATCTCGATGATCGGGTTTACCAGGACCGGTGATGCTTCGACACGCAGTGAGATCACGGAAACAGGATCATACGGGTCTGTTCAGTGGGCAATAGATTCCCTTGCACTGAGCGATGAGATCATAAATAATGAACCTGCTATTCACTACGGACGCACAGGAGGGGCTGATCCGATCCTTGATCCGGATGACCTTCCTGCAGAGCTGAAGGACAGGAATCCCCTGCACAGCGGAGTCCGGGTCCAGGATGAGACAGGGCGGATAGATGTGAACTCGCTTACCCTGCAGCTCGCATCCAACCTTGTGCATTCCGGGATACATTCCCAGGCATCGTATAAAATGGTGCTGTGGCCTGTACGTCCTGAGGGGAACCAGGTCTGGGTTTCCGAGGATTCAACGCCGGAGGCTCCGCGTGAAGCATACCGGCCTTTCCGCGCAGTATCCGGGATCAGAGAGATTGCGAATGTCCTTAATATTGATAAAGAGCCGGTTCCTCAGGATCCTCCGGATGATATCGGGTATCTGAGCAGGGATTCCTATTTGAATATACGGGACTGCCTCAGGATAGATTATGAGAGGATAAAGACAGGCCGCTGGTTCAAGGCAGGTGTTCTGGTCAAGGACAGTGTGGTAAACGATACGATCATAAATATGGGGTTTTCACCTGTTGTGAGCACAGGAACCCTGATCTACATCCGGGACCGGGAAACAGGGGACCGCGAATATAATTTCTGCCGAAGCGTTTCATGCTCGGTGTCAGACGCTCAAAAGAACCGGATGAAACTTTCGCTTCTGTTCGGCCTGCGTCACAACTATTCAGAAGGGGCCGCGTATATCTCGATTCCGGAACGTATACCGGTTAATATCAATACGGCGTCGTATAAGGTCCTTAAGGCGGTCTTGTGGGGCATACAGGGAACAATAAAGGGATCGGCAGTTACAATCGCGGCAGAGGATGCCGAAGCTGTTGCAGCGGATATCGTGTCAAGGAGGGAGGGAGCTCCCTTCGGTCCTGACAGGTTTATGGAATATGATATTGCGTCAGTTATCGATTCGGCTACTCCCGCGCATAACAAGGCTGCTCTCATTAAACTCCACGCGTTCAACCCGTATGACCGGAGGCTGGCCGTGTCAACAGTCGGTTTTCTTTTCGCTTCTGACAGGACATTCCGTATCTCGGGGATATCATCGGTTGTCAATCCCCATGCAGGCCTGCAGACATTCAGGAATATCAGGGAGACCGTTGTAAGTATATATCCGGGCGTACAGGGAAGCGAAGCAGTATGGGGTTCTTCAACCCAGTATGAACTTCTACAGGACAGGATGTTCAGGGGGGGAGGGCTGCTCACGGGCCCGAACCCGCTCCAGACCTCTGATTACGGTACAGTTCCCCTCGGGGATCTGGGCACCAAAAACGGGATCCAGGATTTCGAAGATAGTGATACAGGTGCGGCTTCCTATGTGACCCTTGCACCACTGAAGCTGTACTGGAATACTGGGTGCAATGAAAAGACATCATTCGTGCTTCACACCGACTCGGGCACAAAGTCCACGATTCTGGATGGGGATAAAGGACTTGGTCTCTATTCTACAGGCGCCCAGGACAACAGGGGCACTGCAGCAGTGTACGACGCCGGATCAGCAGATGCTGCCAAGAACGACCTCACGCCTGAAGGCATTGCTCTGGGCACAGACGACGGGGAAGAGGACTTTCTGGAATATGAGATGCATGACGGAGATGACGGCAGCGACTGCAAGCTCAGGAGGGATCCTGCATTTGACGATATTGTATACGAAGGATTCAGCTTCGAATGCTGGCTGAAGCCCGGGACATGGGATGATGCGGACAGGTATTATCTTTTTGATACCAGGCATGTTAATAATCAGGAGTTCAGGAACCGCGTGAGTTTTCTTTATGACAGGACCCTGGATGAACCGGGGCTTGTGCTCAGACTTGCCGATACGTCGATCAAGCAGGGAAAGGCGGGCAGCCCGTATCCGCTGAACGTTACCGAACTAAGGCAGAAAGCCTCTTTTACGCCGGGCCTGTGGTACCATGTCAAGGCCATAGTGCGGGGGGGGGGCCGGCTCGGGTCCGGCGCCTGTTCAACTGATAACAAGATCGCGATCCTTGTTGACGGCAAACCGTGCTGGAAAGTCGATCCTGCGCATGCTGATGATGAGACATGCCGCCCGAAACTGTTTCCGGGAGCGGATCTACGACAGGACATAAGCGATGCATCTACCGTTGTTCAGCTTGACAATACGGATACACTTCCTGTCAGGGGTGTGGTTCAGATCGGGGCGGAGTGTATCGAGTACCGTTCCAAAGGTGCGCAGACCCTAAACCAGTGCATCCGCGGATGCAGGGGAACTGTTGCTTCCAATCACACAGAGGGAGACCGAGCTGTTCTGTTCGGATACACATGCGATATAGTCGCTGTGAATGTTATGAAGGGGGAGGGTCTGCTGCAGGATACGATCAAATCCGGCACAGAGATGCCTGAGGTCACAGTACCGACAACGGATAATCCGCCGGACGGGGTAGCTGACTGGTGGTTTGACACGACATTTTCCTCAATCACGCTTCCTCCGGGTTCATACAGTTTCGATGATTTTCCGGACAAAGGGTTTTTGAAAGTTGAGAGCGGCACAAGCAACGCTATTGTATATTATTTGAAAACCGGTTCCAAGACCATTGCGTCACTCAACTGGTCCCTGATTCAGACCACTGAAGAGCAGGCGGGGACAGTGGTATTCCCGCCGGATAAAAAGGCCGGCCCTGACATCGTCTTCAGGGTGATATCCATTTGCGTCAGCGACAATACCGAGTATCCGGCAGCAACAGAATTCGACAACAGTCCTAAAAGGGGCTATATTCAGATCGGTGACGAATGGTTTGAGTACGGCCGTGACGAGTGCCAGTCGGGGACATTCACGCATAATCCCGGAACCGGAGATGAGTATTATTTTATCGGTGATGATTCCATGCGTTCTGTTCCGGGAATGGGGGACATAGCTCAGGAACACAACCCTGATGACAAGGTGATACCCGTGTTCAGGGTCGATAACGCGAACAACGGCCCCATGCTTTCGAATGACGGCAGTGATTACCCGAGGGATGTCGTTACCATTATTGATATACAGGACGGGAGTGATCCGCCACAAGAGAACGCAAAGGAGCAGATGAGGATCAACAGGTCCGGTATTGACAGCGGCAGCAGGCACTGGATCGCATTCGATGATTTTACCGAGCGTGAATACCAGTATGACGAAGAGGGAACACGCATCGTGAAATTTCCCTCAGGTGAAATGCCTGTTGCTCTGGCCGAAACAGCCGTGATCGGCAATTCCAGGCATGGAACGGATCCTCTTGAAGCTGAGGTCGACGAAATATGCATCAACAGATCCGGATACAGGACCGCTCGTATAATCAACATAGACGGTACGGGAGAAATAAACAACACGGAAACGATTGACGGGTCGAATACCCGGTACATCGAGATTACCCGAACATGGACATCTGCGAATCAGGATAAGGGGGATGATTTCAGGAATTCGGGATTTATCCGGATAAACTGCGAAACTTTCGCCTATATATTCGATTCAGCCCTTACCGGTCCTGAAAGATATAAACTGAAGCTCATCAGAAGAGGATGCTTCAATTCCAGACAGGCTGTTCACAGGGTATCGGACACGGTCTTTATCCTTGAGGGAATCCCCTGCACAACAGTCGTACATCCGGTTGAGGATCTGAATGCTGACAGGCCCCGGATTTTTGTCAGGTCGACTGAAGGTTTCCCTCCTTCCGGTTTTATCAGAATAGATAATGAGATTATCGGATATACATTCAAAGGGGATATGACCGGATGGCAGTATTTCGGCATGGAGAAGGAACCTGATCCCACGAATCCGGTGGGTTTCTGGCGGGGCAGGTACGGAACGGATCCTGCTGCGCACGGGGAGGATGCCCTGGTTACACTGTTTTCCGCGCGTTATCCTGACCGGACCCCGCTCAGGTTCGAAGGAGGAAGTGTGACGCACAGATGGGATCCAGCACATGGAATATTCTTTCGCAAGGTCATAACGAGGGACAGCACAGTATTCGGCATTGCGGGTGAGGATGGTGACCTGTCGGTTAAGGCTTCTCTGCTTGACGGGTCCGGGAACAGGCAGCCGCTTCCGTCCGGAGTGCGCGTGAGGATCCTGGTCGGAGCGGGGAGGAATATAGACTGGACTCAGGATCCTTCGGGTACATCCGCGGATTTTGACCCCGGTCTTCAGAAATTTGAGATCGGAGAAGGTGAAGGGGGTGTTTCAGCGGTTTCGTTCGATCTTGGGGCACGCAGAACGGACAGACTGGAGATGCGAGTATTTTTCGAGTACCTTTCCGGTGCGTGGCAGTCTGCAAAGGACGGCGCAATATGTGATCCGTCGGGTGAAGGGATATTCAGCTGGAAAATGTGTCCGGTCATTGAGGAGATAACCCTCAAAGTGAAAGGACGCAGTGCAGTATATGAAACACTGCGGTACTGAATAGAAAGCGGATTTTTTTTAAATTATGCTTTCAAACGGAAAATTGCTTGGTATAATTATATGTTTATGAAAAATCAGCGCGTTATCGTGCACAATCCGGTCGGTATGAATACCGGCATTATGCACCGTATATCCGGCGTATTGGGTTTTACCCTGATTGAACTGTTGATATCGATAACGATTTTTCTGTTCCTTGGCATTCTTCTTATTTCCTTATTTCGGTCCGGAATGGACTTGTGGCATTCAGGAGAGGCCGGAAAAACTGTATTTTCCCGGGCACGCAATGTGCTTGCCGTTTTCAGGGACGATTTTACGGCTATGTACAGGCATCCCATCCCCCGAGAGGATGCTGAGGCTGTGGATATCAGGCTTGCCGCGGACCTGGTCGCGGATGAGAGCTCAGAATACAAATCTCAGCGGATCAGGTTTGTCCGCACGATTTCCGATGAGATGAAAGACTATCCTCTGAAGGATGCCGGTACATACACGATTACGGATCCCTCCGGTACAGTTACTCCGGCTGATGAATCGGATGATATGAAGCTGTATGACCAGTTCAACGACCGAAATGAGCTTTCATCCGGCACTCTTGCAGCTGCCGGAGGGCTGATGGAAGTGGGATATCTTCTGAAAGCCGGAAGGCTCTACCGGGCTGTGAAAGCACCTGTGGGATATAAGGCAGACCATATGGGCACTGTGAAAAAGATATCACTTTTTAATGGAAGCGAGTTCTTTTCCATGCAGATGTCTGTGCTTGCAGCTAATGCCCGGGTCCTTGCCAACAATGTCCTTCACTATGAAGTCCGGTTCTGGGCTCCTGATACGGAATCATGGGATGTTTCGGACCCGAGAGAGGACAAGGAAGCAACGTACAGATGGGATTCGACCAGGGTCGATTCCAACAGCTATCCGTTTGCTTTTGATGAGGCGGGAGCACCGGTCGGTGATCCCGCCAATGATATATTTCCGGCTAAAGTCAAGGTCTTTCTGGTTGTAGACTCGAACAGGCGTACACGGACAGTGAGCCGTTTTGTGAGGAAAGAAGGCGGCTCCCCGGAAAAAATAGTGTGCACGTCAGCACAGGGATTTGAAAAGGATGAGAGCACTGAAGCAGCTGCGTATGAACGCCGCTTTTTCAAGATCGGCAATGAATGGATTTCATACAGTTCGATCGACGGAGATTCCTTTGTGGTAAACGAACGTGGAACACGGTTTACGGAGGAGAGGATCCATTATGCCGGTGACGAGGTGTATCAGGGCCGCTTGTTCACCCTGATAATCGATATTCCGGGTGCAGCACATGAATAGCAGAGGTTTTACGCTCATTGAAATAGTGGTAGCCCTTGGTGTATTCCTCCTCGGTTTCGTGAGTGTAATCTCGCTTTTTCTGGGAGGATTCAGTGCGCAGGACGAAGCCCGTTCGCGTGTTACCCGGGTCATTGTGGCCCACAACCTGTTCGCGCTTTTTACAGAAGCGGAGGATCCTGGGACCAGAACGATTCTTGCAGATGTGGAAGATGCCACAAAGTCCGATATCTTTGAATCAAGTGACTATCCGGGATACAGTTATTTTTTTACTGCGGAGCCGTATAAAGACGGACAGAACAGGGTTATTATCACTCTGTATGTGTTTGAAGCGAAATTCAAGGAACCGCTGTACGCAAAGGAATATGACAGCCTCACTGCAGATGAGAAAGCCGACTATGACAAGAAATGCACTACCTGCTGTACTATCGTAGAAAAGGAGTGACCGGAGAATATGGCTTCACAACGCGGAGTAGGTATTGATATCGGCTCAAATTTTCTCAAGATCGTCGAGATAAAGCTAAAGAAGGGCCGGTATTACCTTACGGATATGTTCTCCCTGAAAATCGGGAGCGCCGAAATAAACGGGAGGGAAGCCATACTTGAAGAACAACTGCAGGACATAATCCAAAGACGTCTTAACGGAAATTCCCTGCGCAGAGGAACGGTCGGTATATCAGGGAAAGGGGTCCTTCACAGGTATATACATATTCCGCCTGTACCTCCGTGGAAAGTGGCAATGATGGTCGATTTTGAGGTACAGTCAAGCGGTGTGGGCGAAGAGGATATTTCCTATGACACCTGTCTCCTTGCGTTGCCAAAGGGACTGTCCAACGAATACACGGTGCTGACATCAATGGCGAAAAGCGGGCATCTCGATGAAATGCTCGAGGGTCTGAGAAACGCCGGGGTGAAAGCAGAACAGGTGCTTCCCAGTCCGTTAGCCTCTTTTAATGCGTTTATCACTGATTTCGGGCGGATAAAAGACAAAACAATCCTTATTGCGGATGTGGGCGCGTATAATACGGAACTGACGATTCTCAAAGAGAACAATCTCTATTTTGTCCGGACCCTTCCTATCGGCGGAAGGACATTTACAGAAGCTATCCAGGAGGAAATGAAACTAAAGCCAGCACAGGCGGAGGAACTTAAAAAGGAAAAGGGGAAAATACTTATCGACGGTCCGGACAAGGATGACGACGATCAGACCGTGCTGATTTCGGAAGCCCTGAAACGGGCTGCTGTCCAGATTTCATCACAGATACAGGCCTCGGTCCGTTTCGCAGCCACCAATATTCGTCTCGAGAACCTGTCCATTGACGAATTCTATGTTTCAGGCGGAGGGGCACGGGTTAAGGGTCTGCTGCAGTTCTGGCAATCCCTGCTTGGAAAGCCCGTGTATATCCTTAATCCCCTGAAAAGCCTCAGTCTTTCGGAATTTCCGCAGCAGCGCGTTGCAGAGATTACCGAGCTTCCGTCCGGCTTTACTACAGCAGTGGGACTCGCTGTTTCATCATGCAGTGATCAGATGGTATCCATGAACATCCTTCCGGAGCAGGAGAAGAAACGGATAGAGTTCTTTCACAAAAAACTTCCTCTCTATATTTCTCTATTTCTTTTTCTTGCAGCCACTCTGCTGTTCACTATATATAATGTCAGGATCAGGGAAGAGGTCGATACTATCAGCAGTGATATCCAGATTACGAACAGAGGTATAGAATCAAAGAGACAATTGTTCAGGAAAGCGGTGCGTGAAGCTGAAAATGTCCTGGAAAAATACCGGTTCATCATTTTACGCGGAACGGAAAGCCAGTTTTTGCTGAGAATCATCGACTGTTTTAATGAGGAGCGTCCTCAGCAGGTATGGCTGAAAAACATACAATCGTTCCGCGATCCGAAGACAGGCAGGATCAGGGCTGTTCTCACCGTGTATTCAAAGGAATCGGAAACGCAAACCGCTCATAATGTTTTTGAAATGTTCAAGAAAAAGATGGAGGGACGGGTGCCTGTGAAATCTGTTACTGTTGATAATATTGAAGATTACTCTGACACCGAAAAAAAACTGATTATCGTATCTTTCACTGTGCATCCGGCATCCGGATACGGGGGCTCCTGATATGTGGCGCAGCAATAAAAAAGAATTCGCGGCGGTTATTGCCATATTCATTCTTCTTATAATATGGAATGCCGTGAATATTTCACAGGCGAAGGTTCTCAGAGCCCAGGGAAGGAAACTGAGGAACGACCAGGAAAAGATCAAAAATATGCTGAACATGGACCGGGAGAAGCTTTCCCGGTCCTATATCTATATTGACAAGGCTATTGACCTTCAGAAAAGGATCACTCAGAAACTTAAAAGCGTTCTGGGTGATAAATTCAAAGACAGCGTATTCAGCCTGCCTGAAGAGTATAAACCCGGCGAACATGAATCAAAAAAAGTGTTTTACGCAGGTTTGAGCACTGATATCAGGGCAAAGCTCATCAAGAAAATGAACCTCCACGGCATGAAGGTAAAGATCGGCCTTAATTTCGGAAAGCCGGACGAAGATGCGATGGAAGAGAATATAAGCATGATATACCTTATTGAACGGGTGCTGAATGAAGCTGTAGAAAGCGGACTGCGTAGCCTGGAGAGCATCCGTCAGCAACCAAGAGAGATCACCGCGACCGAAGACGGGCGTTTCACGTTCGTCCTCTACAGAGCAAACATGGAATTTACGGGCAATGCAGTGAATATACTCTCCTTCATCGACAGATTCCAGGATCCGAACAGGGGAAATGAAACAATATTCCTTGAAAATATCAGG
>Ga0272442_10007630_pt1 | contig 13940 bp, 14 predicted proteins | sample SSMForm2O_FD_200262 | JGI IMG/M metagenome (GOLD analysis project Ga0272442, IMG submission 200262) | Marine sediment archaeal communities from Little Sippewissett salt marsh, Falmouth, MA, United States - SSM-Form-2O | ecosystem: Environmental > Aquatic > Marine > Wetlands > Sediment ...
TGACTACGGAGCTGATCAATAAGCGGTATGATCTTTTTCATGGCTTCAACATACGGGTCAATTTTTTTGCCGCCTGTTCCCAGATGTAAATGAATTGCACAGAGATGCACAGTTTGATTGCTACCGTAATCTGAAAAGACTTTGAGAGCCCTCTCGATATCGACACCGAATTTTGTTTCTTTCCTGCCCGTTTTCAGAAAAGCATGAGTTTTATATTCGATGTCCGGATTGACACGCAAGGCTGCTTTGGTTTTTTTGCCTTGCTGCTGAGCTAATTGAATCAGGTTTTCGAGTTCCGCCTCAGATTCAATATTGAAATACCCGATGCCCGCGTCTAACGCCTCGATGATTTCAGTGTCGGTTTTACCGACCCCGGCATAGACGATTTTAGAAGGGTCGCAGCCGGTCTGTAAAACACGGTACAGTTCCCCACCACTTACGATATCAAATCCGCTGCCCTCTTCGGCCATAAATTTGAGAATGTTTATATTGCCGCAGGCTTTAACGGAATAGCAAATCGTGGTATCTATGCGGGCGTATGCCCGCTGTATTTTTTGCAGATGTTCTTTGAAGGTGGCCTTGCTATAGATATAGACCGGAGTGCCGACCTCGCGGGCGATTATCTCAACGCTTACGTTTTCCGCGAACAGGTTGCCTTCTTTGTACGCAAAATAATCCATATTTTTCTCTTTGCAAATAAATTTTTAAAATTGACGAAATCTATGTCAAACCCGCCGGATAGTATAAAGAATTATTCGCCAATTGCAACAATGCGCTTACTGATGAGAAGCAGGAGGAAATGTTTCGTTCGAAGCTGTTGTGAAGCAGCTATACCCATGGTTCTGTATAAAAAAATGGAAAGCTTTGTATTATTAACAAAACCTTCCATTTTCGCATAACCTGCCGCAGTTGATTGCGGCTCAAACAGCCCGCCAAAACACATGCGAGCTTTTGATCAAGTTGTTACGCTATTTTTTCTTCTTTTTGGCTTTCTTCTTGGCTTTCTTCTTGGCTTTCTTCTTTGTTGCTTTTTTCTTTGTTACTTTCTTCTTTGCTTTCTTCTTTGCTTTTTTCTTTGCTTTTTTCTTTGCCATTATTGTGTCACCTCCTTTTGGCTGACCAAAAATCCTTTTTACGTTTTACTTAACATTACGATAACGTTTACAATAAAAAACTTTATAAAAAAAATATACAAAAAAGCAAATTATTTTTCACATTATTTTTATCGTCATAAAGTTTAAAAATACTTGATAAAAATATTGTCTTCAGTATTTTACACAACTTCATATATTGTTTACCATAGGCGTTAATGAAATAATGGAAATTGTTTTATTATATTTTACGTTCTTATTAAAATTGAAAAAGTAACTTTGTACGAATTAGCCTTGTAAGAGTCGATTTATTTAACTTATATACAGATTTCAGCGTTTTTGATTATTAAAAAGGTTTTTCATAATGTCACCCGGTAATATGTTTTCATGGATTGATGTAATGCAAGAAGAAAATAACAACGGCTTCACAATTAAGAAGTTTTACTGTTTGATTACATTATTTCCTGCTAAAGTATTTTGATATCTTTTGTAATATTTATTCAACAAAACACATTTTTGCTGTTAACTATTTATGTCGAAAAGAAAAATAGCTTTGTTTGGCGGCACGTTTGATCCGGTTCATCTCGGTCATACTACTGTTGCAGAAGAAGCGGCCGGACACATTGGCGCAGAGAAAATCATTTTCATTCCCGCAAAGCGCTCTCCGCTCAAAGGCTTTCTGCCAAAAGCGAATGACGAACATCGGTTTAAAATGATAACTCTTGCAATCGCCGAAAAAAAGACTTTCGAGGTCAGCGGTTGCGAATTGAAAAAACCTGCGCCGAGCTATACCTTAGAGACTGTAAGGCAGTTCCAGGCCGAGTACGGCGGGGGTACTTTATTCCATTGGCTCGTCGGCGCCGACAGCATCGATGATTTGACGTATTGGTACCGGATTATCGAGCTGATTGATACATGTATTGTTACCACTATGTACAGGGCCGGCTGCGGGCCACCCGATTTTAGCAAATATGAGCCTCAATGGGGCCCACAACGCATCGAAAAACTCCGGCGAAATATCATCCAAACCTCTTTGATCGATATAAGCAGTACGGAAATACGAGATAGATTAGCTTCCGGCCGGGATGTAACCGATATGCTCAATCCATCCGTTGCCGAATATATTCGCGAACATGGTCTTTACCAGCCGAAGTCAATAAAAAACGGCGAATAGCGCATATGCTATTGGGACATGCTGTTTGTTTCAATTGATTTTTGCAGCCACTTATACCAGTCGTCCATACCTTCGCCGGTTTTGGCTGATATCGGAAAAATCTTGATGTCTTTATTTAGTTTGCAGGCATCGGCTTTCACTTTTTCGATATTGAAATCCACATGCCCGCCCGCCAACATATCAATTTTGTTTATAAGCAGCGCCTTTGACTTTGCAAAAATGGCGGGATACTTTACCGGCTTATCATCCCCTTCTGCAACGGACAGCACAACTATCTTTCCGGCCTCTCCGAGCTCAAAAGCCGATGGACAGACCAGGTTGCCTACATTCTCGATAAGAATCAAATCCAAATCTTCGACAGGTAATTGTTTGAGTGCCTTACTTATCTGGAGCGCTGATAAATGGCAGGCGCCTTCGGTGTTTATCTGAATGGCGGGAGCTTCGGTCGCCCTGATTCTCTCAGCGTCTATATCGGTCTGTATATCACCTTCAATAACACCGACTTTAATTTTGCCTTTTAGGTCGTTTATCGTTCTGACAAGGATTGTAGTTTTACCCGAGCCGGGAGATGATATCATATTCAGGCATAATTTCTTCCGCTCGGTTAAAAACAGGATGTTTTCAAACGCGTACTTTTCATTTTCGATGAGAATTTTCTTGCCAACGTCAATCTTTTTCATAGTTTTAGTCCGTTTGTAATTCAATTTCTTCAAGTATCAAAGGTGCATCGGGCATCAGCACAAAATTTTCATTGCCGCACTTCGGACATTCCGGAGACGAAAATTCAATATTGAACTTTTCATTGCAATTCCTGCATTGGGCCTGTATCGGCTTGTGCTCAACTTGAAGTTTTATACCTTCGCATGATGTGCCTTTAGTAATTGCATCGAAAGCAAAACAGAGCGCTTCGTTATTGATAGGATTAAGTGTTCCGCAACTTATTCTGGCGCCGATGGGCCTGGCGTTATGTTTTGCGGCTTCATCTGATATTATCGTAAGCAGGCTCTTGGCCACCGACATTTCGTGCATCAGCATATCCTCGGCAGTTCTCGTCCGTATGGCATCTGTATAATTCTTTTTCCGCCTATCTGAGTTATCAATTCCACCAGAGGCACATCACTGCCTTGGCACACTTCACCGATTACTTTTGCATCTTTACCTAACGGATGATTTTTGCAAATTCTCATGCAGTCGTCCACTGATTCCGGCGAGACAATCGCTATAAATTTGCCTTCATTTGCGATTGTCAGCACATCGAAACCAAGCATATCGGCGGCCGCCTGCACCACCGGCCTGATCGGTATATCAACTTCGCGAATTTCGATGCTCAGCCCGGTGCCTCTTGATATTTCATTCAGACTCGCGGCCAGGCCGCCCCGCGTCGGGTCCCGCATAAATTTTATGCCGCTGGTATTTTCCAACAGTTCGCAGGTCAGGCCCGCCAGAGGCGCACAGTCACTTTGCATTTGTGATTGAAATTTAATGTCCTCCCGTTGTGAAATGACAGTCATCCCGTGATCGCCTATATAGCCGTTGATAATTATTTTATCGCCGACGGCAATCTTGTCATGTCCCATATCCGCGCGGGCCAATTTTATTCCGATTCCTGCGGTGTTGATAAAAATCCTGTCTGCGGCACCGGCTTCAACCGTTTTAGTATCACCGGTAACGATATTGACATTATTTTCTCGGGCGGTTTCGCCTATACTGTCTAAAATCTTATCGAGTAATTTAAATTCAAAACCATCCTCGATTATCAATGACAGCGAAAGAGCAACGGGTCTCGAACCGGCAACAGCCAAATCGTTTACAGTTCCGCAGACCGCTAATTTGCCGATATCTCCGCCGTTGAAGAACAATGGTTTTACAACGTAGCTGTCGGTAGTAAAGCACAGCGATTTCGAAGCGAGATTCAACTTTGCCGAATCGCCCAACTCCGAGAGAGTTTCATTATTTAATTTCGGCAGAATATGCCGGTGGATCAGGTCGTCCGTTAGTTGTCCGCCGCCGCCGTGTGCAAGCAGGATTCTGTCGTTTTTAGTTTTAGTCATCAGTTAATGTGCTCTTTTCCGGCCGTATTTAAACCATGCCGCACAAGCCCCTTCTGAGCTTACCATACAAGGCCCAATAGGTTCCTGCGGTGTACAATTTTTTCCAAACAGTCCACATTCCGTCGGTTCTATCAAACCGCACAATACTTCACCGCATCGGCATCCTGTTTTTTCTTCAGTCGGTATTTCTTTAATTTTGAACCGCGTAAAGGCATCGAACCGGCTGTATTTTTCTTTTAATTTAAGTGTGCTTTTGTCTATTTTTCCAAGTCCCCGCCAGTAGCCGTCAACCGCCTCAAAGCACTCGGCGACGATTTTTTGTGCAGGTATGTTGCCTTCTTTGGTCACCACCGCATCATACATCGATTTAAGCTCGGGCTTACCGGATTCGAGCTGCCGGCAAATTTCGCCGAGTCCTTCCATTATTTGCATCGGCCCAAAGCCGGCCACAACGCACGGCCGATTAAAATCTTCCACGATCTCGGTAAAAGCCCCGTACCCGATTATCACGCTGACGTGCCCGGGACAAAGAAAGGCATCTATCTTATCATTTTTTGCGCTCAAGAGTGCCCGCATAGCGGGGGTGACGAGTTTGTGCCCGCTCAAAATGCAGAAATTATCAACCGCCTGCTGGGCCGCTTCTTTTACCACCACGGCGGTGGCCGGTGCGGTGGTTTCAAAACCTACAGCAACGAACACAACAGTTTTTTCAGGATTGTCTTTAGCCAATTGCAGAGCATCTTCGCTGCTGAGAACAACTTTGACGTTGGCTTTTGCCTGCTTTCTTTCGAGCGAGCTGTTTTTGCCGGGAACCCGAATCATGTCACCGTACGTGGCGATTAAACAATCATCTCTATCCGCTAATTGCAAAACGATATCGATATAGCCCTGGTCTGTAACGCAGACGGGACAGCCCGGCCCGGATAAAAGTTTCAATTCTTTCGGCAAGGTTGATCTTATGCCATTTCGGAAAATAGAGACCGTGTGAGTGCCGCAGACCTCCATTATATTGATTTGCCGAGCTAACTGCTTACAGGCGGTGTTGCATAAAGACTGTGCTTTTTGAATTCTATCGAGCATGGTTTGACACTGTCATTCCTTTAGGAGCATATTTGCAATGGCTGTCCGTAATCATACTTATCCGGAGATTTTATCTGGTGTATCCTGAAAATCGTTGATTTCTGCAATGAGCTGCCAGGTTTTTTTTGCTTCTTCCTCATCGACCAGTGAGATGGCGAAGCCGGCATGTATCAACACCAAATCGCCTAACTTGGCTTCCGGCAGAAGTGTAGTTTTAGCCTTCCAGCGATTACCCATCGCATCTACAACAGCCTTGTCTCCATCGAGTTCAACTATTCTTGCCGGTATTGCCAGACACATATGTTACCTCATTACTCATATTATTTTAGTATTTCATCATGAGAGCACCCTCAAACCTGTTTGGTGATACTTCAACTGAGTTTTGCGGCAATTGCGGCCTGGCCCAGCGATATTCCACCATCGTTCGACGGGACGTCCCTATTAAATAATACTGTAAAACCGTCTTTCTTCAAGAGTTTAATGCAGCGAATAATCAAGTATCGATTGCAAAAAACTCCGCCGCTTAGGGCAACCGTATTTAATTTTGTGCTTTCTCGTGCTGCTTTGGCCATTTCGAGCAGGCCTGCGGCGAGGCAGTTGTGAAATTTTGCTGAGATAACTGCGATACTCTTGTTGTCTCTGATATCAGTGATTAATTGCTTAATCATCTTGTCAAAATCAAGCTGCACAGGTTCGCCGGAGATGTTTATTAGTTCAAAATCATAAGACTCTTCAATCTCATCGGCAATGCTTGCTTCAAGGGCCATCGGCAATTGTGCTTCAAAATAGTTATAGCTGCCCAATCCGAGCATGGCGGCAACCGCATCGAAGACACGCCCTAAGCTCGAAGTTTCTACGCAATTGACATCTTTCTCAAGCTGCTCTGATATAATCTTTAGTCTGTTTGTGTCAGGCTCTATTCGTTTAAGGAGCCACTCGAATTGCTGTAAAGTAAATTTACTGCCGTATGCTTTTTGTAATAATGACAGAGCAGGTCTTACAGCCTCTTTGCTTGCCTTATCAGCGCCTGCCAACTGGTAATAAGCCAAATGGCCGAACCGCTCAAACTTTTCCAAAGATGCTATAAGACATTCGCAGCCCCAGACGGCTCCATCTGTTCCGTAGCCGGTACCATCCGCTGCAAGTCCGATGACCGGCCCGCTAAGGCCATGCTCAGCCAGAACCGATGCAATATGAGCCCAGTGATGCTGAATTTTGATTACTTTCAGACCGGCCTGCGACACGGCATATTGCGTGGAAAGATAGCCGGGGTGAAGGTCACAGGCCACAATTTCGGGCTTAACTTCGAATAATTTTCGCAGATGTTCGATCGAAGTAATGTAGTGATGATAAACTTCTGCGTCTTCGAGGTCGCCTATATGTTCGCTGCAGATAAACTGATTTTGTTTCGTGAAACAGAAAGTGTTTTTTAAATCAGCTCCGGCAGCGAATATTTCCCGCCGGCAGTTTTGTTCTGAAAAGATCGGGCCCGGCACATATCCTCTGGCCCTTCTTAGAAGAACCGGTTTTTCGTCCACAAGGTGAACAATCGAGTCATCAACCTGTCGGAAAATTTCCCTGTCGTGCATCAAGAAGGCATCCGCAATATCGCTAAGTCGCTCCAGTGCCAGATCATTTTTACAAATCAACGGTTCATCTGAAATGTTGCCGCTTGTCATAACCAAAACATCTGTTCCGTGATTATTTAATTGCTCAAACAGAAGATAATGAAGCGGCGCATAACAAAGCATAAAGCCGTAAGTGTTAACACCCTCGGCAACTGATGGAGCTATGGGGCAGTTTCTTTTTTGGAGTAATAACACAATCGGGCTTTGCGGACTCTTTAAGAGATGCTCTGCTTGTTGGCTGACATGAGCATATTTTTTTATCTTTTCAATTGAATCGGTCATCATAGCGAACGGCTTATGGTCCCGCTTCTTGCGGAGCCGCAATCTTTCAACGGCCTTGTTATTCAGGGCGTCGACCGCTAAATGAAATCCGCCGATACCTTTTATTGCTATGATTTTTCCGGCAGAAAGCAAACGATCGGTTTCAGCTATTACCATGTCGGTTTGTGTTTCTATTGATTTTCCTTTTTTGTCCGTCAGCCGGATTGCCGGGCCACAATCACCACAAGCAACCGGCTGGGCGTGAAAGCGACGGTCGGTTATCTCTGTATATTGAGCGGCACATTTATCGCACATTTTGAAGACAGACATCGTGGTATTAGGCCGGTCATAGGGAATGTTTTTGACTATTGAATATCTCGGCCCGCAGTTGGTGCAGTTTATGAACGGATAACCGTACCGAAAATCATCTTTGTCCGCCATCTCTGCAAGGCAATCGGAGCAGGTGGCGATATCAACGGTTACTTGTGAAAGCGGCGTTCCCTGCGAATCACTGGTTTGGATGGTGAATTTGCCTTCGGCTTCGATAACCGGTATCTCAACCACATCACAGGTTTTTATTTTTGCCAGGGGCGGTTTGTCGGAATCAGACTGCAATCTGGTTAAAAATTCATCAATTTTTTCTTCCTGGCCCTGTAATTCGATGGTAACGCCTTTAGTGTCGTTATATACAAGGCCGGACAGAGAAAGCCCTTGCGCTAGTCTATACACGGCCGGCCTGAAGCCTACGCCCTGAACCCGGCCTGTTATGAATATTTTTTGCCTTTTAATCACAATCTTTTTTTTCTTAATATTCTTTATTGATTACTAATCGATAATTATTTAGAATGTTCGTTAAATATAAAAAAAGCAAATAGAAAATAACAAATAATAAATCAACCGGGGCCATAGCTCAGTTGGGAGAGCGCTTGCATGGCATGCAAGAGGTCGTGGGTTCGAATCCCATTGGCTCCATTTTTCCAACCTCTTGATTTATAAGTACTTGCCCCTCGTTCGCCATTTACTTAATCCCCCCATTTTGGCGTGATGCACTCTTGTACGTCAGTTTTACGTCAGTCTTGTTCGACTTGCGGGCGTTTTCAATCATTTTTTGTATCACTCTTGCCGCCTTTTGTTCATGGTCTTTGTCGACCTGATTGTAATATTTTAGAGTAGTCTCGGCCTTGCTGTGTCCCATCAATTCTTTAACAACATTCATGGGTAGATAGTTAGCCCAGTTTTGGCCACAATTCTTCCTAAGAGTATGGACGGTGAGTTTGCCAACCGGTTTTATGCCTGCACGTTTACAATGCCTTTTGAACTCCCTCAAAACGTTATTGACCATATATCGGTTCCGCCACGGTTTTCTCTCTCTCTGCAGCTTTTGCCATTTTACTTTTATCCGTTGATAACGTTCTTTATTTAGCAAAACATACGGTACTCCCTCAGGTGCTTGATCCTGCCACTGGGTCAGGAAGTCAATCGTGTGAGCAGGTAGTGGAATACGTCTTGCCTCGTGGTCTTTAACATGAAATGGAGGTATATCTGCCGTGCCTTCTCTGTTTGAGATAATGAGCTTGCTACTCTCAAAGTCCACATCATTCCACGTTAGTGAAAACAGCTCTGCCAGTCTTGCACCAGACGTATAGGCTAGGGTGTACTTGTCAAGCGATAGTGGGACCACAGTGACATCTGGCCTATCCTATTGAATTACAAGCATTTACACACTCAAGATCGTTGTTAGCATTTTCAGCCTATTTTATGCTATAATGCTCCATCTACAACTGGTTTTCACATGTTTTGGAGGAGCTGAAATAGATTTCATGGACAAGAAACACAATGCTATCGCATTTGCTGCTTCATTGATCTTCAAAGCAGTCATCATTGCCGCTAAATACTCAGGCAGAGTTCGTAAACGAAGCCTTACGCGCCTCGCCACCATGGACATTGACGAGAAAGACAAGGAAAACATCTTTCTGAAAGATAAGGTCTACCAACTCGAAACTCAAGTCTCCATCCTTCAGAAACGTATCAAAAAGCACCTGAAGAAACCCAGATACACAATACGAGAAAGGTTGTTCATACTCTGGCATATCGAGACTTTTGGGATAGCCAGACGAAAAGTGACCGAGCATCTGGGCGTCTCCCGATCCACTCTTTACCGTTGGCTCCATCAGATCGATGATACGAGCCACACCCGAATTCCAGCCAACAAAACACCACTGGAAATCGCAGTTCTGGTCTGGGAAATCACGAAATCAAATATTGATTGGGGACGTGTTCGGATTGCAAACCAGCTGGCACTGCTGAACATCTTTATCTCAGCCTCTACGGTTCGCAATATTCTAAATAGGCCGATACCTCGAAAGGCTCCTCTATCACCAGCTACGTCTAAGAAAAATGAAGAAAAAACAGAATTCCGCTCCATTCCTGCCTGGTATCCTAATCACGTTTGGTCTGTTGATACCACAATGGTTTTGTGTTGGGGATTCTGGCCTATTCATATCTTTGTTGTGATTGATCATTTTTCCCGTAAGGTCTTGTCTGTGACTCCACTAGAAGGACCCAATGCCGGATGGATCAATAATGCTTTGGAAAATGCCATGGAAGAACATGATGCACCAAAACACATTATTTCGGATCAGGCCAGTGTTTTCACCGGAGACGTCTTTGCAGAACTGCTGGACAGCTGGAACATAAAGCCGCGTCTTGGAGCAGTAGGCAAACATGGATCAATTTCTGTCACAGAGAGAGTCATCAAAACCTTGAAGTACGAATGGCTCAAGCGGGTACCGACCATTAAAGGATTTGATCACTTGACCATGCTGTGTAAAGAATTTGAATGTTGGTATAACAGCTGGCGTCCTCATATGACATTGGATGGTCTTAGACCTGATGATGTCTATTACAAAAAGAAGACGAAGAAACCGAAACGTGATTCAAAGACAGTGCCGTGTTACATAGAACAACATCTTTTCCAGGAAACACGGATCACTGGGTATCGGCTTAACAAAGCTGCGTAGTTTAACCATCCTGTTTCTGTCATCTGGATGCAGGAGAAGTCCATCTACAAATCATATATCCTCGATTCTACACAGCAATTTTCAACAAATGGTCATCTTTGAGTATATTGATTAGGCAAAACTATCCCATTTATGAACTTTTCAAAGAAGCTATATTGTAAACTTAATGAGCCTACAGCGGTCCTATCTTCCTTTGACAAGCGCACTGTCTCCTGTCTCCTGTATTCTGTATCCTGTCTCCTATTATACTGTATTCCCTATACACCCTTTTATGCAAAACAAACCCAATTTTCTGGAGACCTAAAATAATGCAAAGCCTCTATTTACAAAGGTTTATGAAGATATTTGCGGATAGGAACAATGAAAAAACAAAGCCAATTCAAACCCAATTTAACCCAATTAAACCCAATTTAACCCAATACAAAGCCAATTCAAAGCCAATTCAAACCCAATCTGAATTCTTGCCGATGATATCTGTTGGACCGAAGTAATAATTGACAGCCACAAATACAATTGATAATTTATTTTTATGACTCGTCTTCTCAAAATTGCGGCCGTTTCAGACTCCAAACGCCATGGTTCAGGTGCAAAATATTCTTCTTTCGTCTTCTGCCTTCTGTCTTCTGTCTTCTGTCTCCTGTTTTCTGCTTTTTTAATAGGTTGCAACCCACCGAAAGAAGAACCTATATGGAAAAACCTAAAAATCGGCGACCTGGCACCCAGCCGCGACGGAAAACCGCAGAGATCGCGCCTCGTGGAATCGACAAATTTCAACCTCTATGTTTTCGAAATGCCGTCCGAAAACATCGACAAACTCGACGACGTTCGCAAAACCATGTTTACAAGAAATCTGCGATATCAAAGTTCTCATTCTTTCAGCGCTAACTCATTTGCCGTCCATTTCGGCCAAATTCGAATGTGGAACGAAGTCTTCACCTCAATACTTGCCGCCGGAGCAAAACAAATAAACAAAGTCTCGCTAATGCTCGCCGACGAGATACCTGAAACCATTGCCGTCGCCCGAATAGACAGACCGCGAACCATCTTCTTCACCTCAACTTACGGCTCAAGAGAAGGGGCAAACGTTGGGCTCGGAATCCTCGCTCTGCGCCTTAAAACCCAAAAAATACCCAGTCTAAGAGGTGTATGTCATGTAACCGCCTATCCCGTATATTCCCCACCGATGATAAAAAGTACAATACCACTATTAAACGTCCACACGCAACGCCGGGAATTCAACTTTAGCCCGGCAGCATTCGGACTGAGAATGGGCCCGGGAGATTTTATCCTGCTCGGCCCGAAAGAATACGTCAGCGACCAAACGGCTTTGGGCGGTATGTTCTTCAGTAACCTACAAGGCAGCCTCTTCTTCAGCGAAAAAGAACGGACTACCTTCAAACCTAAGCCAGCCGTCAGATTATTCCTGCTTGTATGTACAAGGACAAGTTATTGACCGCCGTATGACCAGCCCAACAGTAACATTATCACGATGCACTGACTACACCCCGTCAAAGATAGCCGAAGCAATACAAAAACAGTTCGAGCTGCTCGGCGGACTCCGAAAATTTGTCACCCCGGGCGATACCGTCCTGCTAAAGCCGAATTTCATCGCACCAAGGTCCCGCCGTCACGCCACACAGACTCACCCCACCGTAATTATAGAAACCGCCCGGCTATTAAAAGATTTCGGAGCAAAACCATTAGTCGCCGACTCACCTGCGTGGAGTAATACGTTCACCTGTGTAAAAGCGCTGCGAATGGAAGAAGACCTGAAAAAACTGTCCGTACCGGTAAAACAGCTCGACAAGCCAAAATGGTGCCAAATAAGTACGAATAATACCCGCATCGGCATAAGCTCGGTCGCTCTCGATGCCGACGTCATCATAAACCTGCCGAAATTCAAAGCTCATCAGCAATTATTGGCTACATTCGCCCTTAAAAATATGTTCGGCTGTGTCAGCGGTAAGCGAAAGGCCCTCTGGCACCTCAAAAAAGGCGGCAACCCCGATGACTTTTGCGAGATGCTCATCGACATTTACAAGTTCTTGAACCCAGCCCTTACAATTATCGATGGCGTCATGGCTATGGATGGCCCCGGCCCAATTCGCGGCCGAACCAGACCCCTCGGCTGGTTCATTGGTGGAACCGAACCAATCGCCTGTGAAACTATCTGCGCAAAGCTAATCAACATCAACCCGCAGGAAATACCGATTATCAAAACTGCAAAAAAAATCGGATTCGGTTGCTCGGACCCAGCTAAAATCCAAATCATCGGCGATGATTTCCCTCAGAATCTTTGTACCGATTTCCATCTGCCGCAGCTCGTTCCAATAAGTTTTTCACTCCTGCATGTCTGCAAAAGCATCTGCAAACAAATAATCCTCCTCACCAAAGCCACCTTCAAAAAATTCCATTCAGATAAAACAAAGGAAAATGACACGAGTTACGATTAATCTCATCAATTAATCCAAAGCCAACATCAGCAGCAACTTTTCTCTTTCGGCACGGCTGAATTCCCGACCATAGAATCTCAAAAAAACTTCTCTTCTCATATCCGCCTCTGTAATACCGGGACGACTGTTATAAATGGAACTGCGTACTATCTCTTTGGCGGTATCATACATAGAACAGCCCATGAACAAACGCTCCTGGCCGGTCTTGCCCATTATTAAATTCCGAAATCGAACAACAATCTCAGGATGTGTGTCGTTCATTGTGTTGCCTCTTTATATATCTGTTCCAAACCGAGCTCTCGAACCCAGTTATCAATATATTTTAAGTCTAAATCATCAACGGTTTCTATCAGATTTCTGACATCTTTTAACTGCATCTCAGAGTGGCTGTCTTTTGCCCAGACCAGCTTGGATATGACCAGATCTTCAGAAGAGACAAACCACATAGGACTCTGTTCTATTAGAACCTGCTTTCTGCGTGAAAATTCGACTTGCTGATATTCGGAAGACTTTTTAATAATGAAATCTATTTTGATAACATATCGATTATAGATTAAGTTAAACATACCTTCTCGAGAAACTTCATTCGCGACCGTTTCTCTATTTATATAAAAATCATCCTCAAAAAGACCTACAAATCTATCGATATCTCCCTGCTTTAATTCTATTACCACATCTATATCCCTGGTCATCCGTGGTATTGTATAGTAATTCGCCGCGATAGAACCGGAAATCATATAATTAATGCCGGCTTCTCTTAAACGCTGGGTCACTATCCTCAGAACTTCAAGCTCTTCACTCATACACTACCTTTATATCGCATAAATTTACAATGCATCGCAAAATACCATATCACATTATACTTCCAACAACAAGATAATGTGGCACTCTTTTACATCTCAATGGCTAATCCCCCTAACATTGACATACACCATTTATTCAGATAATATCCCCTGCGATGAAAGAAAATAACAATCCAATAAATATTCTTGGTATCGAAACAAGTTGCGATGAGACCGCCGCGGCTGTTGTCGCCGACGGCCGGACCATTAAATCGTCCGTAGTGGCCTCGCAAACCAAACTGCACGAAAAATACGGCGGCGTCGTCCCCGAGCTTGCCTCCCGCGCACACATCGAAAAAATATATCCCGTAATAAAAGAGGCAATGGAGCAGGCCGATGT
>Ga0272442_10007631_pt1 | contig 13938 bp, 13 predicted proteins | sample SSMForm2O_FD_200262 | JGI IMG/M metagenome (GOLD analysis project Ga0272442, IMG submission 200262) | Marine sediment archaeal communities from Little Sippewissett salt marsh, Falmouth, MA, United States - SSM-Form-2O | ecosystem: Environmental > Aquatic > Marine > Wetlands > Sediment ...
GGATCAAGTAATATGGCCCATGTTTTTTCACCACTGGTTCAAACAGGTGACATACTTCATGTCCAAATGGATAAATATGGTGGAAACAAAGCAACTCTTGTACCAGTTGGAGTTGATCAAGACCCTCATATTAGACTTAGCAGGGATGTTGCTCAAGCCCATAGAATTTATAATGTTACAGTTACAAAAGATAATAAGATTGGTGTCTTTGTAAAAATAGACGAAGATATTACTAGACTTCTTGATAACGCAGAACAAATTCTTAATAAACTTGGATTTAAAAAATTAAAACGAATAAATGATTATAAGGCAATATATCTAAATGATGCAGAAGAAAAAGATATTCAAAAAATAGATATTGAACTATCAAGAACAGAGAAAAATTTTGGAGGATACGGTTTTATCTCTCCATCTGCAACATTTCATAGGTTTATAACAGGGCTTACTGGTGAAAAAATGTCTTCATCAAAACCTGAGAGTGCCATTTTTTTAACAGATAGTCCAGATGAGGCAAAAAAGAAGATAATGAAATCAAAAACTGGTGGTGCAGTAAGCCTTGAAGAGCAGAAAAAGAACGGTGGAAAACCAGATGAATGTGTTGTCTATGAGCTCTTCTTATATCATCTAATTGAAGATGACAAAGAACTGATGGATATTTATAAAACATGTAAATCAGGTGAAAGACTATGCGGACAGTGCAAGAAATTTGCATCAGAGCTCATTGAAAAAATGCTGATAGATATTAAAAATAAAAGAAAAGATGCAAAAGAAAAAATAAAAGATTATCTAGCTGTATGAACTATAAAGTCCATCTTCGGATGCAATATCTTCAAACTTTCTATCAATATTTTTTTGACTTTTAGAATAATTGTTGTTCAAATCATTAAAAATATCCTTTGAAGAAGAAGCATGACCTCTGATAGGTATTCTAAGGCCTAGATTTTTCTTTCCTTTAACTGCAGAATCCATTATTTCTTTTGCTTTTACCCCTTTTTCAAGGTTTTTTACTATTTTTTTATAGTCACCCTGGATTATTCCAAAGTTGTTTGAATATTTTGAAACCTTCGCATCGATGTCTTCATCAACACGTCTTGCAATCTTTCCACCAATTCCTTTTACCTCAAATGGATTCTTTTGATACTCCTTTAATAAAAAGACACCTATTTTTGGATTAAAGATGTAATAATCATTTGAAAGCTTGGTATTATCTTTTCCAATAACTGCTTTCCAGTCCTTTGGATGTTTTTTACCATGTTTTATTACATCGTTTAAAATTTGATTCCTAGATTTTATTTTCACTTCAAATCGATTTGATATAAAACGTGTCATATATAAGTATAATAGTTGATTCATAAATTGAAAATAAACTCATGAAAAAGGGTAGTTAGATATGCTTGTAAAAGAAGCAATGACAAGAAAAGTAATAAAGATAGATTCTGAAAAAACCGTTTTTGATGCATCCCAGATTTACAAGGAATATAAAGTGGGTTGTTTGATTGTTACAAAAGATGAAAAATGCATAGGGATAATTACTGAAAGAGATATAATTGAAAGAACAATATGTAATAAAAAAGACCCTGAAACAACAAAGGTAAAAGAAATAATGAGCACTGAAATAAAGACGATTCATGAGCTTGATACACTAGAAAAAGCAATAAATCTGATAAAAGAATATAAAATAAAAAAATTACCTGTTATTGTAAACGGAGAAATTGCAGGTATTTTAACTGTTACTGATATTTCAAGGGTAAGACCAGAGCTCTCAGATAGATTTGTTGATTCTTGGATAAAACCAAGATGGGTTGATTAAAAATTAGATATTAACCCATATTATTGGAATCTCTGTCGGGATTGTTTTTTTGTTCTTTTGTTCCTTGTTATCCTTATTATCCTTTTTTGATTTCATAGGTTCAACTCTTATTTTATCTTTTCTGCAAGTACTCTTGCTCTGTTTCCAACAACTAATGTTTTTGCTATAAATTCCATTTCCTTTGCCTCTTCTGGTGAAGATACTTGTCCTACAATCATCATTTTTATCTCGCCTCAATTGATGTTTTGTAAGTTTTGTTTAAAAGGAGTTGTTGTACAGTTATTACCCAGGTTCTTTACAGTCATTATCTAATTACGAAAAATAAAAAAAATTTGATTTAAAAAAATCTTATTTTCCAAAGATATTTTCAATCATCCATTGAGGGTCAAACTCAATTTGCTCGTCATATTCTTGACCAACACCGATAAAAAGCAAAGGTTTTCCAATTGTATAGGCAACAGATAAAGCACTACCACCTTTTGCATCGGTATCAACCTTTGTAAGGATAACTCCATCTATTCCCACAACCTCATTAAAGCGTCTTGCCTGCTCTACGGCATCATTACCTGCTAAAGCATCGCCTACAAAAATGATGAGGTCTGGCTTTGCAACCCTCTTAATCTTTGCCATTTCATCCATTAGGTTGATATTTGTCTGAGTTCTGCCTGCAGTATCAAGTAAAATCACATCCTTATGTTTTGATTTTGCATGATCAATTGCATCATAGGCAACAGCTGCAGGATCTGCACCAGGTCCATGTTTAATTATCTTAACACCAAGATTATCTGCATGTATGCTAAGTTGTTCAATTGCCCCTGCTCTAAAGGTATCTCCAGCTGCCATTACACAAGATTTATTAAATTTCTTCAAATGTTTTGCCATCTTTGCAATGGATAAGGTCTTACCACTTCCATTAACACCTACAAACATAATAACGATGGGCTTATCTTTCTTATCAAGGAAATCTTTGAAATCAAACTCGTTTGATTTTAGGACATGGCTTATTGCATTCCTAAGGACCTGCTCAACGATTTCACCTACTTTTCCTCTTTCAAAACTTGCATATTTTAGTTCTTCTTTGATATCTTTTTTAATGGACTCGATAACTGAATATGCAACGTCTGACTCAAGTAGGCCTACTTCAAGGTCCCATAATAGATCATCTAATCTTTCTTCAGAAATAGTTCTAGTAGGCTTTTTTTCTCCTTTTATAACCTCTTGGATTCCTTTCTTTGTTCTAAAACTATGCTCAAGTTCACTTTCAATGCTTTTTTCAATTTGCTTATCAATTTCTTCTTCTCTTTTTTTCTTGTCTTTTTCGATTCTTTGCCTTCTTTCTTTCTCAGACTCTTTCTTTTCCTTTTTTATTAGCTTATCGACCTTTTCATCGATTTTCTCAGGCTCTTCTTTGACTATTTCTTCTTCTTTTTCTTCTATTGGTTCTACTTTTTTTATTTCTTCTTTTTTAGGAATCGCCTCTTTTTTAATTTCCTTTACTGGTTTTTTCTCAATTTTTTCCTTTACAATTTTTTCTTCCTTGATTTTTTTCTCTTCAACAGGAGGCTTTTTTGGTATTTCTTCTTTTTTTATTTCCTTTTTAAGTTCTGCCTCGAGCTCAGATTCAAGCTCATCTTCGAATTTTTTAAGTTTATTTTTTAAAAATTTAAACATTTAATTTACCTTTAAACTAACCTTGTTGTTGTTTATAGATTTCTTGGGCCTTCATTGAAATCTCGGTTGCTTCTTTTTGAAGATTTTGCATTACCTCATTTAATTTTTCTTGATTCTTTTCTAGAAACTTAATTCTTTTATCAATATTTTCAATTGTGTCCTCACTTGATTTTTCTATTACAAATCCTTCACCTATATCAAATAGGATGTTTTTTGGCTTTTTTACATTTGCATTAACATAAGAGCTTCCTCCGATAGGAATTAAGATATCGCTTCCCTCTTTTGAATCTTTGAGTTTTTCAACAGTGATCTTTGCTTTGTTGTAGTCATTAATTGCTGCTTGAATATAGCCTGATTGTGTTTCCAATTGGTTCATTTGCTCTTTATAATTTTCAATTAATGCCATATACTTTGACAATTCTTCTTCATTATTCATTTTATTCCTCATCTCTAAGATTTCAACCTCTAATCAAAGAAGTGATATTAATGTATTTCTTTTAGTTTTTAATAAGAATAATGGTTTTATAGTTAAATACAATACGGTTATACTGTGATTGAGAGAGAGGTATTAAAGAAAAAAAGGTGCGAAACAGGAATAGAGGTTCTTGATAATGAGCTCTATGGAGGTTTTCCACTTGGAAGCACTGTTTTAATTGCTGGTGCAAGTGGAGTTGGTAAAACAACACTTAGTATGCAGTTTTTAGCAAATGGAATTAAAAAAGGGGAAAAAGGAGTTTTTTTTACAGCATCTGAACCATTAAATAAGCTTAAGAAATTTCAGAGTGGTTATGATTTTTTTAGTGAAGATCTCATAAAATCAGGAAACTTGAGCATTATAGATCTTTGGAATATAAGCGATAGATTAGGTCTTCACCCTGAAAAATATAATCTAGAAGAGGCAAATATCCTCTTTGAGGTAATTAGGGATATTGTCAAAGAGCTTGGCGCAAAACGTCTTGTAATCGATTCAATAACATCACTTTGTTATAGATTACAGAAAAAGGATATGATAAGGGATTTTATATTCAAGCTTGGTTCTCACTTAACAGCTCTTATGTGCACTACTTTTCTAACATCAGAAGTACCGCCAATGACATATCAATTCTCCCAATATGAAATTGAAGAATTCATTGCAGATGGTATCCTTTTTCTAGGAGACCATGAAAGAAAGGGTGATTTAATAAGGACTTTACAAGTAATAAAGATGAGAGGCACATCACATGGTAGATCAAAATTTGCACTAACAATGACCTCACAAAATGGAATAGAACTTGCTCCAATGTTAAAATCAAATTTCTAGCTTTCTTTGATTATTTTTTCTGCAAGTGATTTATATTCATTTGCGATTTCTTCTGATTTATGTTTTTCTTTTGATTCACAATACACCCTAAATATTGGTTCAGTTCCAGATGGTCTCAGTAAAACCCAACCATCATCAAGATAGAGCTTGACCCCATCGGTTTTATCAATTGATTTTACAGATTCATAGTTCTTTGTTTCTTCAACAATTTTATTCATAACAATTTGTTTTTTATCATTAGGACAAGGCATCTTCATCTTAAAGACCTCGTATTTTGGGATCTCATTTATTAATTCTGATAATTTTTTATTTTGCTTTGCCATGATTTCAAGGATCTTTGCAATAGACATAGCTGAATCCCTGCAATATTGCATCTTAGGAAATATTAGACCTCCATTTTCCTCTCCTCCAAAAATTGAGTTGTTATCAATCATAACCCTTGCAACAATTGGCGAGCCAACTGCAGTATGGATTACTTCTCCGTTATTTTCTTTAACAACGTCATCAAAACAACTTGATGTGGTAACAGGAGTTACTGCAATTCCGCCCATATTTAGAGTCTCATATTTTGCACCAAGGGCTAGGGATTTATCGCCCCATATATATGAGCCTTTCTCATCTACAAAAATTGCTCTATCAGCATCACCGTCTTGAGCAGCTCCAAGATCTGCATTTACCTCCGGGACTTTGGAGATAAGCTCAGTTAGATTTTCAGGAAGTGGTTCTGAGTTATGGCCCGGAAATGTTCCGTCAGGCTTGCAGTATAGTTTTGTAATCTTACAATTAAGTTTTTCAAGTAAAACAGGGGTTACCAAACTTCCAGCACCGTTTCCACAATCAAGGACTATATGGAAATTCTTTTCCTTAATTAACTCAACATCAACTGAATCCAAGATGCCATTTATATATAGCTCAACTGCACCATCCCATATATTATAGACGCCAACATCCTTCCATTCAGATAGTTTAAAACCTTTTTCAAAATATATCTTTTCAATCTCATCTTCTATATCCTTTGAAAACTCGGTTCCATCACTTGCAACGCCTTTAATTCCATTAAAATGAGGGGGATTATGTGAAGCAGTGATTATGACCCCGGAATCATATCCTTTTTCTTTAATTGTATATTGTAAGGTTGGGGTTGGAACAAGGCCTACATCTGTAACATCACAGCCTGTTGCGATAAGTCCTGCAGAAATTGCATTTTTAAGCATATGATTTGAAAGTCTAGCATCAGTTCCAATTGCAATTTTTGGTCTATCTATCTCTCTTTTTAGATACGTGCCCCATGCTTTTCCAATACCAAGGGCAAGATCACAGTTCATATCCTCATTTACAACTCCTCTAATACCATTTGTTCCAAATAATTTTCCCATTTACATTCACCATTACCACAAATAAGTTAAAGATGCATAATAAAAATAGGATATATAGGTTTTTTTAAAATACTATTTTTCAATTGGATTTCCTATTTGTTTATTAGGATAACCCTCTGGCTTTTCTTGAGTCCAAACAATCTTGTTGTTAATTTTTGTATTATTTTCAATTATTTCATTGTCACCAACAACTGTATATTTTAGATTAGAGTTTTCCCCAATTTTGCAATTCTCTCCAATTACAGAGTTCTCAAGACTTACGTTCTTTCCAATTTTTACCTTGTTATAAAGAATCGAAGAGTTAATTTTTGAACCTATATCAACAAAAACATTTTCTCCCAAACAAGATAAATAAATATTTCCTTTTATTTCACAGTTTTTGCCAATAAAATTATCAATTTTCTTTTTTTGCATAAGAAATCTATGAACCTCTAAATAACTACTTATTCTACCTATGTCCATCCAATATCCTTTAAATTTATATCCAAAAAAACTTCCTGTATCTCTAATTATCTTTGGGAAAATCTCCTTTTCCATTGAAACAAGCTTTCCAGTATCTATATAATCAAGAATTTCTGGTTCAAGACAATAGGCTCCTGCGTTAATCAGTTTAGAGGGAGCGTTTTCAGGTTTGGGTTTTTCAACAAAACCAATTATTTTCCCATCGTCCTGTACGTCTGCTACGCCAAATTCAGATACATTTTCAACAGGCCATAAGGAAATTGAACTAACTGCATTATTATCTTTATGAAATCTTATCATTTTACTTAGATTTAATGAGGATATTATATCAGAGTTTAAAACTAAAAAAGGTCCAGTAATATGTTTTTCTGCAAATTTTACTGCACCACCTGTTCCTAAGGGTTTTGGTTCGTCATTGACAATAAACTCTTTTCCAAAATCATTATTTTTTAGATATTGCTCGATTTGTTTTTTTCTATAATTTACTGCAAGTATAACTTTATCAACTTCACTTGGTAATTGTTCTATAATGTTTCCTATCATTGCTTTGTTTAAAATTGGTAATAATGATTTTGCACGAGTATAGGTAAGCGGTCTTAATCTTGTCCCAAATCCACCTGCAAGTATTATTGCTTCCATATAAATAATTCTCCATATGTTATTTTTTCATAAGATAAGCTTTTCTTATTAAGCTTTTCTTATTTTTCATATATTGAATATGCACCTGCATATTCACCTACAAAAAAGATACATAAGCTATTTTTTTATAATCAGATATGGAAGGGATGCATATAAGCCGAGACAAGAGAGAGGACATAATTAGTATTTGCTTTATATCAATCGTAGTTATTCTTTGTTTAGTAATTCAAGTGACTGGAGCTCTTTGATTTTTATTTAAAAGATAGATATCCCAGCTAAATTTATGTTATTTTATAAAAGACTCATATTATAGAAAAGTATATAAATCAATATATATCTTAGGCATTTGATAGAATGGGAGAAACAACTACTGAATCTAAAGAAGATATTAGTAAGATGTTTACTGGAAAATCCTCTAATTTAAACTCTGATGAGGAATTGGCAATGAATATAATCCATAGATTCAATATATGTAGTGATACACTTGATACAATGCCTGCATTTGATGAACATCTTGAAACACTATTTCTAAGAAGAAAAAATAAATAATGTACCCCTTATCTTTCTAGTAATATATCAATTTTTTTACGAAATAATTATAAAACAATATAATATTGACTGCAACGGAGAGCTTTTATGGAAAATATAAAGAGATTATATTCAGATAGAGCAGGAAAAATGAGGAAATCTGTAATAAGAGAACTTCTAAAGGTTACCCAGGACCCTGAAATCATCTCCTTTGCAGGTGGACTTCCAAATCCAAAATCTTTTCCAGTTGATGACTTATCAAATATTGTTGAATATGTGATGAGAAATCATGGGAAAACAGCTCTTCAATATGGTACAACTCAAGGTCTTACCGAACTTAGAGAAAAGATAGCTGAGAGAGCCCGTAAGGATGGAATAGATACAAATGAAGAAAATGTTATTATCACAAGTGGCTCACAGCAAGCCCTTGACACAATTGGAAAGATGTTTTTAAATCCAGGGGATACGGCAATTGTTGGGCTTCCAACCTATCTTGGTGGAATAAATGCATTCAGAAGCTATGAGAGCAATCTTACAGGCATTCCACTTGATAAAGATGGTATGAGAATGGATATTTTAGAAGATACCATAAAAAATCTCTTAAAAGACGATATCACTCCAAAGTTTATCTATGTGGTTCCAACTTTTCAAAACCCTGCAGGGGTTATTATGCCTGAATCAAGAAGGAAAAAACTTGTGGAAATTGCAAATGAATATGATCTAATAATCGTAGAAGATGATCCTTATCAAAAGCTAAGTTATGATTCACCCGCTCTTAAACCTGTTAAGGCATTTGATGATGAAGGAAGAGTAATCTTTATATCAACATTTTCAAAGATCCTTTCACCCGGTTTTAGGCTAGCATGGACAATTGCCTCTGATGAGCTAACTAGAAAGATGACGATTTGCAAGCAAGCACTTGATTTGTGTACAAACACATTTACTCAATTTATTGCAAATGAATTTATTAGACAAGGCTCACTTGACCTTCACATTATGAAGATATGTGAGATGTACAAGCCAAAAAGGGATATAATGATTGATGAGATAAATAAAAACTTTCCCGAGGGTTATGTTTGTAATAAACCTAAGGGAGGAATGTTTGCATGGGTAACTCTGCCTGAAGGAATTGATACCGAGACCATGTTTCTTGATGCGATAAAACAAAAGGTTGCATATGTACATGGAAAAGCATTTCATGTCGACGGTGGGGGAGAAAGGTCAATGAGGCTTAATTTTTCTTATTCAACAGATGAACAAATTAAAAAAGGAATTCAAAGGCTTTCAAATGTAATAAAGGAAAAACTTGAAAAGAGAAAAGCTGTTTTATAATATTGATGCCTCTAATAAAAAAAATAATTACAATATCTGTTATTCTTTTTTTTATAACTAGTTTTCTATCTGGATGTATCTTTGAGGATATATTAGGATTAAATAATTTTTCACTTGATTCTTGGAATGTTTGTGACAATGAAGGATTTCCTGCCTTAAATATTACATTTTCATGTAAAAAAACTGTGAATCTTAAAATAATTAGCCCAGGTTCAATAGTTATTGACAATGACTTTTTCTTTATTGGAAAACACAGTGCTTTTCTAAATATCGGGAATTATAGATCAAATCCTTCACCAGGAACTTATCATCTGAAGGCATATGATACTGATAACAATGAACTCTTTTCAAAATCCTTTAGTTTTAAGGGTGCAAAACTGCAGATATCCTCAATTGAGCAGAAATGGTGGAAAAATCAGGACGATAAGTACTCATTATTAGGTTTTAGAATAAATACAAAAAACACAGGAGACCTTGTTGCCTATCCTTATAAGTTATATGTTACAATGGATACCGAAGGCTCAAGCCTCACACTACCTGTTAATATCCTACCAGGTGAGTCAAAATATATTGAAAGCATATATTATAAAGAAGCTGCTCCAAAAGCAGATACATTCACAGTTAAAATCAAAGATAAAGATGAAGAAACCCTTGCAAGTTCTAGTGATGAAATTGATGTTGAAGGTAATGTTGATACTCAAGAATATAAATTAAAATATAATTCTGGGACTAGGTATCCTGAGATTCCAAAAGCTGATTTCTTATATGATTATTATTCAAATCTAAAAAGAACTAATTATGAAGACTATAGTCTCTATGTTTTTGACCCATATGATGATTCATATATTGATATAGTTTTAGACTGCATTTTTTATGGGCTTTCTTTTTCAAAAAATTCTGATAAAATTAATTATATAGTATCCTTAGCCCAGAACTTAGATTATTCTGCTGATAGTGAAACAGATAGCTCATATGAGTATCCAAGATATCCTGTTGAAACACTTTTTAATGGAAGGTCTGGTGGCGGGGATTGTGAAGATAAAGCAATTCTTACAGTATCGCTTATTGAAAAATTTGATTTTAATGTTTCTTTATTTAGATTTCCCAATCACATGGCCGTAGGTGTTGAACTTGCAAAATCAGAGATTCCATATTATGATTATTATTTTGATAATTATTTCTTCCTTGAAACAACAACTGAAGGTAAACCTTGTGGTTTTGTTCCAAACGAATATAGAGATTCTGTTTCAGATGTAACTGTTTATGAAATAAAAAGTCGAGCTCTTTTAACCCACGATTGGCTTGATGATAGTCTAACAATTTATACAAATACTGAGAGAGGTGATTTAGTTAAAATTGTTGTTTTTGTAGAAAACCGTGGAACAGATGATGCATATAGTGTAAAGCTTATTGGCGGATTTTATAAATATAGTGGTTTAAAGGTTAATTCTGAGGAAGAAACAATTCCTTTAATTAAAGCCAATGATAAAAAGAAGCTGAGCTTTACAGTTAGCATCCCTCAGAGTTTTGAGACCTGGTTTAAGACAAGGATTTATTATGATTATCAGATAATTGATGAAAAAGAATCCTATTCTTCTTTTCCAACATAATAAAAAATTATAAAAAACATAACTTGTTTTCATTTTTTTGCTGGGAGTAGGTGGACGGCTGACGGCGGATATCGCTGAGGAAAGTCCCCTCTCGCTCTGAACTGGGAAGCTGCATAAGCAGTAAGGGTGAGAATCCTTACAGAGAAGCAGAAACGACACAGCTTGTAGATAATGCTATGATTCATTTGATGATGAGGTCTCTTCAAGATTTGTTGAAACGGTCAATCTGTTCCTGGAGCAAGTCCAAAGCTTGAGATCAGTTGTTCAGACTGCTCAAAGGTAGGATGCATAGTAGAATGCCGTTTAAAACAGAAAGGGGCTTACGGCCTACACCCAGCACGTCAACGGGATTAAGGGTTAATTTTTGCCATTAAAATGATGTTCAAATCCCTTCCCTTTTATTAGTATTTTATAACTATAAGATGACAAAAGCGAATATAAAATTTAAAGATATATTATATGTAAACAATTTAGGTTTAAAATTTAGATAATTATTTATCCCAGAACATTACTAAGCGACCTGCTTAATTTGTATATCTGGGGAGAAATACTAGATGGAATCTTTACTAATTATAGGTGTTATTTTATTCACTGGTTTTGTACTTGGTGAGATTGTATCAAAAATAAAACTTCCAAAAATCACTGGCTATCTTCTTGCAGGTATAATATTGAATCCAGGGCTTTTTCATATAATTCCTGCGAGTTTTAATGAACATACTGATGTTATAACAAATATTGCTCTTGCCTTTATTACTTTCTCAGTTGGAGGGACACTCCTTTATAAAAAAATTAAAAAGCATGGTAAAGGAATTATCAGTATTACTTTTTTTGAAGCAGAGTTTGCTTTTCTTGCAGTTTTTTTAGGTTTTTTAGCAATAACTCCATTTTTTCTAAATATTGCAAATGCTACCTGGTTTGCAGTTTTTATTCCAATAAGTCTTCTACTAGCTGCTCTTGCATCACCAACTGACCCATCTGCGACTCTTGCTGTCTCTCACGAATACAAAGCAAAAGGCGAGGTATCTCAAACAATAATGGGAGTTGCTGCTTTTGATGATGCTCTTGGAATAGTAAATTACAGCCTAGCAATTACAGTGGCAGGGGTGTTAATCCTTCATCAAACGTTCAACGTGCATTCCTCCGTCTTCAATCCTTTATTTGTGATATTTGGAGCAATAGCTTTAGGATTAGTTTTTGGATTGATTTTTAATTCTATAACATGGTTAGTTAAACGAGAAACAGAAGGAATGTTCATTGTAATTATAATAGGTTTTTTGTTGCTTTGTTTTGGAGTTGCAAAAATAGTTGGTGTTGATGAACTTCTTGCAACTATGGCAATGGGAGCTATTGTGGTCAATTTTAACAAACTTAGCGAAAAGATATTCAAAATTCTTGAAAGATACACAGAAGAACTAATTTTTGTATTATTTTTCACAATAAGTGGAATGCATCTAAATTTTTCAGTTCTATCAACTTCATATATACTGATAGTGTTTTTTGTGATATTTAGAACAATTGGAAAAATATCTGGCTCGAAACTTGGAGCATATCTTGCAAAATCCCCAAAGAAGGTTAAAAAATATGTTGCTGGTGGTTTAATACCACAAGGTGGTATAGTAATTGGTCTTGCTTTGTTAATAAAACAAAATGGTGCATTTGATCAGATAGCTGATATAATTATTAGTGTAATTATTGGTGCAACAATAATTCATGAACTTGCTGGTCCAATTATCGCTAAGATCTCTCTGCAAAAAGCAGGTGAAATAAAAGAAGTTTAGTTATTTTTTCTTATTCGTAATTTTATCTTTTTCAGTATCGACTAACTCTTTAATTAGCTCTTTATCTGCATCTTCTTTTTCTTTTCTCTGTTGTTTCTGTAATCTCCAATGTAGCTGATGTTTTTCTTGTGTGTAAATGTAAACAAGGCTGCCAATGACAATCCATGTTAAAAGAAGTAAAAACCCTAGCATTGCACCTGGTAGTCTTAGTACAAACATAAGAAAAAGTGAGGATGAAATAAGTCCTACCAAACCAATTATTGGAATCATTCTGATTTTAAACTGGGCTTTTTTGTAAATCTCTGGATGTTTGTAAGGAAGTACTAATGCAGTAATTGATACAGTGATAAAAATAAGCAGAACTGCCATATTAATCATCATTACTGCTTCTATGAACGCTTTTGCGAGTACAATTATAGCTATTGCCATTACTGCATTTATTAAAAGAGTCCATTTTGGAACGTTATATTTGTTTAACTCAGCTAGTTTTTCTGGGACAATTCTATCTCTTGCCCATGCAAATGCTAAGCGAGAAGTTGAAAGAATAGTTGGATTAATATCTGAAATTATTGCAATTGATCCTGCAAATGCAACAAAAGCAGCGATACCAAATGGCAGGAAATTTGCTGCGACATCTGCAACAGAACCATCTGCAAAATTATAACTCGAATAGAAAGATGGGGACATAGATCCATATGTAATTATACCTACAAGAATATAAACCAAGGCGATGAGGAAAATAGATATAAGTATACCACGTGGTAATGTTTTTTTAGCATTTTTTACTTCATCTCCTGCATCTGTTATAGCACTAAAACCAATATAGCTAAAGAAAATCAAACTGCTTGCCTGAGCAATAAGAGACAAGTCAGGGTTAAACGAAGCACTAAGGTTACTAAGACTTACATGTGGCAAACCAAAAACTACGAGTGAAAAAAGACCAATCATTAATAAAACAAACATTACTGTTTGAACACGCCCATATAGTTTAACGCCAAGATAATTTACCAACAAAAACAATATAACCAAAACAATAGCAATAATCTGTATATATGTTGAAACAAAAAAAGCAACGTTATTCATGTGAACTATTTTAAAAAAATGATTTAGAATAGCAATATCGCCCACAGACATAGCAGCAATAACTGCAATCATTGCAAACCATCTAGCCCATGTTACAATAAAACCCAGGAATGGATCCAAGATTCGGCTGACAAAGACATATTCGCCACCTGATGAAGGAATTGCTGAAGATAACACAGCATAACATAAGGCTATAAAGATAGCAGGAATTGCGGCAAGTAAATATGAAAAAATAACTGATGAACCGATAGGTATTTTGTCTTGTATTTGTATAGTTGTGAGAAATAACCCGCCACCTATAACAGAGGTGACTACAGTTGCTATTACTTCTTTTAAACCTAGTTCTCTT
>Ga0272442_10007632_pt1 | contig 13938 bp, 15 predicted proteins | sample SSMForm2O_FD_200262 | JGI IMG/M metagenome (GOLD analysis project Ga0272442, IMG submission 200262) | Marine sediment archaeal communities from Little Sippewissett salt marsh, Falmouth, MA, United States - SSM-Form-2O | ecosystem: Environmental > Aquatic > Marine > Wetlands > Sediment ...
CGGCCCACTCGTCTAATTTCAGATTAAGAAAATCTTCTTTGTCCTTACATTTTTCACTTGGATCCTCGGCCCCAAGGCCCCTTAAATCCTGTTTTTTTCAACCGCCCGCTTCGCTTGACAAGGAAGGACATGAAGTGGCCCAGTTATTAGTTACTTGTTATTTGAAAAATAAGGCCTTTATTCATGTATAGATTTTTGAGGCATGGTCCAATAACCAGTAACCACTAATCAACAACATTTTTTGTCTTTTCCCGTATTTCCCTCTTTCCTCGCGAGTCTCGCCTCGTTATAACCAATAACAAATAACTATGAACTTGATTTTTTGCCGCCTGTCCCGGTTGAATCCTTCTTCGAAGGGTAGCCCCGATGGAATCATCCATTGGATTATAGTGCAGCTACATTCCATGGGGTGAACCTAGCCACATTCAACGGGATAAATTCGCGTTGCTCACTTGATTATAAGGATAAAGACAGGATGTTTTTTCCTCGGGCGATGCTCCCCGAGGAAAAGCTTCCATTCTGCTACGCAGAAATTGTGTCGGTAATCTAAAATATAGTGACCATTCGAAGCTCTGACTGTTTCCAAATGCTACTCTGTGTTTTTCCAGGCAAAGCCTGGAATGATTGCCAGCCCCCTGGGAACATCGCCAGGGGGCAAAGTCTTTTCATTCTGTAATCAAGCGAATCCGCTTTACAGATGAGCGGGCGGCTGATATCGATACTCCCCTGGGGAAAGCCTCCTATGTTCATAGAGGAAATAATTTTCTGGAGTTGTTGCCGGTTGGCAATTATTTCTTTTTGAGTCCCCTTAGCTGTTCACCGAATAGTTCGTAAATATCTCTGCGATGGCCTACATAGTGAATCTGCAAGACCTTCTCGTCCTCCAGTATTTTGTAAACGATCCTATATCGTTTTGCGCGCAGGGAAAGATAGCCGGAAAGTTCTTTTTCAAGGAATTTGCCTGAATAAGGTTCATCTTTTACCTGTTCTATTTTAGATTTTATAATCGGTTTTAAATGGGGATGTAGTTTTTTGATCTGCCTGCGAGAGGTTTCAGAGTAAATCAGCCTGAATTTCCCGGCCATTACTCGGCCCATACATCTTTATGAGAGTAGACTTTCCCGGCCTTAAAATCTTTCTCTGATTCATCCAGGGCCTTAAGAATCGCGGGATCGGAGAGGATCTCGATTGTCTCTAGTAGCCCGATGTAATGGTCCGGTGTTATCATAACACCAACAGCTACCCCGTTTTTAGTCACCGTAATAGTAGAGTCCTCATCCGTCATATCCTTGATGATATTAAGGAAATTTTTTTTTACGGTTGTTACCGGTATGATTTTTTGGATATCATCCATTTCGTAAACCCCTGCAAATTATAATGACCATAATAATTTGCAATTCTTATAAAGTCAATATGCAAGGTCGCAGATACAAAATCTTTTATTTAACCGCCCGCTTCGCTTGACAATACAGGATAAGGGCTGGACATTTTTCCCTCGGGCGATGTCCCCGAGGAAAGCTCTATTTGCTGCGCAAAGACTTATAGCGTCTCTTTTCTTGAATGGTTAAGTACTCTCACCATTTCTCGCCTGTCTCGCTTTTCTCGCTTTTCCCTCACACTCATAACCAGCAACCACTAACGAATAACATTTTTTGTCTTTTCCCGTATCTATCGTCCGCTCAGCCAGCTGTTAAAGCGACTAAAAATCATATTCCTCAAATTGTGCCAATCCCGGTATAGACTTGAAATGTCTGTCTTTTGAATAAATTTTGTATCCGTGCTGAAAAGCGACTGAAGCAATCCATATATCGTTTGTGGGAATAGGGGTTCCAGCTTCCCTTAAATTATTCAATATTGAAGCATAAAAATCAGCACTAACCTCATCAATGAAGTGAACGACTACTCTTGGAGAATCAAGAAAAACATTAAGCTCTTCCCTGTTTTTGGTTTCATGGCGACCGCCTTTAAAACCTGAAAAAAGCTCCCCGATGCTGATTACGGAAAAACCTATCAGATCAATTTTTCTCAACGTATCGACAACATTCTTTTCACCCTTCATGGCGAGTGAGTATATATTCGTGTCGATCAGAATTTTTTTCATTTCCAGAGCTCCTGGTCAACTCGCCGCTCTTGGCTAATCTTCGCGTGGATTTTTTCAAATTCATCATTGCTCCAACTTCCAAATAATTCGTCCAGATCATTATATTCACGCGTATATCTCTTTTCCTTTTTGAGTCCAAGGCCTTCTTTGATTATTTCAAGGGTCAGCTGATTAACACTCTTACCTTTTTCAGCAGCAGTCTGCTTGAGCTTCTCAGCAACCTCGGCCTCAATGCCTCTAATGGTGACCGCCTTCATAAGGGCCTCCTGATATTTCCATCAGTTTATGATAGCATATTGATATCATATTGCGATATCAATATTGTTTTTGTCAAGTACTTCGGGAAACTCGAGAGGTTGGTAAAAACATGAAAAGAATCTCTAGCCAGCCGTTCGCTTTGCTCACTTGATTAACAGGATGGAAACGGATGTGACCTCTTTTTGCTCTGCCGATGCTGGCAGAGCAAAAGCTCCAATTCCTGCGTAAAGGTGTAAGGTCAACTTTCTTTTCGAGTCTTACTGGAACGGGTTAGGTTTTTTGATTTTTTGAAAGAATGCGGAATGTTTCTTCATATATGATTCTTCTAGGGCCTATGGCGACAATTTCTATCTGCCGCCTTTTTGGGCGGATACGGTATATGATTCGATATCTTTTAACGCGATAACTTCTCAGACCTTTAAGCTCATCCTTGAGGGCCTTTCCACCGTATGGATTCCCGATTATGTTTTTCAAACCGGATCGGATGTGCAATTTGATCATTGGATGAAGCTTCTTTAAAACAGAAGCAATATCGTCCGGGACCCTCGGGACAAATTTACCTTCGTCCGTGATCATGATTCGGGCAACAGTTCCTCCAGGCCGTATAGGGCCGCTCTGCCTTTTTTCAGTGATTCCAGACCACTTTCAATTTCCTCCATAAAATTGGAGTCGAATCGAATCTTGATGGTCTCCCGCCAGCTTTCAAATTCATCCGGGCTCACCATTACAGCAACAGGTCGGCCGTTTTTTGTAATGATTACCTCTTCATCGGTCTGCTTTACGGAATCGACCAATGCGCTCAGTTTCATCTTGGCTTCCGACACGGACATAGTATTCATAATATAGAACCTTATATAGGTTGACTTAAATTATAGTCAAAAAATAGGATTTACTGAATCCATTGTCAAGGATCTCTTTTGAGCTAACACTTCAATCACTAGAAAGCATGGGAGTGGAATTCATCTATATTCCTGCCGACGATGGCCAATTGTCAGTATCAGGATAATCACGTTTTCGTCCTTGATATCACATAGCACCCTATAAGCCCCAATCCGGTATCTCCAGAAACCTGCGTGGTCACCCTTCAATGGTTCTCCAAAATGCCGAGGATTTTTTCACCCCTCTATCCTGTCATCCAGCCAGTCGAGGATGTGTGTTTGAACCGATCGATCTAATTTCCGCAATTGCCGCTCTGCAAAATCGCTGATTTCAACTGTCCAAGCAAAGCTCTTTTCTCAATTGTTTCAATGGCTTATGATTCAGAGTTTGCGATTGGGCCTGTCTGGCCAATTCCAGGTCCTTTTTATCATCCAGGTACTGGAGTATTGCTTCCCTCACCAAGGCACTTCGGTTACTGCCGCGGTTTCTGGCGAGCAGATCCAGGTCCTGCTCTATTTTTTTGTCTAATCGGATTGCAAACATGGCATGCCCCTTTGTGTTATACAATGTATAACAACATTGAAGGAGTGTCAGCCTGGGAAGCGATACTCATATCAGAGTGTAATCCTTCGGTTTCACTGCTTGATTGATCATCGGGAGTGTCAAAATGAAAGACCTGAATTTTGTTTAACCGTGCGTTCGTTTTGCTCACTTGATTAATGGGACAGGGAAGGATATTTCCTGCCGCAGGCAGGGCAGGTCTTGCCTTCACCCAGGGTCTCCCCGCATTCGCAGACCCAGCCTTTATGGGTTGCCGGATTTCCGACCATCAGGGCATGATCGGGCACGTCCCTTGTTACCACAGCTCCTGCGCCGACAAGAGAGTATCTGCCGATTGTAACCCCGCACACTACCGTGCAGTTGGCACCAAGGGTTGCCCCCTTCTTTACAAGGGTAGGCCTTAGCTGATCCATCTTTCTAATCTCAGCCCTCGGATTGTACACGTTGGTAAACACCATGCTGGGCCCGCAGAACACCCCGTCTTCAAGGGTAACTCCCTTATACACAGACACATTGTTCTGTATCTTGCACCTGTTTCCTATTACCGCTTCAGGGCCTATGACCACATTCTTCCCTATATTGCATTGTCTGCCGACGCGCGAGCCCGGCAGGAGATGAGAAAAATGCCATATCTTTGTTCCGGCACCTATCTCGCAGTCCTTGTCAATAATAGAAGAGGGGTGTACATAAAAGCCTTTTTCATTGTTGCCCGTCCGGCTTTTTACTTCTTTCGTTAGATCTGCAGCCGATATCCTTCGCCCTCCATCATCAAGCGACATTTGAGCACTGTTGAGCACCCTCAGGACCCTGAGGCCCTCTATCCCGTCTGTTACAGGGATCTTCCCGTTTGTGATGCAATCGATAAAATGTTCACACTCAAGCCTTAATGGTTCCGCCTCCGCCATTTCAACCCTTTCAGGCATCCCCTTTTCAGGCACCGGAATATTTTTCTCCCAGTTTATCTTGTGCGGATAGAGAAGCAGTTTGTCCTTCCAGGGTTGGGTGTCGTCAAAAACCGCCATTTTTTTGTCCCCCACAACTACCAGTTTCTGCTCTTTAAAGGGGTGAAGCCAGGAGACAAATATGTGCGCCTTCAGGCCTGAGGGAAACTCAAGGTGCGTGGTGGTGACATCCGCGATCTTCTTGTGAAGGTAGTTTCCGCCTGTGGCTGAAACCGCGTCAGGCGTTTCTCCTGCAAGGGAAAGGATCATGGATATGTCATGGGGTGCAAAAGACCAGAGGATGTTTTCTTCCCGCCTGATCTTTCCCAGGTTAAGCCTGTTTGAATATATATAGTTGATCCGGCCAAGCTCGCCACCTGAAGCAAGCTCCTTGAGTCTTATAAAGGCTGGATGGTGCTGCAGCAGGTGCCCCACCATCAGGACAAGGCCTTTATCTTCGGCAATAGAGATAAGTTCCTCGGCCTGATCTTCAACAAGCACAAGCGGTTTTTCAACATACACATGCCTTCCAGCCAGAAGCGCCTCCCTTGCCAGGTTATAATGGGTCTCGGCAGGAGTGGCTATAACGACTCCCTTTATATCTTTCCTTGAGATCACTTCATTTAAGGCGATACAGGTATCTATGTCAGGATAGTTTTTCCTGAACTGGGTCAGGGTCTCTTCGTTTCTGTCACAGATAAGCCTCAGGGAACCGAGCTGATAATAATTTCTTATAAGATTTTTTCCCCAGTAGCCGCTTCCTATGACTGCGACAAAAGGCCTTTTGTTCTGCTTGGTGTCATTCAGACTCATAGTTTCCCCTTAACAAGGTATGAATCCATTTGTTATCAGGTAACCTATTATCTTATTAACGCATTCATCTACGGATTGTCTGTCTGTGTTCAGATGAATTTCAGGCTTCTCAGGTGCCTCATAAGGGGCGCTTATGCCTGTAAAATCTTTTATGGAACCGTCACGGGCCTTCTTGTAGACCCCTTTAGGATCTCTTGATTCACATACCTCAAGGGAGCATTCAACGAACACCTCAATGAACCTTTCCTCACTGCTGAGGCTCCTTGCAAGCATCCTGTCTTCCCTGTATGGCGAAATAAATGCGGTCATGTTTATTATTCCGCAGTCTGAAAAGAGACCCGCCACCTCTCCTATTCTCCTTATGTTCTCCTTACGGTCTTCAGGAGAAAACCCGAGATTTTTATTCAGGCCGTGCCTTACATTATCTCCATCAAGGATATAGGTATGATAGCCCTTATCATAAAGGGTAGCTTCCAGGGCAACCGCAAGAGTTGATTTTCCCGACGCTGAAAGACCCGTAAACCATATGGTGAATCCCCTGTGCCCTTTCATGCGTTCCCTATCCGATCGTGTAACAGCACTCTGGTGCCAGTAGATGTTTGTTGCAACTTGTTCAGTCATCTCCGGTTTCCTCTCATTTTAATTTCAACATTTCTCAAGAACTTCATGTAAATATTACAAATCTATTCAAGGGCACTCCTCCGGCCCTTCGGTTACACCGATTAAGCACCATAACATACTTAAATAACTGTTAAAACAGGCGCCCGCCAAAAAAGCGCTTCAAATCATTACCAGAGTTTTATAAGCCTGTCAGGGCTTATTCCCGCCTTTTCACTGAAGGCCGGAATGTCTCCGGCTTTTTCATCAAATATGAGGGCCGCATCGAAGTTGCCTTTGTCAAAATCCGCAAGAGACTCAAGGCTTTCAAATTCGCACATGATATACATATTTAAATGTTTATCCTTTATCAGGGAAGCAAGGCATTCCCGCACAATTTTTGGTCCTACAAAGACAAAGCACTTATGGCCGCTTGCTTCAAGCAGGACCAGTTTTTCCGCAAGCCTTTGCCTGAGAAGATTGTATTCCTTGAGTTTTGATATAACAAATCTGACCGCAAGCCTTGATTTGGTTTCAATCCCTTTGGGGGTGAGCAGATACACATAGCCTATCTTGTGGGGATTTTTTTTGAAGTTGCCTATCTTTACAAGGCCTTTTTCCAAAAAACTTTTGAGAAGAAAATTTACCTTACCCAGACTCATCCCGGAGCATTCCGCAAGCTGCCGCTGGGAGGTTATCTCCTCAGAGTCGAGCGCGTCAAGCAACCGAAAATCCCTTTCGGAATGCCTTACCGGAGAATCTTCCTGCATGATATGTCAGCCTCTGTATAGAGTTTGGCCTAGTTACAAAAAACAAACATAATATACAATAGACAAACTTGTTCAACGTTGAACATTATTCATACTCGGAACAAACTTTTTTTGTCAAGAAAAAATAAGAGGTTATCTTGCACATTCCTATGTGCATTTATGCACAAAAAAATGTGCACTGAGAGCTTTTTTGATCTTGTTTTTCATTAACGGCTGAACCTGATTTTTTATTTAATGGATTCCTCAATTACCTTTAAAAAGGGGGCAAGCGGGGTTCCCGCCCATCCATTTTTGCCTGCAGGATTCGGGTTGGCACGCAAATTGAAGTAATATCAACAAGCTACAGAAAGATAAAAGACGTTTGCACAAAGGATGCCGCCTCCGATCAATTCCCAAATACGAAACCTGCTATTGCACGACTTGAAATTCCGAAACATGCTGAGCCAAGCTTGAGTACCCGCGCCGACACAACTGTCTGGTGCTATTAATTACCGGAAGACCGCGGTACCCCCTTTTTGAGGGGTTTTATTGTCAAATTGAAAACCTCAAGCAAAGGAGAAAACAAGATGAGAAAGATAAGAAAAGGCCTTGTCATAGGAATTTGTATTTCCCTTATACTTGCCTTTGCCTCCGTTTCAATTGCAGAGGAAAAGATCAATATCAACAGCGCCGGCCAGGAGCAACTCATGCAGCTTGAGAAGATCGGACCCAGCTATGCGGACAGGATCATCGAATACAGGGAAAAAAACGGCAAATTCGAAAAACCGGAAGATATCCTCAAGGTCAAGGGGATCGGTCCCAAGACCTATGAACTGAACAAGGATCGGATAACGGTGAATTAGAGACTTTCACAAAATAGAGGAGAGAGGGAGGGGCGGATCTGAAAAACCTTGCCAGACTGCTTTTACCCCCTCTCCCACAGCAGGGGAAAAGGGAGTGAAGGGAATTATAAAGTTAAAATATAATTTACCCGGAGGATATCATGAAAAAACAGGCGGTTATTCTGGCCATGCTTTTGTTTCTTTTTCCGGCAGGGGTGACAGCCGGGAAGATAACCCTTTCATGCGAGGTACTGGAGCCTTCTCCTGAAATCAAGGCCGTTGATCACGACCTTCAAGGTCTCAGGTATCTGCTCATTCATCACGCCAACAGCAAGGACAGGGAAACGCTTTCGAACTGGCTTAAAACCAGGCATGGGGCAAACGTGGAGTTTTTTATAGGGGGCAGAAGATACAGCGGCCTTCTGTGCCGCCTGGCAAACTGCTTCGGTCGCGGGATACTGATATTCAAGGCGGATGTAAGGCCTGAAAAAAGGGATATTATAGAGGTTATACTTCCGCCCTGAAAAACTCGACAGCCCTTTTAAGGCCCTCTTCAAGGCTCATGGCCGGCTCCCAATCAAGCCTTGATTTTGCAAGCGAAATATCAGGCCTCCTTTTGAGCGGATCATCCTGGGGAAGCTTTCTAAAGATTATCCCGGAACTGCTGCCGGTCAGCCTGATAACGGCCTCTGCCAATTTCAAAACCGTGATTTCATCCGGATTACCCAGGTTTACGGGACCGGTAAAATCATCAGGGGCCGCCATCATCCTGATAAGTCCTTCGATCATATCGTCCACATAGCAGAAAGAACGGCTCTGGCTGCCGTCCCCGTACACGGTTATGTCCGCTCCGCTCAGGGCCTGGCAGATAAAATTGCTTACCACCCTGCCGTCGCTCGGATGCATCCTGGGCCCGTAGGTGTTGAATATACGCACGACCCTGATGTTGACCCCGTTCTGGCGGTGATAATCAAAAAAGAGGGTCTCGGAGCAGCGCTTCCCTTCATCATAACACGATCTGGGGCCTATGGTATTAACATTTCCCCAGTAGTCTTCCTTCTGCGGATGCACGTTAGGGTTGCCGTAGATTTCACTGGTAGAGGCCTGAAGGACCTTGGCCTTTACCCTCTTTGCAAGCCCCAGCATGTGGATCGCGCCCATAACGCTCGTCTTGGTCGTCTTAACGGGGTTGTACTGATAATGTATGGGAGATGCGGGGCATGCCATGTTGTAGATCTCGTCCACCTCCAGAAATATCGGTTGAACAAGATCGTGGCGAATGAGTTCAAAGTTTGATTTCCCCAAAAGATGGCTGATATTTTTCTTTGACCCGGTAAAAAAATTGTCCAGGCAGATAACATCGTTTCCTTCAGCCACAAGCCTGTCACAGAGATGAGAGCCCAGAAACCCGGCGCCCCCTGTAACCAGAATTCGTTTCTGTTTGTGAATCATATCTGTTTATTCCTAATGCCTAGAAGGAGATAATTCAAAATGGGTAAGAGCCGGCCGTCCTATTGAAAAGACATTGAATCCGATCTCAAACAGCCTGCCATAATCAAGGATATTTCTTCCGTCAAATATAAAGGCCGGTTTTTTCATCCGGTCATATATTTTCTTGTAATCAAGCCTCCGGTAGACATCCCACTCGGTCATTACGGCAACGGCATCGCAACCATCTGCCGCCTCATAGGGATCAACGATATAGCTTATATCCTCTAAACCCTTAAGATCATCTTTCGCGTTTTCCAGGGCCTCAGGATCGGTAATAACAAGCCTTGCCCTTTCCTCGGCGAGCCTTTCGGCTATATATATGGCGGCGCTCTCCCTGGTATCTCCTGTGTCCGCCTTAAAGGCGAACCCGAACAGGCATATCTTTTTGTCAGTCAGCGTGTTGAACATGGAATTGAGCATGTTCAGGACGAAACGCTCCTTCTGATATTCGTTTATTTCTATAACGCCTTCCCAGTATCGACCCACGGTTTCAAGCCCGTAGTAGGTGCAAAGATATACAAGGTGCAGGACATCCTTTTTAAAACATGACCCGCCGAATCCGATACTCGCGTTGAGGAATTTGTTTCCAAGCCGGCTGTCCATGCCCACGGCCCTCGCCACCTCACTGACATTGGCGTTTGTCTTCTCACACAGGGCCGAAATGGAATTGATCGATGATATCCTCTGGGCCAGGAATGCGTTTGATACCAGTTTTGAAAGCTCACTGCTCCAGATACTGGAGCTTATTATCTTTTCCTTCGGCACCCAGTTAGCGTATATTCTGCACAGTTCATCTCTTGCCCTAAGGCCTGAAGGTGTTTCCCTTGATCCTATAAGGACCCTGTCGGGATTCTCAAGGTCCCTTATCGCGGTGCCTTCAGCCAGAAACTCCGGGTTTGAAAGCACATCAAAGTGCACGCCGTTTCGGTTTGAGGTAAGGATCCTTTCCATGGCCTCAGCAGTCTTTACAGGCAGGGTGCTCTTTTCAACTATGATCTTGGACGAATCGGAATTTTCCCTGATCTGACGGGCGGTCTTTTCCCAGTACTGCAGATCGGGTGCCATGCCCGCGCCGGCGCCATAGGTCTTGGTCGGCGTATTTACACTCACAAAAATTATGTCCGACTCTCTGATTCCCGCCTCTATGTCCGTGCTGAAAAAAAGGTTCCTCCCCCTTGCCTCCATGACTATCTCTTTTAGTCCCGGCTCGTATATGGGAAGGGAATCGGAACTCCACTGCCTGATCCTGTCGGGATTTACATCAACGACCGTGACCTTATGGCCGGGGCACCTGTGGGCGATTACCGCCATTGTGGGCCCACCCACATAGCCTGCTCCGATACATAAGATTTTTTTTTCAAATATCTGGTTCATGATTTTTTCGGGTCCAAGGGGTCAAGGATTCAAGTTATGCTTAGGTTATCAATCTAATGCCGCGATTATTACCCCCGCCGAGGCGGCAATCTGATACAGGGTCTGGGTTATATCCTTTGTAATCCTGAGCCATGGATACCTTTCAAGCTTCTTGGGCACTATTATGGTATCTCCCGGATGTACCGTCACTGAGTCAAACCCACCCATGGTCCACCGCTGGTTGCCGGTATCCCAGCTTGCAAGGCCCAGAAAGCCTTCCTGGGATTTACTCATTACAGACCCGTTTGCCTTTACAAGATATACCTGATCGTCATCCGCGTCCCTGGTTGGTCCTCCTACCTGTGCAAGGTAATGCGCTACATTTTCATCCCTTACGGCAAGGAGGGCCGTCGGGTTAAACACCTCGCCGATCACATTAACCAGAACCGATTTTTTCGGCACAAAGAGCCTGTCTCCGGCCCTGAGCTTAAGGTTATGCTCGGAAGAGGAAATCGCCATTGCTTCCTGGAGGTCTATGACCATCCTCCCGGTGGGCCTTGAGCCTTTAAGTTTTTCCAGAAGCATTTTCTTTGATTCAACAACCTGCTGATAAATTGCCGCCTCATCCTTATCCACAGCCGCCTCAGATGCCCTGGCGGTCATCGTGAGGAGATCCTCCTCCAGCTTGCTGACATAATCCATCAGCCTTTCTTCCTGGATCTCCTGGGCGGATTTTCTGTAAAATTTCGCCCCGAACGGGTAGGCGTCCTCTGTCAGGCCTCCCGCCTTTTCAATAATACTGCTCAGCCTGTTCCCTTCAACAAAGGTGTATTCACCTGGAAACAGGACCGCCCCTTCCAGGACTATCTTTCTTCCAAGAGCCTCGCCATATTTCGGCATCTCCCTGATAATTACGGTATCATCCTTTTCAAGAACCATGTTATCAGGAGACAGGCCCATTAGTGCCTTTTTTGGTGAAAAATCAAGCTTTATCGTATCAGCGCCCTCAGGCCCGGGAATTATCCTGGTTAGGGTGGCCTTTTCATCAAATGCCCTGTTTTGAAGGTTATCGGCCTGAAATATAAGATCTTTTGTAGTCATTCCCTTAAAAAGCCTGTATGTCCCGGGGCTGCGCACGGCTCCGTTTATGTGGACCTCCGGGAAGGCCTCCTTTTCCCATGACGGATACACCTTTACCCTGTCAAGGTCCTGGAGCAGCATGTCCTGTGATGGATCACCCGCAAGCAGTCCGCCCAGATCAAATGGTATTATCTCCTTGTGAAGATCAGGTTTTGCAGAGCGGATTATTTCAGCGTGCCTCATAAATGCCTCAGGCAGAAGATCATCATAGGAACTTATAAGGGAACTCAACCTGATGTCGGCCTTTAATTCGTATTCCCTCGGATATTTGACATGACCTTCCAGATAAACCACCTGTCTTATCCCTTCATGCACCGGGTATATCTTTATTACATCCCCATCCTTGAGGCACATATTAAGATCGGCGCTTTCATTTGCAGGATCCAGATTAAAACTCTTGACAACCCTCCTCCTGTGGCCCTCTATCCTTTCTATTACCACATTTTGAAGCTGCCCCGAGTGAAGGACCCCGCCTGCGAGATCAATGAGTTCCTTTATGGTCTGACTCCCCTTCATCTCATAGATGGCGGGTCGCCTGACCGCCCCGGCGACCCCTGCCACAGGCCCTAAAACAGGGATAAGTATGGTATCTCCGGCACGTAAGCGCACGTCATCTTTTGTTTTTCCATGAACAAAAAAATCATAAAGATCAAGCGTGCTTTTGAGTTCACCGTTTCTCATTACCCTTATGTTTCTCAGGCTCCCGCTTTTAGAGGGCCCGCCCGCACCTGACAGGGCCGAGATGACGGTTGAAAGAGAACTTATGGAATATGTCCCCGGGTACCTGGCCTCACCCACCAGGAAGACATCTATGGTACGCAGCCGCCCCATTGTTATGCCAAGCTTGAAGTCAGGGTAATAGTCTCTGAATTTCCGGTATAAAAATCCCTTTAATTCATCAAAACTCAGACCGCTTACATTCAGGTTCCCGAGTCTGGGAAGAAAAATAGCCCCCTCCCTTGACACAACTGCGTCGTAGGACAATTCAGCCTTTCCCCACACATGTATCGTGAATTCATCACCGGGACCTATCCTGTAATCGCCCCCTACAGGGACGTCTGTTACAGGGGTAAATGTCGAAACAGCCTTATCAAAAAATTTGTATCCATATTGGCTCAGTTGTCGTGATATATCGGTAGGGAAATCGCCTGAAAGTATCTTTTCAATAGTCGAGGGCGGCTCTTCCTGAACAAAGACCTCCTCTTTTATCTCAGGGCGCTCTTTCTCTTCAGCCAGTATGATATTCCTGTCAGCATTGCTCATTCTGCTCAGAAACCGACCCCTTTCCTCCTCCTCAATTACTTTATATAAAGCTATCTTCTCCTCATTGGATACAAGATTACTGAAAAGGTCATGCCTCTCCTCTATGTCCAAAATTGGAAATACTATAAGCTTTTCTTCAAGATCCAGGCCAAGGAAAAATTTCTTTCTTTCTTCCATTGAGAGGCCTTTTAAAAGACCCATTTTTTCGGCATCATTCAATTTTGAAAAAAATGTCTTCTGTTCAGGTTCTGAAAGCCTATTGAAAAAATCTTTTATCCGGCTTATTTCCAGACTTTCTGTTTTCAGGCCTTCAGCCTCGCTGTCTTTGACCTGACCTGCAAGGTTGTCTTGCCCTGCTTTGCGGGGAAAAGGCGGACTGTCTTGCGAGAACGCACCGCCAAGAGGCAGAAAGATGATTGCTGTTACAAAAAAACATGCCGCAACTGACAGTTTAAAACCAGCTTGTTTGTTCACGAGACAGTGCCTCATATTTTGGGTTTATGTTCTGGAAATCACTTGTAAGGGCGCATTTGACCTTGAAATCGTATATTATAATTGCCCTTTAAAGTCAACAAAACGGGCGTGGTAAGGAAGGCTAGCCGGGGTTCGCAATGTTTGGAATCTGAAGGATCTTATTCCCGGGGAAATAATAAGGTAGGAAGATACACCTATCCGGATTGGAAGGGTAACCCTTAGGTGCATTGACGGGCATTAAAAATACCCCCCTCAGGATATTCATGAAATAAAAGTTTCTTTCCTAACTACCACCGTGGCTAGAAGGAGTGCTTCCATGATGAGAAGGCGTAGCGTTATCGTCGTCACTCGAGACCGAGGCCGCGACTACCCCAACTGCTACAGCTGCTGCCACGCCCACGGTAACTCCACTCACCGTAGCAGCACCACCGGCGCCTGCCGCGCCGCCTGATGCCGTTCCTCCTGCAACTCCGCCA
>Ga0272442_10007634_pt1 | contig 13937 bp, 13 predicted proteins | sample SSMForm2O_FD_200262 | JGI IMG/M metagenome (GOLD analysis project Ga0272442, IMG submission 200262) | Marine sediment archaeal communities from Little Sippewissett salt marsh, Falmouth, MA, United States - SSM-Form-2O | ecosystem: Environmental > Aquatic > Marine > Wetlands > Sediment ...
CAACATCCCACCTAAATTTGACCTCTTGGTCCTTAGGGGAGATGACGGTGGTTCTGAGATAGGCGGTACAGTAGTCGATGTTTCCGAAGGTTGGCTGCAGATCGATGCGGTCGTTCTCAACGATAACCTGGACAGGAAGCCATTGAATGTCATCCCTGTCTGGATCTTCCTCCGGCGGGAATGTCGTCCCATGGACGTTGAGGCCGTCGAAGATGCCCTCTAACTTGTAGGGCCCGGTGCCTCTCCACGCCATGACATGGGTGCGGAATTTCTCCGCGTCCTTCAGGCCCTTCTCGGCTTCGTTACGGATGCTCTCCGTCGGGCCTTTCTCAGCGATGGTCTTGAGGATGGGATCGGTCCTCATTCTGTCTCCCCAATAGAGACGCGTGGCGATCTGTACGGCCGCCAGGTTGGCTTCAACCTTGTACGCGTCCATGTCCATGTACGGTTCCACGACATCCAACGAATCGAGAGACATTGTCTTGCCGAGAGCTCCCAGAATGGACTTGATCTCGTCTTGTCGGGAAGTGATGTCCAGGGCTCGGGTCAGCATGGACGTGGGATCATCGCTGAGGAGAGCCATGCGTACGAAGCCCCTGATGGCCAGCACGCTCTCCACCTCGTCCGCACCTCCCGACGCGATCTTGTAGAGATCCTCGGCTGGCGAGGCGTTCGGCCAGTCGAGAAGGGTCCTGATGGCCGCCTTGCGCGCTATCTTTTCGCTTGATGTCAGATAGGACTTGACCGTTTCTAGAGACGACTCCGTGGCGGGAACGGCGAGAAGACCCAGGAGAAGCTCCAAGGCCTCGTCTGGCGCGCCATCCAGCACAGCGACAATGGCGTTGGCTTGCGTGTCCCTGTCTGTCACTGACTGGTACAACGTGAGCAATGCTTTTTTTACGTGGGCTCTGTCTTCGGATGCCCTGGGATGTAGCGCTAGATCGAGAAGGGCCGCCATATCAGCCTCGCCTCCCGCCTTGCCCATGGCAAGGATTGCTTCCTCTCTGGCACCGTCATCGTCTTCCGTCTTCGCGTATTGATCGAGGACGGCGAAAGTCTCATTGGCCTTTCGTTCTCCCAGAGACCAGAGAATTTCCTTCCTGGTGCCCGCGTCGCTTGAGGATAGGATCTTCACGAGTGCCTGATTAATGTCTCTTCCTTCGAGCCTGACGAGGCTGGCCCTCGCTGTCCTCGTCTCCTTGTCCTCGCCTCGACTTCCTGCTTCGGCGAGGGCCGGAATGGCAGCCGAAGACCCAATATCACCCAAAGCTTCCAAAGCGGCGAGGCGGACGTTTTGTGCGGCGCTTTCTGTCATCTCAATGATCTGGGGCTCGGCGATAGAGTCGCCTCGAACGGACAGGACTCGCACAACCAATTCCTTGCCGTCGGGCGGAAGCGTCTTGGCGAATCCGATAAGCTTCTCCGTTGTCTTCTTCCCTTTGATGTGCGAGAGGATGTCGATGGCGCAACAACGGAGGTCAGGCTGGCCGCTCTCTATGGCCTCGACGAGGAGTGGGTCACTGTCCGTCTCGTCCATGGACAGAAGACATCTCAGTCCCGCAACCCTGAGGTGTCCAGGATAGTCTCCTCGGTAGAAGTCTTCGTAGATCGCTCTAGCGCCGTCTTCATTCCCCTGGCTCTGCAGGTCTCGAGCGCATGCGAGGATGGCCGCGTCGACTTCCGTCTTACGCGGTTCTTCGACTCTTGGACGTTCCTTCTGGAGAGCCTTCAGGGATTTTTCTCCCCCGAAGCGGCCCGTCGCCTTGATGGCGGCCAATGCCACATCATCGGACGGATCGTCTATGCGTCGGCGAATAGTCTTGGCGGCAGGCGCGTAGGATTTCTGAGAGAGTGTATTGATGATACCAGCCTGTAGGGTGCCTGAAGTCTTGCGAAGAGCTCTCTGGAGGGTCTTTTCTGAAGCCTCATGGTCAATGCCCTTCAAGGCGTAGCACGCCATATGGGACATATCGGGATCGGTCAGAAGATTGGCAAGAAGGGGTACGGATCGCTTTGTGCCCATCACAAAGAGCTGCCTGCAAAGGAACTGCTTCGCATCGTTGGTGGTGGCTTCCGAGATAGACTCAAGGATGGCCTTCTCGATCTCGTCAGACACCGCTTCATCGACGGCAGCCATGCCGATCTGCCTCTCCACCCATTCGAGGTTTACGCCATGGTTGCCTGCGTACTCATAGGTTTTCAGTCTGTCCAGAGAGGACTTGAGCCTGTTGAGATCCACTGTCTCTTTCGCAAGACAGGGAACCGCCAGGCAAGAGACAAGGAAAAGAAATAGGGCTTTGCGTTTCATTTTTATATGCTCCATGGTGCGCGTCTGCTTCGGTCCAACCAACGGCTCGCCTCTGGATCGCCCACGACCGTCTCTTTCACGGGATCCCACTTGATGGGACGGTTGAGCCAGTAGGCGATGTTCCCAAGGTGAGCCACAGTGGCCGTGCGATGGGCGACCTCGATGTTGCGGAAAGGCTTCTCTCGTGTGCGCACGCAGTGAAGGAAATCTCCGAAGATCCCTCCACTTCCCTTGTAGTTGGGGATGTGGATATTCGGTGGCGCTACTTTGCGGCCCTTCTTATCGCCATGATCGCCGATCGCCCCCTCTGTCCCCTCGAAGGTGAGAAGTCCGCCCCATCCTCCACCGTGGTGTAGGTGCACGCCGTTTTCGAAGATGTACGTAAGGTTCTTCACGTCCTTGCCATCTGGCGGGATGATCTCCACTGGACCTGTGTGATGAAGATTACAGGCGAACAAGGCGCCTCCAAAACCGTGGCAGCCCCAGTCCGTCATGCCTCCGCCCGAGTAGTCACGATAGCCTCTGAATCCTCCTCGAACCAGGCTGGGATGGTACGGGCGCCACGGAGCAGGTCCCAACCACATGTTCCAGTCTGTGCCTTCGGGGACAGGCACGGGATTGAGATCACAGGGCCCTGACGGTCCGCCCACGTTGACCCAGGCCTTTCGGACCTCGCCGATGCGGCCGGCGTAGATCATCTTATGGAACCAGTTGTAGTCGCCCCAAACCCGTTGGCTTCCGCCCGAAAAGACGCGGCCGAACTGCCTGGCCGTCTCCCTCATCCTTTGTCCTTCCACGATGGTGAGGGTTTCGGGCTTCTCACAGTAGACGTCCTTGCCGCGCTTCATCGCTTCGATGGAGATGATGGCGTGCCAGTGGTCAGGGGTCCCGATGAATATGGCGTCAATGTCGTCGCGAAGGAGAATTTCACGGAAATCCTTATAGACCTTGCAGTCGTGGTTGCCGTACCGATCGTTCACTTGCTTTCTGGCCTGCTGGACGTGTTCGTCTACCACGTCACAGACGGCGAGCGCCTTAACCTGTTCGAAGCTGAGGAGGGCTCCAAGATCTCCTCTCCCTTGTCCTCCCATGCCAATGAATCCCATGGTGATGCGGTCATTGGCTCCGAAGACCGAGGACGGAATGTACGTGGCAGCGCCCAAAGAGAGAGCTGCGCATTTCTTGAGGAACTTACGCCGTGTGGTGTTGGTATCCATCATGGGGACCTCCAAGTGTCTTCCAGCTTCCCCACCTTCGGCAAACATGCGCCGTTGAGGCGAGCCTGTTAAAGAAAGCGTCTTTGTCTACGAAGCAGTTCATAAGTGCCTTGATTACAGGCAATCCATCCTGATCGTAAAAGATTACAGTGTGGCGCAGGATATGTATAGATCCAACCCTTTGACCTGGATCCGTTTCTTGAAGACGTCGCCATAGATTCCGTCCCTGTCTCTGAGCAAGAGGGCCAGCTGTTGCCGCCCACTCGGCACCGCTCAGGGCCAGGTTTTCCGCGGCCAAATGGGCATTCAGCCGGTGGGCAAAAAGGACCAGACGAAGCCATTTCAGGATCTTGCGAATCATGGTCGCAAGTTTGGTCTGCTACGGCGTATACTGTCTAGACTGAGGCCCGGATGGCATTTTGGCACAGGGCAGGTTTGATCTCACCTCAATCGTGGTGTCATACTTGGAATCGAGAAAACTAACCTAAACTAAGTCAATCTCGGTGGAGGCTCCAGTGATCGTCGTGAACACCCATGAGGCGAAGACGAATCTCTCCAAGCTTCTCGCATTGGTGGAGAGTAAGCACGAGTGCGTCAGAATCTGCAGGAACGGCAAACCGATCGCTCTGCTCGTTTCCGTGGAAGAGGAGATCACGGACCCTCTGGTGCAGCACGAGGAGCTCCAGGGCATCACGTTCCGCGAAGACCCCTCTCTTCCTTTGGACAAGGAGGACTGGCCTGAGGCGTGGAGGTAGAAAACCATGCTTCTCTTGGATACCTGCGTCCTGCTGTGGCTTGCCGACGACCAGGGCAAATTGAGCGAAGATGCGGTGAAGGGGATTGAATCCAATGCGGGCAGTCTCTTCGTATCGGCCATCACGGCCTTTGAGATTTCCCTCAAATGCAGGAAGGGCAAGCTCGACCTCCCTTTAGATCCATGGGATTGGTACCGAAAGGCCCTGTCCTTACACGGCCTCAACGAGATCCCCATCACAGGGCCGTGTGCAGCACGGGCGGCCGCATTGCCTGTCATCCACGGCGACCCGTGCGATCGGTTCATTGTAGCGGCGGCGTTGGACGATGGACTCAAGATCGTGACGCCAGACAGTGTCATACCGACCTATCCGGGAGTTAAGGTCGTTTGGTAGCCAACGATGGAATAAAAGACGCAAAGGATCCCAAATACACACCTCATCCCGTAGGCAGTTTCTTCGGCATACCGCCACGTTGGGCCTCGCCGCCACCGTGGCGCCTCGCCTGTGTCTGTCCGCCGCAGCCAAGGCTGACTCGAAGCCCAACATCATCCTCTTCATGGCCGATGATGTGTGCTATGACAACTTCAGTTGCTACGGGAGCGCGTACTTCAAGACGCCGCAGCTGGATGCCCTGGCAGAGACAGGAGCCAAATTCAACCACTGTTACTCCGAGCCTGTCTGCACGCCGAGCCGAGTAAAGATCATGACGGGCAGGGACAACATCCGAAACTACATCCGTTTCGGCATCCTGGACAAGAAGGAGATCACCTTCGGGACTCTGCTCAAGGAAGCGGGCTATGCCACGGCCGTGTCCGGAAAATGGCAGCTTCACGGGGGGAGCCGAGAAGATGGATCCCTGGCGCCAGAGTGCGGATTCGACACCTACTGTCTGTGGAACTACCCCAGAACAACGAGGTCTCGTTACTGGAAGCCCAGTCTCTGTCGCGACGGCGAGATTCTGGACTCAGACGAAGACGATTACGGTCCTGACATCTGTACGGACTTCGTCATCGAATTCATCAAGAAGAACAAGGACCGTCCCTTCTTTGCCTACTATCCCATGCTCCTAGGGCACAGCCCTTTTGATCCCACGCCCGACAGTGAGGACAGGAACAACAAGAACAAACTGGAGAACTATCGCGACATGGTGGCCTATATGGACAAATGCGTAGGCCGCATCGTTGATACTCTCGACAAATTGGGATTACGGGAGGATACGGTGATCCTCTTCACCACGGACAACGGAACGAACAGGCAGTTGGCCTACCCCTATGGTGATGAGACCAGGCAAGGGGAGAAAGCTTTCCCCACGGACGGGGGGAGTCACGCGCCTCTCATTGTGAACTGTCCTGGCGTCGTGCCAGAAGGTGTTGTGACGGACGATCTGGTGGACTTTTCGGACTTCCTGCCCACCTTGTGTGAAATTACTTGCGCCAAGCTGCCCGACGTCATCCTCGACGGCCGCAGCTTCTGGCCTCAGTGTCTGGGGCAAAAGGGAAATCCGAGGCAATGGATCTTCCAGTACTACTACCCCAAGTTCAAGACTGCCGCCGATCAGTACGGCGAAGGAAAACCGTACATCATCTGGGCTCAGAATCAGGAGTACAAGCTCTACTCTCACGGCAAGTTCATCGAAGTAGCTGACCGATATGAGAAGACAAACATCCCCCCAGGACAAGGCTCTCGAAAAGCCGAAGATGCCAGGAAACTTCTTCGGTCCGCTCTGGATTCCATGCCAGGTTCGAAATGAAAATACCTCATCACAAGAAGCCTTCTGCTTGCGCTGGCCCGGAAAGATTCAAGGCTTTGCTGATTGTCATGATCAGCATCTCCATTCTGCATTCTGGATTCCCCGCAGCAGCCCAGAATACTGAATTGCACGACGATGATGGTAAGACGCGTCCTGATCATTTGCGTCTGGATCGTGATAGAACTAGAAGCCTGACCGAGTTACGCGTTCTGCAGCCGGATCAGCATCCAAAGGTTCTCTTCTTTCGCATTGCATCGCAAAAAGCTCGCGATGGGATGCGATGGCAACCGTGGCATGAGAAGTTTTCCAGATCAATGGGCATCGTGGGGAAGTCTTTGGGTGAGGAAAAGTTCGGCGATAACGATCGGGTGCTGGAATTCTTCAACCGTTATAAGTCGACGCACCCTGAGCATCTTCTGCTCTTGCATTTCAATGGTCAGGCACGCGATCCGATATTCCAAGCTGAACCGTTCTTTGCTGGGCATTGGATTTACTACAACGGCGCCACAATTCTGGAGGATGTTTCCGCAACCGACGCAGTCACCGACATCAAGGTGAGCGACAGTCGCTTATTTCTCACGACAACTGGACGGGGGAAGAAATATCAGAGACATGAGGATGTCGGCTTGTGTGAATTGGACGATACAGGGCGACCGAATTGGAGCCGAAACGAACAGGTCACCATTCTCAAGGTCGATCACGAGCAGAAGATCATTACGGTCCAGCGTGGTCGTTATGGAACAAAACCAAGATCGTTTCGTGTTGGTCACTCCTATGCCGCAGCGCACGTCACTTCAGGGCCGTGGGGCAAAGAATCGAACTTGATTTGGTACTACAACTTTTCCACTGCCGCTCCTTTGGATGAAGACGGAAAGCAGGCTGGGGACATTTTTGCTGCCCAGCTATCCGAATGGTTCGCACCGGCGGGTCCATTGGAAACCTTCGACGGTGTCGAGTTTGACGCATTGCGATACTGGCCGCGAAACAAGGGGAATGAACACCGCGGAATGGACATAAACGCCGATGGACAGAGAGACAATGGCGTCTTTGACGGCATTCAAACGTATGGAGTCGGCGTTGTGAAATTCCTGGAGAACCTTCGGGAGCGTATGGGCGAAGACCGTCTCATTATGGCTGATGGCGACAGGTGGTATCATCAGCGAGGATTCGCTCTTCTTAATGGGATGGAAAGCGAGATGTTCCCCACTGGCAGCGATGCAAATTTCGATGATTGGGCAGGCGGGATCAACCGGTTTTCTTTCTGGTCATCCAATGCTTGCAAACCAGTTTTTCAGTACATTGCTCGTCCAGAGAGCGAGACGCTGGCTCGCATGCGCCTGATCATCGCCGGGGCAGTATTGTCGAACGCCGGGGTGGCAGTGAACGACTTTGTTCCCAATGTCAAAAACAACACACCGTCGGCGATTTGGGATGAACTGGATAAGGGTTCTGAAAACGAGTTGGGCTGGTTGGGTAGACCGTTAGGACCAGCAAAACATTTGGCATTGGAAAAGCCCGACATACTCGCGACGGTGGGTTCTTCCCGAAGCAATGAGTTGAGGGATTGGATTTGCCCTGTCCATTGCACGGTTTCAAACGATCATGGTGCCATCGAACTGAATTCGAGACCTGGTGAAGATGGACCACTTAGGTTTGAGTTGCGCGACATCCCCTGTGATGGACCGGACCTCTTTGTTTCAGCGACGGTAAGCGCCTCGCCTAGAAAAGGATATCCCGAGAATACCGCCCGTTTGCTGCAAGCTGCCGTTGCTGGCTCGGAAATAGAGCCGACGATGGACGTGAAGATTATCCCCAACATGAGTTATGTGAATGAGAAACCTTTTACTTCTAGCTTCTACTTCAAGGATCTATCAGGCAAACACGTTACGTTTCGTTTTAGAATCGAAGGCAGCGAACAGATTAAAATCTCAAAACTCTCGGTCCATGCGGCCCCGGATGTGATGTTTCGACGCTTCGAGAACGGTTTGGTCCTGGCCAATCCTTCATCACATGATGTCAAATTGGAATTGGCCAAGATTTGGCCTGGCGAACGCTTTCGTCGAATCAAAGGATCGCCGAATCAAGATCCGCACACAAACAACGGACAGCCTGCCCGCAAGACTGTCACTCTCGCCGCGCGGGACGCCTTGTTTCTAATACGTGAGACAGCCGGAGGAGAAGTCCAGTGAAGCGAAGAGCGTTTTTGAGAGCCCTAGGGTATGGCGTTGGCATGTCTGTTGGTGATGAGATAGGACCTAGTGTTGTCCTTCAGACATGGGTGCCTCCGAAAGCATCCCAGTTCGGACCACCATTGCAGCTAAAGAACGCGACGGCAGCTCCCTGAACTGCTCTATCTAGGAGAGGAGGGAAGGCTCCATGGCTTCTCTGTGGAAAAACGCGAATGACGTGATCGATTTCGCCATTGGAGAGGAAGAGAAAGCCGTAGCGATGTACAACGAGATGGCGGCTAACGCCACGTCCAGTGAGGTACGGAAATTACTTCATTCGTTCTCTGCGCAAGAGACCGAACATAAGCTGAAGCTCATCGCCCTGCGGCAGGATAGCCCCCTGTCCTTGACCGTTGAGCAACTCGCATTGCTGGAAGAAGATTGCACACCTGATCCTGCCGTGGCCGCCACCATGGATCGCCAGGACGCCTTCCGCTTTGCCATCTTCTCCGAGTGCCAAGCTGAAAGCCTCTATTCCATGCTGGCGGAGATGACGCAGGACCCGGAAACCGCGGCCCTCTTCAGAGGCTTGGCTCTTGACGAGAAGGGACACAGGGATCACTTCGAGAAGCTGTCGCGGGAATGACTCCCGCTTCCACGGAGGGAGGAAGGCCCCCATTGGCATCCTCTTTGCCGTTCCTCAGACCGTCTTCTATTCGACTTTAGGGCAGGCTTCAGACCCTATCAGACAGAACGTGGCGCCGTGGGGGAGATGTTCGGCCTGGACACCAGGGAAATTTTCATTGATGTACTGGGTCAAGGTCACCATGCCGGGTTCTTCAGATGTGCCATGGTTCACCCGAATGACAGGATGTCCCATGTCCTCGGCGCACTGTATCTCACGCCAGTAGCAGGAACCATCATCGCATACCACGGAAACGTCACAACCCATATCGATGTAGGTAGGGATGTTGCAGCCGCAACCTGTACCAATGCCGATCTTCGATACAACAGTTTCTGGATCCCCGGTCAACTGAACGGCGGGCTCACCAATGAGTACAGTCTTCCCTGCAATACGCCGGGCCAACTCTCCCACTGGAACGGGATCGATGTCGTAGCGATGCTGGTAGCCTGAATGTCCAAAAGTGACAGGCTGACCAGGAAGCCCCAAAAACTGTGCCCAAGCCCATGGAATCCCGCATTCCGGCCAACGATCCCAACAGTCGTGGTTCCTCAAAATGACAAAACCTGCCTCTTCGATGAAGCGTTTCTTCTCCGGACCAAAGGTGGTGCGATCAATGGCCTCAAGCTCGTTCGCGTGCTCGTAGAAGGTGGGTTCATGCGTGATAAACATATCGACCTTCTTGTCAACGGCCACCTTCAGCGATTTCAAGCTGCTGATCCAGGAGACCAGAATTCTCTGGACCTCCCTGTCTGGATCGCCCACGATGATCTTGTCCACCGTACGCTCAGGTTGAATCCAGTCGGCCTGGGACAGGAAGTGATGGAGAATCTCTGAAGCCTTCATGCGAACCTCCTTCGCTAACCACGAGATGGCCTCGTCTTGCACCATTGAAGGGCAGGCATGTCTTTTTGTAATGCACGGAGGCCTTCATCTGTCACCTGGGTTCTTGGCCCCACTCTCAGCTTGTGCAAGGAGGGGATCGATTTCAAGGGATCTAATCCACGGTCTGTCAGTCCAGGACCATCGATCTCAAGGGATTTCAGCTCCTTGAGCCCCTTCAGGCAGGCAAGATCCCCATCGGAGACAGAGGAGATGTGCAGCCTCTCAAGTCGACTGAGATCAGGGATCTGTAACACTGTGTCAGCCCCCTGAACCCCAGTGGCGCGAAGCTCCACTAGATTCTTTAAGACGTTGAGCCGGCTCACCCCGGCAAGGGTTGCGGCTCTGGACAAAAACTTCAGCTTCTCCAAATCGGTCAAGAGCGTCAGCTTCTCAAGTCCTGTATCGTCCAACTTCCATGCAGTCAAAAGACTGAGGGCCTTCAGGTTCTTGAGCGTGGCGATGCGCTCGAAACCAATCAAGGTCAACAGTTCCCCGCGAAGATGCAGCTCCTCAAGATCCGCGAGTTTGGCCGCGTAAACCATTCCTTCATCCGTGAAACCATAGTTATTGGGGATAAGCAAACGCCTGAGCCTCTGGCATTGAGACAGGGATTGTAGGGCCGCGTTTGTGAAGTTCCCGGACCACAGTTCGATCTCCTCCAAGGTCTGGATGCCAGCGATCCGAGAGACCCCCACGTCTGTGAGTCCCCGCAACGTATACCCGATGCCCGCGGAATGGGCATTAAACAGCTTGAGGGCGGGACACTCCTCAATGCCTTCCAGCATCTGGTCCGTGCAACGGCTCTCAATCTTCAGGACCTGCAGGTCGGGAAGACGCGCCAACGGAGACAGGGGAACATCCGCGCAAAGATCCATGATGAGCTTCTTGAGACTTTTCATTCTGGACACGATTTCCAGGGTTTCTTCCTCTTCCACGCAGACAAGGCGAAGCGTTTCCACAGACGAAAGCTGAGCCAACGGTTCCAAGGCTTCCCTTTCCAGGCTTTCCCTGCCCCAATGGAGGTCGAGGTCTTTGAGATAAGGAAGGGATACGAGCGGCATCAGTGTTTCAGGAGTGGACAAAACGCCCAACATCAAGCTCACCTCTTCCAGAGCCGTCAGAGAGGACAGACAAGAGAGTTCCTTTGACTGAAACTTCGGGGCGCCGATTCTAATCGTGCGCAGATGGGTGAGTTGGGAAAGATGCGCAAGGCCCTTTTCCGAAATCGGCACCTTTGTGTAAATCCTGAGTCCTTTCAGGCTCTTGAGTTGACCAATAATGGCGAGGCTCTCATCGTTCAGGTGGAGGGCGTCCTCATCTCCATAATCGGCCGCCAGGTGAAGCCGCTCCAGGGATCTCAACTTGGTCAGACTCCTCAATTTCTCATTGCTAATGGGCGTCTCGCTCCAGACAAGAAGCTGAAGACCGGTGAGATGGCAGACGGGCTCAAGGCACGCAGGTGTTGCTTTGGGAATGCCACCGCTGGAGATGTCCCCCGCGTTGGACAACGTGCTCGGATTGATGACAATCCCGTCGAGCGCATCAGGTTCGAGGGCCGAGAGAGGCGATAGATCCTGCCAGCCCTCCGAACTCACGAATAGCGTGCTGAACATCCCCTGAGGAATCACCACGGCGCCCTTGGCCTCGGCAAGAAACTGCCGCTCCCATGGACTACCCCATTCGATCCATACCAAGGCGGCTTCCTCCTCGATCGTACTAACGTACAATTGGCCAACCGATCGGTCTGCTGGGAAGTGTAGCGTCCTCGGCCGGCCCACTTCTTTCGCTTCTGCGAGCACCTGCTTCTTCGATGCGACGCCGATCATCGTTCCGATGGCCACGAGAATAACCGCGCCCCACCGTTTCATCATCCGCCCCCTTCCCACTCTTCAAGCAATTCCCTGATCTCGGCCAAATCCTCAGGCGACGCCTTCTGAGACGACGAAGCCTGCAACAACAAGCTCGCGGCAGATCCGTCATTGACCGCGGTGGCCTGTTCGCTGTCCCACAAGACTCGCAGAATCTGCAGTTTACCCTCCGTGGTCTCAGATGATGCTGGTCACGGCACCGCGTGACCTCCTTCAAGTATTGTTAGGCAGATCCGCACATTGGCGAAATACTTCCGCCCTGGGCCACCGCCCATTAGTTGGCTCCTGGCTTGTTCGGAACAGCCGGCATGTCATCGATGTCGAGCGCGGCTGCCAGATCCTGCACCGCACCGTAGAAGGCTTCCAGCTTCACAGAAAACGACTGCACCACCCCATCGAGAGACTGCTTTTGGGCCAACGCCTTGTGCGTCCCATTGATGACGGAAGTCACGATATATCGCAACGTTCCTGCTGGAAGACACATCCTCTCTTCCGATGGAAGATCTCCAACACCGAGATATGCGTCCACCAACTCAGGCGATCGAGTGAGGGTTATAGGGTCCGTCGAAAGGAACTTGCAGATGTCTCGAAATCGGGCAGAAGTGGCGACATGATCGAAATCTACAATGCCAGTAAAGATGGTGCCATCGTAGAGAAACTGTCCCGGATGACAGTCCACCAGGCAATGCTGGCAAGAGAATGCCTCGTCAAAGGAGTTGCCCGAAAGGATCTTTTGGAGCCCTGAGAGATGCTCCTGGATCGCTGCCTCGCTAGATACGACAAGTTGACGAGCCGTCTGCAGACGTTCGGAGAACCAATCCATAGACGGGAACTCTCGTATGCGGGTGGGCTCTTCTGGAAAGCGACTCATCGCATCGTGGAATACGGCAAGCTGTTTCATCTCGCTGAGAAGAAGCGTACCGATTTGCTCTTCCTGTTGCCATTCCTCGGTCAACGGGTCCCAGATCGAGTACCCAGGAATCCATGTACTGCAAATAGCGGCCCGTTCTCCTAGGAAAAGCACTCTATCCCCAGCGTCTGTGCGCAAGGGCCGGGGCGAAGGAAATCCACACTCCTTGAGGAACTCTGCGGCGTGGTGCGCCCTGTGCAGTCGGTCGGCCCACCAGCCCTGTGGATAGACTTTCAACGCGAACTGGTCCTGGCCGCAGCCTAGACGAAATATGTGGCAGCGGCTGATGGGATCCAGCGCACTGATCCGTTCCACAGACGGCTCCCCGGGAAGGCCATAGCGGTCTGCCGCCACCGAGATCCAACGACATTCCTCGTCTGTGAGGGCATTCGTCTTCTTTCGGCTCATTCACGCATCCTATCTCAGAACAGCCCTTCTCCGTCTCATCGTCCGTCCTAAGGAACATACACCCGTTCGTAGTTGGACGCAACGTATTTCAGTTGTCCGATGATCCTGCTCTCGCTTTGGTACAAATTTCACATTTTGCACTTATGTGAAATATGTGTTACCTTGTTCCAAGCACCAAGAGGCTTTGAACTCACACGAACGCCGAGGTCTTTTTCCATGAACATTACCCTTTCTGCAGATAAGAAACTGATCGAGACCGCCAGGAAGCTCGCGGCTTCCAGGCAAACCTCACTTAATGGCTTAATTCGTGAATATCTCAAGACGTTGTGTGCCACGCAGGAGGCACAAGAAGCTGCTGCTGAGTTCGCCTCCCTCGCCATTGATCATGGTGGCCGTTCCGAGGACGGCTTTCGGTTTGACAGAGAGGAAGCCCATCGCAGATAGGATGGTGGTTGATGTCTGACCGCGTTTTCATTGATACCAACATCATCGTCTATGCCAACGACAAAAGGGATCCTCTGAAACAAAGAGTCGCTGTTCAGACGATCACTGAGCATATGCAGGAAGGTTCAGGTGTCATTTCGGTACAAGTCATGCAGGAGTATGCCGCGGTGGCCCATTCCAAGCTTGGACAGGCCCCCGACGTGATCCTCAGGCAGTTGCGTCTTCTGGAGGCATTTGAGCTGGTCTGCATTGATCCTCACCTCGTGAGACGGGCCGTGGAGCATCAAGTTCTCCATAGGATCGCTTTCTGGGACGCATGCATCATTGCTGCAGCGGAGCATGCGGCTTGCCGAAAACTTCTCTCCGAGGATTTGAATCCCGGTCAAAGATACGGCGATGTCAAAGTGGTAAATCCGTTTTCCTGAACGACACAGCCTCTCCTATCCCCATCTTGGCACTGGTCTTGCTTCCGCACGTGTCTAGCAATCCAATACCTGTCTCAGGTCACGCTATCCTTGGCGTAAGGTTCGCAGGGATCATCC
>Ga0272442_10007636_pt1 | contig 13936 bp, 13 predicted proteins | sample SSMForm2O_FD_200262 | JGI IMG/M metagenome (GOLD analysis project Ga0272442, IMG submission 200262) | Marine sediment archaeal communities from Little Sippewissett salt marsh, Falmouth, MA, United States - SSM-Form-2O | ecosystem: Environmental > Aquatic > Marine > Wetlands > Sediment ...
AGAACAAAATACTGCTGATTTATTGAATAGCAGGGCACAGAAATCAAAGGTTCCTATTCCAGCAATATTGGTCACCCCAGAACTTCGAGGGTATATCTTTTTAGAAGGTTATGATGAGGAACGCATTAAAGATATGATTAAAACAATCTCCTATGCTCGTAATATGCTGGATGGAGATATCCCCATTGATCAGATTGAGCATTTTCTTACACCTACTTCAGCGGTTGCTAAGATTACTGAGGGAGATATTGTTGAGATGGTTGCTGGTCCCTTCAGAGGGGAAACCGCAAAGGTCACACATATCGATGACACGAAAGAAGAAATCACGGTGGAACTCTTTGAAGCAATGGTACCAATACCAATAACGGTTCGAGGAGAGCAAGTACGCATTATTAAACGTAAAGATGAAGACAAGAAAAAGGAGTAAATAGTTATGTCAGAAACAATTGAAGCATTAGTTGACGGAGGAAAAGCATCAGCTGGTCCACCCCTTGGTCCCGCGCTTGGGCCTCTTGGTGTCAACATCATGGAAGTCATTAATACGATTAACGAGAAAACAAAACAATTCGATGGTATGAAAGTCCCTGTGAAAGTCATTGTTGATCCTAAGACTAAAAAATTTGAGATCACAGTAGGAACACCACCCGCAACATCGTTAATATTAACAGAGCTTGGACTTGAAAAAGGATCAGGAAGTGCTGCGACCCATAAAATTGGAGATCTCACAGTTGACCAAGCAGTAAAAATTGCTAAAATGAAATATGATAATCTTCTTGGAAGCGCCTTAAAACAAAAGACGAAAGAGATCATCGGGACATGTGTCTCTATGGGGATAACTGTTGAAGGGAAAAAACCACAGGAGATTCAAAAAGCGATTGATGATGGCGAATTTGACGCTAAATTCGCTTAAGTCCTCGCTGGAAATATTGTTTTATTGATTTCATCATACGATCTTGACGATATTCAAGGGGCATTGTTGTTCCCTCGCCCCATGTTTTTTTCTGTTCAAGTGCTGACAGAACTGCATCTATGCTTATTTCAGTGGTGTCCACGAGGGTATATGCTGAGCCAGCATAATTTGGATGATGAGAATCACTTCCCCCTGTACCCCCTAACTTGTATTGGTGGGCTATCCGAGCTGTTTTTATATTTGTCTTTGGTAGACTACAACCATTAAATACTTCCATGGTGACAAGACGGGTAACAATCATCTGAAATTTTGCAAGTTTAATGCCTGACATATTGCGAAAGAGATGAGGAACTACAGGTAATCCTCCTTTTTCAAGAATTAGATCAACGGTTTCTTCAACAGATAGCCCTCTCTGGACGGGTTCTTGTATATTTAAACCGAGAAGATGACCATCTTGGGTGGAAATTTCAATACCAGGAATAACTAGAAAATCTTTTGGAGCAATTTTTACTGCCTGCAATGCACCTTTTACTGTGTTGTGATCAGTGATTGCAACTCCCTGTAAACCTTTTTTTTTCAAAGAAGAAATGATCTCTTTTGGAGTTCCTTCTGCATCCTCTGAATAACAGGAGTGAATATGTAAATCAAGCTTCAGCATTCTACAGCATCTTCGGACAAGATTTCTCCCTTATTAGTATCTTACGGTAAAAAAACCAAAAACTTTTAGAATGAGATGCGTATTGAGGGGCTAGTATTGGGGAGAGGCAACTTATGCTAAATACAAAGATAAGGTATTCAAATAATAAGTATATAGGTGAGTTAGAGTTGGTGGATAAAGATCTCTTTTTTGTCTGTTCTAATAGAAGAGATAATTAGAATTACCCGTGTTTGATTATAATAAGAAACCTATTTAAATTCCTTTTTCATATTCGTTAAGTAGTACAAGAGTTGATGCACTAATCTTGTAATAATGGAGAGTGGGATGTATGTCAATTTTAAATTCAAATGAGAAAGAAGGTTCTAAAACACAGAATATTCACCGTGTTCCTACTGGGTTATCTGGGCTTGATGAGATTTTACATGGAGGCATTCCTCAAAGTAGTATTTCTCTAGTTTCAGGTACTCCTGGTTCTGGGAAATCCATTATGTGTTATCATTACATTGACGCGGGGTTAAAAAATGGTGAAAAATGCTTATTTTTAACCTCTGATGAACGTGTAGAAAATATTTTAAAACAAACCAATGAACTCGGGTTTAACTTTGAGCCCTATGTTGATAGTGGACAATTAAAATTCATGTATCTTGATCTGGATAAAAGCAATGTACATAAAGAGATGGAGGAAGAAATCAGAAGTGGACAGTATTGCCGAGTGGTGATTGATTCACTAACACCATTATCAGAAGCACCAATGTGGATAACCAAAGATGGCAATGAGATTATCCCCTTTCAGGATCATTCCAAGACAACACCCTATCCTCTTGGCTCGATTCCTGCTACAAGGCTTCACGTCCGTCGTATTATGAGTATTCTATCTAATGAAATGTGTACCGCTATGGTGACCTCTGAAATACCAGAAGGCTCCCGGTGTTTATCTCGTGATTCCGTCTCTGAATTTCTTGTTGATGGTATCTTTGTCCTTGATCTTGATGTAACCATGGATCGCCGGAAGCTTACGGTTCGTAAGATGAGAGGGACAAAACACACGTTGAAACCTCAAAATATTCAGATAACGGAGAAAGGTTTAATCTTCGGACAATAGTCTTTTTTTACTTCTTTGAGAAAACATAAATAACGTGTATGTATTTGCTTCTTTTATGATAGAAAGAGAGGCTGCGCTTCCACAGTTACAAACGTTTTTTGCATCACAGGAAGCATCAGCAGCACCAGTAATAGCAGACATTTTACGACTCGCTGTCGATGTATCAAATCACTACTCTAATGATTCACTACAGGGGAGTATTGCAGTCTCCTATGGAAGACGAGTAGTAGTCACTCAAACTGTTTCGTTAAATGAACTAACAAGAGATCATGTCATCGAGCTTATTGATTATGATCCAATAAAAAATATAATGCTTGTTGTTGGGGAACAAGAACCAGATCAAGGAGCTATTCTACATTGGATGGTTCATCATGCTCGTGATGACATTCATATCTCACTTCTTATACATAATCTATCAGAGAAGCAGGAGAAACCATCATATCATATTATTCAGGAGGAAATTTCTAGGGATCCTTTAGATAGAGCAAAAATTGTATTGAAAACATTACGAGAGAAGAAAGCAATGATTATTCCTGAATATGGTCTTTTTATCACAGGGATGACACAACAAGATATTACTCAACAAATTACATCAAAAAAGAGGTGAACATTATATGAAAATCAACGGGAAAGATTACAAAGCACTATGGAGAGAAAACCACACAATAAAGTTTATTGATCAACGTATACTTCCTCATCATTTTGAATTTTTTACTGCGACAACTGTTGAGGATATTGCCTTTGCTATTAGTGATATGGTAGTTCGGGGAGCACCTGCTATTGGAGCTGCAGCTGTCTATGGAATGGCCATTGGTCAAAAGGAATTAGAGGCATCAGCGGACTTATTGAAAAGTACCCGGCCTACTGCCTTTGATTTGTTTTATGCAGTTGATTTTATGGTTAATCAGATTCAACAGGGACATGATGCATGGGAGAAAGCTGATGTATATGTGGCAGATATTGTGGATCGATGTCGACGGATAGGAGAACATGGTGCGACTATTTTGAAAAAGGACATGAGAATTCTCACTCATTGCAATGCTGGTGCTCTTGCCACTGTTGATTATGGTACTGCTTTGGCTCCTTTTCGTGTTGCCCATCATCAAGGAAAAAAGATCTTTGTCTATGCTGATGAAACCAGACCGCGATGTCAAGGCCTTCTTACAGCATGGGAGCTATATCATGAGGGAATCCCCCATGCCTTGATTGTTGATAATGCAGCTGGGTATTACATGAGTAAAGGAGATATTGATTGCGTTATTGTTGGAGCAGATCGTATTGCTTCGAATGGTGATTTTGCCAATAAAATTGGAACCTATGAAAAAGCGGTTCTTGCTCATGAAAATGATATACCTTTTTATGTCGCTGCACCTGTTTCAACATTTGATAGATCGTTGAAATCAGGTAAGGAAATCATTATTGAGGAACGACATCAAAAAGAATGCACTCATATCCAAGAGACACCTGTAATGCCTTCATGGGTGAACGTAAAAAACCCAGCATTTGATGTCACACCAGCTCGTTTTGTTACAGGTTACATCACCGAAGAGGGAATTAAGACTGCGAAATCTTTGAAGAAATAGTACCTCCGCTTTTTTTAGGCATCATGTGAATGGTTTCACTGCCCTCCTCTTTTTTTTATATAGCAAGAACTCCCCTGCTGTGTTCTTATTAGGTGATGAGAGATGAACTCATGGATGTATATCATCAAAGGCAAGGGAATCGTAACCATGACGCAGAATCCGTGGTTTGCTGAACAGCGCAGTAAAAATGGCTATCAGGTCTATTGTAAACGATCAACTAATACCTACAGAAATGAATCGAATCGACGTTATACTGTCCCTAGCTCATTGATGTAATTATCCGTTATTGTTTGGTTGATAGGGATTGAACGCTGGATCACCATAGAGAGTGAATTCATGAAGCGCGACATATTTTTTATCAAGCACTTGTGTTCGATCTCCTACTTCTTGTTGTGTACTGCTTTTTTGCAGGAGGAGATCATCAATAGGGCTATGTAACGAGGAAAGTGTGAGTGGTGGCGTCCAGAGAAATGTTGTATTTGCATCTTTTTCAAGATACACATTTTTTGCATCTCGTAACGCTCTGCCTGTGGTAGCATCATCTTCAATAAGTGAAAGAATAAAGTCCTCCGCGATGACTGCACCGAAGTGTAGATCAGGGAACTCATCTTTGATGAAATAATGATACGAAGCATTCAAGAGACCAAGGATACCAAAGCCTTTTCCCTGTTTAAACGGTCGGGGTTCAAGATACCCTGGATCAGCGGTGACCCGTGTTGCACCAATGTAGGCATTCACACCTGCATGGAGAAACGTTTGTGAAAGTGTATTTTCAGGATTGATACCATCAGTTCGAGCAGTAATACAGCTCTCAATGTAAATCACTGATGGCCCATATTCCATGTTTTCAACAGAGCGAACATCAAAGGAGCCTTGATCAGTAAGTCGGCTTCCCACGCTTGGTTGAATACGAGCAAGCGCGGTGACAAAAGGAAACCCACGGCAACTCATGAGGATATCACCTGATTCAATAAGATTGTAAAAACCATGAGCAAAGGCAAAAATCATATTACTATTAAGATGATCCTCTCCTCCCGTAACCACTTCATCAGAGGAGATTTTTTCCACCATACGTTTTGGAAAGAGGATTTTACTTAATAACCCGGTATTTTTCATCGCGTCAAGTGCTTCCTGACTGAATCCCTCTCGTTGAGATTGTGTCCAAAACGTATTTTTCACTGTAAACTCTCCTTGCTCCATGTCTTGTTTTAAACGAAGATTAATAAATTCTCCTTCACCAGTGGGAAACTTCGTTGGTTCACCACGACCGGAGTACAAAAATTGGCTTAGACGAGTGAAAAAAGGAAGGTTTTGGAATTCAAGACCGCAACCAGTTTGTACTAACGCATTATCCTTCCATTCACTGTATTCCTCAAGAAGATCATCATAGAAAAAGGTTCGAGCAAGCAAAGCACTCATATCTTGGACATCTCTCCCTGTTACCCGACCAACAATATTTTCTTGAAACGGCCAATAGGAATACGTATTGTTTTCAACATCACCTGGTTTCGGGTCAATATCTCCATAGATGAAATCACTAGGGAGTGCAAAACCCATGATATGAGCTGCAGTATCTGGTTGCCCATCAGGATTATAATAAAAATACATGGGAACCATGGTTGGATCCGCAGCAATCGCAATATACAATGGATAGTCGACACAATTATTGCGTAATTCTTCAAGATTGGATGAAGGGATATCTGTGATATCACCAATGAGGTCAAGGAGTTCCTCATGAATAGATAAGGTATGTTGATTTGAAGGTTCAAGAAGACGCCAGTTGGTACCAGGTTGTGTGACACCAGGACAGGTTGATCCATTAAACAGCACATCATCATCAGCTGCAAACGCAAACTCTGGTTTTCCAAAGATAACACCTTTGTGATATGCTGTGAGATAAGGAGCTAGTGAGGAAAGCCCTTTCATCATGGGGACAATAGGAGTATCAAGTTTCTCTACCGTCACTGTTGCCTCGTATTCACCTGTTATTGAGCCAAACCAATGACCAAGAACCATGAGTTGATACTCACCAGGTTCATCATATACAGTGAACTCGTAGGTTAACAAATCACGAGTGATATTCCCTTGTCCATCACGCTCTGGTAACCCACCACCAGTTGAGGCATATACATATTGATACGCGTTTTCTGGGCTAAGAATCATGGCAAACATGCGATCCCCAAGCTCATTGACATGATCAACATTGAGGTTTTCTAACTCAAGTCGAATCCTTGCATATTTGTACTCATTAGGTACTTCAAAGGTATGATACACAACACCATTTCGCTTCATTAAAACATTGATGAATTGTGAGGGTAACACAACACTTGATCCAACTTCTCCTTCAAAAGGATATGATTCAGAATCAAGAATCTCAGGCTCAATGATATCATGAGGATTAGTCATTGTGATGTAATCAACTGATGATTCTAAACGTGTTTCAACCACATCAATGCAAGCTGCAATGATGTCATCAACTGAAGTAAAATCGATCACAGTATCTGCTGAAACCGAGAGATCCCCGCAGACATACACAGTGGTTACACCAAGAGATGAGAGTACATCATTCACTGATGAATCTACAATGTCAGTAACAAGAATAGGGCAACTCAAATAAGAAGCAAGAGGCGTAGCTACCACACCTAAATCATAGCCATCCTGGCTTTCTTCAATAAGCAGGACCATATCACTTGAATCCCAGTAGGTCTCTGCAAGAGATAATGAAGTTTCTTTCACAGATACTGAACCATTGATCTCTAGATCAATATCATAGTCCAAACTTGTTTGAATACGATCAACTGCTTTTGATGTCTCCATGAAATCCTTCACATATAATGGAACAACTTCCTGATTCCCCAGGTCATCATAATGTACAGCTAATGGAGTGGCAATCAATGCATAAAAAGGATTACTATCAGTGACTGTTATCGCTGACGGTAATGGTGATGAAAACTCGCCGAGATTCTCTAAAATATCTTTTTCTGCTGATAGAGCAAAGGTATCAATATATTGCGTTGTCGAGTTTGAAGGAACAACGGTCAAGGATGCTCCTAGAAGTATGCTTAAGGCTAGTATAGAAAAAAGGATTTTCCCCCTAATCATGATATATCACATATAATTATTATATTTATAATATATTTAAAAGTTGTGTGTGAACATCTAACTATCTATTCTGCGAGAGCATAAAGTGATCCTAAAGCGGTTAAATACAGTGATGAATCATCTGCAAGAAGCGTTGAAAGAAGAGGGGTGGATTGATAGTTAAATGAACCTGATCCAACACTATACCCAGGTGTAAAACACCAGCGTAATACACCTGTTGTTTTATTCACGTTATAAAGTCGACCATCATCTGATGCGATAAAAATCATATTATTTGAAAGAGCAGGAGAGGTATGGATTCCTGCTCGACACTCAAATGACCAAATCAGTTCTCCATTGATTCTATCGAGAGCATAAACATGATGATCCATTGATACTACATAGACCTGTGAGGAATCTATAGCGGATGATGTCGCAATACCCCAACCGGTACTATAGCTCCATTGTAGTTCCCCTGTGGAAGCATTGATAGCGTACAACGAGCCATCCCATGATCCAACATAGACAGTATCTCCATAGAGAATTGCAGATGAGGTACATGGACCATCTGTGGTAATATTCCACCTTTCCTCACCTGTCAATGTGTCTATTGCATAGCAGGTAGTATCAGAGGTGACATAGACAGTATCTAGTGCTGATTCACTTACATAGGTCTCATAGGAATACGAATTTTTCCAGAGGACCTCTTTCGTCTGTATATGAACAGCTGTAACCTGTTTGTTTTTTGATCCTGCAATGAGGACATTTCCAATCTGACATAAAGAAGTACATGAAATAATTTGGTCAAAGAGATAGTCTGATAAGCCTTGATGATTGAATAGTTCCACTCCATCCTCATGAGCAATAATAAGGATAGTATCATTCACTATCAGATCGCTAGGATGTTCCCCTATTGGAGTCTCCCACTCGAGTAATTGAGAGGATGTATTAACTGCATATAAGCTACCAGTTGAAGAAGCAAGATAGAGAGTGTTATCGTCTTTTTGACCTGTGGTAGAGAAGGTATTTGTTGATTCTTCAAGGTTTAGCGTCCATGCTGGATCGATTAAAGAATCACGGGGTTGCGGTGGTGTATCATCAAGTGAAATTCCGCCAGTGGGCATCTTAAAAAAACGAGTCCATCCATGAGGAGGAATCTGTTCAATAGTTTTTGCTGGATGATCAATATTTGTGATGTTGAGGATATTGCCCTGTGGATTTCCAAAAAAAGCACAAAATCCATTATTTTTTATAAGTGTGGTATCGGTGATTTTCGTATCTGTAGACCAATCACCAACAGGTGACGACGTCATAATGTATTTGACAACATCAACATCAATATCACCAAAATACTGATTCCCTAATTGTTCAAAGGCAACATCTCTTGTTTCTGGACGATAAAAAAGACTATAATAGCCGAAACCAGGGGATTGAAACAATACTTTATACAAAATGGTTTTTATCAACATGTGAGCATCAAATTTTTCCAGTCGAACAAGGAAATTCTCTGGATTGTTGGCTGACCAAAAAAACCCGTTAAATGTTCGCTGGGTATGATCATGTATGTATCCTAGTTCATATCTAGCAATTTCACCGGTGTCTGCATCGCCAATAAGCCAGACTGCATTCATGCATCCATCATTTCGATAGCGCAATGATGCGATTACATCATCGATACTCGAGGCATATTGTACTGCTGTCCGTGCTCTCACAGAAAGAGGTAATCCCTTGAAATCAAAAAGACCTTGAGGCACTGTTGTTTCAATAAAGGCAATACCATCCTGATTTTGATAAAAATCATGATCACTCCAGATATATCCTGGAGCAGATGCCATTTGAAAACGATATCCAGTTGTAGGTATGACATCAAAAATGATATTCCAACGAAGGCTGATATAATACGTCCACCACCAGGAACCAGGTCCACACCAAACAGCATCAGAAATAATCATCTGCCCATGAGTAGTTGCATCACCTGTTGCAACAAATCCACTACAATGATGCGGTGGAGAGCTTGTTGCAAGACCAGTATAAAAGGATAAACTACTCTGGGGCCAGAACGAGGGTACCTCCTGTGTTATTTGATGGAAAAAGGTTTTTATTGGGTGGATTCCCATAGGTATGCGTTCAAATTTTGATAACATTTCATACATTTGATTATTCGTAAGTATATCTTGAGCAGTGATTGTACGACCAAAAATCTGTTTATTTTTCATCGCCAGACCATCAGCGATTCCCTGTAGTTCTTGCTGATATTCTTCAGGGTATTTATCCCAGTACCATTGTTGACAAACAGTGCGACTAAACTCCCACCATCTCCCTGATACTTGGTCATATTCGTCTTGTGTAAGTTCTTTCTTGATATGATGTTCTTCACGGTAATTATGAATCACATTACTCCAGTGTCTGATCATATCAACAATTTCATCAGCAAGATAATATCCATGTTGTACACCACGTTCGTAGGCATCTCCTTCTAGATGAACACAGATCCAACCTTGATTTAGGAAACGAGATCCGTTCTCTATTGCATCAAGAGAAGTTATCGCATCTTTTTCTTCAACTGATGTTCCACTAGTACTCCATCCAGATAGCACTAGGATACAGACAAGAAGAAATACACTGGGTAGGTAGAGCAGTTGTTTCATGGGTATCTTTTTCTAGTCTATAATTATAAATACCAAATTATAAACATTTCGATGATAAAGAAAAAGAGATTATGCAGAATAATGAAAGACATATCGTGTTGGAATGCGTTTTTTCTTCCCTGTCCAATACCCGCATTGTGAACAGGAGAACTGAATAGTGACCTCACCACCCCATATCGTTGAATTCTTCACTCGTTTCAATTGATATCCACACACAGGGCATTTATGAAGAATCCTATGAGGATCACCTTCTCTGGAATGTATTTCGAGTTTGACAAAACCGCTTTTAATTGCGATTTCACGAAGTCTTTGAGGGCTTACAGTGAATGAATGTTTTTTACTATGCAGCTGTTTTTTTATCAGGGAATGAAGCTTTGTTTGAGACTGCACAGTATGATGCTTGCTCATTACTTGTTTCAATGCTTCTTTGATTTGTTCATCTGTTGATATTGTATAGTTCATAACGCACCAATAGTTATTGACCTGTTACGAAATTGTCTGCAAAATATCTGTTCTACTCACAATTCCAATAATATCTTCATCTTTTAAGACTGGTAAAGCTCCAACATTCATTTTTTGCATGATTTGAGCAGCTGTTTTAATCGTAATACTTGGCGTTGTCCATACCGCTGGAGTTTTCATGATATCTTTTACAAGAAATTCATCGAGTTGATGTTTTTGTCTCCCTAATGAAAACCGTTGTTTTAACTGTGCAAACGCAAATGCTATCTCCATATCAGAAATCATACCTACAAGGTGACCCTCAGAGACTACGGGGATACGAGCGATATCATTATCAATCATAACTCGGCGCGCATGAACAACACGATCATCAGGAGCTACTGTAAAAAGCGATGTCTTCATCACAGATGATACCGTATCAGAGCTTTTTACAAGAGGTAATAGATCTGCTTTGGTGACAACTCCTATCAAATCGTCTCCCTCAATAACAGGGAGCATGGTGGGACCAGGTTTACCTACTTTCTTAAGGATGCTAGCGACTTTGTCATCAGGTGAAATAATATCCATGTCTTTCTCCATCACCGATGATGCATGCAACCGGGCAGCCTGTATCTCTCTTTTTTTACGAGAACCAAGTTTATACGCTATGAGATTATCAGTGACAATTCCTACGAGTTTTTTTTCATCGATAACAGGAATCTTGGTGATATCATGCTTCTTCATTAGCTTCAGAATATGTTTTAAATCGTGATCCTTGTCCACAGTAATAATATCTCGAGACATCACGTCTGCAATCTTCATATCCTCCTACTCCTCCCAACATAACACAATAATCTTATTCATATTTTAAAGCATCTATGCAATCATCACATAACAAACGTCCGTTATTGTATTTTAACTGTGGAGATAAGACGCCGCAATCTTCACATTTTCCAGAGAATATTCTTGTTTCTCGATAGGTTTCATCAGTGCTTGTTATCTCTGACCATTCCTTTACTATCTCATGGTAAATCGGTGAAATTCTTGAGATATCACGTTGCGTGATAATTCCCACGAGTTTTTTGTTTTCAACAACAGGTAATCGTCTTACATTACTCTTGGCCATTGTTTGTAAAGCTTCCTCAATTGAAATATATGGGTCGATAACTAAAACAGGTGTATTCATGATTTGTTCAACAGTCGTAGTTTCAGGGTTTTTATTTTCTGCAACTACTTTTTTTAAGATATCACTTTCTGTTAAAATACCAATGAGTTGGTCATCTTCTACAATGAGTACATTACCGATATTATGGCGTTTCATTGCTTGTGCAGCTATCCTCACAGATGAATGAGGTTGAATAATGACCGGGTTATATTTCATCGCTTCTTTAACTAATACCTCTTTTCTCATGAGGCTCCCCCGGTAAATATTATGATATGAACATCTTCCCAAACATTAAAAACCTTTTGAGCGTTTGAAACATAGAAGCGTATGAGCAGTCAATACGAACGGGAATTCAAAGCAATTCTTGAAGGGGATACAAAAATTCTTGAGAAAGTGACAAAAACCTGTGAACTTCAAGTAAAAAAAGACTATGCATTAATTAAGAACAAACCATTTATTGTTATTCGAGCTGCAGGATCTCTTGGAGTAGACTTAGTTGCGCTTAGAGGAGATATCGCGTTTCTCGTTGAAATAAAATCTAGTGTTACTGATACCTTACATTTTAGTAGTGTAAAAGGGAAATTACAGCAACAGGCTGATCGTATGGCTGATGAATGTGCAAAAACGCATACGCTACCAATTTATGCATTTCGTTTAAAAGGGCTTCGAGGTGATAGCTGGCGTTTATTTTCTATGGAAATCCAAGGAATCGAAGGAAGAGCTCATATCCTGCATAAACGGTTACCAAAACTTGAACGAAGTAAGAAGGGAAGTTACATTATGCGTTGGCATGATGGTCTACCCTTGGCTCAATTTTTATCTTATTTGAGTAGATAATTTTGTACAACATTATTATATATGAAAACGATTCAGGAACTTGACCATCTATGAAAAAAATCATGATTGTTGATGATAAGGAAGATATTCGAGAATTAGTCAAAGAGGGTTTAGAACATATTGATAAGGAGTATTCAGTAGTAAGTATCTGTAGCGGTGAAGACTGCGTTCACTCACTGAAAGCTGAAGACCCACCTGACATTATTCTCCTTGATATTATGATGCCGGAGATGGATGGATGGAATGTATTTGCAGTTATCAAAGAAAACCCAACATGGAGGAACATTCCCATTATTTTCTTATCAGCAAAATCTGATCCGTATAGCAAAGGTATTGGTCAGATGGGAGCTGATGATTATATTGAAAAACCCTTTAGTGTCAAAGAATTGAAAGAACGCATAGAAAAAGTGCTACAAGAAAAAAAATAAGACCCCCCTTGCTGTACGAAATGTTTTTTAGAACCATGATGTATTACCGTGTTTATTGGTTACTATGAAAAAGATACTTGTTGCCTATGATGGGTCTGAAGCTGCAGAGAAAGCCATTGGTATGACATCTAAATGTGTGAATAAGGAAGACGAGATCGTTCTTCTTACTGTTATTCCTGCAGAGTTAGTTGAATCTTCGTTTACAAAAATGTTACTTCCTACTATTGACTTGGGCGACATGGTGGAATCAGGATCATTTAAAGAAAAAGCTATGGATACCATGGGTGGCGTTGCTAAAGAACTTGAGGAGAAAGTTAAAAAAATTGATATCGCTGTGGAGTCTGGTGATGCCGCTGATGAGATTCTGATGAGTGCCAAGAAACATAATGTTGATATGATCATTCTTGGATACAAAGGCTACGGGAAAGAAGGAAGATTTCTTCTTGGTAGCGTTGCTGATAAAGTGGTACGACATGCCAGTAAATCTGTCATGATCGTTCGTTAATTTTGTGGTGGAATGCATCCGGCTGATGAGATTCGGGGGACCTCCAGTTCGATACTTTCTGGGAAACGTCTTGTTTTAGCAGTTACTGGTAGTATTGCAGCTGTTGAAACGATTCGATTAGCTCGTGAATTCATTCGTCATGGTGCTGATGTTATCCCTGTGATGACAAAGGCAGCAACCAAGATTCTTCATCCTGATAGTCTCTGGTTTGCTACAGGTCATCGTCCCATTGTTGAGCTTTCTGGGGATACAGAACATATTCAGTATTGTGGGAGGGTTAAGGATCCTGTTGATGCTGTTCTTGTATGCCCGTGTACAGCAAATACGATTTCGAAAATAGCACTTGGAATAGATGATACTGCTGTGACCACGTTTGTTACTACAGCACTTGGATCAGGCATCCCGATAGTAATTGTCCCTGCAATGCATGCTTCCATGTTAGATCATCAGATTGTCCAAGAGAATATTAAAAAATGTCAGGATCAAAGTATATTATTTATTGAACCTAGGCAAGAGGGAGAACAAGCAAAAATCGCAGAGCAAGAGTTAATCGTTGGTACAGTGATAAAAGAAGTTGG